>Ga0307431_1000069_pt1 | contig 82220 bp, 81 predicted proteins | sample SalMarWE160170MG_FD_202155 | JGI IMG/M metagenome (GOLD analysis project Ga0307431, IMG submission 202155) | Salt marsh sediment microbial communities from the Plum Island Ecosystem LTER, Massachusetts, United States - WE1603-170 | ecosystem: Environmental > Aquatic > Marine > Intertidal zone >...
GGAACTTGAGAGGTTTCCCGAAGATATTAGTAAAATGCTAAACGGTTTAATTTCCACTTTGAAAAAGAAGTTGTGATGATGAAGATGAGGAGACATCTACCACAGACCACATATCCCATATCACGAATGTCCACATACCACGTCTGGCACCTGATGGAGACCCAATGAACTCAACGAACCCAACAAACTCAACGAACCCAACAAACTCAACAAACCCAACAAACTCAACGAACCCAACAAACCCAATGAACTCAACAAACTCAACGAACCCAACAAACCCAATAAACCCAATAAACCCAACGAACCCAATATACTCAATGAACCCCACAAACTCAACGAACCCAACAAACCCAATGAACTCAATAAACCCAATAAACTCGCAATGTGCACGAACACTTGACTCAAAAGACGCTTGACGCATGACGCTCGACGTATTGACGCGAAATCCCTTGACTTTTCCCCTAATTCCCATAAATTTAAAATCAAAAATATTGGACAAATATGATATTTAAACATTTAACACTCCAATTTAAAAAATCCGGGAGAAACGATGAGCAAAATAAAAAAATTTGAAGACATAGAAGCCTGGCAGAAAGCAAGAAATGTAGTGAATTCAATATATGAAATCACAAAAACAGGTTCATTTTCAAAAGATTATTCGTTAAAAGACCAAATTCTTAGAGCAGCAATATCAATCCCGTCAAATGTAGCAGAGGGCTTTTCAAGGCGCTCAAACAAAGAGTTTGTTCAATTCTTATTTATAGCAAAAAGCTCTGCGGCTGAGGTTCAAACTCAACTCTATCTTGCTATGGATCAGAAATATATAACGCAAAGCCAGTTTGATAATATATATGAAGAATTAGAAATTATCTCCAAGCAAATCTCTAAATTTATAACCTACCTTCGAACTCAATGAACCCAACAGACCCTATGAACCCAATTAACGCTTCTACTCATTTACGCTTTTACATTGCGAAGCAATCTTATTTATATTTAACCTTGAAAATTCATAAAACCAAGTTAAATTAGAATATAACGGAGGCAATATGAATACAAAAAAGAAAATAGAAATCAATCCAAAGGTAATGATGGGAAAACCTGTGATTAAGGGAACTCGGATAACCGTAGAATTGATTTTAAAAAAGCTAAGTGAAGGTATTTCTAAAAACGCTTTGTTAGATGCCTATCCTAACATTAAGGAAGATGACATTCAGGCAGCTCTTGCGTACGCGGCAGAATCTCTTTCTTTCGAAGAAACCGTAAAGCTTTAGATTAATACGTTTCCTTATTTATAACCTACCTTCGAACTCAATGAACCCAACAAACTCAACGAACCCTACGAACCCAACAAACTGGATTTTCCGCAACAAGTCGCGTTAAATCACTTGACTTTCTTCAGCCATAAGCTTATAAATAATATGAAAAGGAGGAAATAGAAATGGCAACCATAACAAAAAAGAAATCATCTATAAAAGCAGAAATAGATAAATTGCCCCCACAACTCGCTCAAGAAGTTTTAGATTTTATTGAATTTCTTAAACAGAAAGAAGAAACAAAAAAGTGGGTTGAATTCGATGAATGGGCGCTTAATTTGGCGAAAGAAAAAAAATTTTCAAATCTTACAGAAAAAGAAGTAACTAATATTGTAGAATCTTTCAGAAAAAACAGCTGATATGCGAGTTGTTCTGGATACAAATGTTCTCATTTCCGGAATATTCTGGACCGGAAAACCAAAAGAAATAATAAATTACGCTCGAAAGGGAAAAATTGTCTTTTTAACCTCTGAACATCTTCTGAAAGAATTAAAAGATGTATTAACATCAAAGGAAAAAACTTTTAAATTAACAAAAAAAGACGCGAATATTATTTTAAATCATTTAAAAAAATTTGGGGAAATTTGTAGTGTAAAAAGCAGTACCTCTATTTGTCGACACGAAGCAGATAATAGAGTACTCGAGTGCGCCATCGACGGCAAAGCTGATTATATAATAACTGGCGATAAACATTTACTTGAGATTAAGGAATTCAAGGGCATAAAAATAATTACCGTATCCGAATTCTTAAAGAAATTATAAAAACCTTTAAATTGTCTAAGATGCGACACAACTCAACAAACCCAATAAACTCTATGAACCCTACAAACTCAACCAATGAGTAAGATAAAAAAATTCGAAGACATCAAATGGGTTCTGGGTACTGGGTTCTCGGTGCTGGCAACATTAACTCCTTGACACCCCTAATTTTATATCTATACTGAATAAATATTATATTTAAAATAGCTTACGAAATCAGGTTCAAGCAATAATGAGGAGGCGTAATGAAATCTTTTGAAAATTTAGATGTCTGGAAAGCAGCTCATAAATCAGTTTTAGAAATTTATAAAATTACAAAGAAGTTTCCGGAAGATGAGCGCTTTAGATTGATCGATCAATTATGTCGCTCAGCAGCATCCGTTCCTGCAAACATTTCAGAAGGTACCGGGAAAAAGACTTTAAATGAATACATTCAATTTTTATATAATGCCAGAGGCTCACTTGAAGAAACAAGATATCATTTGATTCTTGCAAGAGATTTAGATTACATAGATAAAAAAGAATTTGAAACTTTGAGCGAACAATACAATTCAGTCGGAAAGATGTTAAATGGATTGATCAAGTCTCTCAAGAGTTCTCAAAACAAAACCAGAACCAAGGACCAAGAACCTAGAACCTGAAGAAGTGCTCCTCAATCTTTACTCCCCACCACTTCCCCATCCCTTGACTTTTCCCCCTAATCTCCCTAAATTCACGTTCGAAAACAATGGATAAATATGATATTGATCATTTAACACTTTACTTTAAAAAACTTGGCAAGACAAAATAATTATAAAATCTAGGAGTTATAATTATGAAAGCTATTATATTGGCAGGAGGGTTTGGTACAAGACTTGGTAATAGAACAGATGTAATTCCAAAGCCTATGATCGAGATAGGCGGTAAGCCTATTCTCTGGCACATAATGAAAATATATTCTCACTACGGTATCAATGAATTTGTTATCTGTATCGGTTATAAAGGAGAACAAATAAAAGAATATTTTTTGCATTACGATGCCAGAAATAATGATTTTACAATCGATATTGAAAGTTCTAAGGTTGAGTTTCATAACGAACACGATGAAAAGAGCTGGAAAGTAACTTTGGTGGATACCGGAATAGAAACCTTGAAAGGTGGAAGGCTTAAGAGAATTGAAAAATATTTGGATAATGATATAAATTTGCTGACTTATGGAGACGGTGTAGCGGATATAGATATAAATGAATTAATTAAATTTCATAAAGCTCATAATAAGATTGTTACTATCACAGGTGTTCATCCGCCTTCCAGATTTGGAGAAATAATAGAAGAAAAAAGTATTGTTCAATCTTTTACCGAGAAACCTCAGACTTCCCAGGGTTTGATAAACGGCGGATTCATGGTATTCAATAGAGCTCTCTTGGATTATTTGACACCTGATGAGGATTGTGATTTAGAAATAGGTCCTTTGCAAAAATTATCGAGTGATGGTGAAGTAATGGTTTTTAAACATGAAGGCAATTGGGAATGTATGGATAATGAAAGGGATGTTGTTTATTTAAATAAATTGTGGAAAGATAATAAAGCCTTTTGGAAGATTTGGAAATGAGAAAATTATTCAACAATGTATTTAGTGGCAAAACCGTTCTGGTTACAGGGCATACAGGTTTTATGGGTTCCTGGCTTTCTGTCTGGCTTAACGAGTTAGGTTCAAAGGTCATAGGATATGCTTTAGAGCCTTATACGAAAAAAGATAATTTTGTTGTAACTGGTTTATCGGATAGAATTGTAGATATCAAAGGAGATATACAAGATTTCGATAAATTAATAGAAGTTTTTAAAGAATATAAACCTGAATTTGTATTCCATCTTGCAGCTCAAACTTTAGTTAGGTTATCATACGATGAGCCAAGGGAAACCTATTCCACTAATGTAATGGGTACAGTAAACCTTTTCGAAGCAGTCCGCCAAACTGAAAGTGTTAGAGTAACAATTAATGTTACGACTGATAAGTGTTATGAAAATAAGGAATGGATTTGGGGATATCGTGAAAATGATCCTATGGGAGGGTATGACCCTTATAGTTCAAGTAAGGGCTGTTCCGAGCTAATAACCTCTGCTTTCAGAAATTCATTTTTCAAACCGGAAAAATTTAGCAAGCATAATGTTAGTCTGTCTTCGGTTCGGGCTGGGAATGTTATTGGTGGCGGAGATTGGAGAGCGGACAGATTGATTCCTGATTGCATAAGAGCATTAAAAAATAATAAAGAAATTCAAATTAGAAGTCCAAAAGCTACAAGACCATGGCAACATGTTTTGGAACCGCTGAGCGGTTTATTACTATTGAGTTCAAAGATGTATACAGATGGTAAGAAATACTCCGGAGCATGGAATTTCGGACCCCCGCATAATTCCATATACACCGTTGAAGAAATGGTAAAAAAATTAATTGAATCCTGGGGCGATGGGAAATGGAAAGATATATCAAAATCTACTACGAATGAGTCTCATGAAGCCGGACTTTTGAATTTAGATATAAGTAAAGCTATAAATTATTTAAAGTGGAACCCTGTATTAAATATTGACGAGGCAATAGAATCACTGATTGAGTGGTATAAAGAAGATAAAATAGGTTATGAGTTTGATGTAAAACAGATTAATAAATACATTTCTATAGGAGAAAGTAGAGATATCGGATGGGTAAAATGAAATTCGGTAAAACAAAGATACCTGGTGTTTTTATAATAGAAATTGATACATTCTCAGATGAAAGAGGATCATTTATTAAAATTTTCCATGAAAAAACATTTAAAGAATTTAAATTAGATTGTGAATTTAGGGAAGTCTTCTATTCTATTTCAAATAAAAATGTTATACGTGGTATGCATTTTCAAAATCCACCTTATGATCATTCAAAATTAATTCATGTCCCATTCGGTTCAATACTTGATGTTGTTTTGGACATAAGAAAAGGGTCTCCAACTTTTGGCGATTTTATAGATATAGAATTGTCCAATAATAAATCAATATATATTCCAAAAGGATGTGCTCATGGTTTTCTAAGTTTAGAAAACAACACAAACACTACCTATCTTCAGACAACAATACATAAACCTGATTTTGATTGTGGTATCAAGTGGAATTCGTTTGAAATGAATTGGCCTATTAAAAATCCCATGATATCAGAAAGAGATCATCGGTTTGTAGCTTTTAATGATTTTAAATCACCGTTTATATTTTTAGGTAATCTATGAAATTATTGGTAACTGGTGCTACAGGCTTTATTGGCGGGCATTTATTAAATAGATTTATAAGGGAAAATTATGAATTCTGGACTATTGTAAGACCATCTACAAAAGTAGAGCCTTTAGAGAAAAGAAATATAAAATTTTATATTGATGATGGCTCGATGGAGAAACTTATTAGTTTTATGAAAGAAGAACATTTTACGGGAATCGTCCATTTGGCTTCTAAGTTCCTTGTACAGCATAATTTCAATGATATTGATAATTTATTATTTTCAAATATTTTATTTCCGACACGATTACTTGAAGCCTCAGTTCAAACAAACATTGATTGGTTTATTAATACCGGAACCTTTTGGCAACATTATGAAAACAAAAAATATTCCCCTTTAAATTTATATGCGGCTACAAAGCAAGCTTTTGAAGATGTAGCACAATTCTATATAGAAACTAGTTCGATTAATTTTGTTACATTAAAAATAAATGATACATTTGGACCTGATGATACAAGACCAAAAATTTTTAATCTTTGGTTGAAAATAAGCGAGAGTGGAGAATCGTTAGATATGTCACCAGGGGAACAGATTATCGAAATATGTTACATTGAAAATGTAATTGATGCTTATATGAAATTAATCGAACATCTTGAATCTAAAGATGCTCGTAAGTATAAAAGAGCAACATTTGCCATAAAAGTAAACGAACGATTGAGTTTAAAAGAATTAGCAAAGATTTTTGAGAAAACAACTGGAAAACAATTAAACATTAACTGGGGCGGTCGATCTTATAGACCTAGAGAAGTAATGGTTCCTTTGAAGAATGGGAAAAAAGTTCCTGGGTGGAGACAAAAAATTTCTCTCAAAGAAGGAATCCTAAAAACATATGAAAGTAAAAAAAGAAGTGAGATTGATAAAATTTGAATAATATAGAAGAAGACATACGCGGAAAAATTTTCGAACAAGTAAAAAAATACTATAAGATTAAATTTGAAAAAAAAGGAAAATTTATCCCGGGCAAAACGAAAATTAATTATGCGGGAAGAGTTTTTGACGAAAGAGAAATTATTAATCTGGTTGATTCGGCTTTAGAATTTTGGCTAACCGCAGGCCGATATACAGATGAGTTTGAGAAGAAATTATCGGATTTCATAGGCGCGAAATACTGCGCCTTAACCAATTCCGGGTCTTCCGCCAATCTTATTGCAATATCGGCATTAACGTCATCTAAATTAGGTGAAAAAAGAATGAAAGCCGGAGATGAAGTTATTACTGTTGCCGCGGCTTTCCCGACGACAATTGCTCCTATAATACAAAACAGGCTTGTTCCGGTTTTTGTGGATATTGAGTTAAGAACTTACAACATAAATGTTTCAAAATTAGAAAATGCTTTATCTAAAAAAACAAAAGCTGTTTTTTTAGCACATACTTTAGGGAATCCCTTTGATATAGAAAAGGTAAAAGTTTTTTGTGAAGAGAATGATTTATGGTTGATTGAAGACAATTGTGACGCCCTTGGTTCAAAATATAATGGGAAATACACCGGAACTTTTGGAGACATTTCAACTTGTTCCTTTTATCCGGCACACCATATAACAACAGGTGAAGGAGGAGCTGTATTAACAAGCAATCAACAACTGTATGACATTATCAAATCTTTTCGGGATTGGGGAAGGGATTGTTGGTGTTCATCAGGGCAGGATAATACTTGCGGAAAAAGGTTCAAATGGAAATTGGGTGAACTTCCTTACGGTTATGATCATAAATATATTTATTCGCATTTAGGTTATAATTTAAAAGCCACAGATATGCAAGCGGCAATAGGTGTAGCCCAACTGGACAAGATATCGGGATTTATAGAATCAAGAAGGAATAATCATAATAAATTATACGAAGGACTAAAAGAACTTGAAGATAAAATTATATTGCCGGAACCTCAAGAAAAATCAGAGCCCAGTTGGTTTGGTTTCTTAATAACTTTAAGGGATAATTCAAACATAAAAAGAGATGATATAGTCCGTAAATTGGAAGAACATAAGATTCAAACAAGGTTATTATTTGCCGGTAACATATTAAAACAGCCTGCTTTTGAGGAAATAAAAAAACATGGCAAAGGATGTAGAATAGTCGAGAATTTGAAGAATACAGATAAAGTAATGAATGATTCTTTCTGGGTTGGGGTTTATCCGAAATTGGATGAAGAAAAGATAAATTATATTTCTAAAAAATTAAAAGAATTTATTGAAAGCGATGAATACTAAAACACTTAATAGATTCCCAAAAGCAAGTATTTGTATCCCTGTTTACAATCAAGAGGGTTTTATAAGAAATACTATAGAAAGTACACTCAATCAAAAATATAAAAATTTCGAGGTAGTTATTTCAAATAATCAATGCACCGACAATACTGACGATATAATCAGATCATTTCAAAGTAAAAGAATTAAGTATATTATTCAGCCTAAATATTTACCATTAATGACTCAAAATTGGAATGCTTGTGTAAGAGCTTCCAGTGGCAAATATGTATGCTTACTCTCTGCTGATGATATACTATATCCTGATTTCCTTACTGAACAGGTTAATCTACTTGAAAAATATAAGGATATTGCATTTGCTCATAGTGCGGTTGAATTGATCAATGAACAAGGTAAAAGGATAGGTTTCGAAAGATCTATTCATAAAAGTTTTGTTAGAGATGGCACAAAAGAATTTTTGCGATATATTTGGAGTCCTAAGTGCGTTCTAGCAGGTACCCTGTTTAGAAGAAAACTTTTCGATATGGTAGGTCATTTTGATGAAAAATATCACATTGTAGGCGATTGGGCATTGTGGTTAAAACTTCTCAGACATGGCGGAGTCGCTTATAATCAAATAATACTGGCAAAATATCGAATACACAAAAAAGAATATAGAGTTAAACGTGCACCGTTACAATATCAAGAAATATTTAAATTGCTTGAGGAAACCTTTGCAAATTGGCCAAAACAAATTCCATATGATAGTAAACTTAGAGAACAAGTAATGACGCATTATGCGCTTAGTGCTTTAACGGCCAGCGCAAGATTAAATGATCTAAAAGGAAGAAAGATATTAGTTAAATTGGCTTCTTTAAAAAGTAACTCCTTTCAGGTAACAATAAAAGCTGAATTGATTGAACATAGATTCAGATATTTTATTAATTTATTGTACGAGTGCAAATTATGTTTCAGGCAATGGGTAAAAAAAATCCTGTATCCCTAGATCATATCCTAACTCTTTCTGATACCCTCCAAATAATCCGACGTGTCAGTTTAGGTTCACTTGCAGTTTTTATGGGGCAAGGAGTTGGTATTCTTAAGCAAATCTTACTTGTCCCTATATTTCTCTGGGCTTGGGGGCAAACGCTTTACGGAGAATGGATTGCGCTCTATGCTGTGGTTGGTTATATTTCTCTTATGAATTTTGGTATGCATAACTATGCTGTAAACAGACTGAATCAAGCCTATTCTGTAGGTCAATTAACTGATTATAATAACACACTCCACAGCGCTTTAAGCTTGTATCTGAGCATAGTGGTAATAGTAGGACTTTTAATTACTGGTATTGTATTTGTAGCACCCATTGGAAAATTCTTGAATTTAAAGGATTTAAATCAAATAACTATCTCAATCACTACGCTTTTATTAGCTATGCAAGTGATTTTGAGAATCCCTCAAAATTTTATTGTGGGTCTGTATAGAACCTTTAGGGAATTTCCACGAGGTGCTATGTTAGTAAATTTTCAACAAATTTTGATGCTTGGGCTGACCGCTTTGATCTTGTGGAGGGGTGGTAAAATTATACAAGTAGCAGCCATACAACTAATCCCTATAGTTACTTTTGTAGTCTTTGTATTATATGACATCAGAAAAAAACATCCAGAGGTAAAGATCGGCCTTTCTCAACCAGATTGGAAATTATCATCTACATTCTTAGGTCCTAGCTTACTTTTCTTTTTGATTCAAATATCCGGTGCACTTACTGTGCAAGGAAGCATAGTGATTGTAAGCGTCTTTGCAGGGCCCTCTTATGTAGCTGTCTTTGTTATTCACCGAACTTTGACAAATTTAATACGTCAAATAGTAGGTTCTCTTAACACTGCCCTATGGCCTGAATTGACAACACTTGAAGCACACGGCGACTACAGACGATTACAGATTGTTCATAGAATGTTTGTTAAAATATCCTTTGCTGCATGTCTCTTTGCTGGAATATGGTTGCACTTTACAGGGAGGGAAATAATGGAGATATGGACCTTGGGCAGAATTACTTTTGACCAGAGATTATTAGATATTTTCTTACTTTACTTAATCCTTCAAGCCCCATGGCTGGCAAGTTCTGTACTTCCTGCAGCATTTAATCGCCATAGGAATTTGGCAATTTGCTATATTTTGTCAGCTATTTTGGGACTTGGATTGGCGGCAATTCTGTTTCAATACTGGGGTATAGCAGGTATTGCAGCAGGATTATTAATAGGAGATGTTTTAGTGTGTAGTTGGTTCGTCCCCTTAGATACCTGTAGACTTTTAGGCGATAGTGTCAAAAAATTCTGGATGGAAGTTATCTTACGAGGTTTACCTATAGCACTAGTTGTGTGGATACTGTCGTGGTGGATTAACCGTATTATAATGCTACCACTAATTCACATTATGTTAGTATTTGCGTGTGTGTTTTTAACCGGAATAATTATTGGCTATCTAGTTTGGTTGAATAAGGAAGAAAAAATACGGGTAAGAACCTTGTTTAATATTTTATGGGCTAAAGCAGCTAAGTTAATCAGATGATCCACTTTATTTACAATGGAAACAGTGAGAGAGGCTAACGTGAAGGTTGTTTTATGTTCTATGGTTTCCCATTATTCTCATACAGCTTTAGCTTTGCAAAGAGCAGGATATTTAAAACAGTACATTACGAACCTTGTTTTTAGTAAGTCGAAAAGAGAGATTGCTACTAAGGTTCTTCCAATCCATATTAGGAAGAAATTGCTTGGAGGTGGCAGGTACAATGGAGAATTAAAGCCTAGTTTAGTTACTTCTTTATGGTACGTGGAGGTGCTACGAAGAGGGTTAAAGTTTTTACCTTTTTTAAGTTCTTATTACAAGACACTAATTGGAAATAAAGTATTTGATCTATTAAGTACTCTATATTTACACGAGTGTGATGTTCTACATATTGTTAGTTCTCAAGGCCCTCTTACAGCACAGAGATTAAAAGCAAAGGGTTCCATTCTTATTATTGATGAAAGGATAGCTCATGTAACGTACCTTACAAAATTATTAAAAGAAGAATATAAACGATTTGGATGTTCATTAAACTCAAAACAATTTTTTAAAGATGTAAGAAATAGAGAATATAAAATAGCAGATTTCATCTTTATCCCTTCTAAATATGTTTATGATACCTTTATTAAGATGGGTGTTGATCATAAAAAACTTTTTGTTATACCCTATGGTGTAGACCTTAAAACTTTTCATAAGGGCATCAAGAAGGATAATGTATTTAGGCTTATATTCGTCGGTCAAATTGGTTTTCGAAAAGGAGTTTACTATTTATTAAAAGCCTATAAAGAATTAAGATTGAAGAATAGCGAGCTTGTTTTGGTCGGCAATATAGAAGAATCTTTTAAGCCTATTTTAAAAAAATATCAAGATACATACAAATATATTCCACATATGCCTGAAAAAGAATTAATTAGATATTATAATAATTCATCTGTTTTTATTTTACCCTCATTAATAGAGGGTTCCGCACTCGTATCTTACGAAGCTATGGCTTGTGGTTTACCGGCAATTGTTACGGAAAATTGTGGCGCTGTGATACGGGATGGAAAAGATGGTTTTATAATACCAATAAGAAATATTGAGGCTTTAAAAGAAAAGATATTAATATTATATAAGAATAAAACTCTAAGAAAGGTGATGGGTGACTCAGCTAGAGAATATGCAAACAATTTCACTTGGGAAAATTATAGGGTAAGTATTATTCAAGCTTATAAAAAGATAATACAAATAAAAGGTTTAGCTGATAAACTTTGATATAGTGAAAAAAAAAGACACTTTTATATTGATTTAATTAATATGATATATATGGGAAATCGAACTATAAAGTGTTGTGAGAATTAATAACAATGACAGGTTAAAGAAGGAAAAGATGATAAAAATGCTAAGTAATTATACACAAGTGATTTGGATTTTAAACAATAGAACAATTATTAACAAAACACAAGAAAAAAAGCTAAATTTTATGATTATTTATAATTCATGTAGATACACAAAAAAATGATAGGCATATTCTACAACATGGAGGCAGAGCTATTTTTAAAAGAGATAAAGAACTATAAGAAGAATGATCAACACTTCACCCTTGATCATCTAATTGCTTTTTATCATTCTGAAAATGTGACAAATAAAGACGGTTAAAATCAGGGATAAGAATAAACAAATGAACCAAGAAAATTTAATTAATCCGGCCTTAAATATCCAAAAAATAAATAGGCCGCATAACTTATCTACAAAACTAGTAATACTTTTGTTCCTTCAAGGATCTATTTATTGGGTTCCGGAAATCAGTATTGAATCTTGGGGTCTTTTTAAAGATATATTATTGGCAATGTTTGTATTTTCTGTATTAATTAGAGATTTTGTCTTTAGAAAAGATCCGTTTTCATATATTGTTTCAACTTTGGAAGGAAAACTTCTTGTTCTGTTGGTTGGATTTACAGTATTGGGTGTATTTTCCTCTTCAAATTTCCTTTACAGTCTTTCAATGTGGTCTCGTTTTCTTGCCGCAATTCTTCTTGTGTGTGCGCTCTTCAGTATTTTGAATACATATCCTCAACTTATCCCACTTATAGAAATCTCAATTCTAATTCCTACTCTTATTTCATGCATCTATATTATGGGTAATGAATTAGGAATTATCTCAAATGTGTTACATCCTGCATCATATACAGTATTTTGGAATAAATTATATATTATGGGATTCTCTTTAAGACGAAATGCGATGGCTTGGATTATAGCCTTCTCTTTCCCCGTATGCTTTTTTCGCTTATCTGAAAGTTGGAAAAAAAGTGATTCCATTTTACACCCATTTCTATGGAGTTTAGTTACCTTTCTGCTTCTTATTTCTATATTAATAACAGATTCAAGAGGAGGATTCATTAGTATCATATCTATTATTTTCATTGGAATGGTCCTATCTAAATCAGAATTTAAGAAAATAATATTTTTTCCACTTGTTATAATTATCTGTTTAGTTACTTTCTCTATAAATGCAACACGTGTTAGACTACCTGAGCGTTTACATATGTTGTTAAGGGTCGAAGAGCCAATGTCAAATAGAATCGCCTGGAATAAAGTTACATCTGGAAGGTTAGAAATTTTCGATTTGACATTGCAGACTATTAAGAAACGACCTTTGGAGGGTATTGGATTAGGACGATTTTTAACGGTTTCAGAAGAAAAGTTGGGACAAAAGAAAAGTCCACATAATTTGTTTTTAGCTCTTGCCGTAGAGGCAGGAATTTTCCCTTTTGTTCTGGGAGTAGTCTTTATAGGAGCTGTTTTTATAAGATGGTCATGTTATATCTTCCAAAATAGAAAAACACTTAATAGCCATTTCTTTATTTTGTATAGTATGCTGATTGTTGGAATCTTTTCTACAACAGTTGAACGGGGGACTATGTTCTTTAATATGCATTTAGGTCTTCCATTTTGGTTCTCTTTAGCTGGACTAGAAGTTATGAAGAGCTCAACTAATAAATTAGAAAAGGATTTGTAAATGTCGAAAACAAAGATAACTATAGTAACTAACATAGTAACTCCTTATAGAATACCCTTATTTAATAGAATAAATAAAATGAAAGGAATTAAACTTAACGTAGTTGCTCTATCTGAGAATGAAGAGAATAGAGAATGGCAAGTAGTTCGAAAGGACATCAATTTTAAATACGAAATACTACATGGTTGGCATACTTTCCTCAGAAGTAAAGATCTTGCGATTCATCTAAATTGGGGACTTTGGAAATATTTACGAAAATCCAATCCTGATGTTATTATTACCTCAGGTTATAGTAGCATAGCTTATTGGGAGGCTTTTCTTTATTGTAAATTCTACAAGAAAAAATACATTCTCTGGAATGGAACTACACTTTTAAGTGTAAGAAAAATTAACGGAATAATTTGCAATATAAAAAGAATTATAATAATGGGAGCCGATAGATATATTGCTTATGGTACCAAAGCAGCTGATTACTTGGTATATATGGGGGCTTTAAAAAAGTATATACATATTGGTCTTAACACTGTAGATATGAAATGGTATAGAGGGAAGACAGTTGAAATCCGTAGGGGAAAATCATTTAAAATAGAACGTTTAAAGTATCCCGAAATTCTAATACTTTATGTGGGACAATTAATCCCACGAAAGGGTATCAAGCAAATTATTGTAGCCCTACATGAGTTAGGAGATTCAGATGTAGGATTAATGATTCTAGGGAATGGTCCTCAGAAAGAAGAACTTAAAAAACTATGTCAATCATTAAACTTGAACAATGTTTATTTTAGTGGATTTCAACAGAAGGAACAGATACCATTCTTTTATGCTCTTGCCGATTTATTTGTTTTACCTTCATTCAAAGAACCTTGGGGTTTAGTTATTAATGAGGCACTAGCCAGTGGGCTCTACGTGCTTAGTTCTGATCGCGCTGGAGCTTCTCACAATCTTATTAAAGAAGATTGGAATGGATTACTATTTGACCCTTATGATGTAAGAAAACTGGCCTTTTCGATCAAAAAAACAAAAGATCAAATTAAAAAAATCCGCATACGCCGTGGCAAAATAAGTGAACATGCCTGTAAAGAATTCGATATCGGGCGTTACGTTAAAACCTTTCTTGAAACAATAGATTCTCTATATGAAGGGAGTTGATGTATGAAGATTTATGAACTATAAAAAGCTATATGAGAAACAGTATGGAGAAAACCAGCTAGCAAATTCCACCAAACCTCACTTTTGGGGATTGAGAAAACTGTTGAAGAAGTTTGACTGGAACCGCTATACAGTAACAGAACAAATTATCAATCCTGGAGGTAGGATTCTGGACGTCGGTTGTGGGGATGGATTTCTGCTAAGAAAACTTAAAGATAAGTTTATAGAACTCTATGGACTTGATGTCGCACCTTCTCGTCTACGAGAAGCTAAAGAAAAAGTTAAAGATCTTTATGTTACAGAAGTACCGAGATTCAATTTTATCGAAGGGAACCTGGATGTCTCTTTACCCTTTCTAGACAACTTTTTCGACGCAATCACTTGTATAGCTGTTTTGGAGCATGTCTATGATATATTCTTACTAGTGGAAGAGATGTATCGGGTGCTTAGGCCGGGTGGCTACGTCGTTATTCAAGTCCCAAATATTGCTTACTTTAAGTATAGGGTTTCACTTTTGTTCGGAAAATTACCAGTAACAAGTTCCCCATATAACTGGCAAGAAATTGGTTGGGATGGGGGGCATATTCATTACTTTACGATGAAGAAACTTTGCTTGTTGTTTGAATCGCAAGGGTTTCTTGTTAAGGCAAAGAGCGGTAGTGGCTTCTTATCTATATTCAGGAATTGGTATCCATCTTTGCTTTGCGGTGATCTCTTTATTAAAGCTCAAAAGCCTAAGATACTTGTGAGTTAAAAAGGAATTAAGATGAGTAAACCATTAAATTTGCGCCTCATACTCGATCTGGGAATCTCTGGGTTATTACTACAATCAGAAATAATTTTACGAACGAGGAACGTAGACTTTATGAACTCTATAGTAGCAAATTGCAGGAAATTTAAGGATAAATTGGTATATTATTTATAATGGAAAAGAGTAAGATAAAAAAAATAATAATTACTAACATTATTTCTCCGTATCAAGTTCCACTATTCAACTATTTACATAAGCAGGAAAAATATGATTTTCAAATAGTTGGCCTTGCTGAAAATGAAGAAAATCGTGATTGGCTAATGGATAAGAAAAAAAAGAAATATATTCTTTGGAATAAAACTACGCTATTAAGTACAGGGAAAACTGATGGACTTATTGGGCGAATGAAACGGATTATCATTAACGGAGCTGACTAGTATGTGGCCTACGGCACAAAAGCAGCTGAATTCTTGGAATATAAGGGAGCTACCAAAGAAAAAATACATAATGAGAATTCAGAAAATTCGCATTTGTTTGAGGGCTATAAGGGAACATACTTGCCAAGAGTTTGGTATAAATCGTTCAGCAAAGGTATTTTTGTATGCTATTAAATCCTTACAAAAGGAGAACCAATGGATATGAAAGTTCTTCATATAGTTTCAAGTCTTTCTTGGAAATGGGGTGGACCAACGGCTGTCGTCGTTGGATTGTCTAAAAGTTTGGCTCAAAAAGGGGTAGATGTGTCTATCTTTGCACCAAGCGAAGAATTATCACTAGATAAAATCGTACGTCCAGAGAGAGTAGAAGTTCGTTTATTCAGAAAAAATATTTTTTCTAAGATTTGGGCAGGCTATTCAATAAATTTAGCTCGAACACTTAAACTGGAGTTGGATTATTTTGATCTCATTCATATCCATGGGAGTTGGAATTATCCTTGCTATGTCGCCTATCGTGCCGCCAAGAAATTTGGTAAGCCTTATATAATTACTACTCATGGAACTTTAGATTCATGGTGTTTGAATCATAAACGCTTAAAGAAAAAAATCTACGCTGTGGTAATCCAAAAGCTTATTTTAGAAGCAGCCAAAGCTATCCATGCTATTACAATAGAAGAGGCAAAACACATACGAAACTATGGCATTAAAACTCCTATCTCAGTTATTCCAAATGGGATTGAACCAGCAGAATATAGGGATATTCCACTACCGAAAGAACTGGAAAAGATACATCCTGAGTTGGCAGGAAAAAAAGTTGTTCTCTTTCTTGGACGAATTCACCCTAAAAAAGGTCTTGACCTTTTAGCTAAGGCTTTCGGAAAAATAGTAAAAGATCGGTCTAATGTTATGTTGATCATTGCTGGACCGGACAGTAAAGGTTACAAGGATAAAATAACAGCTATTCTTGAGTCTATGGGTGTTCTTGATAAGACTATTTTTACAGGTTTATTGACAGGAAAAGAGAAGCTCGCTGTTTTAAATAGAGCTGATGTATTTGTGTTACCTTCCCACTCTGAAGGTTTCAGTATTGCTATATTAGAAGCTATGATGAGTGAACTTCCTGTTATAATTACACATCAATGCCATTTCCCTGAAGTGGCAAAAGCTAAAGCAGGTATTATTATTGAGCCTGACGTCGATCAACTGACCATAGCCTTGCTGAACTTACTGGATAATGCCCATTTACGTAAGATTATGGGAGAAAATGGTCAACAATTAATTTTAAAGAATTTTACTTGGGATAAAATAGCTGGTAAAATGGTGCAGTTATATAAAGAAGTTTTGTAAAAAAGAAAACCTAGGCTTCCAGAGAAGCACTAAAGGAATAAGGAGTTCAGATGACAATTTTAGGCATAAGTGCGTACCATCCTGATAGTTCAGCCTGTATTGTACAGGATGGAAAGCTTGTAGCGGCAGTTGAAGAAGAAAGATTCAAAAGAATAAAACACTGGGCTGGTTTTCCAAAAGAGGCTATTGAATACTGTATTACCGAAGCCAATGTTTCTCTTTCTGAAGTGGATTACATAGCTGTCGGAAGAAATACAAGAGCTAATCTTTGGAGAAAGGGACTATTTGCCTTAAAGAATAATTTAGGATTTGGAAGGATAGGAGACAGATTGAAGAATTGGGGGAAAATCGAAGGTATGGCTCAGATATTGAGTAATGAGTTTGATACAGATATACAAACCATTATCAGAAAAATGGTAAACATTGAACATCATAACGCACATATGGCTTCGACTTTCCTTGTCTCTCCCTTTGAAAATGCTGCTATACTTTCAATAGATGGGTTTGGCGATTTTGTCAGTACTCGCTCCGGAACCGGAAAAGGTAATAAAATAAATATTTTCAATAATGTGTTTTATCCGCATTCACTTGGTATACTTTATACTGCAATAACTCAGTATCTTGGTTTTATGAGTTATGGTGATGAATATAAAGTTATGGGTCTTTCTTCCTTCGGAGAACCAGAATTTCTTGAAGCTTTTAAGGATATAGTGCGATTTGGGAATAAAAAAGGCTTTAATCTTAATCTTAATTATTTCGCACATCACAGAGGAAACCCCACTTATACATGGCATAATGAGTATCCTGTAATGAGAAAAGTTTATTCCAACCTATTAACTGAGCGTTTTGGTCCTTCTAGAAGTAATGATGAGCCTATTACTCAAAAACATAATAATGTCGCTGCATCTCTTCAGAGGTTAACCGAAGAAGTTATTTTTAGTCTTTTGAATAATCTATATGAGAAAACCAAATCTAATAAGTTATGTATAGCTGGAGGTGTGGGATATAATAGTGTAGCAAATGGAAAAATCTACGACCATACGCCTTTTGAAGAAGTATATATACCACCTGCTTCTGGTGATGCGGGTACTGCTATAGGTGCCGCTTATTATGTTTATAATATAATCCTTGAGAATAAAAGAGATTTCGTTATGGAAAATGCTTTCTGGGGGCCGGGATTTAAAAATGAAGAGATTGAAACAGAAATAAGAAAATATTTTAAATCAATTAAGAATAGCGGTCTTAATATAGAAAAATCGAATCCGGATAGACTCTGTAAAATAATAGCTCAAGAAATTGCTGATGGTAAGATCATAGGATGGTTTCAGGGTAGAATGGAATGGGGGCCGAGGGCTCTTGGAAATAGAAGTATAATTGTTGACCCAAGAAGGAAAGATATGAAAGACATACTTAATGCACGGATAAAAAAGAGAGAATCATTTAGACCTTTTGCTCCTTCAATTCTACTTGAAAAAACTTCTGAATATTTTGAGAATTCTTATCCAACTCCATTCATGATGAAAGTCTTTAAAATAAAACAAGATAAGCAAAAATTGATCCCAGCAGTAACACATGTAGACGGAACAGGAAGATTGCAAACGGTAAAAAAGGAAGAGAATACCCTATATTGGACTTTGATTAAAGAATTTGAGAATATTACCGGAGTTCCAATCATACTAAATACTTCTTTTAACGAAAATGAACCAATTGTTTGCACTCCTGAAGAAGCAATCGATTGTTTTGCCAGGACCCAAATGGATATTTTAGTAATGGGCAATTGGATAATTAGACGTGAGAAAAGGCTATGAAAACTAAAAATACTGCAATAGTATTTGGTGGGTGGTCAACAAATATCGGAAATAGTTTTTTCCAGTTGGGCGCTAAGTATGTTTTAGAAAAAGCGTTTCCACATCACAACATTCTATTAATTCAAGATCAACCAGGTTACTATAATGTGAAACGTGGAACACCTAAAAATGCGTTTATACCTCTTGAGAACATGAGGATTGATTACCTTGTTATTTTAGGTCCTTTTTTGCGTCCGGAGATTGGTAAAATCTGGGGGTCAACATTTGAAAAAATATTGAATGACAATGTAAAAATTATAATTTTGAGCGCTGGTATGATGGATTATGGTGATAAAACCGTAAGAACAGCTCGTGAATGGTTATCTAAAATTAAACCATATATACTGACTACTCGTGACGAAGAGACATATCAGAATTTCTCGGATTTTGCGAAATATTCTTATAATGGTATAGATTTAGCTTTCTATGTACCGGATTTCTATACGCCTAATGATTTGAAAATTGATAGGTGTTTAGTACTGAATTTTGATAAAACACCAGAACCTAAAATTACAATCTCAAGAAATAAAAAAGACATCTCTAGTGCAGATAAAATTTTTACTTTTGATGATAAATTATGGGGTTTGAAATTTCCATCTTTCCTTACCTGGTTGTCGACCCGTAGTAAAATTATTTCCGTGTTAGGGCCATTGTTAGATATTAGAAGAGATTTTCCTGAAAAAATAGATAAAATGAAAATAATCAGAACTGATCATCGATTTAATCCTATTATTTTCAGTAAATTATATAAAAAGCCCATGTCATTCTGCTCTGATATCCCTTGGGGTTATTTAGATATATATTCACAAGCTTCTCTGCTGCTCAGTAATCGAGTCCATGCTTGTGTTGCGGCATTAGCTCACGGAAATCCTGCAATGTTATTTTCCAAAACACCAAGAGCTAGATTGTTAGAAAGAGTAGGGGCAAAAGATATAACTAAAAAACCAGTTAAAGTATCACAAAAAAAACTGAAAAAAGAAAAAAAAGAGCTTATTGCTTTTCTTAAGAATATCCCTTTATGAAAGTACAAAAAATCAAGCTCCTAACCGAATATTTCCATCCCGAGCCCGCATCCACCGGGCAATTGATGACGCAGCTTGCGGTTGGATTGTATAAAGAAGGTTTTGATGTAGAAGTATTCACTTCTCAACCTACTTATCAAGGGCAAGAAATAAGTAAACTGCCGAATGAAGAAGTCTACAAAGGCGTAAAAATCAATAGATTAAATTCCAGTCAATTAAATAAAGAGAACAGTATATATAGAATTATTAACTGGCTAACATTTACTTTTTTGGTTACAATTAATATTTTCCGAAAAAGTAAAAGCAGTGATATTTTACTAATTCTTTCTAACCCGCCTATTTTACCTTTTGTTGGGCTCTTTTTTCGGTTTTACAGAGGACAAAGATATATATTAATAATTCATGATATTTATCCCGATATGGCTGTTACTTTAGGTATGGCAAATGCGAACAATCCAATTGTTAAACTCTGGCATATCAAAAATAGGATTCTCTTTAAAAATGCAGATAGAATTATTGTGTTAGGTAAACAAATGAAACAGAAAATAATAGAAAATCTAAACGGAAGGATAGAATCATCAAAAATACAAGTTATTCATAACTGGGAAAATCCGGAGTTTATAAAACCAATTAAAAAGAAAGATAATAGTTTTGCTGTCAAAAATGGATATGATAAAAAACTAACTCTTTTATATTCAGGTAATCTGGGACAGCATCACGATTTAATGACTATTGTTAAAGCGGCAGAAAAAGTCAAAAATCTACCGGTAAAATTTGTCTTCATAGGAGAAGGCGCGCAAAAAAGGAAATTACAGGATTACGTTAAAAATAAAAATTTAGACAATGTCGATTTTTATCCGTATCAATCCCTGGAGAAACTCCCTGAAACTCTTACCTGCGCAGACGTATCTTTAGTTTCCGAAAACTTTAGAGTTAACGGTCTATGTGTGTCTTCAAAAATGTACAGTTCACTCGCAAGTGGACGGGCAATACTTGCCCTGGTGAATGAAAATTCAGATATTGGTGAGATAATAAGCGATTTTAAATGCGGCTTTAGAGTAGATCAAGGTAATAGCGATAAGATAGTAGAATGCATTAAGTTTTCGATTGAACACCCTCGTGAATTAGAGGAAATAGGCTTTAAGGCAAGAAAAACTTTTGAAGAAAATTTCACCTTTGATATAGCACTAAAAAAATATATTATAATCTTAAAAACTATAACATAAGTCATACGTCGCGAGCCACTGGTCATTTTTAGTTTGTCACTTGTCGCCAGTCACTGGCCACTAGTCAAATAGTTATTTTAGGATTTCGGATTCGGGATTGGGATTTAGATTTGATTAGTTGCTTCACGGGATCGTTGGGTCGGTATTTTTTAAACTACCTAACGATCTAACAATCTAACGTCCTAACTTATTTAAAATGCTTGACAATCTATCCTGGGTTTTTAAATTACCATCAGAAACTACGTCGTGAGCCAATCAATAGGATTTAGGATTTAGGGTTTTGGATTTAGGAAAAACAAAGGAATAAAGACTTTGTGTCTTAATATTTCTGTAGCGAAAGTTGAACAGGATATAATTTTAAACTTGACTTTAGTTATATGTATGGTAAAATTGAAATAAAAGGAGGGATTTGTGAGTATAAAACTTGAAATACCTGAAGTTAACCTGAAGGGAGAAGATATAAAAACTTTCTTAGCTACTAAACTTTTTGAAGATGGCGTAGTTTCTTTAGGAAAAGCTTCCGAAATAGCCGGGTACTCGGAAAGAACCTTTGCTGAAGTTCTTCTTCACAAAGGTGTTTCTCCGATAAGGTATGAAAATATAAAATTAAAAGAAGAAACCTCAAATGCCTAAAAAGAAAGTAATTGTAGATACATCCTGCTTAATAGCCTTAGATAATATCAAAATTATTGATATTCTTTGTGCCTTATACAAAGAAGTTGTAATAACAGAAGGAGTTTTAAAAGAATTTGGAGAAATAAATTTAGAATGCGTAAAAGTAAAAAATATTAAGGAACCTCTTTTAAAACTATTTGAAAAAAGACTTAATCTTGGTATTGGCGAATCTGAAGTAATAACCTTCGCATTCAGAAATAACTACACTGCAATTATTGATGATATTACAGCCAGGAATATTGCAATAGATCTTGGAATAAAAGTTACCGGAACATTAGGGGTATTAATTAAAGCGGAGAAATTAGACCTAATAGAATCCGCTTATATTAAAGCTAAAGAATTAAAAAGCAAAGGATTCTACTTGCCCGACAAACTTCTCAAACAAATCAAAAGAACTAAAAAATAAAAGCTTTAGTGTTTAAATATAGCAAGAAAATACTGTTTATCTCTTCTGGTTTATAGTTTTTGCGAATTTAAGTTACATGGCTTTTTTAGGGTTTAGGATTTTGGGATTAGGATTTAGTTCTTTGAATTCTTAGAGTTTGTTGGGTTCATTGAGTTCATAGGGTTTATTGGGTTAATTGGGTTTAACCATCTAACGTCCTAACGTCCTAACTATTAAAATCGTGATATTCGTGCGATTCGTTGTTCCTCTTTATTTCGGGTCCCGCGTTCTGAGTTAACTATTTGAGAATATTCTTTAGTCTTGACTAAGTGGTTTTTTAATATTATACTTATAATTGAGGTATAGATGAAATCAAAAAAAACTATAGAAAAAATATTAAAGGAATACAAGTCTCTTTTACACGACAGATATAAAGTAGAAAAGATAGGAGTATTTGGTTCTTACGTGAGAGGAGAAGAATCCGGAGAGAGCGACATTGATATTCTGGTAAAATTTTATGAACCTGTGGGTTGGGAGTTTATCGATTTAAAGGATTTTCTAGAAGAAATTTTAGGAAGAAGAGTAGATTTGGTAACAATTAAAGCTTTAAAACCGCAGTTAAAAGACGAAATTTTAAGAGAAGTAGTTTTCGCATGAAAGGTAGGAAGCACAGACTTTTTATCGAAGATATACTTGAATCTATGCGGAAAATCGAACGTTATATAGAAAATCTCAATTATAACGAGTTCGAGAAAAATGAATTGATTGTAGATGCTGTCATAAGAAACCTTGAAGTCATGGGCGAAGCTTCAAGAAATATACCTGAAGATATTCGAAATAAGCATATCGATATTCCCTGGAAAAGAATGATAGGATTAAGAAATATTGCAACTCATGAATACTTTGGTATAGATTTGAGCATTATTTGGGAAATAATAACTGTAAACCTTCCTGAAACGAAGCCTAAGATTGAATTAATGTTAAAAGATTTCGGTTAAAATTTTACAAATCTTCCAAAATTATGTCATTAGGACTATACTTGATAATCAATCTCAATCTTTTAAACTAACAACAGGAGGAAGAAATTAATGAAAAAAGCATTGATAACGGGAATAAACGGTCAGGTAGGTTTTGAGCCAAAAATGAAATTTAAAGAGGGTCTTAAGAATACGGTTGTCTGGTTCAAAGAAAATTGGGAAAATATTAAAAATTCAGCCGATTTCGGACCCGGAATGTCTTCGGCAGTGCGTGGAATTGCGCGGAAAGAGAAAAACTGATGTTGAAAATTCTAACAGTATTCGGAACAAGACCTGAAGCGATTAAAATGGCACCTGTAATTAAAGAGCTGGAAAAATATCCGGATAAAATAGAATCTATGGTTTGCGTTACCGGACAACATAGAGAAATGTTGGACCAGGTACTTAAAATTTTTGACATCACTCCCGATATCGATCTTGATTTGATGAAGAAAAATCAGACCCTCGAAGAGTTAACTGCAAAAGTATTTCCTGAAATTACGAAGGTGATAAAAAATATTCATCCCGATATGTTATTAGTGCAGGGAGATACGACAACAGCAATGTTGACTGCTCTTGCCGCATTCTATCAAAAAATAAAAGTTGGTCATGTTGAAGCAGGTCTTAGAACGAATGATACATATAATCCATTTCCGGAAGAGATAAACAGAAGACTCATCAGCGTTGTTTCAAGTTATAATTTTGCGCCAACAGAAACCGCATATAAAGCTTTGGTTAATGAAGGATTCAAAGAGGATAGTATTTACATAACCGGTAATACGGTAATCGATGCTTTATTTATGACGGTTAAGAAAAAGCACGAGTTAAATCCGGATATTCCTATTAACGATAGAAGAATAATTCTTGTTACAGCACATAGAAGAGAAAGTTTCGGAGTTCCTTTTGAAAATATCTGTAACGCCCTAAAAGACATTGCGATTCGTAATAAAGATATCGAGATAATTTATCCTGTTCACCTGAATCCCAACGTTCAAAAACCGGTCAATGAGATACTCGCCAATGTTGAAAGAGTTTATCTTATTGAACCTCTTGAATATCTGGATTTTGTTCATCTGATGAACAAATCATATTTTATTCTGACGGATTCCGGCGGTATTCAGGAAGAAGCTCCAGCACTCGGAAAACCCGTTTTGGTTATGAGAGAAAAAACAGAGAGACCTGAAGCCGTTGAAGCAGGAACAGTTAAGCTTGTAGGAACGGATATGGAAAAAATTGTCAAGGAAACGGAAAAACTTTTGAATGATAAAAAGGCTTATGATAGAATGTCAAAAGCGCACAATCCGTACGGCGATGGTAAAGCAGCAAAAAGGATTGTAAAAATATTGTTAGATAATAAGAAGTAACGACCAGTTTTCTTTTCTACTTACACCCCTGGGAACTTGACCCGGGACAACCAAGAATAAAGAACATTAAATGGCATTATAAACTTCGTCATTATACCGGACTCAAATCGACAGAGAATAAACTCAGAAAACTTCTGACGGATTTCAATTTTGTCCCTGTAAGGGAAATATTAGAAAAAACCCCGTCGCTTATTAACCCCTAACTTTACACTTTTGCTCTGGACATAAATGTAAACTTAGCGTTTGTCATTTGACAAAATGGAATAATTAAGTAAAATTAATTATGGGTTGCTGGAAAAAATTTAACTAAACTACACACATATATCCTCTTCTTTCCACCATTTCCCCTAACTTTACACTTTTGCTCTGGACATAAGTGTAAACTTATAATTGCATTATATAAGCTTTGTATTTATCATTTGACAAAATAGAATAATTAAGTAGAATTGATTATGGGATTGCTGGAAAAAATTAGAAATCAGGAGATTAGTGGTTATTTGACCATTAAGAGAAGGATTATATATCCGGGAGCAATTTATCATATTACTCAGAGAGCGCCCGGTAGAGAAATTATTTTTGTGGAAGAAGAGGATTATCTTAAATTCCTTTCGGAGTTAAAAAAGACCGTAAAAAAATTCGATTTAAATCTTTTCTGCTTTTCTCTGCTTGAAAATCATCTTCATCTTTTGCTTCAGATAAAAGAGGAAAATCTGTCCAGGGCAATGCAGATGCTTTTCGGAAAATATGCTATGTATTACAACTATAAGTATAAGCGAAAGGGGCACGTTTTCTGTGGAAGGTTTAGGTCAAGCCTTGTCAACCATGACAATTATTTGATTGCAGTCTCCTGCTATATACATTTAAATCCGTATAAAGCGGGTTTAACGGAATATTTCGATAAATACAGGTGGAGTTCTCTTTCCCTTTATACCGAAAATTCAAAAAGGGCCTTCGTAAATTATGAGAAAGTTCTTATTATGATTGACAGTGACATAAATATTGCAAGAAAGAAATACGCTGAACTTTTAAGTCAATCGGCGAAAATTAGCGGCGGAAAATTGATAGACGCTAAAAAAGTAAAGCGATTTGTCGAAAAGGTAAAAATCAAGGCGGTCAATATTAACAGAAAAATGTCAGAGTTGGATCGCATGATTGAAAAGTTCAAAAAAAACCAAAGAGTCAATAATCCAGAGGAAAAGAAAGCAAGGAAATATCTGATAGAACAATTAATCTCAAACGGTAATTCAATAACCGAAATTGCAGATTTACTACACCTGTCTCGCCAGACAATCCACAAAATCCTTAAACCCAAACCCCACCCCTAACTTTACACTTTTGCTCTGGACATAAATGTAAACTTATAATTGTATTATGTAAACTTGACATGGGTTTTCAATTTATTGAGAGCAAGTCTTGTTTTTCAACCCCCCTAACTTTACACTTTTGCTCTGGACATAAATGTAAACTTATAATTACATTATGTAAACTAAATCTTGGAAAAACACAATTTGTTTATTTTTTTAACTGTATGCCTGGGAACTTGACCCTACTCAACCAAGAATCAAAAAAATCAAATGGCACTATAAACTACGCCATTATACCGGACTCAAATCGACGGAAAATAAACTAAGAAAACTTCTGACGGATTTCAATTTTGTTCCTGTAAGGGAAATAATCGAGAAAGACGACTGATCACCGATGTTTGAAAGCAAAGTCAAATCGTTAAATAGGAAAATAGTTAAATGGCTTTTTTAGGGATTGGGATTAGTTTTTTGAGTTCTTAGAGTTTGTTGGGTTCATTGAGTTCATAGAGTTTGTTGGGTCAAGGTTTTTTAAAACCACCTAACGATCTAACGTCCTAACTTCCCAACGGTTAAAATCTTCACAGGATTTCTTGTTAACATATGTACTTGACAACCCATCTTGATTCTTTAAATTAACAACAGGTAATATGGCATGCGTCGGGCGTCGTGTGTTTTGAGTTGGACGCCTTTCTCTATCCTCTCCGCCCCTCATACCACTCAATTGTTTTCTTCAATCCTTCTTTAAAATCTATTTTTGCCTGGAAGCTGAATTTTTCTTTTGCTCTATTGGTATCGAGCATTCTACGGGGTTGTCCGTCGGGTTTTGAGGTATCCCACTTTATTTCCCCTTCAAAACCCGTAAGCTCTACAATTAAGTTGACCAGAGCTTTTATTGTTATTTCGAAGCCCGCTCCTAAGTTCACGGGTTCGGGTTCATTGTAAAATTCGGTTGCAAGCAATATACCTTCAGCCGCATCTTCGGCGTATATGAATTCTCTGCTTGCTTTCCCCGTTCCCCAGACAGTTATATAGTCATTCCCTTCGTTTTTTGAATCTACACATTTTTTTATCAATGCAGGTATAACGTGTGACGATTTCGGGTCAAAATTATCTCCCGGTCCGTACAAGTTTACAGGCAGGAGGTATATCCCGTTAAAATTATACTGTTGCCGGTAAGATTGTAATTGAACGAGCAGCATTTTCTTTGCCAGACCGTAGGGAGCATTAGTCTCTTCGGGGTATCCATCCCAGATATTTTCTTCTTTAAAAGGAACCGGGGTGAATTTTGGATATGCGCATATGGTGCCAAGGCACACAAATTTTTCCAGTTCCATCTGCCTAGCATATTCGATAAGTTGAATTCCCATTATTGCGTTATCATAGAAAAATTTTCCCGGATTTTCCCTATTAGCTCCGATACCGCCGACCACAGCTGCCAGGTGTATTACTATATCGGGCTTTTGCTCCTCATACATTTTTAAGATATCTTCTTTATTACGCAGGTCGTATTCGGGGAGATCCGCAATCATTATATTTTCACATCCCCGCGCTTTTATCTTACGAATCAAATGCGTCCCGAGAAATCCCTTCCCTCCGGTTACTGTTATTTTCCTCCCAGACCAAAAAGAAGAATCAATTTTAAATTGATTCTCCCTTCCAGGATTTGGGGGTTGGGATTTGGGATTTGGGAAATTGGAGCTATTCATTGGAGCCTCCCTTTTTTAAAGAATTTATTAATGCATTTAACATTTTACCTACTTTATTATAGCTTTCAATAATTTCATTATAAACAGAATCTTCTATATAGCTAAGGTCTCGTGTTAAAATCAAGTAATATTTGGTTTCTGCGATTGAGCCTCTCGCAGTGTACAGAAACTGCAAGTATTCTTTAGTTGTTTGGCTTGATTGTCCTTCTGCAATATTCGCAGGAGCTGATGCAGCTGAACGGCACAGCTGACTAGTTAAACGGTAGCGTTCTTCTCTTGGAAAACCATTAGTTATCTTGTAAATTTTAATTACTAATTTATGTGCTTCTTGCCAGACTTTAAGTTCTTCAAAGCTATTCATTTTTATTTTTCTTTTTCATTACTAAATACTAAATCCAAAATCCTATATCCTGCCGATTGGCTATTTGCTTAAAGCTTCGGCTTCAATATCGGCACTGACCATTATTTTCACCAATTCTTTAAATTTAACTTTCGATTTCCAGCCTAATTTTTTCTTTGCTTTTGAGGCATCTCCGATTAGAGATTCTACCTCGGTAGGTCGGAAATAATTCGGGTCGACTTCTACAAGTGTTTTACCTGTTTTTTTGTCTATCCCTTTTTCGGTCTTTCCTTTTCCCTTCCATCCAAGATTTATATCGATATTTTTAAAGGCTTCCGTTGTAAATTCTCTAACGGTATGGGCTTCACCTGTTGCAATTACATAGTCATCGGGGTTTTTCTGCTGAAGCATCAACCACATTGCTTCGACGTATTCCGGAGCATAACCCCAGTCCCTTTTCGCGTTGAGATTTCCAAGGAATAATTTATCCTGTAAACCATGGTGAATTTTGGCTACGGCTCGGGTTACTTTTCTCGAAACAAATCGTTTACCCCGTCTCGGAGATTCGTGATTAAAAAGAATCCCGCTGCATGCAAATAAGTTATAAGCTTCTCTATAGTTTACGGTAATCCAGTGAGAATATACTTTCGCAGCGCCGTATGGACTCCTCGGGTAAAAAGGAGTCGATTCTTTCTGTGGTGTTTCCTGTGCTTTTCCAAACATTTCACTCGATGATGCCTGGTAAAAGCGGGTACGCACTTCGGTCTCTTTTATTGTGTCCAGCAATCTAAGAGTACCTACAGCGTCAACTTCAGCGGTATATTCCGGAATTTCGAATGAGACCTTCACGTGACTCTGTGCGCCAAGGTTATATATTTCATCAGGTTTTATTTTTTCCACAAGGCGATTCAGATTACTTGAATCCGTTAAGTCTCCGTAATGCAGGAAAAGCTTAACGTTTTTTTCGTGTGGGTCATGATATAGATGGTCTATTCTTTCCGTTGTGAAGACACTGGATCTTCTAATTGTTCCGTGAACTTCATATCTTTTTTTAAGTAAAAATTCAGCTAAGTAAGAACCATCCTGCCCGTTTATTCCCGTTATCAAAGCTTTTTTCATAAAAGTTTTTCCTCCTACATGTTAATTTAAAAAATCAAGATAGGTTGTCAAGTATAAATTAATAAATACGCAGATAAACGCTTATCTAATTGGTCGAAAAAATAAACTTTGTGTGATTATTAGTTTATTGAGTTCGTAGAATTTATTGGGATTTGGGGAATATAGTCAGTAGTCACTGGTCGCTGGTCACAAGTTAATAAAAAAAACAAAAACTTTATTCGTGCTATTCTGGTACGTAGATTCTTCAAATCAGTTAAATGGTTAAATTAAAAAATAGTCAAATAGTAAAATTAGGATTTTGGATTTAGGATATAGGATTTAGTTTTTTATTGGTTGGTTCGTTGGATCGTTGGCTCGTGGGTTCGTGAATTTTTTAAAACTACCTAACGACCTAACTACCTAACGTCCTAACGATTATGGACTGTGGTTTCTACCTATTGACAAATGCTTTTTGTTTTCCTATCTTTAAACGTGTTTAAAGATATTCATTCGCCAAATATATTAATTACCGGAGCAGAAGGCCAACTTGGTTCGGAATTGGTCGAAATATTATCCAAAAAGTACAATATTATTGCCGTAGATGAAAAAAATTTCGATATTTCAGAGTTTAAAGCCGTAAATAATTTTATCACAAATTCAAGACCAGAGATAATAATCCACTCTGCGGCATTTACCGATGTGGATGGATGTGAAAAAGAAAAAGCAAAAGCTTTTAAAGTTAATGCAATTGGAACAAGAAATCTCTGCATAGCAGCAAAAAAAGTAGACGCTAAATTTTTCTATGTAAGTACCGATTACGTTTTTGACGGAAGAAAAGAAGGCGCGTATTATGAATACGATTCTCCTGACCCTAAAACTATTTATGGTTTGTCAAAACTCCTCGGGGAAAATTTCGTAAAAGAACAATTAAGCGGATTTTTCATAGTGCGAATAGCCTGGCTTTACGGCAAAAACGGAAAAAATTTCATAAAAAAAATGATCGATTTATCCAAAGAAAAGAAAAAAATTCAGGTAGTCAATGACCAATTTGGTTCTCCTACATGGGCTTTCAATGTAGTTAAACAAATCGAAAAATTGATACCAACGGATTTTTATGGAACTTATCATTGTACTTCTCATGGTTCCTGTTCATGGTTTGAATTTGCCCTTGAAATCTTCAAAGAAATCGGATACGAAGTCCAAAACAAAGATAGAAAATCTATAACCTTAAATTTAAAAACTAAAGATCCAAAATTCGGAACTAATAACTCTATAAGACTTGAAGAAGTTACTAGCAATAAGTTCAAGACAGCCGCCAGGAGGCCTAAAAACTCAATTCTTGAGAATTATATGCTTAAGATACAGAACCTGGATATAATGCCGCATTGGAAAGAGTCTCTTACGTCTTTTATGAACACGTTAAAAATGCAGAGATAAAAAAGAATGGAAATTAAGACTCCGGACATTGGACATTGGACTTGTGGGGGGATATTTGAAAATGAATTTTAAATTTAAAAAACTTTCTATTCCCGATGTAATTCTAATAACTCCGGAAGTCTTCGAAGACGAACGAGGATTCTTTATGGAAGCATATAAAGAATCGGATTTTAGAAAATTCGGAATAGATGAAAAATTTGTGCAGGATAATAACTCAAAGTCCAAAAAAAACGCACTTAGAGGATTACATTATCAAATATCTCCAATGGAGCAGGCAAAACTCGTAAGGTGTATAAAAGGAAAAGTATTCGATGTTGCCGTTGACATAAGAAAAGGCTCTCCTCATCATGGTAAATGGATAGGAGAGTATCTTTCTTGCGAAAACAAAAATATGCTTTTTATTCCGGCAGGATTCGCTCATGGTTATCTGGTTTTAAGCGAAGAAGCGGAAGTAATTTATAAAGTAAGCAAGGAATACTCAGGGCAGCATGAAAGAGGTATCTTCTGGAAAGACCCTGCAATAGGTATAGACTGGCCTTTTTCCGAAGAACCGATCTTATCGGAAAAAGACAAGAAGCTTCCATTACTTAGAAATGTGGAAGATACATTTTCTATATGAGTATAAAAAAGTTTAGTTGTTGAGTAGTTGAGATGTTAAGTGAAAAAAGAATAGAGAAAGAAAAGTCAACTTTTGAAAATTTAGAAGTTTGGAAAAAAGCCAGAATGCTCAGGAAGGATATTTCCCTATTAGTAAAAAATTTTCCAGAAAAAGAGAAATATAAATTATCAGATCAAATGATAAGAGCCTCAAGGTCAGTTACTGCAAATATTGCAGAAGGACATGGCAGATACCACTATCAAGAAAATATCCAATTTTGTAGACAGGCAAGAGGTTCACTTTTTGAATTATTAGACCATCTGACTGTAGCTGTTGACGAAGAATATATTAAAAACAAAGATTTCAAAGAAATGCGTATTAAGATTTTTGCAGTCATCCGACTTTTAAACGGGTACATAAAATTCTTAAAGGGTAAAAAAAATGAGTAATGATACCATCATAGCGTTTCACAAAATCCACTTAACCACTAAACCACTCAACCACTTAACAAATGACTCTAGAATTGAATGGAGGTAGAATTTGTTAAATCCTTATCACTCTAATCCCGAGAATTGTCCGAAAACAATTCTCGTGACCGGCGGTGCCGGCTTTATCGGGAGTAATTTTATCCGTTATGAACTGGAGAACTATGATGATGTGGTGGTTATAAATCTGGATAAACTTACATACGCGGGCAATCTTGAGAATCTAAAAGATATTGAACAAAAATACGGTCTCTCTTCTTTGAACCAAAAACCTAAGACCCAGGACCTAAGACCTAATTTACGTTACCTTTTCGTTAAAGGAGACATCTGCGATAAAAACCTCGCGGACTCCCTCCTTTCCGGAGAATATTGGAAGAAAAAAGGTGTGGGGAGAAGGACTCACGACTCACGACTCATGACTCCCGACGCAGTCATCAACTTTGCTGCGGAATCCCATGTGGATAGGAGTATTCTTGACGCTGTACCTTTTATAGATACAAATATAAAAGGTACTCAAGTATTACTGGAAGCCGCACGAATCCACTGGCAACGTGAGAATTCTACAAACCTAAAACCTAAAACCCAAGACCTAAGACCTAATAGATTTATTCATATCTCCACAGATGAAGTCTACGGGTCTTTAGGAAAAACAGGTGAATTCACGGAAACTTCCCCTCTCCTGCCCAATAGTCCTTATTCCGCGAGTAAAGCCGCAGCAGATTTGCTTTGCCGTTCATATTATAAAGCATATAATCTTCCGATTATCCTTACCCGGAGTTCAAATAATTATGGACCTTACCAATTCCCCGAGAAGTTAATACCCCTTATGATAAAAAATGCGCTGGAACGAAAAGAACTGCCTGTTTACGGGGAAGGTCTTAATGTCAGAGATTGGTTATACGTGGAAGACAATTGCCGTGCTATCGACCTCGTTCTTAGAAAAGGAAACATTGGCGAGATTTACAACATTGGCGGCGAAAACGAGATGAAGAATATCAAAGTAGTGAAACTTATCTGCAAAATCCTGGGTGAGAGTGGAAGGGTGAACTCGGAACACGGAACTCGGAACACGAAACTCAATAAACTCATCAAGTTCATCGATGACCCTCGCGGCAAAGCCCATGACTTTAGATACGCTCTCGATTGTTCCAAAATAAAGAAAGGCCTGGGCTGGAAGCCTGTCTCTAAGTTCGAAGAGGGACTCAGAGAAACAATTGATTGGTATTTAAGTAATCGGGATTGGGTTAAGAAAGTAGTAACCGGCGAATACCAGGAATACTACAAAAAAATATATACCTAACGTCTAAAAAACCAATATAAATGTAAAACAAGACATTTATCCAATTACACGTCTCTCTACTGAAACTGTTTCCTAATGAACGATTTTATATAAAAACTTTAAAAGTTTATTATCTCAGCAATTATTACGCTAACTTCTTAACGTTTTCAGCCTTTCTTCCCTTGTCCCCTTCAACGATTTCAAACTCTACAGTATCACCCTCATTCAGTGTATCTGTGCCGTTTATAAGTGATGATGCATGCACAAATACATCGTCTTCGCCTACGACTTCAATAAAGCCATAGTTTTTCCTCTGACTGAACCATTTTACTTTACCTTCTGGCATTTTTACTAAACCTCCTACTTTATTAATTACTAACTAACTATTCAACCAAACTAATACAAGATGTCAAAAAATCCATCTAACTACTAGGGATACACCTAATAGATATCCTTATACTTTTGGACACCTTAATTTAAGCGGGATCCCCTCTTTGTAGAAACTACATAAGGTAGAATACTACATTATAGATGTAATTATACACAAAAATTCATATTAGTCAACAGTAAATCTTCATTTTTTGAAAAATCCTAATTTTTGCCATGAAAGTACAAAGACACAAAATCCCGTACCTAACCCCATAATTGGACGCAGATAGAAACAGATTTAAAAGGATTTTTCTGTTTTAACAATCCAACTACCCAACGACCCAACGAACCAACAAAACAAGTAACAACAAATCACACCCCGATACAGTCATTCTTCCTTACCCCGATACGGTCATTCTTCCCTACGGGGCAAGTGGGGCAGGCGAATATCACGAATTTTTTTTGTCTGCCGTCAGCCGTCATTCTTAAGGCAACACCTTAAGAATAATCTTGACAAAAATCGTGTATCTTTATATCTTCTGATTATGAAAAAATTGTTTTTATTGTTTTGTCTTTTACAAATTGGGGTTCTTTTTCTGTGTTATCCTGAATTTTACGGTTTTTACGATGAGGATATATATCTTTCTACAACGTATGCCCTGCAAAACGGTTCTTTCTTTTACGAAAAAGCGGAAGTTCCTGCCCCTTTTTTAGGAATTGTAGAGGCGGACAATGGGACCTTTTCTCAATATCCTCCGGGCAATTCGGCTCTGCTTCTTCCATTTACTATAATTCACTGGAAACTTGGTTTCCTCAAAAATATTTTGTTTTATATTGGGAGCTTTTTGCTTTTTATTTCGATACTGCGGAGATTAGATATTGACCCTGTTTATTCTTTAATATTTTTGTTGCATCCGACATTGCTGCTGTTTTCCCGAACGTTGATGAGCGACATTCCTTCTATGTTCTTTTTATTGTTGGCAGTATTTCTTATATTTGATAAAAAGAATATTGGAGCCGGGTTTTCTCTTGGTTTTCTTGTTTTGCTCCGGTATCCGAATCTTATAATAATTGCCGGCATTTTTGCAACTTTGCTTTGTACGAAAGAGTACAAAAAAGCACTGCTTCTTCTTCCGGGAATTTTTTTCTTTTCTTTTATACTTCTTGCATATATTATGCATACTTTTGGCTTTCCACTTGGACCTTTTTCCGTATCGGGAGCAAGGTCATTTGGTTTTCAGTATTTTATTCATAATTTCCCTTACTATCTTCTATCTTTAAATGTCTTATTCCCCGGCATGTTATTTGTCGCAATATTTTCTGGTTTTAAAAGTCGAAAAAATTATTTCTTTGTTATTCCTGCTTTTGCCGTTATCATTTTTTATTCTTTTTATTATTATATTGATGGGGGAAGTAATGTTCTACAAAAATTGGTCAAGGGGCAGAGATTTATGGTTCCGATAATTCCTCTTCTGCTTATACCTTATTTAAACTTTTTGCATAATAAAAAATATACAAGGAAAGTATTTGTTTTTATTGTTTCCCTGCTCTTTGTGTTTAATTGTGGAATTCAATATAAACATCAACAGTTATTAAAAAGACGGAATCACCTTAGTAAAGTTTTAAGAGAAGAAACCAGAGGCATGGATATATTAATATGTAATCGCGATATTGATAAACTGCTAAATCCATATTTTAGTAAGGTAAAATTCATTGAATTATCCGACGTAAAAGAGCTCGATTTGGATTCCCTGAAAGATAATTATAATGTCTCTTTTGTTTTTGTGGAATTGGACCCGGACGATGATTATGACGAAAAATTGCAGTGGGTTGAATATTTTAAAAGTGAGGGATTTACGATTTCCTATGAATCACAAGATCCTTTCCCGATGATTATATTGTTTGAATCTAAGGAAGTCCAAAGTCCAATGTCCAAAGTCAAAACTAAATCCAAACCTAAAATTGGAACCACAGATTACACCCTGGTACAGTCGTTCCTCCCTACAGGGCAGTCAGATTAACGCAAGATTACCCAACAACACCCCAATTTTTTATTTTCAGTTTTACCCTCCCAACCTCCTAACTTCCCAACATCCTAACGATATTTTTGAGTTGTTTTAACTAAATCCTATATCCTAAATCCCAAATCCCAAATATTTAGTTTCGGTTCAGGAGATCGATGAAATCGATCGCGAGGGTGGACCAGCCGAAATTTCTCATTGCCCTGCCCGGGTGTCCGTCAAATGGGTCGTAGTATTCGCAGAACCCGAATTTTAATATAAGTTCGATTGTCTTGCGCGCAATTTTTTTCGCAAGGAGAGTATACCCGTGTTTTTCTAATCCGTTTGCTATGAACCAGTTTGTGTTAATCCAGCTTGTTCCTCGCCATATGAGACGAGTATCGGTTAGGGGTCCAAATGAAGATTCATCCATCGATACACTCGATATAGGGTAAGGACTCCAGAATTCTCTTTCGTTTTGCAGATGTCCGATTAAATAATTTAACTGAAAATTTGGAATGGAAAGAGTTAAAGGGAATAGGGAAGAGATTGTTTTTACTTCCATTGGAATCTCTGCAGTTCCATTGTGATATAAGCTGAAGTATATTTGTTGGTCGTCAAACCATAATTTATCTATGATACATTCTTTTACGTTATTAGCCCATTTCCTTAATTCTTTCTGTTTGTTTTCATTGAATTCTCCGTACAGCTCTGCTAGTGCATGTAAGCCCAGACAATAAATAGTATTGAATGATACGTCTTCTATATCGAAAAGAGATGACTCGAAAATTTTTTCGAGGTCCCAGTTCCAATTTTTGTATTTGGTAAGTATCTTGGTTATATGTTTTTTAGTTTCCAGAGGGTCGTGTTTTGTATTGCCGAATGGAATGTCGTAATGCGAGCAAAGGTCCATGCCCGATTCCATAGGAGTTATTATCGAGATGAGACCGTCTTTATCCGGGTCTCTTTTTTCTTTGAGATACAGGTAATATTTTTCTACTTTTTCAATATTTCTCTTCACGAACTCTAAGTCATTTGTGTTCTTATAAATTTCGAGAAGTGAAAGACCGATTACAGGAGGCTGGATTTCGGCAGTGAAGAGATTCGTTTTTAATGAGTTTACTTCCTTCTGCCACCATTTCTGGAAGCGGTCTCTAAGTCTCCATTTCCAGAAAATAATATGCGGTATAAAGCCATCTTCCTGTTGAACCGAGATTAGAGTTTCAAATTCTTTTTTTGCCGTCCCGGAGTCAAGTTTTGACATTACAATTATGTGAAAGCAAGAATCCCAGAACCACTGGTGAAAATGAACCGAATCAGGGGACAGGTAAAAATAATCTCTTTTGAAATTTTTACTGTGTCCCTTTTTTATGTTTCTTTTTAAAAGAGAAAAAGCCTTTTCTTTTAAATTTTCCATTTCTAATATGATAGGGATTTTTTCGTTTTTGACAAGATTATTTCTTAAGGCAAGGTCTTAAGAATGACCGAAGACCGACGACGGATGACGGCTTACGGCAGTCAGGTTTTAGGTCTTCGGTTTTAGGTTTTAGTTAAAAAAAACAAAATAAAAGGGTTGTGTGGCAGGGCTTTGTGTTCTCTGTGTCTCTGTGGCAAAAAATCCCCCCTTGCGGTTTTTGAGTTTTTTATAATCTTCCTTAGGTGAGAAGATGTTATGAAAGAAATTGATCCGTTATTGGATAAAGAAAAACAAGAAAAAGCAAAAGTATATGAATGGTCAGGGCGTAAGCTTGGCTTATGGGGAATGCTTGTATCGGGAGTTTTTAATTTGATTTTTTATTTTACCGGGCTTTCTTCCGTAGTAGCGAACTGGAATGCCGTCTCTTCCGTAGTTCTTGTTTTTATTATCTATATGCTGATTTACGCCGGCATACAGGAAGTTATCGGTCTTCCTTTATCTTACATTTCCGGTTTTGTTATTGAAAAGAATTATGGTTTCTCGAATCAGACCAGGAGAGAATGGTTCAAAGAACATTTAAAAAGTTTTATCGTATCTCTGGTCTTAAGTATAATAATATTCGGAGCGCTTTTGATTATTTTTCAGAAGTTTAGTAACTCGTGGTGGCTAGTGGCATCCTTCTTTATGGTTTTCTTTTCCGTTGTTATCTCCATAATTTTTCCGGTATGGATTATGCCCATATTTCACAAATATGAACCAATAGAAGATGAAGAATTAAAAGATTCTCTCAGAGGTATTCTGGAAAGCGGCGGTCTTAAAATCAAAGGGTTTTTCAGAGAGGATACGAGCCGTAAAACTACAAAGGAAAATGCAATGCTGGCGGGTTTGGGTAAGACGAAGAGGGTTATTTTAACGGATAATATTATCAACAATATGAAGTTAGACGAGATAAGGACTGTTCTTGCGCATGAAGTAGGACATTATAAAAGAGCACATATGCCAAAGATGATTTTTACGGGTCTTTTCTTCAATTTATTTTCTTTTTATGTTCTGCATCTAATTTTTACCGCTTTATTCCCAGCTTTTTTAACAAGCATAAGGGCGAATATTACATTGCTTCCTATGTTTCTGTTGTTCCTTAGTCTTATAGATTTAACTTTCTTAAAAATTCTGCAGAACGCCCTTGTCCGTCTATTCGAAAATCAGGCGGACACGGAAGCGCTCCGGTTGACAGGGGATGTGGGAGCTTTTAAAAGAGCAATGGCAGGGCTCGCAAACAGAAATCTTGCCAATGCGTATCCGAATTTCTGGGTTAAGCTGATCTATTACAGTCACCCGCCTATTGGGGAGAGGCTTCGTAGAGCAGAAAAATATAATGAGCTATAGCTCATTATATTTTTAGGTTTCAGGTATTAGGTTTTAGGTCTTAGTTAAAACAAACAAAATTTTTTTATTCGTGCTATTCGCCTGCCCCGTAAGGAAGAATGACTGTATCGGGGTGTGATTTGTTGTTACTTGTTTTGTTGGTTCGTTGGGTCGTTGGGTAGTTGGATTGTTAAAACTGAAAAATCCTTTTAAATCTGTGTTTATCTGCGTCCAATTATGGGTTGGGTGTGGTGCGGAACTCTGTGGTCTCCGTGTGTTTTCTTTTCTCTGTGTACTCTGTGGTAAAACTTTCTTTATAGTGTGGGGTTTCAGGATGGAACTCCTAAAATTCGAAGATCATTGACGTTTGTGCCTGTTTCTCCGGTTTTGATACCGCTTTCTATTTTTCGAAAGAAATCCGATGAGGAATGGTTTGTTAACGCTTTTTCGATTTCTTCCCTGTCTGTTTTCGTATTATTGCCGCCAATAATTCCGCCGGCAAATTCGGAATATCCGTCTATCCCGTCAGTATCAACCGAAAGGAAAGCTATATTACTTAGAGAACCCATTTTTTCTGCAAAACCGATTACACACTCCTGATTTGGGCCGCCCTCTTCTTTCCCGATTTTATCGAGTGTAACCACACACTCTCCTCCCGAGAGGACTATTGCGGGAGGTTTTATTGGGATGCCGGATAGGGAAATTTCTTTTGCTATTTCACCGTGAAAAGCACCGGCTTCTCTCGAAGGACCTTCTATCTTTGAAGAAAGAATGGACGTGTTGTATCCCAGTTCTACTGCTTTCTTTTGTGCATTTTCTAATGCTGATGTATTGCTCAATATAATTCTATTATACGTTTTGGATAATACTTCATCATCAGCGGAAGGGGTTTCTGGAATTTTGCCTTCAATGCCGTCTTTAATAGTATTTAAGATAGAAAAAGGAATTTTTTCGGTCAAATGATATTCTTCCAATATATTATATGCGTCTTTGTAAGTGGTGCTGTCTCCTACGGTTGGTCCGGAAGCTATGGTGGATAAGTTATCTCCTACCACATCTGAGATAGCAAGAGAAATTAAGTTGGCGGGATATGCAATTTGTGACAACCTGCCGCCTTTTATCTTTGAAATGTGTTTTCTTATGGTGTTTATTTCATTTATTGAAGCGCCCGAAGCTAACAATAACTCGTTGGTTTTTTGCAGATCCGCAAGAGCAATACCTTCAAGAGGTGCTGCAAGTAAGGCCGAGCCGCCTCCGGATATAAGGGCTATTATAAGGTCTTTTTCTTGTGCTTTTTCTGCGAGGGATAAAATTTCGTTTGCTCCTTTTATTCCTTTTTCGGTAGGTATGGGATGTCCTGCCTGGATGACTTTAATCGGTCCTATGTCTTCCTTTGAAGATTCATTTATTGTAATAATACCTTTAGAAATTCTATTTCCCAGGATGTTATACAGAGAATTTGCCATCCGGTAAGTTGCTTTTCCACTGCCTATTACAAAAATATTCTTGATTTCCGATAAAAGTATTTTTTCGTTGGAGATTTTCAGTTCGCCCGCTTTTAATCTGACTGCTTTAGTTATGGCTGCTTCAGGTAAAGATTTTTCCAGGGCGTATTCCAGAATTGTTAAAAGGTCTTTTCTGATTTGATTCGAATTTTTGGTAAGTTCATCGAAATTTTTAATTATTGCCATGGAAAATAGTTAATTGGTGAATTAGTTGATTGGTTAATTAGTGAAAAAATCAGAACTAATATAATGATATAATGATCCGGTAATAAACCGATCATTAATGTCTGGTTTTTTTAGCGTTATTCATCTGCTTTTTAATCCTGGTTTGTTTTTCAACTTGTCTCCTGACACTAAATTAGTGTCTTAGTGGTAAATTTAGTTCCGCTATTTTTTCTTTTTGAATACGAACTCTTTATTCTTTACGTTGATGATAACTTTTTCTTTACTTATTTCCCCGTCAATTATTTTAAGGGACAGGGGTGTTTCGATAAATTTCTGAATTGTTCTTGCAAGGGGTCTCGCTCCAAAAGATTTATCATAACCTTTGCCTGCAAGCAGGTCTCTTGCGTCCTCCGTTATTTCCAGTTGTATATCCGACTCCTTTAGTCGTTCCGAGAGGTCATGTATCATTATGTCTACAATTTTCTTTACCTGTTCAAGGTTAAGAGGTTTGAATATGATTATATCGTCAATCCTGTTTAAAAATTCGGGCCTCATTTTGAGCCTCAGCTGTTCGGTAACTTTTTCTTCGAGAAGGTCATAATTGTCAGCAAGATTCTGAATTACGTCCGATGCTATATTTGAGGTCATTATGTTAACCGTATTGGTAAAGTTTACAGTTCGTCCTTTTCCGTCGGTGAGCCTGCCATCGTCTAAAATTTGAAGTAAAATATTGAAAGCTTCAGGATGAGCTTTCTCTATCTCGTCGTAAAGGATTACGCTGTAAGGTCTTTTTCGTACGGCTTCGGTTAGATAACCACCTTCTTCATATCCAACATAACCCGGGGGAGCTCCGATGAGGCGCGAGATTGAATGTCTTTCCATAAATTCGCTCATGTCGATTCTTATTAGAGCATCTTCCGAGTCAAAGAGAATCCAGGCAAGTACTTTTGCCAGCTCTGTTTTTCCGACACCTGTCGGCCCCAAAAAGATGAAAGAGCCTATTGGTTTGTCGGGATCGGAAATGCCGGATCTTGCCCTTCTTATCGAATCTGCTACTGCCTTAACCGCATATTCCTGGTTTACTATTCTCTTGTGTATTTCTTCTTCGAGATTTGCCAGTTTATGCTTTTCTTTTTCCAGCATCTTGCTTACAGGGATACCGGTCCAATCGGAAACTATAACGGCGATGTCTTCATCGCTTATGGGTTTATCACAGGGGTAACATTCCGTCCATTTTTCTTTTTCTCTCTCGTATTCTTTACTTAATTTTTCCTCTTCTTCAATCATCTTATGCGCGCCGCGGTGGTCTCCTTCCTCTGCAACCTTCTTTGCTTCTTCCCGGAGACTTTTGATTTTTTCTTCCTTCTTTTTTAAATCGCCGGGGATATCCGCTTTTTCAAGTTGAAGTTTTGCGCAGGCTTCATCGAGAAGGTCAATTGCCTTATCGGGTAAGTGCCGATCCGTTATATAGCGTTTTGATAATTTTACGGATGCTTCGATTGCGGAATCGTCTATTTCAACTCCGTGATATTTCGCATACGATTCTTTGAGACCTTTTAATATCTCTATAGAATCCGCAACTGATGGTTCGTTCACCCATACGGGTTGAAACCTTCTTTCGAGTGCGGGGTCTTTTTCTATATTTTTTCTGTACTCGGAAATAGTTGTAGCACCTATTGTTTTCATTGCTCCTCTGGCGAGAAAGGGTTTCATCATATTGGAAGCATCCATCGCTCCTTCCGCGGCACCGGCTCCAACTACCGTATGAATCTCATCAATGAAAAGAATAAGTTCATCTTTTTTCTTTTCCAGTTCACCCATAATTGCTTTAAACCGGTCTTCGAATTCTCCCCTGAATTTGGTTCCGGCGATAAGACCGGCAAGATCCAGTTCGAGAATTCTTTTGTTCTTTAATAATTCAGGAACTTTTTCGCTCTTGATTCTTTGTGCCAGTCCTTCGACAATTGCGGTCTTGCCAACTCCGGCTTCGCCTATAAGTACGGGATTGTTTTTTGTCTTTCTTATTAGAATTTGCATTACTCGCTTAATTTCTTTTTCGCGATTGATAACAGGATCGCCTTCTTCTTTTGTGAGATCCCGTGTATATCTTTCCAGTATTTTGTATTTACTTTCAGCATCCGGGTCTTCGATTCTTCCCTCACCTCTTACGTTTTTTAGTGAAGAATAGATTCTTTCCTTGCTAATTCCGGAATCGATAAGTATTTCTCCGGTTTTTCCGGTATCATCAGTCAATGACAACAATATGTGTTCGGTTCCTATGTATTTATCGTTTAATCTTCGCGCTTCTTCCCAGGCGTTATCAAGAGCTTTGTTCGCTTCCGAAGAGAGGTAAACCTGTACTGTTCCGTAAGCTTTTGGTATTTTTTCAAGTTCGTCCAGTACGTTGTTTTTCACTTTATCCGTGTTTAATGCCATATCTTCGATTAACTTAGGGACAATTCCTTCAGGATCATCGAGTAACCCGTATAGTAAGTGAAGCGGAGTCATTTCCGAGTGATTGAATTTAGAAAGAGAAGACTGCGCAATTGAAAGAGCTTCTTTTGCTTTCTGGGTAAATTTATCTTCTCTCATTATTCCTCCGGGTTTTATTTCCTTTTAATAATTTCTAAACTGCTCGATATGGCAGCGCTTTTGCCGAGCATTGTATGGATGGAGCAGTATTTTTTGCTTGATAAATCGATTGCTTTTTTTATTTTTGATTCATCGGGATCATTCCCGTAAACAACATATTTAATTTCAATGCTCTTGAAAATTTTTGGGTGTTTATCACGCCTTTCCCCCTTTACTTGAACTTCTATATCATCGTAATCCACTCGCATCTTGTCGCAGAGAGAAATCACGTCCATCAAAGTACAGCTTCCCAGGGAAAGGAGCAGAAGCTTCATCGGACTTATCCCTGAGTCATGTCCTCCGAGTTCTTTTTTGGTGTCTATTATGATTTCGTGTCCGGAATCATCCTTTCCTATCAGTTTTAATCCGTCTACTTTTTTTATTTCAATTTCCATAATTGTTTAAATTATACAGTTATTAAGGTTCTATGTCAACTATTAACTTTTTTATAGAAAATTCTATAATCGGGCAGGTACTTAAACTGCTCTTTATAGTACTGTCAGTTAACTTTTTGTTTTTTTTCAAAGAAATATCTAATTTGATTTTGTTTTCCTTGGAAATTAAAAATCAAAATGACAGATTAAAATGTAAAATCATCCCATCCCCTAACCGTAAAAACTAAAAAAAAATTTGTGTTATTCGCCTGCCCCGCTTGCCCCGTAGGGAAGAATGACCATATCGGGGTAGGGAAGTTTACCCTGTGAAATGCGAAGCGATATTTAACAGGGAATGACTGTATCGGGGTGTGATTCGTTGTTAATATTATAGTTAGGATGTTGTGCTATTTGTCAATTAGGAAGTTAAAAAAAAGAAATACTGTAAATCTTGTTAATCCTGTCAAAATATTTGGGGTTGTGGGTGTGACATCTCTTTTATTGTTGTACATCAATAGGTTAATAAAAAATATCAAGAATAAAAGAGATATTTTTAATCTTATATAGAATATATCAAAAAAACCGAAAACGCAAGGGAAATAAGAATTTTTTGTATATATTTAACACCATTTTAATAGTTATAAAAAAGTCCTATAAAAAAATACCTTGACAAAATGCCCTAAAATCATTAGAATATATGAGCAATGAAGAAATGGACGTTACTCTTTATTACTAATAAAGGGAAAGTAAGGGGAATACCCTTAAGTGAAAGGGTTATCTTTTACACAATTTTACTGTTAAGTACGTTTCTTGGAGCCTTCACTTATGTTACAATTGAAGGAACCAGGAAGAAATCCCTATTAGACGAATACAACAGATTAGAGACAAAAAAACAAGAATATTTCCAAAAACTTGTTAAAATCAGAGAAGATGTTTCGGTTCTTAGCAAAAATTTGTTTTATGTAGGCGAAAACAATGAAATGTTATCACTTACCGGCAAATTAGAACCTGTAAATAGGTCAGTTAAGCGAATGGGTGTCGGAGGTTTTCCCAAAGGCGAAGAGTTTTATTCTTTAGATTTAGACTCCAGTGTAAGAGGGTTGGAAAAACAGATTGACAAGATTCACAATCTTGTTGAACTTGAGAAGAAATCTCTCCAGAATGCGGGAGGAAAATTAGGGGAATTAAAGGATAGGCTTTCGCATGTTCCGTCAATATGGCCTACTTATGGTTATGTTACAAGTGATTTTGGTTACCGAAGGCATCCGATTACAGGGAAGCGAGAATTTCATAAAGGGTACGATATAGCCAACAGACCTTATACTTCCATTGTAGCTACTGCTGACGGTACTGTGTCTTCTGTTGTGAGAAGGGGTGGGTATGGAAAAACAATAGATATTGATCATGGTTATGGTTTTTCAACCAGATATGCTCATCTTGCCCGGATTTATGTCAAAAAATGGCAGAAGGTTAAGAGGGGAGAAAAAATCGCGGCTATGGGTTCTACAGGTTTTGTAACCGGGACACATTTGCACTATGAGGTTAGGGTTTTGGGGCGTGCTGTAGATCCAATAAATTATTTCGATACGTATCAGTATACTTATTAGTCTTTTTAAGTGATCAAAACTTACTCTTTAACTTTAAAAAGGGACGAAAACATCGTTATTCAAGATTTTAATTTTTCCTGGAGTAGGGGTGAAAACATTGTGGTTGTTGGTCCGAACGGAGCCGGTAAAAGCACTTTAGCGCTCGGTCTTTCGGGTATAATCCCATCTGCGCCCGGTAGTATAGTTATAGATTCAAAAGATATTAAGGATTATAATTTGAAATCTCTGAGAAAAAAGATAGGTATTGTTTTTCAGGATCCCGAAACTCAATTCGTTACCACAGATGTTTGGAGAGAAATTGGTTTTGGTCTGAGTAATATCAGAGAAGAAAGTTCAAGAATAAAAGAAAGAGTAGATGCTGTGATCGAAGATTTTAATTTGAAGGATATTTTGGATAGAGATCCTTCTTCTCTTTCGGCTGGTGAAAAACAGATGGTTGCTATAGCCGGTATTTATGCCATGCAGCCTGAATATTTAATATTTGATGAGGTAACTTCTTATCTGGATAGAAAGTCAAGAGAGAGAATATATGAGTTATGGGAGAGTACAGCCTCTTCGCTTTTGATAATTACCCAAAACTTTCAGGAGATAAATTTTGGAGATAAGGTGATTCTTTTGGAAAATGGTAAAATAGATTTTGAGGCTAAAACCGAAGATATTGAAAAGAGCGCCCATTTTTCATACGATTCCGCCTTTTTTAATCTTTTACGAAAGAATAAACAAGCGATTCCTCAATATGATCGGATTCTGGAGTTACTCAAATGATTATATTGAAAAATGTTTCGTTTAGATATGAAGAAATGCAAGTTGTTAAGAATTGTTCTATGTCTTTTTCTCCGGACGAAGTCCATCTCCTTGTTGGGCCAAATGGAGCCGGAAAAACTACGCTTGCAATGATATTAAAGGGTCTTATTAAACCGAGTCATGGAAGAGTCCTTTCTCCCAGAGGCGGGATTAGCGGGTGGCGAAAGAAAATGGGTGTGCTCTTTCAATTTCCCGAAGATCTTTTTTTTAATGATACCGTATATGAAGAAATTGTTTATGGTGCTAAAAGATTTGAAGTGGAAGATATTGATAGAAAACTTAATAATATTATTGATTTTTTGGGGTTGGATCCAGGAATTCTTAACTCTTCGCCATTTGATCTTTCATACGGTGAAAGGAGAATAGTGGCTTTTGCTTCCATTCTTATTTGGGAGCCATCTTATTTGATACTTGACGAACCCTTTTCCGGACTTGACTGGCAATTCAAGGATAGGCTTGCGGAAGTTATTGAAGGTTTAAGAGGTAAAGTTGGATTGGTAATAATTTCGCAGGAACTTGATAATGTTATTTCTTTTGTGGATACAGTTAGTTTAGTTGTGGAAGGGGAATTGGTTTTTTCTTCTCCAATAGGAGAGGTTAATTGGGATGAGGTGTATAATGTAGGGTGTGATATTCCTTGTGCCGTAAGACTGGGCAATAAACTAAGAAATAATGGAATAGAGTTAGTATCCGATGCGCCTCCCTACACTGTAGAGGGACTTGTTGAAGCCCTTAAGGGTAGTAGTGATCCTTTGGATCAATTAACCGAATCATGAGTCATGCGTCGTGTGTCTTGAGTCAAAACAAAATAAAAAATCCTGTAAATCTTGTTAATCCTGTCTAAATTTTTTGGGGTTGAGTTGGGTTTTTAAAAAAAATCTGAGTAAATCTACGTTCATCTGTGTCCAATATTTTAGTTAGGAAGTTAGGAGGTTGGGAAGTTGGGGGGTAGAAACAACAAAAATAAATCCTGTTAATCCTGTTCAATCTGCGTCCTAATTTTAGGATTTGAGATTTAGGGGTTGGGATTTAGTTAAGACAACAAAATTTATTTTTTTTCTCTGTGCTCTCTGTGTGTTTTTTGTTCCTCTGTGTGCTCTGTGGTTAATATTTTTTGTTACGATTTAGTTTTAGAGTAAATACCGCTTACTATACCCATTCCCATCCAGAATAACATCCCGAGACCAACAACGTAAATATTATTGTCAATTAAATTGTGAACGGCTACTCCAATAAGGGAAGCGAATAATCCCTGCGACATCCACTTCTCGTACTCGTTGTCTCTTAAATTTTCTTTTAATCTGGAATAATTTTCCATACTCCATTTAATTGCGGTTCCAAATACTGATATAAGGGCTGCTACTCCAAGAATTCCTGCTTCCACCAGGAAGTTTATATACATATTATGGACATAATGGGGTCCTTTATTGTATCCGGGCGGGGAATATTCCTCGCATAAGAGATAAAAATTATGTATACCTACACCGGTAAATATAGAATTTTCTTTCCACATTTTAATTCCGGCTTTAAACGCTGTAAGCCTACTCGGATTAATGCCCTCTTTGAAGGCTATGAATAACCTGGTCCTTAAAGGAGGGTATAATAGTGATATTACCGTTAACGCAATAGGCAGTGAGAAGGCTATAAATTTTTTCTTTTTTATAAATAATAGTATGGAAAGTGAAAAAATAAGGGCAACGGTGGGTCCTCTGGAGGATGTCAAAAAGAAAGCTATGGTACCGAGAATTATGGAAACCCACAAAAATTTCTTCGATTTTTCTTCGATAGAGAAAGAAATCAGGATAGGTAAACTAAAACCAAAAAGAGCGGCCAATATTAAAGGATTGTAACAGATCGAAGTTATTCTGTTGGTTCCAAGTGAACGAGCTACTATCGGTATATTCTTATAGACTAATGAAAAGCCGGTTATATATTGTATTATTCCTATTACCGATACAAGTGTTACCAATACTGTTAGTGTTTTAACGAATTTTTCCAGACGTTGTTTTTCGTTTACGAGTTCTTTTGCAAGAAAATAAACCAAAATATATGATAGGAATGCAGAGCCGGCGTAAAAGCTGTGTCTTTTGTAAACTCCGAATATTGATGAAATAAGAATAGTCCCCAGTAGAAGGATTTGTAGTTTGTCCAGTAGGTTAAGCCGGATATCGGTCCTTGAAAGAAGTAACAGTACCAGGGAAGTTAATGTTAAGGGTATGGCAGCATATGCGGATATGGGCGTAAAAAAAAGCCCTCCCAGCAGAAAGAAGAAAGCTTTGTCTTGATATGTTTTTTTATCCATGCGGATATATGTATAACTTTTTAAGGGAGAAAATCAAGGTCTTTTTTTTTGCCGTCATCCGTCGTCGGTCTTCGGTCGGTTTTACACCTAAAATCTAATACCTGCCCCGCACTTTTTTTTTCGCTTTAAGATGTTCTTTGTATGTTTTGCTGAATATATGATCTCCTCTGCCTGTGGCTACGTAAAACAAGTAATTGGTTCTTGAAGGATGAAGCGCGGAAACTATCGATTGAAATCCGGGGCTGGCGATTGGGCCGGGCGGCAAGCCTCTGTTTCTGTATGTGTTGTATGGAGACCTTACTCTCAAGTCTTTGTACAGTACTTTTCTTTTATGCCTGCCTAGTGCGTAAAGAATGGTAGCATCAATTTGCAGAGGCATGTTTTTCTCCAATCTGTTGTAAATTACCGAGGCAATGATCGGTTTTTCTCTGTCTATCATTGCTTCTCTTTCAATCATTGAAGCTATAGTCATAATTTCGTAGGCATCGAAGTTCATAGATTTGATTTTTATTTTTTGCGAAGGTTTTAAGATAGTGTAGAGACTGGAGACCATTTTTTTTATAATGTTTTCAGCCTTTTCTCCTTTATAGAAGATATATGTGTCGGGGAAGAGATACCCTTCAAGAGTTATTTTATTTATTCCGAGTTTTTTGATAAAGCTTGTGTCCTTAGTGAGAGAATCTAATTTGGCGGTATTGATATCTGTATCCTTGTGTCTGCGGAATGCGTTTATTGTTTCGTTTATCTTCAGCCCTTCGGGGATTACGATTTTTACAGTTAATCTTTTTCCTATAAGTAAACTTTTTAGAACTTCCCGGGGATCTTCGTATATTTTGAATTTGTACCATCCATAAGAAAGGGAAGTCGATTTTTTAAAGACAACAACCATGAGCTTGAAACCAAGCCTATCCTGAATAATCCTTGCTCCTTTTAATTTTCTTGAAAGAATATTGAGATTATCGCCTTCTTCGATTTTAATTATAGCATATTCCTTTTTAGATGGGGTTGCCAGTGGATATAAAATAATGCCGATTGCTATAATTATAAGTATAGCTTTAATTCTCATCGAGATAACCTTTAAGTATTAAGGAGGCGGAAATTTTATCTATAAGTTTTTTATCTTTCTTTTTTCCTAACTCGGAAGCAATTTTAGTTGCTTCTTTGGTGGTAAAACGTTCATCCTGAAGTTTTATGGGTATGTTCAGTTCTTTTTCTATTTCAACTTTTATTTTTTGGACAAATTTTGCTCTTTGCCCTATTTTTCCCGTTGTTGTTAGTGGAAATCCAAGTACCATTCCTTTGAAATTGTATTCCTTGTCTAAATCTTTAATTTCTTTTAGTAAATGTTCGGTTTTAACGGTTTTCTCCGGTCTTACTATATCGAAACTGTTGCTTATGGCGATGCCGGTCCATTTGGTTCCTATGTCGAGTCCAATCCAATATTTCATAATCCAATATAACAATTTTGATTTAATTTTCAAGTTGCCACGAAGCCCTACAACAACCCCCCAAATAGTTAACCACAAGATTGCACGAGATTAGCACAAGATTACTTTACCACACCCCATTTTTACTTTTTGTTTTATCGAACCCACGACCTAACGACCCAACGAACAAACAAAAGAAGGAACAACAGATAGCCACGGATTAACACAGATTTACACGGATTTTTCTTTGTTATTTTTTTTGCTAACAGCGAAAAGCTAAGAGGTTAGAAGCTAAGTTCAACAACAAATAGCACGAATTACACGAATATTTTTTTTACTAATACCTAAAACCCAAGACCGAATACCTGATTACGGGGTCTTGACAAAAAGGTGGTTTTTTGTTAATCTTAAGCAAAGTTAGTTAATTGAAAGATATTGTAAATTCAGAAATATCTCTATAGATAGAGAAAGTTAAGGAGGGTAAGTGTCTGTTAAGATAAGATTAAGGACCGTGGGGAAAAGAAAACAGCGTAGTTATAGAATTGTTGCGATTGAGTCGAGAAATCCTAGAAATGGCAAGTATTTAGAACAGTTAGGATGGTATAATCCACGTTCGAAAGAGCTTCAGATAGACGGGGAAGGAATCAAAAAATGGCAGGAAAAAGGTGCGATTTTGACTGGTGCGATTAAAGCGTTAATGAAAAGATCGAACGCAAGCGCAAGTGCAAGTAAAACGGAGGAGGTAAGCGATGTTGAAGGAGCTGATAATTTACATAGCAAAGTCACTGGTGGATCAACCTGAAGAAGTGGAGGTGGAGGAAATATCGGGAGAGAGAACTGTCATGTATGAGCTTAAAGTCAGTAAAAAGGACATCGGAAAAGTCATAGGTAAAGGCGGAAAAACGGCGAAAGCGATAAGAACAATTGTTACGGCAGCGTCAATGAAGATTGGGAAGAGAGCAATTCTCGAAATTTTAGAACCTTCAGAACCTTCGTAATTATTTTTTTCTCCCTGCGTGGCAGCTAAGATGAAAATTAACATATTTAGTATTTTTCCTTCATTGTTTGAGTCTTTTCTGGAAACAGGGATAATCGGAAGGGCAAAAGAAAAGGGAATTATTTCTTTTAAATTAATTGATATAAGAGATTTTTCTTCGGATACATACGGTACAGTGGATGATTCTCCGTATGGCGGTGGTCCAGGAATGGTGATGATGGCCGAACCAATTGTTAAAGCATTAGAGAGTTTAGGGGAAAGAGGAAAAACTTATTTGCTTTCTCCTCGTGGTAAGAAATTCAATCAAAAGATGGCTAGAGAGTTATCAAAGGAAAAAGTTTTGAGTTTGGTTTGTGGTCGATATAAAGGTGTAGATGAGAGAGTAAGAGATTTTGTTGATGGAGAAATATCAATTGGTGATTATATTTTGAGTGGAGGGGAAGTTGCGGTTATGGTGGTTGTTGAGGCGCTAACAAGACTCCTCCCGGGAGCAGTTGGCGATGTTGATTCGGTGAATACCGATTCTTTTGAGAGAGGTCTTTTGGATTCACCGATTTATACAAGACCTCAGGAGTTCAGAGGAAAGGAAGTTCCGGAGGTATTGCTTTCGGGAAATCATGCGAAGATTAAAGGTTGGAGAGAAGAAGAAGCGATTAAATTAACAAGAAAATATAGAAAGGACATTGTGGAAAATTAACATCATGTTCGAAAGGAGATTAAGGTGGATGACTTAAAAATTATAGAAGGAAATCATTTGGTGGACAATTTACCTGAGTTTGGACCCGGTGATTCGGTAAGGGTGGTTACTTCCGTTAAAAGAGGTGACAGGGATAGGTTGCAGCGTTTTGAAGGAATAGTGATTCAAATAAAAGGTTCGGGAACCGGTAAAACTTTTACAGTAAGGAAAGTTTCTCAGGGTATAGGAGTAGAGAAGATTTTTCCCCTGAATTCACCAAGGATAAAATCGATAGAAATTCTTAAAAAGGGTAAGGTGAGGAGAGCCAAGCTTTACTATCTAAGAGAAAAAGAAGGGAAGGCGGCAAAAATAAAAGAGAAGAAATGACTGGTGGCGATGAGGGTTGGATTTCTCCCGGAGCTACCCTGATTTGCGGGATAGATGAAGTGGGGAGAGGCTCTCTTGCGGGTCCAGTTGCTTCTGCTGCAGTTATTTTTCAAAGAGGTGTTTATGTGCCTGGTGTTGATGATTCCAAAAAACTTACACCTACTAAAAGACTTAAACTTTTTCCAGAAATTCTAAGAAATTCGGTCTCGGTTGGTATCGGATATGTTGATTCCTTTTTAATAGATAGTTGGGGTATAGATTATGCCGTTACTCTTTCTATGTACCGTGCGATAACAGGGCTCTCCATAATGCCGGACTGGGTCCTTGTGGATGGATATCCTATTCCCGAATTACCCTTTTCACAAACAGCGATTAAAGGTGGCGATGGTTTGTCTCACGCTATAGGAGCTGCATCTATAGTTGCCAAGGTACTGAGAGATAGAGTGATGGAGTTTTTTGATATTATATTTCCGAGATATAATTTTGCTAAACATAAGGGATACGGTACTGCAGCTCATATAAAGAGTATAAAAGATTTTGGTCCAACTAAGATTCATAGAAAAAGTTTTGCACCACTGCGAGATTTTATAAATGGGATTTAAAGATAGAGGGGAAGCTATGGCTGCCGGTTATCTCAAGAAAAAGGGATATAAAATTCTTGCCAGCAATTTTAGAGGCAGGGGATTTGAAATAGATCTCGTTTCCATGAAAGGAAGTATGATAGCTTTTGTAGAAGTAAAGAGAAGGGAATCTGCTGATTTCATGAATCCTTTAATTAGTATCGATAAAAAACGAAAAGAACATATGATAAAAGGAGCTAAATTCTTTTTGCAGTCGAATGATCTCTATGGACGATGTGATGTACGGTTTGATGTGATAACTATAATCGGAAGTGAAGAAAATATTGAACATTATGAGGATGCGTTCAGACTTTAGAAATTAGTGAATTGGTTGATTAGTATATTAGTTTATTGGTAACATTAGGATTTGGGATTTAGGATATAGGATTTAAGGAAGAATGACCATATCGGGGTAAGGAAGAATGACTGTATCGGGGTAGGGAGGTTTACCCTGTGAAATGCGAAGCGATATTTAACAGGGAACGACTGTACCAGGATGTAATCTGTGGTTCCAATTTTAAGTTGGGAGTTAGTTTTGACTTATGACGCCCACATGGCTCGGGACTCAATTCGGATCCGAAGAATCTGAATTCCCCTTGACAAAAAATAAACTAAATGTACTTTGTTGCTGAAAAAATGAGGACTTTTAAATTATTCGATTATAATCCTTTTGGAAAAAACTTTATATTTTTGTTTCTTTGTATATTTGTTTTCTTTGTCTTGGACTGTGCTAAAATTGGTCCACCTGTTCCATTAAGGAAAGATTATACCGAGGCAGAAGAAAAAGTAATTCCTTCTGTATTAATTTACGGTACTATTGTAGAAAATCAAGATTCGGTTGGTGTCCAAAAGTACGATAAAGCAAGCTGGATTAATCTGCAGTTTATGGGAGAAATCGATACGACTTCCAGGGGGATAAGAGTGATTGATGTTACCGGTAATGAGGTCCAATTTATACGGGAATGGGATGTTTATGAAGATAGGACGTTTCTTGTTTTAAAGCCCGGCGAGAGATTAGATTATAATACAGTTTACGTGCTCAATATATACGGAACAGAGGTATATAAATTAGAGGGAGGATACGTTGATTTTGACGGGGATGGAGTAGGGGGAGAAGCTGTTGATGATGATTTTGTTTTTTCTTTTGTTACGTTGAAGTCCGATAATTCTAAGGGAGATTGGCCTGTTATTATAGAAGATAAATTTCCGCCTTTTGTAGTTTCGTCCTTAAAATTTCTTATTAATGAGAAGTCAACCGATTATCTCTGGACTGATGTTAATATAGCACTGGAAATTTACGACCATACCTGGCAGACCGCTGACACTTCGGTAATTGTTGGGAAGGTGGATGCTGCCACCCTCAGCAAGGATGATTTCAAGATTGTCGAGGAAAAGAGCGGGAAAGAAATAACCTTAAGGAGTATCACCTATATTGATGATCTTACAGATGCGGATTTCGGTAAAGTTATTATTGATCCAACAGATAATCTTAAACCGCAAAGCTGGTATGTTTTGAGGGTTTGGGGGGGTATTTCGGATATGAGCGGCAACAAACTTGGTAAGGATGATTCTGTTGTTTTCGAGAAGAAATTCAGAACATTTACATGTAATCATGATAGTACCGAGTGTGTTCGTGATACAATCCCACCTGAGGTACTAAACTGGAGGGACCTGGGTCCTTCTTTTGAGGTTGCTTTTTCCGAGATGATTGATATTGCGAGTGTGACTGATAGTTCGGTTTATATTCCGGAGGTCGAAGGGGAATTGTCCGTAAGGAATGAATATGGCCAGACATTCGTACGTTTTACTACTTTAAAACGTGTTAGTGTTTCCGTTTCTACGGGTTTTGTTACGGGAGACCTAAGAGACTTAGCCGGCAATAAAATAAAGGAGGTCAGTCATTACTTTGAAAGAAAAATTGATTGAAGCGGCGATAAAGGCAAAAGAAAAAGCATATGCACCTTATTCGAATTTTCATGTAGGTGCAGCTCTGCTCGCAAATGGTAAGATATTTACCGGTTTTAATATAGAAAATGCTTCTTATTCTTTGACTGTTTGTGCTGAGAGAGTGGCCGGGATAAATGCTATTGTTGATGATTGTAAGGACTTTGAGAAAATAGCTGTTGCTGCTTGCGTAGAAGATTTTATTGTCCCCTGCGGAGCCTGTTTGCAGTTTTTAGCTGAGTTTTCAGATGATATGGAAGTTATTCTTATTAATGGCAAAGGAGACTCTAAGGCTACAACTCTTAGAAATCTTCTACCCTCTCCTTTTTCGTTATAAAGTTTTTCAATAGTCACAGATTAACACAGATAAACACTGATAAAAAACTATTTTTGTTGTTTAAAACTCACTACCTCACCAAAAAAACTACTAGGAACAACAAATTACACGAATAGCACGAATAAAAACAAAAAAGATTCTGTTTTTTTAAAAAAAATAACTATTGTAAATCTATTTGTGTAATTCGTGCTATTTGTTGTTGAAAAATGGGTTGTTGGGGAGAAAAACAACAAAAAACTTTGTATTCTCTGTGGTTTTTAAAGTTTACTTATTCCAATTATTATATTTGCAGGATAGAGGGAGTATCGAATCAAATCCGTAACGGTTACGTATTTCCAATATTTTCTTCTCAAGATTAGTTTTCTTGTTGTCCCGGAATAGAGAAGGCATTTTTGTTGGTTCGGAGGCTCTTACACTGATAAGCCGAATCCATCTTTTTGGTATTTCGTTGAAGATTTCTTTCGCGATGGGGTATATATCGGATGCCAGATTGGTTGGAGGTATTTTTTTGTATCCTTTCTTCTCGCTAAAGTCAGCAGCCCTGAGGGTTACGGAGATTTTTGTCGCATAAACACTTTTCTTTTGAAGTTTTAGTGCCACTTTTTCCGTCAGGTAATACAATAGGGAATATAACTCATCGAGATTTTTTGTGTCTTTTTCCAGGGTTTTAGATTTGGATATCGATTTTTGCGGCTGATTTTTGGATATTTTGCTGTAGTAAATAGAAGTTATCCATTTTATTCCGCTTAGACCAAAGTCCTTTAATATTTCTCTTCTGGGATAAGTTAGAAGGTCTCTGATGGTAAATATGTTCATTTTATTGAGTTTTTCTTTCGAGCTTTTTCCTATGCCCGGAAATTTCGATATGGGAAGAGGGAAAACGTATTCTTCTTCTTTTCCCGCGGGAATAAGAATAATTCCGTTCGGCTTTACTTGTTCTGCGGCTATTTTTGCTACTGTCTTACTGGTTGATATTCCTATAGTTACGTTTATTTCAAGACTTTTTCGTATCTTATTTTTTATCTGGTGACCTATATGTTCCGGACTTTTAGTGAATTTGAGGGAGGAGGGTAAGTCTATGTATGCCTCATCGATTGATATTACTTCTATTTTATCGGAATATTCATTAAGTATGGAATAAAAAATACCGGAAAAAGCTTTGTAAATTTCCATGTGAGGTTGAACGAAAATGCAATGGGGGCAAAGTTTTTTAGCCTTTCCTGCCGGTTGGGCGGAGTGAACTCCGAATTTTCTTGCTTCGTAAGAAGCGGCTGATACGACTCCTCTTCTTTTCTTTGGGTCTCCGGCAACTACGACCGGTTTACCTCTAAGATTAGGATTTAAAGCTTGCTCCACAGAAGCAAAGAATGCGTCAAGGTCTGCATATAAAATCAATTATAGTAGCTCCTTATAACTCCTATTACAACTCCTATAACTTCGAAGTTTTTATCTATGATGGAGTAATCGGGATTCTCGGGTCTTAAAATCCAATTACCGTTTTTCTTATCAAGTTTTTTCACTGTTGTTTCATCTTCAACAAGAGCCACCACTATATTTCCTTTTAGAGGTTCCCTGACTCTATCTATAACCACAAGATCCCCTTCGTGGATACCCGCACCTATCATGCTTTCTCCTTTTACCCTGAGAAGGAAATTGTTTTTCCATTTATCCAGAGAAAAATAACCATCGATTCCTTCGAATTCCAGGGTGGGTTTCCCGGCTGCGACTCTTCCTATTATAGGCATGCCCGTTTCCTGCAGGCTGATTCCGCGAGCGATACCTTTCTTCTTTCTGATGACTCCTTTTTGTGCCAGCTCATCCAAATGAACTTTTATTGCTTTGGTACTTTTGAATTCAAGATGATTAGCTATTTCCCTTACACTTGGGGCAAACCCCTTCCTTGCTATAAAATCTTTTAAGAATTCAACTATTTTGTCCTTTGTTTCCACTTATGCCTCCAGGTAAACATATGTTTACCTGATATTGTATCGATTGTTTTTTGTTTGTCAAGGGGATTCTTAAGGCTTTGTCTTAAGAATGACGGACGATCGAAGACGGATGACGGATGTAATAGGAGTAGTAGATAGGCGGGAAGTCAAGCAAGGATTAAGGATTAGAAGAAAAGCAAGGATTAAGAAAAAACACTTACCACTTAATCCCTGAACTTCTAACTTACACCGCCTCTAATCCTGTTTTTTGTGCGTTTTGTGGTGAAAATACCCTTTGTGAAAATTTCAAAATAAACATAATACTGCCCTTGACATAAGGGAAATATTTGTTTATATAGAATAGAGAAAAATAGGAGATATTATGGCTAAAGAAAAAGAATTTTTAGAAGAAGGGAAAAGGTTGATAGAAGAGGGAAGTTATCAAAAAGCCAGTTTTTTTCTGAAGAAAGCACTGGAGAAGAATCCTGATTATCCGGATGTTAATAATTTGATGGGCGTGGCTTTGTCTCTTTCGGGCAGATATAAAGAGGCGGTGACCTATTTTAAAGCGGCAATTAAAAGTAATCCTGAATATATTGAAGGGCATATAAATTACGCTTTGACCCTTAATCAGTTAGGTGAGGTCGGAAAAGCGGGTGTTGAATTTGAGATAGCGGAAAAACTTGAAATGGAAAGAGAGTCTGAAATTGAGAAAGTTGAATTTTCCGTTAGAGCTAGGATTGCTAATATACATAAAGAATCTGCTATTTTGTATGCCAGTATAGAGAGGTATGATGAAGCAATCGAAGAACTTCAAAAGGCTCTTAATTTTGCTCCTAACTTTCATGATATTCGAACACTGATGGGTGAGATATATATAAAAAAAAGTGATTACGTGAGAGCAAAAGAAGAGTTGAAAGAGGTGTTAAAGAGAAGTAAGGGTTTTGTCCCTGCTGCTGTAAAGTTAGGTTTTTGTTATTATAAGGAAAATGATAAAGAAATGGCGAGAGAGATATGGGGAAAGGCTAAAGAATTAGATCCGGATAGTAAAAGCTTAAAGATGTATCTCGAGCTGCCGTAAATTACCTTTTTGGTGTAGTGAATCTTAAAAAAACTCTAAATCTTCCCTGGACTAACTTTCCCATGAAGGGAAATCTTACTGAAAAAGAACCTGAATTTATCCAATTTTGGAAAAAGAACGAAATTTACAAAAAAGCTCTTAAAAAAAGGGAAGGTGGAGAAAAATTTATTCTTCACGATGGTCCTCCGTACGCTAACGGTCACATTCATCTAGGTCAGACAATGAATAAAATTATCAAGGATATTACCGTCAAATACAAGATGCTTAAAGGATTTTATACTCCGTATAGACCCGGCTGGGATGCCCATGGCATGCCCATTGAAAATATTGTGATAAAAAATTTTAAAGCAGAGGATGACATTCTCGCTATAAGGAAAAGTTGCAGAGAGTTTGCTTCAAAATGGATTAAAGAACAGGGGAAAGATTTCAAGCGTTTGGGAATTTTGGGTGAGTGGGATAGACCTTACATTACTATGAGTAATGAATATGAGGGAATGGAATTAGAATTTCTTTCTAAAGTTGTGGAAAAAGGATATGTGTATCGAGGTTATATGCCGGTTCACTGGTGTCCAAGTTGTGAGACGGCTCTTGCAATTTCCGAAATCGAATACAAGATGATGGATTCTCCGTCTTTGATTTTTACTATGAGAGGGGAGAAGTACGATGCTCTGATATGGACTACAACTCCCTGGACGATTATTTCCAATCTTGCTCTGGCGGTTCATCCTGATTATGCGTATGTGATTGTCGAGGTAGATAACAGAAAATTTCTTTTGGCTGAGAGTTTACTCGAAAAAAACGCGGAGAAAGCCGCCTGGGATAATTTTAAAATTATTGATAAATTTAAGGGGGCAGAGTTAGAAGGAGTTGGCTTTAAACATCCTTTTATGGATAGAGAATCAGTTATTCGTCTGGCTAAATTTGTTACTATGGATGAAGGAACGGGAATTGTTCATATAGCACCGGGACACGGTAGAGAAGATTATATTCTTGGAAAAGAAGTGGGTCTTGACATTTATTCCCCCGTTGACGAGAAGGGAAAATTTACATCAGAGGCGAAGGATTTTGAAGGTTTAACAACAGAAAAAGCATCGGATAGAGTAATTGAAATTTTAAAAGAGAAAGGCAGTTTAGTTCATTTGAGTAAAATTCAGCACAGTTATCCGATTTGCTGGAGATCTAAAACGCCGCTTATTTTTCGTGCTACCGAACAATGGTTTATTTCTATTGATCATAATGACTTAAGAAAAAAAGCTCTGGAAGCTGTCAGAAATGTCGAGTGGTATCCGCCTCAAAGTGAAGAAAGAATGTATGCTGCGGTTAGTGACAGACCTGATTGGTGTATTTCCAGGCAGAGGAAGTGGGGGGTAAATATTCCGGCTTTCTTTTGCAAGAAATGCGGGGAAGCTATTCTGGATAAGGATATAATCTTGAAAGTAGCTGAGTTATTCAAGAAGAGATCCGCGGATGTTTGGTTTGAGTTATCTCCGCAGGATGTTTTGGGCAAAGATTTCAAGTGTAAAAAATGTGGTTCTTCAGAGTTTGAGAAGGGAATGGATATTCTTGATGTCTGGTTTGACTCGGGTATTTCTTCTTTTGGGGCTTTAGAAGAAGAAAATTGGCCTGCCAATATGTATCTTGAAGGGCCTGATCAGCATAGAGGATGGTTTAACTCATCTTTAATGCTTTCTTTAGCTATAAAGGATACTGCTCCCTATGATAAAGTCGTTACCCACGGATGGATGCTTGATAGTGAAGGACAATCTATGCATAAATCTCTCGGTAACGTAACCGCTCCTTCGGAAATCGTTGAGGAATTCGGGGCGGATATTTTGCGTTTATGGATTTCTTCAGTCAACTGGTCTGGTGATATTAGATATGGAAAAGAGATAATGCAGAGACTGGTTGATGCTTACAGGAAGATAAGAAATAGTTTCAAGTTTATGCTGGGTAACCTTAACGATTTCACGGAGGCTGACCGCTTAGAAGTAAGTGAGTTGTTGCCCGTAGATCGTTTTATTCTAATAAAACTCAATTCACTAATTTCTGAGGTAGATAAAGATTACAATGCACTTCACTACCACAAAGTATATAGAAAGGTTTATGATTTTATAGTAAGTACACTTTCTTCATTTTATCTTGACATAATTAAAGATCGGTTATACGTAGAATCAAAAGAAGGTAAGAAGAGGAGAAGCGCGCAGACTGTATTGTTTGAATTAACCAAAAATCTTGCTGTAATGCTTGCTCCTGTTTTATCATTTACGACCGAGGAGGTCTGGCGATCTTTATTTGGCGAGGAGTCGATTTTTCTTGCCGATTTTCCCGGCTCTTGTGAGGAAACTTCGATGGATAAGGAACTAGTTGGAAAATTCGAAAAAATTCTTGAAGTAAGGGATGAATTTCATAAAGTATTGGAAGCCGCTCAAGAGGATAGTTTTATTGGAAATTCTCTTGAGGCAAAGGTGCTTATCAAAAGCGATTTAAAAGAGTTAAAAGAATTAGAAGAATATTTAGAGGAGATTTTTATTGTATCAAAAGTGGATTTTGCGTCTGAAATAAATTCAGAGTATTCATTTGAAGGTAAGCTGGGTTCGTACGGAGTTAAAAAAGCAGAAGGAGAAAAATGTTCCAGATGCTGGATGTTTAAGGTGGGTGTTGGAGATGATAGTGAGTTTGATACTCTTTGTGAAAGATGTATTGGAGTTATAAAAGGAGGAAATTTTGAGCTGGAAGGTTGATTATGATTATTTTGAGATAAAGTTGAAAAAGGAAAGAGAAGAAGTCCTTGAAGAGATAAAAGATTTGGAGCCTAAAGTGGAAGCTAATCCGTTAGAAAACGGAGAAGAGAATACTCCTTTTCCTACTCATATGGCGGATATTGCCGATATCGAGAGTAGAATCGATAGGGATTCTTATATAATAAATCAACTTACACAGAAATTGAAAGATATCGATGCTTGTCTGCAGAAAATAATAGATAAAGATTATGGAGTTTGCGAGGACTGTAAGGTTCAGATTAAGAAAGAAAGACTTAAGGCTGTGCCTTATGCCAGATGCTGCAAGTTCTGTACGGAGAAAAGAGAGAAGGTATCCTGGAAAAGAGAATAATTGTAAGTATTAAACAAAAATTATTTTTTTCCCCGATTTTTCTTTTTGTACTTTTCTTAGACCAGATTACAAAGAAATGGATTGTGAATACCATGTTCTATGGGGATTCTAAAAATATAATAGGCAATATAGTACGATTTACATATATCAGAAACCCGAATTCTGTTTTTGGTCTCAAATTTGGAGGACCTTTTATTTCTACTGCACTTACTATAATTGCATTTATATTTGTTATCTTCCTTTTTGTAAAGAACGAAAGCAGATTTTCTCTTGTAAGTTTGTCTCTTATAATAGGTGGTGCATTGGGGAATCTTACAGACCGATTGCGTTATATGGAGGTTATTGATTTTATTGATGTAGGTGTAAGAAGATGGCGTTGGCCGACTTTTAATGTTGCGGATTCTTTTGTGTCTATCGGATTGATCTTGATTATTATTTATTTTATCTTCATTGATAAATCTCATAAAGAGACGCAGTCTCAAAATGAATGATAACCCTATCGCGGCAAAGCCGCTAAAATCTAAAAATCAAATATCAAAATGGAAAATGATAAAAGAAAATTAAAAAAAGTAATAGCCACGGATTAACACGGATCTACACAGATAAAAAAAGGAATGACCACAGATAAACAAAGATTGAAAAAAATATTTTGTTGTTTAAAAATAAAAAATACTGGGGGAGGTTGGGTAATCTTGTGTTAATCTGCCTGCCCTGTAGGGAGGAACGACTGTACCAGGGTGAAATCTTGTGGTTACTATCTGGGGTGTGGTATGGGCTTTGCTTTTTAAATTTTAATATTTCATTTGTGTTCGAGTCTAAAAATATGTTTTCAATTAAGAAAAAAATATTGGTGTGGAGAGGGGATCTGTGATAATCTGTGAAAATCTGTGGTTAATAGGATTATGGGTCTTTTAGCTTATCAACTTTTATATGTACAGCTTCCTTTGATTCTTTTTCCTTTTCCCAAGCAAGATTTTCGTGAATTTGCCTGGATTGATGCACATCCTTCAATTGGAATGTATTATTATAACGAAGATCTTATAGCGCAGTTTGAATCTCAAAAGTACATTAACCGTTCAATACTTGGCGAAGGAGATTTTTTTCTGCTTTCAGGAAGAGAAAAATATGACAGTATTCCTTATTCTTATCTTAGGATGGTGAGCGGTGATTATAAATTGCTTCATTTTCATTTCGATAGGAAATTGGATTGGGGAACATGTTCGGGAGGAATATTGGGTTTGAGAGATATTGGGGAGGTCCTTAAAGGGTATGGTTCTTTTTCTTTCCCCTTTATTCTTAATGGTAATGTTTTCGCTTCTATCTATGAGGATATCTTAAATTTCTCCGTGAATTGTGATTATTTGTATTTTGAAACGACTCAAGACGAATGGTTTGGTTATTTTAAATTCGGGGACGCGAGACTCGGCGTAACTCATGATGATAGAGAATTTATTTCATATCTGTTTCGACCGAGAGACCCGATTTTCCTGGTCATGGCAAATTTTGTTGGTAAGGGTTTGTTTGGAGAAGATGATTTCGAAATGGAAGATTATTTTATAGCACCCATTTACGTTTTATCTCTCGATAATTCGATCTACTGTATTATTTCGGAGAATCCGGCAGTAGTAGGTTTTAAGTCAAAATATGGAAACCTGGAGGCATCTAAGGATAACTGTTTGATGATTATTAACAGTGATTATATTAAAGCATTTATCGATTATTCTTTCGATGATTATTCTTTTGGCGGAGCTGTAGCGGGAAGATTGGAATATTCTTTTTATGATAGAAAGATAACTCCCGGGCTTCAGGGGACTTTTTATGATAATGAGGAATTCGATTTTGAGCTGAGTCTTAAAATTCTTGAGGTAAAATTTTTCTGGGCCATGACGGGAGTTACATATGACGGTTATTACGATAAACAATTTTGGGGCATGGATGTTTTCTTTTCGTTTTGAAAACATTAACCACAGATTACACAGATTATCACAAGATTATCCCACCACACCCCAATAATTGGACACAGATGAACGCAGATTTACTCAGATTTTTATTTTTTTTAACCACCAACCACTAACCTCCAACTACCAACTTACTAAATCCCAATCCCTAAATCCTAAATCCTAATAATTGACGCACGACTATTTCATTCGTCTTTATAGCTAATTTTAGTTAATCTTGACTAATTAATTTTTAAAATTATATTGAATAAAAAAAGGAGTAATAATGAAAAAATTATTAATAGTTTTTTTTATAATGTTTGCCCTTTCAATACCTTCTTTGGCTATTATACCTGAATTCGGATTAAAGGTAGGATATGATAAGCAGAGTTTTGAAGATATGGGAGTAATTACTCCCGATATTTACAACGATTCACTCAGTACTTGGTGGCCTTCTGTAGGGGCTTTAGCTGAAATGAGTTTTCCTTTGCTGCCTTTTGGGCTAAGAGGAGAAGCAAGTTATGCTTTTAGATCCGTGAATGATACTACCGCAACCGATATATGTCTCTCGGTTTCCGGAAAATTTATTGTTTCGCCGCCTCTCTCACCATTAGGTTTTTATTTGGGAGCAGGCCCATCCCTTCATTTTTTAAGTTGGGGGGATGAATCGGAAAACATATACGGAGGCCAAATATATGCCGGAGCAAATCTCAAACTGGGTTTGAGTGTTTTCGGAGAAGTCGGTTACGGAAAGATGTTCCCGAGTGAGGGTTCCTGGAGCCAGATTAACGCAAAGTTTGGAATATACTTTTAATTGGTCTGAAGGACCAGTTGAATTGTTGAATCGTTGAATAGTTGAATAGTTGAATAGGGAAAAAAACAAAAAAATCCTGTTTATCTGTGTTAATCCTGTCTGAATTTCTTGGGGTTGTGTTGGGTTTTTTAAAAACTAAGAGATAATTTTTTTGTTTTTTTCTCTGTGTCTCCGTGTGAGATATTAGTTTTTGGGTTGTGGTAGGGTTTTAAACAACACTATATTTTTTTCTCTGTGCTCTCTGTGTTTTTTGTTTTTTCTCTGTGTACTCTGTGGTAAATGTTTTTTTCGTGTCTTTTGTGTGTTTTGTGGTTTAAAGTCTACAGTATCAGCATTGCGTCGCCGTAGGAATAGAACGTATATTTTTCTTTGATTGCCTCTTTGTAACAACTCAAAATCATTTCACGTGACGCGAAAGCCGCAACTAGCATGATAAGAGTTGAACCTGGTATATGAAAATTGGTTAGTAAGTGATCAACAATTTTAAATTCGTATGGCGGATATATGAAAATGTCGGTTCTTCCTTCTTTCTCACTTATTTTATCTTTTCCTGTTGCTGCTGTTTCGAGAACTCTCACAGTTGTCGTTCCTACGGCAAAAATATTTCCGCCGTTTTTTTTGGTTTTGTTTATAATAGAAGCTGTTTCTTTAGTTATTGTGTAGGATTCACTTTCCATTTTGTGTTCCTCGATATTTTCCGCACGAACCGGGCGAAATGTCCCCGGACCAACATGAAGAGTAACTTCCGTGATTGTTCCGCACTTATTTCTTAATTTATCCAGAATATTTTTATTAAAATGAAGTCCGGCTGTAGGTGCGGCTACGGAACCGTCTTTTTCTGCGTAAATTGTTTGGTATCCTTTTATATCAATTTCTTCCGGGGGACGGGTTATGTAAGGGGGAAGAGGTGTTGTTCCATAATTTAGAAGATTTTCGTTTATTCCTTCAAATTTTAAAATTCTTTCTCCTGTGCTCTTATCGAGACTTTTAACCGTGCATTTAACCTTATCGTTTATGGCAATTACGTCAGAGACTTTGGTCCTTTTTCCGGGAAAAACCAGTGCTTTCCATAAATTATCGGATTTCTTTTCGACGAGTAATATTTCGACTTTTCCTCCGGTAGAAACTTTGAAACCGTTAAGTCTTGCGGGAATAACTCTGGAATTGTTTAACGCGAGACAATCTTTAACTTTTAAATAATCGACAATATCAAAAAAGCTCTTATGCTCAATTTTGCCTGAATCTCTGTGCAATACCATAAGCCGGGATTCTCCCTTTTTTCTTGGATACTGAGCTATAAGTTCCCGCGGAAGGTCGAACAAAAAATCCGATTTTTTCATTTTCCAATGCAGAAATTAGAGAATATATTATCCAGAATATCCTCGGAGGTTATTTCTCCTGTGAGTTCCTTTAAAGAGTTGATTGCTTCATCTATGTCAAAAGCCAGAAGTTCTAAATCTTTACCATCTTCTATTATCTTAAGTCCATTTCCAAGAGAATTAATTGCCTGTGTGATTTTGTCTTTCTGTCTCTCGGTTGTACAGGTGATTCCCTCTTCTGTACGGTCCGGAATTATTTCTTCAATTAGTTTCACAATGGCTTTGTTTAGCTTATCAATCCCGGAATGTTTTTTTGCCGAAACCCAGATGGTTTCGCCGGGGGAAGGTATCTTTTTTATTTTCTTTTTAAGGTCTGATTTATTTGCTACAGGGATAAATGGTTTTTTAGTTATTATTTTAAATATTTTTTTATCCTCTTTGTCGATTGCCTCGGATCCGTCCATAATAAACAAAATCCCATCAGAACGGTGAGCCATTTCCAAAGCTCTATCAACACCGATTTTTTCTACTTTAGAATCCGAGGATCTAATTCCAGCCATATCGTGAAGAATAACAGGATAACTTTCTATATCGATCATTCCTTCCAAAAGATCTCTCGTCGTCCCGGGTATTTCAGTGACAATTGCTTTGTCTTCCTGAAGTATTGTATTGAATAGACTCGACTTTCCTACATTTGGCTTGCCTACTATTGCCAATTTAAATCCGTCAAGTAAAATCTTTCCTCGTTTGTAAGAATCTACCATATCTATTAATTTTCTCTGGAGGATTTTAATTTTTTTTGCCAATTCCCGGGTATTGAAGGATAGAATATCACTTTCTCCGAAATCTAAATCAGCTTCAATAAGTGTTTTTATTTCGAGAAAATACTTTTTTACGTTTTCGATTTCTCTGTGCAGTTTACCGTTTAAATTTTCTTCGGCAATTAAGAGTCCCTTCTCTGTTTTTGCCTGGATTACATCTAATAGTGCCTCTGCTTCCAGAAGGCTCATTTTGCCGTTCAGAAATCTTTTTCTTGTGAACTCACCTTTTTCAGCCATTCTTGCCCCACTATCCACCAACAGTTCAATGACTTTTTTAGGAATGATCGACCCTCCGTGGGTCGAAATCTCTACCATATTTTCTCCTGTGTAGGATGAAGGTTTTTTGAATACAAAAAGAAGTACTTCGTCTAAATTCTTTTTAAATTTTGGAATTTGGAGCCATCCGTGAACTATTGAGTCTCCTTTTGCTTTTTTTAGTTTTTCACGGGGGGTGAAGATTTTTTCGACTATGCGAAAAGCATCTTTACCGCTGACTCGGATAATAGAAATAGCACCCCTACCGATTGGAGTACTTATACCGCAAATAGTTTCAGAGAAATCACTCATTTATTTATGTTGGATAGTTTGAAAATAAGTACAGGGACTTATCTCACTTACACCTTTTTGCTGTCTAGTCCCTTGAAGGAGCTATAACCACTTTTTTTAGTTCCGTATCTCCTATTGTGTAAGTTCGTACTCCCTTTATATCTGAAACGGCAAGATGTATCGATCTTCGTAAGGATGGTGGTAACGGCTGAAAAATGTACTCTCTTTTGGATCTTTTTACTTCCTGGGCGTAAGCTTTTGCTCTGATAGTGAGGGTTTGTTCTTTTTTTCTTCTGTAACCTGCAATGTCAATAACAAGCTCAATTGAATTATCCTTTGAGTGAATAATTCTTGATAGGAGATGTTGAAACGATTCTAAAGTCTTACCGGATTTGCCAATTAACATTCCGTCCATATCTTTAGTTCTTATATCAACGTATAATTTGTCGTCTTCTTTTTCGATTCTAACTTTTCCTGTAGTTCCGAGTTTTTCCAGCATTCTATTTACTTCTTCCCTGACCAATTCTTCCTTGGATGAGTTCTCTGGGGATTCTTCTTTTTTCGGAGTTTCCTCTTTTTTCTTTACTTTTAACCTTACTGCCCCTCCTTCTTTTTCTGAGAGAACCTCCCAGTCCATTTGTCCTTTCTCTGTAAGGGAAAGTTTTTCCAGACCTTTTTTTATTGCTTCTTCAAGATTTTCAGCTTCGATTTCTATTTCCTGGTTAACCATAATTAAGCCTCCTTGGTCCTTTTTTGGATAAATGTTTGGACAACTAACATTAAAATATTGTAAGTAAGGAAATATAAAGTTAACCCGGAAGGAAGGGTTAGAAAAATAAAAGTGATAAAAAAGGGCATCATATAGGACATTATCTTTTGTTGGTCGTCTTGATTTGCCGGACTCATGATGCGCTGTTGGAAGAACATAGATATTCCGGTGAGAATCGGAAGTATGTAATAAGGGTCTTTTACAGACAGATCCTTTAGCCAGAAAATAAATGGTGCGCCTTTGAGTTCGATTGAGCCATTCAAGACCTGAAATAAAGAAAAGAAAATAGGCATTTGAAGAAACATCGGCATACAACTTGAAAATGGGTTAAAGCCTGTTTCCTTGTACATCTTCATTGTTTCCTGATTGATACGCTGTGGGTCGTCTTTGTATTTCTTTCTTATCTCCTGCATTTTTGGCTGCAGTTCTTTCATCTTGCTCATTGATTTGGTCTGGTGCATAGTCAAAGGAGAAAGGATAAGAACCAAACATATCACAAATAAAATTATTACCATCCCATAATTGTTTATGTACCTATGAATGAATTGCATAAAGTGATAGATGAACTTTGCTACCGGTCTTATAAGGGGCCAGCCAAAGTAAATCGCATTTTCAAAGCCTTCTTTTACAGAAGCCAGAACGGAAAACTTAAGAGGACCAAAGTACAATATAGTATTGTAATTGTCCTGGATAGAAATAACGGGGGCATCAGGTGATTTCTTAAGAGTGAATTCTCCCAGATAGTTTTCCGGAATTACTCCGCTAAAGAAGTATTTGGTTTTATAACCGACCCATTCTATTGCGCCGGAGACATCCTCGTCCGAACCTTTGAATAAGTCTCCCTTTTTTATAGTATATGGCTTTTTTCCCGCGTAGTATACGGCACCGCTATAATAGGATTCACGGGAAAATTCCTCTCCCGTGTCGAAAGAGCTTATTTCGTAAAGATATTCTGCTTCAGGAGAACATTTAAGATGGATAAGGTAAGAAGAATCTGCGAATATGTAAGTTTTATTTACTAAAATAGAATCCAGCATATAAGAGAAAATAACTTTCTTCTCAAAATTTCCATCTTCGATTTTTACATCAAATAGAATTGGTTGTGTGGAAAAAGTTTTTCTTGCCGCAATAATTGAGGTTGAGAGTAATGGTTGACTTCTATTGAGCGCGAAAAACATCACTTTATAATCCTTTAGATAAACAGAGTCAATAACTCCGCCTTTAGAAGATAGATACACTTCCATTAGTTTTGTGCTTATCTTGATGATTTCCGAGCTATCCTCTTCTTGGATTCCATCTTTTTCTGCCAGCAATTCAGGCAATTTTTCTTCTTCGGATGTAATGGTTTTTTCTTCTTCGATTTTTTCGACTTTTTCGCTTACTTCTTCGGGCTCGATATTTTTTTTGTTAGAGGTTGAATAGAATTGAAATAGCAACATAAAAAGAAATATAAGAGCAAAACCCAATATCATTTTTCTGGAATCATCCATTATTCACCTCCAACGGGATCGTATCCGCCTCTGCTAAAAGGGTTACAACGTAACAATCTCCATACGCTAAGAAGTAAACCTTTAAAGAACCCTTCTTTTTTTAAAGCCTGAATCGCGTAAGAGGAACATGTGGGGTAATATTTACATCGTCTTGGAAAGAAAACGGATATGTTTTTCGAATAGAATTTCAATAATGATATTATCACTTTAGCCATAAATCTTCCTTTGAACAAATTCTATCGAAATCATTCTTTATTTTATCGTAATCTTCCATCAAAGCCGTTTTTCTCCCCGTAATAATATATAAGCCATTCTTTGAGGAAGGATTGGCATTTCTTACAATTTCCCTCAAACGACGCCTTAGCCGGTTGCGTTTTAAACCTCCCTTTATTCCTCTTTCCATACGAATAGAAAACTTCTTTTCTTTTTCCGGCAAATAGTGTATATAAATAAACTGACCCCGGTAAAAGAATCCTTTACTGTAAACTCTTTTAATTGTTACCTTTTCTCTTATCCGCAACTCTTTGCCAAAGCCGAATTTCATTTCCATTCGATTTAAAAGAATTTTCATGCGAAAATTCAACCTATACTAATAAGAAGTGCTGCTGTTGTCAAGCGCAGATTTTTTCTTGTTTTGCCACAAAGTCACCAAGACACAAAGCCCCACCACTCAAAAAAACAATTTTACCACGGAGTACACAGAGAAAAAGAACGCACAGAGAAAAAAATTAAATTTTGTTGTTCGAATCCAACCCACATCCTCAAAAAATTTAGACAAGATTAACAAGATTTACATGATTTTATTTTTTGTTTTTTAGCACGAAACACTAAACACGTAACCCGAAACTATAAATATAAAAGGGGAGAAGAATCTCCCCTTTTATATTTTAAATCATCTTAGCTGTTTTTATTCTTCGACAGAGAATTTATAAAGTATAATTTCTTCTCTTTCCTCACCTGCGTTTAGAATACAGGAGGGGAAGTTTGGTTTGTTCGGTGAGTCAGGGTAATACTGAGGTTCAATACAGAATCCGTAATGTTGATTATATGCTTTACCTCCTTTGCCTTTAAATCCATCAAGGAAGTTGCCTGAGTAAAATTGAGTTCCGGGCATAGTGGCATATATTTTCATAACTCTTCCGCTTTCAGGTTCGACGACTTTACAAACCATGGAAAGAGGTTCGTCAGATTTTATTATTATGAAATTATGGTCGTAACCCCCGCTGAATTTTTTATCGACTTTATCTATACGTGAGCCGATCGCTTCAAGTTCCGGAAAGTCTAAAGGAGTACCTTCTGTACTTTTGATTTCTCCTGTGGGGATCAATCCATTGTCTACGGGAGTATATTCCTTTGCGTTTAATTCCAACTTGTGCCCCAGTATGGTACCGTTGCCTTCTCCTTTTAGATTAAAGTAGGCATGATTCGTGAGATTGACGGGTGTTGCTTTATCTGTTTTAGATTTTAATACTATTTTCAGTTCATTGTTGTCGTTAAGAATATATTTTACAGTGTTATCGAGATTCCCGGGATATCCTTCTTCTCCGTCTTTACTGAGGTATGTGAATTTTACGCCCGTTCCCTTATCTGTTTTTAGTTCTTCCCCTTTCCATACCTTTTTGCCGAATCCCTCAACACCTCCGTGGAGATGATTTTCGCCGTCGTTTGTTGCCAGCGTGTATTCCTTTCCATTCAGAGTAAACTTGCCCTTTGCTATTCTGTTTGCATATCTTCCTGCTATTACTCCCAAATATGCAGCGTCATTGATGTATCCCTCGAGATTGTCAAATCCTAAAATAATATCTTCGAAGTTTCCTTCTCTGTCGGGAATTTTAAGAGAAACCAGAGTAGCTCCAAATTCGGTAACTTTTAACTCTATTCCGTTTGTGTTTTTAATCGTGTACAAATTGACCGTTTCTCCAGCAGCTGTTTTTCCGAATTCTTCTTTTTGGATTGTTGAAGAAGATGTTCCTTCTGCGCAGCTTAGGAAAAAGATGAGTGATGTAAACGGGATGAGTTTCTTACATAAGTTTAATTCCATTATTGCCTCCTTTTGTCTCCTTAGGGTTAAACTTAAAGATTAATTTATCGAAATTTTAAAAAAAGTCAACCGAACAGAAAACAATTTAACCACAGAGAGCACCCTGGTACGGTCGTTCCTCCCTACAGGGCAGGCAGATTATCACAAGATTTTATTTTGACGTTTTTTTTATTTGTTGTTTTTACTACTCAACCATTCAACAATAATTTGTCTAAGTCAAGGGTCAATCTTATATTTATTTCTTAAACCTCCATTCTACCTTGTTTTTTTATCAAATAACCTTGTTTGTAATTGTCAGTGAGTAACCCCACATTAATTCGCTTAAATCCAACACTTAAACGACTCAACTTAGATTTGTAAAATCTACGATAGGAACAACAAATTACACGAATATTGCAAATGTTTTTTTTCTAAGACCTAAAACCTATTTCCTTTTTCTTTACCCCAATCTCAGGTTTTGTAGAATATTTGTTACCGAAAAGTTATGAAATTGCATTGTTTTGCGACTCTTGACAATTTGGTAAAGCTTATTATTATTGACTGCTTAAATCATCCGAGTGGGACCTTAGTGGTAGTATTTTATATTTTTTAGATATTGTTTAAATATTACATAGGGGGGTTTTATTAGGTTCGGATATTTTGATGACAAACAAAGAGAGTACGTGATCACTTCTCCCAGGGTTCCATATCCATGGATAAATTACCTTGGTTACGATGGTTTCTTTTCTCTGGTTTCCAATACTGCCGGCGGATATAGTTTTTATAAAGACGCGAGACTGAGGCGAATTACTCGATATCGTTATAACAATATTCCTGTAGATAGTGGCGGGAAATATTTTTATATAAATGATAACGGTGATGTGTGGTCGCCGGGATGGAAGCCCGTAAAAGCGGAACTGGATAAATATGAATGTCGGCATGGGCTCGGTTACACAAAAATTACCGGAGCAAAAAACAATCTTGAAGCAGAGGTTCTTTATTTCGTTCCTCTGGATTTCAGTGGTGAAGTCCAGAGGGTACGCTTAACAAATAAATCAAATTCTACAAAAAATTTCAAGCTTTTTTCATTCGTTGAATTCTGTCTCTGGAATGCCCTTGATGATATGACGAATTTCCAGAGGAATTTTTCTACCGGTGAGGTAGAAGTTAAGGGCTCCGTTATATACCATAAAACCGAATACAGGGAAAGAAGAAATCATTTCTCTTTTTATTCGGTAAATTCAGAGATAAAAGGGTATGATACGCAGATGGAAGATTTCCTGGGACTTTACAATGATTTTTCTTCTTCCGATGTGGTTATTGAAGGCAAATCGAAAAATTCAGAAGCGCATGGGTGGCAGCCTATAGGTTCACATTCTATAGAGGTTGAGCTTAAAGAGGGGGAGACAAAAGATTATATATTTATTCTTGGTTATGTCGAGAATGATCCAAAAGACAAATGGGAAGGTCCGGGAATTATCAATAAAACAAAAGCAGAAGAAATGATAGCCAAAATAAAAACGTCCGAGGATGTGGACAAAGAACTGGCTGCTATTAATAAATACTGGGATAATCTTCTTTCCGTTTATGAGATTGAGCATCCGGATGAAAAATTGTCGAGAATGGTTAACATATGGAATCCCTACCAGTGTATTATTACCTATCACATGGCAAGAAGTGCTTCATATTTTGAATCGGGTATCGGAAGAGGAGTCGGTTTCAGGGATTCGAATCAGGACCAGTTGGGATGTACTCATCAGATACCCGAGAAATCGAAACAGAGAATTCTCGATATTGCTGCCACACAGATGGAGGATGGAAGTGCATACCACCAGTACCAGCCTCTTACAAAAAGGGGAAATGATGAGGTAGGTGGAAACTTCAATGATGACCCTCTATGGTTAATCGCTTCGGTCGCGGCATACATAAAAGAAACCGGGGATTACTTAATACTCGATGAATCGGTTCCCTTCGATAACTATGAGAGTAAAGCAAAAAGCCTGTTTGAGCATTTAAAGCGTTCTTTTTATCATGTCGTTAACAATCTTGGTCCGCATAATTTGCCTTTAATAGGTAGAGCGGACTGGAATGACTGTCTTAATCTCAACTGTTTTTCCGAAAATCCCGATGATTCATTCCAGACTACTGAAAATAAAGAAGGAAAAATTGCCGAGTCTGTTTTAATTGCAGGTATGTTTGTTTGTTACGGAAGAGAATTTGAAGAAATATGCAAAAGAATTGGAAAAGAGGAAGAAGCAAAAGAAGCAGATAAATATATAAATAATATGATTGATATTATAAATAAGCACGGGTGGGATGGTAAATGGTTCCTTAGAGCTTATGATGATAACGGAGATAAGGTCGGGAGCAGCGAGAATGAAGAAGGTCAGATATTTATCGAGTCACAGGGGTTCTGTATTATGGCTGGTATAGGGGTTGATGACGGAAGGGCAAAACAAACCCTTGATTCGGTTAAAGAAAGATTATCGTCCAAATACGGTATTGTTCTTCAGAATCCCGCCTATTCGAAGTATTATCTTAATTTAGGAGAAATATCCAGTTATCCTCCGGGATATAAAGAAAATGCAGGTGTATTTTGTCATAATAACCCCTGGATTATGATTGCCGAGACAATTATAGGCAGGGGAGACATGGCTTTTGACTATTATAAAAGAATAGCCCCGGCATACCTGGAAGAAATAAGTGAAATTCATAAAACCGAACCGTATGTTTATTCCCAGATGGTATCGGGCAAAGATGCCTATAAAAGTGGTGAGGCTAAGAATTCCTGGCTTACCGGAACGGCAGCCTGGAATTACGTTGCGATCACTCAATTCATACTTGGGATAAGACCGGATTATGACGGTCTTATCGTTGATCCCTGTATTCCAAGCGATTGGGATGGTTTTAGGGTTAAAAGAAAATTCAGGGGTGCGATTTATGATATAAAAGTTAGTAATCCTGATAAAGTGAGCAAGGGAATAAAGAATTTAAAAGTGGATGGTAAAGAGATAGAAGGAAATAAAATTCCAATATTCAGCGATGGAAAGACTCACGAAGTTGAAGTGACTCTTGGGTGATTTTTCGGAACTAAAGTTTATTAATTATTTTATAAGGGGGTATTATGAATAAAGTTGATATAGGTATTGTAGTAGCCTATTTTGTAATCGTGATTGCTATCGGTATTATTGTCAAGAAATGGGCTTCCAAGGATATTAGAGCTTATTTTTTGGGCGGGAATAAAGTCCCGTTTTATATTTTAGGTCTGGCGAATGCTTCCGGCATGTTCGATGTAACAGGTACCATGCTGTTGGTAACATGGCTGTTTATTTACGGAATAAAAGGAGCTTTCCTTCCCTGGGTGTGGCCCGTGTTCAACCAGATTTTCCTGATGATATTTCTTGCTAAATGGCTTAGACGTTCCAATGTTATAACCGGTGCTGAGTGGATAAAAACCAGGTTCGGACAGGGTCGCGGAGCGAAACTTTCCGACATCAGCGTTGTTGTTTTTGCTCTCATCAGTACAATAGGATTTCTCGCGTACGCGTTCCAGGGAATAGGTAAATTTTCTCAGATATTCTTGCCGTGGGAGCTTTCTGCTAATGCATACGGAATAATTATAATGAGTATCGCGAGTATTTATACTATTATGGGTGGTTTGTTCGCGGTTTTGGTTACCGATGTCTTTCAGTTTTTGATACTTACGGTTGCATCTGTATTTATTGGTTATATCGCGATTACGAATGTTACACGTGATGCTATACAGGCGGCAATACCTGCCGGGTGGGACAGCCTCCGGTTCGGATGGACCAGTCTTAATCTGGACTGGTCAAATTTAATACCTGCTATAAATAATAGAATAGCCAGTGATGGTTTTTCGTTAGCCGGTATTGTTCTTATGATGATGCTTTTCAAGGGAGTGCTGGCAAGCGGAGCGGGACCGGCTCCGAATTATGACATGCAAAAAATACTCGCAAGCAAGAATCCGAGGGAAGCTTCTCTTATGAGCTTTTTTGTTACTGTTGTATTGTTTTTCCCGCGTTATCTACTTGTAACGGGTATCTGTGTTTTGGGTTTGGTCTTCTTCAGTCCCCAGCTCAGTTCGATGGGAGCCGGTGTCGACTTCGAGCAGATCTTTCCCTATGTTGTGCATAATTTTGTGCCTGTGGGTCTTGTAGGGCTTATTCTGGCGGGACTTATCTCCGCTTTTATGAGCACTTATGACGGAACACTTAATTGCGGTGCTTCCTATATTGTTAACGATATTTACAAGAGATATATAAATAAGGGCGCTTCAGAGAAGAGATATGTTACGATAAGTTACCTGAGTACTTTTTTACTTATTATTCTGGGTTTTGTTTTCGGAATGTTAGGAAAATCAATACATCAGATTACAATGTGGATTGTAGCCGGTCTCTGGGGTGGATATTTCGCGCCCAATATTTTGAAATGGTACTGGTGGAGATTTAACGGTTATGGATATTTCTGGGGTATGGCTTCCGGTATGGCTGCGGCTATATGCGGTATAATATTAGGGGAAGTAGGACCTAATATACTACCCTCTGTTTTCGGGACTCCTAATATTTTATTCGGAATTCAGTTTGATCTCGCTTTTTTCCCGATTATACTGCTGATAAGTACGGCTGCCTCTATTGCAGGGACCCTGCTGACAGCTCCTGAGAAAGATGAAGTTTTGATGGACTTCTATAAAAAAGTGCGCCCATGGGGATTATGGAAACCTATATACGAAAAAGTGAAAAAAGTAGATCCCAATTTTGAGAGAAATAAAGATTTCTCGCGCGACATGGTAAACGTAATCGTGGGTATCGTCTGGCAGATGACTTTTGTTCTGATTCCCATATATCTTATAATAAGACAGTTCACGGGAATGTATATAGGCATCGGTATCCTCGTGGTTACTTCGATCTTCCTGAAATTCAACTGGTATAATAAACTTGAAGAAGAATAAAGAAGAAGAGGGTTGTTTATGAGAAGTTTTAAATATTTAATAGACATTAATTAAAAAAGGAGGTTTTTGTGAATTCGGAAGGCGATAGAATATCAATCAAGGAAAAAGTTAGTTATGGTTTCGGAGACCTGGCTTCGGTACTTTATTGGCAGACCTTCATGCTGTACTTTACTTATTTCTACACAGACGTATTTGTTATTCCGGCTGCTGCTGCAGCTACCCTGTTTCTTATGAGCCGGATTTGGGATGGTATAAACGACCCTGCAATGGGTATGCTAGCCGACCGCACAAAAACCCGGTGGGGAAAATTTCGCCCCTATTTACTTTGGCTTTGTGTACCATTCGCAATAGCCGGAGTGTTTGCTTTCACCGTTCCAGACTTGGGCCCGACAGGAAAAATTATCTGGGCTTATATTACGTTTAACGCCATTATGATGCTTTATACAGCTATCAACATTCCCTACACGGCGTTACTCGGTGTCATCTCGGCGGATTCAAACGAACGCACCACCGTCTCTTCCGTAAAATTTATTTGTGCGTTTCTGGCGGGTACCATCGTTTCATTCACCTTGCTGCCGATGGTCAAAAAACTTGGCGGGGGAAATGATCCGCGCGGTTGGCAATTAACTTTTGTAATTTACGGTATCGCCGCTATCATTTTTTTTCTGATTGCTTTTAAAAATACTCGTGAGCGGGTGCAACCACCCCCAACACAAAAATCGTCCGTTAAAAAAGACCTGTTTGAATTAATAACCAACGGTCCCTGGTTCATTCTACTCGCCACTACCATCACTTTTATCCTCTTCGTGGCTGTCAGGAGCAGTGTTACAGTGCACTACTTTAAGTATGTTATCGGCTCACAGGAACTTTCTTTCCCGTTCTTTGGTAAACGTATCTACGATTTCAACACGATAACTTCTTTATTTAATGGAGTAGGGCAGATTTCAGCGCTAATCGGAGCATTACTCGTCAGCCTGGTTGCCAAAAAAATCGGTAAGAAAAGAGCCTTTATAATACTTTTTATTATTGCAATAACAAGCACAGCTGCTTTTTATTTTATGAGTGCTGAGCAATTGCCCTTGATCTTTATCTTGCAAATCACAGGTTCTATAACCGGCGGACCGCTAAGTGTACTATTGTGGGCAATGTATGCCGATACTGCTGACTACGCTGAATGGAAACGCGGACGCAGGGCGACAGGTTTGGTCTTTTCCGCTTCCACCATGTCGCAGAAAATGGGATGGGCTATTGGCGCTTATATTGCGCTTATGCTTATGTCCCAGGTTGGATTTAAACCAAATCAGGCACAATCCCTGGAGAGCCTGAAAAGTTTAATTATGCTGTTTAGTTTGATTCCTGCCGGGCTTGGTGTTTTGTCGCTGCTTATATTATCATTCATATATCCCTTAAATGAGAAACGCGTCGCACAGATCGGAGCAGAATTAAAAGAGAGGCGAAAAGCCAGCGGTGAAGTTGCTGCGACACCTTGAGAAAAAAAATATAAAGGAGTAAAGAATGGGAAAAACAATTATTGGTGAGGCACTGCCTAACATGCCCTGGCAGGAAAGACCTGCAGGTTGTACCGATATTTTATGGAGGTATGACAAGAACCCCGTAATTGGAAAAGAAGCTCTAAACGGCGCGAGAGTTTTTAACAGCGCCGTAATCCCTTATAAGGGTGAGTTTATCGGAGTCTTTCGGGCTGATCACAGGAATGGGTATCCCAATTTGCATCTGGGCAGAAGTAAAGACGCGATTCATTGGGATATTGAAGAGAAAATTATTACGTTTCAAAATGAGGACGGTTCGCAGGCAAAACCAATTCTATACGGTTATGACCCGAGGCTGGTTGAGATAGAAGGAACTTATTACATTACCTGGTGTAATTTCTTTAATGGTCCTACGATAGGAATTGCCAAAACCAGGGATTTTAAAACTTTCATCCAGCTAGAGAATGCTTATGTGCCTTTTAATCGTAATGGTGTTTTATTTCCGCGAAAAATAAATGGGAATTTTGTTTTGCTTAATCGTCCCAGTGATAATGGTCATACACCGTTTGGAGATATATATCTAAGCCAGAGTCCGGATATGACATATTGGGGAAAACATCGTTTGGTTATGGGCACGACTCATTATTGGTGGAAAAACGTAAAGCTTGGGGCGGGACCTATTCCGATTGAAACAACCGAAGGGTGGCTCTTGATATACCACGGTGTGTGTCAGTCTTGTAGTGGATTTATATACAGTATGGGTGCGGCATTGTTGGACATCAATGATCCGTCCAAAGTTATTGTTGACTGCGAGAATTATATTTTGACTCCCGAAGCTCCCTACGAGAGAACTGGATTTGTTGATAATGTTACTTTTCCCTGCGCGACACTGCATTGTGCGGAGAAAGGAAGAATAGCCATTTTTTACGGTTCAGCTGATACCTCTTCTTCCCTTGCTTTTACCCAGGTAGATGAATTGATTGACTACATTAAAGCAAATCCCAATAAGCCGATGTAGAAAGGAGAATGGAGAATGCAATTCGGGTATTTTGATGATAAGAATAAAGAGTATGTTATAGAACGCCCGGATACGCCGAAATCATGGAGTAACTACCTTGGTTCTACGGAATACGGTGCAATAATTACGAATAATGCCGGAGGTTACAGTTTTTTGAAATCTTCTGCTCAGGGACGATTTATGCGTCTCCGCTTCAATTCGATTCCTATGGATCAACCCGGACGATATATTTATATTCATGACCGTGACAGTAAAGATTTCTGGTCTGCTTCATGGCAGCCTGTGGGTAAGTCACTTGATAACTATAAATCGGAATGCCGGCACGGAACTGCTTATACAAAAATATCCTCTGAATATTCGGTAATAAAAACCGAAACGACTTATTTTGTGCCGTTGGACCGTTATTTTGAGTGCTGGCTGTTTAAAGTAACGAATCAGGATTCTAAGAAACGTAATCTTAGATTGTTTACCTTTGTAGAATATGCCAATAACTGGTTTATGTTGCAGGATTCCGTTAATCTTCAATATACTCAGTCTATTCTCGGTATGGATGTGGTAGATAACATAATCGATCATGGTATCAATGTGTTGCTTCCGGATGATTCCAGTAGTGATTTAGAAAATCACGATGGTAATAGGCATACGTTTCTCGGTGTAGCAGGCGGAGAAGTTACGGGTTATGATACAGATCGCGACATTTTTCTTGGACCTTATCGTTCTTATCATAATCCATTAGTTGTAGAAAATGGTAAGTGCACAAATTCCCTTGCTAAGGGAGATAATGGTTGCGGTACGCTGCAGATCGATGTTGATTTAGAACCGGGAGAATCAAAAGAGCTGGTCGTATTTATGGGAATCGGAAAAGCATCTGTGGAAGGGAAAAAAGCAATTCTGGAATTTGGAGATATTAATAAGGTCCACGATGAATTCGACAAAGTTAAAAAATACTGGCATAGCCGGTTGGAAGGGATGACGGTTGAGACACCTGATGGCGAATTCAATAGTATGATGAACATGTGGAATCCGTTTAATTGTCTTATGACTTATACCTGGTCCAGAGCTGCCAGTCTTGTTTATAGCGGCGAACGAGATGGTCTGGGTTATCGTGATACGGTACAGGATATTCTGGGTGTGTTGCATTTGATTCCGGAGGAAGCAGGACGGCGTTTGGAACTTATGATAACGGGTCAGGTTTCTTCGGGTGGTGCGATGCCTGTGGTTAAACCCTGGGCTCACAAGCCGGGAGAAGAAGAACCTCCCGATAAGGAAGATTATCGGTCGGATGATTGTATGTGGCTGTTTAACACGATTCCTGCATATGTTAAAGAAACAGGAGATATCTCATTCTATGATAAAGTTCTCCCTTATGCGGATAAGGGTGAAGATTCAGTACTCGGACATATGAGACAGGCTATACAATTTAGCCTGGATCATATGGGTGTGCATGGTCTTCCCTGCGGTTTGTATGCGGACTGGAATGACTGTCTTGAACTCGGTTATGAAGGCGAAACCGTTTTTGTTGCTTTTCAACTTCGTTATGCGCTACAAACGTATATTGATGTTTGTAATATGATTAATAGAACTGATGAGGCACAGTGGGCAAAACCACATCTTGAAACTCTTGATGAAAATCTTGACAGGCATACATGGGATGGAGATTGGTTTATTAGGGCATACAGGTATGATGGTATGAAATTCGGCTCCAAAGAAAACGAAGAGGGATACATCTGGCTTAACCCGCAGACCTGGTCAGTGATAAGCGGGCATGCAAGTAAGGAACAAAGAGAAAAAGTGATGAAAGCCGTAAGAGAAAAACTGGCTACAGATTATGGGGTTATGGTAGTTAGCCCGCCATATGAGAAGACCGATCATAGAGTTGTAAAAGCGTCTCTTTTCAACAAGGGGATGAAAGAAAATGCTTCCATTTTCTGTCATACACAGGGATGGGCTGTAACTGCCGAGACGATGCTTGGGCATGGCGAGCAGGCTTACAAATATGTACGTGCTTTTATGCCGGCTGCATTTAATACAAAAGCTGAGATACGTCAAATCGAACCGTACGTTTATTGTCAATATACACACAGTAAATATAGTCCGCGGTACGGTGCTTCACGCCTGCCGTGGTTAAGCGGTTCAGCTACCTGGGCTTATTATACTGCAACGCAGTACATTCTCGGAATTCAGACGGACTACGAGGGATTGAAGATTGATCCCTGTATTCCGCCTTCCTGGAAGGAATTTAGCGTAAGCAGAGAATTTAGAAAGAAAAAACTCAATATAAAGGTTCAAAACGATTCGGGGGTCCAGAAAGGAGTAAAGCGAATAATCGTTAACGGAAAAGAGATTGAAGGTAATTTTATTCCGTTTAATGATATGAAAGAAGAAAATACTGTTATTGTGGAGATGGGATAAAACTTTCGGGACGCAGATAAACGCAGATGGACAGGATAAAAAAGGATTTACAGGATTTTTTATTTGCTATATTTTTTACCCCTCCTAACCCCCTAACTTTCTAACATCCTAACAAAATATTTACATGTAGAACATGTAGGTATTGTATTTTACTATTCAAAAATTTAACGACTCAACTTAGATTCAAAGAATTACAAAGATAAAACAGCTTGACAAAAGTATTTAAAAAATTTAGTATTGTAAAATAGATATTATGGAAAAAGAATTAAAACTAACTTACGGTAATAAAAAAATAAGTATTTCAGTTCCTGAAGATTTTCTTGCGGGAGATCTGATTAAACCTCAGAAATCTGCTAATAAAATGACTGAAACGGAAATGAAAGCAAAGATGGCCCGTGCGATTAAGAATCCCATTGATTCCGTGGGGGTTAAGGAAATGGTTGCTGGTAAGAAAGTGGGATTGGTAATAAGTGATGAATTCCGCTCGGGGCTTCAAGAATTAATCGTTTCTGTGATGATGGATGAGATATTTAAAGGAAATCCCGAAAGCTTTGATATTTTTATTGCTAACGGCACACATGATCCGGAAGTTTATTGCAAAAATCTTATAGCTTTTATCAAAAAGACAGCCAAAGATTTTAATAAACAGGTTCGTGTTATCGTAAATGAGTGCGATAGCGGAGATTATGTTAGTTTGGGTAAGACCCCGCTGGGTACAGACGCGTGTGTTTCAAAAGAATGGTTTAAAACCGAGGTTAGGATTTATGGACATGAGTCCAAATATCACTATATGAACGGATACAGTGTTGTAGATAAACAGGTTTGTCCGGGTCTTTGTTCCCGAGGAACTATAGTTTCGACGCATAAACATGCGCTGAAGAACGATTTGAGCGCCGCGGGAAGAATTATCTATCATGAGGATGAGTCGAGAAAAGAAAACCCATTCGCCCAGGACAACCGGGATGTTAGAAAATTGTCCGAGCGTTATATCTTGAGGGATGGCGAACTGGAGGAAGAAAATGTTCCTGTGTTTCTTTTAGATATGTTTTCTACAAAATCTACAATTGAGTGGATAGCCGCGGGTAATCCGGATAAGGTTTCCATGCGGATGACAAAAGCGGTTGATGATCTGGCATCTTTTGTTTTATCACGCAGTAAATACGTTGTTATCTCACCGGGAGGTCCTCCCGCCTGCAATGCGATTTACGGTGTTCAGAATTCCTTTGACATGGCACTTAAATACGCAATTGAAGAAGGGGGGGAGGCTCTAATTTTAGCGCCCTGTTCCGGAAATCCAGGACAATCGGAGGAGGTTAGGGGTCTTGCTACGAGTCCTAATTCAAAGACTCTATTTTGGGATAATCTTGTCAAGTTGCGTAAAAAAGCCCTCGGTGAGGCTACTGATTGGATCGATAAGAATTTTGAGTTGTATCTCTGGAAGACTGACAGAATTCTAAAATTAATGCTGCAGCAGAAGGTTAAGCTTTATTTGTATTCCGAGTTGTCGGCAGAAAAGATAAAACCCGGGGGTTTTATTCCGGTTACGAATCCAAATGAATGGATTTTTGAGCGAGCAAAACGTGGGGATGGAAAACTGAGGGTGATTGACGAAGGGAATAAATTATTGGTAATTCCTTTGGATCGGTTGAATTGTTAAATCGTTGAATAGTTGAATAGGAAAAAAACAAATAAAAAATCTTGTTAATCTTGTTAATCCTGTCTAATTTTTTAGGTGTTGTGGGGTGGTTTTAAAATAAACATAATTAAATTGGGTGTGGTGCGTGGCTTTGTGTTCTCTGTGTACTCTGTGGTAAAATTATTTTTTAAAGTTTAGTGTTTTTGGTATGTTTCGTAGATTTTAAAAATACCCCCTTGCGCTTTTTTATATTTTTTATATAGATTTAATTACTCCGGGGTGCCGGCAAATATATCACTACATAAAATGTGATATACCTCCTTGTTTACGTTATAACGTACTTATAACATATGCCCACCCCGGCATTTTTTTGTCTGATGCTTTTTAATTTAGAATTTTAAAACCATTGTTCTGTTAGTATAAAATCGTACCCCATCAGGGCGGAATCGCTGCTTATTGTTATTCCTTCATATACGGTATCGACAGAAAAACCCTCGGCATAAGCGCTTATATTATATGTGTCTTCAGTAAGAAACAAAGAATAGCTTCCTGTGCTGTCCGATAGTGTAGTTATGGTATCTGTTGAATTCGCAGCCCTTAAGACAGCGAATTTTACGGGTACCTCTAAAGTGTCCTCTAATGTTATTACTTTTCCCTGTATGCAGCCTGCTTCAGAGTATTCGAATATTCTAAAAGTAGGATTTAATTCATAGGGTTCCGATTCCCAATTTATTGATTTTGAAGCGTCAAAGTCGATAATAAGTGCAATGTATTCCCCAGAGGATATAGTAAAGTCTTTTTCGAGTTCAATCTTAAAAGGATAGTAATCGTCGGGTATTAACAATGAATCCGTTATACTATCTATTTTTACTGAATTTATTTGAGCGAGCGCGAGTAGTATACTTGTATAATCTCCGGTTTTTATATCGAGAAAATCCCCGCCTGTCAGGTAATTATAAGTGAGAGATGTTGATTTTCCTCCCGCAAGCTTAACGATATCGACTGTATAGAAATCACTCTGAAGGTCAACGATTTCACCTTCAATGTTTTTTGCTGCCACTCCGAGTACTGTAATATATATGTTTTTTACATTTTGCGCAGGTGGAGCATCAGTTAGCAAAATCCTGATTTTCCCCTCATCTTCTCCGCACCCGAGGATTAAAAAAAGAATAATCACGATTAGTGCGTTTTTTTTCATGGAAAGCCTCCTTTTGTATGATACGACCCGTAGGCCCAGCTTTTAGTGGTTAAGTGTTATATTTTCTGTAAAAGTTAAACGAGCTGGTTGAAAGGGCCACTGATTACCTTATAATAAAAATTAAAAAGGGAGGTAAAAAGTGACCCAAATAGATGATAAGGGATTTAAGGGGA
>Ga0307431_1000072_pt1 | contig 80811 bp, 62 predicted proteins | sample SalMarWE160170MG_FD_202155 | JGI IMG/M metagenome (GOLD analysis project Ga0307431, IMG submission 202155) | Salt marsh sediment microbial communities from the Plum Island Ecosystem LTER, Massachusetts, United States - WE1603-170 | ecosystem: Environmental > Aquatic > Marine > Intertidal zone >...
CTGGAGTCCTCCGCCGTGGATGAAGACTAATAACGAGATGCTTCACGGCGGAAAGCTCAAGCCGGAGTATTTCCAGACCTGGGCTGATTATTTTGTCAAATATATCGATGCCTATAAGAAAGAAGGGATTCCAATCTGGGGATTAACCGTTCAAAACGAGCCTATGGCCGTGCAGGTTTGGGAATCGTGCATTTTCACCGCTGAAGAAGAACGCGACTTCGTGCGTGATTACTTGGGACCGACCCTTTATAAAAATGGATTATCCGATGTTAAACTTATGATCTGGGATCACAATCGGGGAATTATGTACCAGCGTGCCGAAGTCGTGTATGACGACCCTGAAGCCTCCAAGTACGTCTGGGGAACAGCGTTTCACTGGTATGTTGGAGACCATTTTGACAATGTCCGCATGGTCCATGACGCGTTTCCGGACAAAAAGCTTATCTACACTGAAGCCGGAATGGGCGGAAATTGGCAAACAGCCTTCAATCTCGCCAGGAATATGATCATTGATTTGAACAACTGGACCAATGGCTGGACGTTTTGGAACCTGTTGCTCGATGAGAACCGCAGCCCACGACACGCCGGCGGTACAGGTCCTGAGATGAGTATCGTTACCGCAGACACACGTACAGGAGAACTCATCTTCGGTCCCCCGCATTATTACTTCGGGCACTTTTCTCGATTTATCAAACCGGACGCAAAGCGGATTGCATGCACATCCAACAACGATAACCTTATAGCCACAGCCTTTGTGAATCCGGATGGTAAAGTTGCAGTGGTTATTCTCAATCTGGGAGATAACGAACGGTTGTTTCAGGTTTGGGTGGAAGGTAAAGTGTTGAAATATACTTCTCCACCGCAAGCAATTATTACAATGGTACTTTGAACCTAATTGATATAAGACACGATATTATATATCAATTTGGTTTACTCAATGAATTTTTCATCCCGAATCTTCTTCCGGGGTGTCCATGTGTGAATTGCATATATATAACTCGATCGGGATATTGGGCGGATGTTAATGATGTGAATGTCGTAGTTGAGCCAAACGATCCGAATGCTATCTGGGTGATGGGCGATTATCATTTAAGCCAGATAGCTGCGGGACAAGCATCAGATAGTCCCTGTGTAGATGCGGGGAGTAATCTGGCAGTTAATCTCGGAATGGACAGATTCGCAACACGCACAGACAAGGCAGCCGATTCAGGCATTGTCGATATGGGCTTTCACTATATCGAGCACGTTGCTGATCTGAATGATGACAAGATAGTTGATTTATATGATCTTTCAATTCTTGCTTACCAATGGCAGCAATCACCAAGCACACCTTCAGCCGATATTTCACCACTACACGGCGATGGACTGATTGACTTCCGTGATCTTATAATCCTGGCCGAGAACTGGCTATGGTCGGATTGACAAAGCACAAAAGAAATCCCTCTAACTACAACATTTCCTGCGTAAAACAGAAACTCTCGCTATTAGGTCCTCACGATAGTATACTATGGCATCAGTATAGTACCTTATGAACCTTGGGCGTGACAAGGTGATTAGTGAGATTATCTCCCGGCTGAAGGTCGCTATGCCTGATGCAGGGCCGGTCAAAGTCGAGGGGACGTGGGGGTCGTTTGCGCATTTATTGACAAGTTACATTTCAGAGCAGATCGACCGGCCAATTCTCTATATATGTCCACATATCGATGATGCCGACAAAGCAGTTGACGATTTTCTTACCTTTGGTTGCAAAGACGTCCAGGCCCTATCCGCCTGGGAAGGCGAAGAAGAAATAGCCGATGCCACCGACGAGACCAGAGCAGAAAGACTAAGGCTCATCGCTCGTGTCTCGTCGCTCGTGACCCGGGACACGGGGCACGAAGCACAACTTCTTATCCCAACATCCGTCCAGGCACTTTGTCAGTCGGTACCGAAGCCTCAGGAGCTACAGAAAAGCTCACTTGCCTTAGAATTAGATAAGACATTATCACCGGAAAAGATTACCGAATGGCTTCTCAAAAACAGCTTCGAACGCGTGGAAAAAGTTGATTTGCCTGGTCAATTTGCCCGCCGAGGCGGAATTGTCGATATTTACGCACCACTAATCAACACAAAGACCCTTCTCAATGAACAAAACGCAGAATTACAGAGCAGCGGAGCAATCAGAATCGAATTCTTTGGTGACACAATAGAGAGCATTCGTGAAATTAATTTGGATACACAGCGTTCAACCCAACAGTTGCAAATGGCAAATATAATTTCTGCTATTTGTGGGAACACAGAAGGACAGAAAGCGCTTTTTGTGGATATCCTGCCCAAAGACACTATCATAATCTTCGATGAACCATCCGACTGCGAAGAGGTAGCAAAGGTCTACCTACAGCGAGTGGAACGCCCTGAAAGACTCTACAAATGGGCGGATATCTACAACACCGCAGCAAAATTCACACAATTGCACATCTGCCGATTCGCGATGGGCCAACCCGGCGATTTTCTCAAGCTCGACGTGCGAAGTATCCAGAAATTCGAGCGGAAAGCTACCTCATTATGGGCAGGCCACAAGGCTGCTCTTGAAGAGTTGCTTAATCAGTCAAAGGCCGGCAAAAAACTTTTGCTTTACTGTGAAAGCCAAGCCGAAATCATCCGCCTTGAAGAAATCATAAAAGACCTTGCCAAGCAAATCCCCGCCAATTTCAAACTCGTTCCCGGCTTTATCCATCAAGGCTTCGTCATTAACTCACTAAAGACAATAATTATAAGTCACCATGAGCTATTTGGCCAATTCGCCCTGCGCCGCCGATACCGTCCTGTCCATCCAACCGCGCCCGTCGATACACTCTCTGACCTGCAGACTGGCGACCACGTTGTGCACGCTTCGTACGGCATCGGTAAGTTCCTCGGCGTCAATACCATCCAGGAAAAAACTGGTCCCGCAGAATATCTAACAATTAGATACGCAGACGGCGCAAAGATACAGGTCTCGGTCCACAACATCGCGCTGGTTCAGAAATATATTGGCACAAGCCCACGCAGGCCAAAGCTCAGCAAAGTTAGCTCAAAAAGATGGCAGAAGCAAAAAGAAAAAGTCGCACGCTCCGTTCGAGACCTTGCCGCCGAGCTACTTGAAGTTCAGGCAAAGCGACAGGCACTTGGGGGCATCGTCTATAGTCCCGACTCAAACTGGCAGGCCGAATTCGAAGAGTCTTTCCCCTATCAGGAAACACCCGACCAGATAACCATCGCACAGGAGATAAAGACAGATATGCAAGAACCTGTAGCTATGGACAGGCTATTGTGCGGCGATGTTGGCTACGGCAAGACTGAGCTTGCTATGCGGGCGGCCTTTAAGTCAGTTGAAAATGGAAAACAAGTCGCTGTGCTTGTACCAACAACCGTACTGTGTGTGCAGCACGGAAGAACCTTCACTGAACGGTTTGCAGATTTTCCTATTTGCGTTGAGGTGCTGAATCGCTTCAAAACTCCAAAACAGGCAACAGATATAATCAACCGAACAAAGGCTGGAAAGGTTGACATACTCATCGGCACACACAGGCTCCTGAGCAGAGATGTAGGCTTCAAGGACCTGGGACTTTTGATTATAGATGAAGAACAGCGCTTCGGCGTAGAACACAAAGAAAAACTCAAAAAACTACGTGTCAATGTTGATGTTCTTACGATGACAGCTACGCCCATCCCACGAACACTTCATATGGCGCTACTGGGTTTGCGTGACATCAGCTCCCTGGCAACTCCACCGCTCGACAGGCGAAGCATCGTCACCAGTGTCACAGGCTATAACAGCGAGCTTATCCGCAAAACAATACACCGTGAACTGAACCGCCAGGGTCAGGTCTTTTTCCTGCACAACCGCGTCAAAACAATAGAAAAAAAGGCATGGGAAATTCGCAAACTCGTACCTGACGCAAAAGTTGCCATAGCTCACGGCCAAATGCCAAAAACCGAACTCGAAAAAACAATGATTGATTTTGTCCTGGGTGGTATAGATGTGCTGGTCTGCTCTACTATCATCGAGTCGGGCCTGGATATACCAAATGCGAACACAATGCTGATAAACGACGCAGATAGATTCGGCCTTGCTGAAATGCACCAGCTCCGCGGCAGAGTTGGCCGATACAAACACAGAGCATTTGCATATATGCTTCTTCCAAGGTCTCGCCCAATCACACCATTAGCTGCAAAGCGTCTAAAAGCTATTGAAGAGTACTCGCACCTTGGCGCGGGTTTTAGAATCGCTTTACGGGACCTGGAAATCCGTGGCGCGGGCAATATATTGGGACCTGAGCAGTCCGGACACATCCAGACCGTCGGCTATCAGATGTATTGCGAGCTGCTCGCGAACGCCGTCAGGCAACTGAAGAACGAACCCATCGAAAGCATACCAACTGCGACTGTGGACCTTGGATTTGCCGCATACATACCCAAAAACTACATACCCATCGACAGGAACCGCCTCGACGTCTATCGCAAAATCGCTGTCGTAAAAAGCTACGCGGATTTGGAGCAGATTCGCAGCGAACTTGACGATGTCTTTGGCCCGGTGCCTGAGGAGGTCGAAATGCTGCTTCAGGTCGCAGATCTGCGAATTGCCGCAAGTAAACACGAGATAAAAAGCATCGTCGCCTCAGGCCAGAACCTTATCTTTTCCTTCGCCCAGGAACCAACCGATAAAGTAAATCAGCTCTTTTCAAGAGTCTCCGGCAAGGTTAGAATTGCTGATCCAAGAACGATACAATTACAGCTACCGAGCAGCTACTTCGAGCCGGCAACACTTCTTACCGTTCTGCGAAAAATCTTTACGGACAAAAGACATGAGTGAAACAGAAAATAATCCACAAGGCCAAAAACCGAAAATAGGCATACTGGCAATAGTAAAAATAACTGCAGTGGCGATCATTTTACTCTTGATAAGTGCACTTCTCTGGTCCGGTCATTTTCATTTACGCGAATATCGCCGCCGAATCAGGTGTGGAGAGAATGTAATCGCGCTTGGAAAGTCGATGGTAATTTATGCCTGTGGTTATGATGATAAATACCCAACAGCAGATAAATGGTGTGATTTGCTGAGAAAATATACCGAAGTAAGTGAAAAAGAATTTGTTTGCCCGTCTGTAGGAGAAGGCCGTTGTAATTATGCGATGAATCCAAATACCGAATTGACTTCGTTACCGGAAATGGTGCTCTTGTTTGAAACAAAAGGGGGCTGGAATCAGTTTGGCGGGTTGGAGATATTAACCTTTGAAAATCATGGAGGAAAAGGGTGCAATATATGTTCGAATTATTGGCACGGGGAATTCGTGAAACCAGAACGGGTTGGAGGATTGAAGTGGAATGTTGAGAAAAGGCGAAGATAATCTGACAGAGCCCAAAGACAGTGGTATTGTATAAGCAGAAGGTCGAAAAATGAAAAAGTTTGACCAAGTAATTTCAATTGTAATGATAATGCCAATCCTTTTTATGATAAATATTTGTCTTGGTGTGACCAAAGATGTCAGGACTATGCAGATTGGTCAGGAAGCACCTGATTTTAATTTGCCTGCGGTCGATGGCAAAAACTATGGACTCACTGACTTTGCGCACGCTGATATCCTTGTTATAGTATTCACTTGCAATCATTGCCCTACCGCTCAAGCATACGAAGACCGTATCAAAAAATTGCCGCAGACTACAAAGACAAAGGCGTTGCCCTGGTCGCTATATCTCCAAACGACCCCCTATCTGTTCGCCTCGATGAACTCGGTTACTCCGACATGGGTGACTCCCTCGAAGAAATGAAAATCCGTATCAAAGACAAACAATTCAACTTCCCGTACCTTTACGACGGGGACACCCAGGAAGTCTCACGTGCTTACGGGCCGGTCACAACACCGCACGTTTTCATATTCGATAGAGAACACAAGCTGCGATACGTTGGCCGGGTCGATGACTCTGAGAATCCCAAGAACATTAAATCTCACGATACCAGAAATGCAATCGAGGTACTTATCGCTCGCAAAGATATTCCTGTCCAAAATACCAGAACGTTCGGCTGCTCTATCAAGTGGTCGGATAAACGCGACTCCGTCAAAAAGGCTTTTGAAACCTGGGCAAAGGAGCCGGTCAACATCGAAATGATAGATGCTCAAGGCATCAGGAAACTTCTCAGCAATGACACCGACAAGCTCAGACTGATAAACATCTGGGCGACCTGGTGCGGTCCATGTGTGGTGGAATTCAGAGAGCTTATAACTATCAATAGAATGTATCGAAACCGCGATTTCGAGCTTGTGACCATAAGTGCCGATTCACCCGATAGAAAAGACAAAGTCCTTGTGTTTCTGAGAGAACAACAAGCATCGTGCAAGAACTATTTGTTCGCCTCCGAGGACAAATATCAGCTTATGCAGGCTGTTGACAAAGAATCGCCTGGCGGTATCCCCTACACAATCCTCGTCAAACCAGGCGGAGAGATCATCTACCGACACATCGGCCTGATAGACCCCCTCAAACTTAAAAAAGCCATTGTTCAATACCTCGGCCGATACTACTTCAAGACAGATTAGCAAATGACAAGATAACGGCCCAGACAACAACACCGGCTTACAAATCAGATTTGCTTTATAGAAATCTTATGCAGCATATCATTGCGAGGCCTGAAAGGCCGTGACAATCTGACGCAGTCATTGCGAGGAACTTTGTCCCGAAGCAATCTCAATTAGATCGCTACGGTTGCTCTGTGCAACCTCGCGACGCTTCGCGGATTGCTTCGCGGAGTTTATCCGCCGAGCTTCATGCCTGCCCTGCTTGTCCCGTGCTCAGTTGCGGGGAGCTTGCCGAAGGGACTAATTCGCACATCTGAATTTTCAAAATATTTAGCCACCAGATTTATCTGGGTCGGGGCATTCATCACAATTTTATCTCCCTGATTGTTTAAGAAGCCGCATTGCAAAATCATACTCATCGACAAGTCTCCGTATTCCTTCCTCTGGCCACCATTCTGCTGTCTTCAGGCACTTCCCAAATGTATCACAATGAACGTTACTATTGTCGTCGTACACCTGAAGCAGAAATGCAATCCACTTTTGCTGATCGTCCAAGTGTGTACCTAAGTCGCTTTGATTTGATGTATCGCAGAAATACTGAAGTAACCTTACAGCTTCACGAGAGAAGTAATACTCCAATTTGTATTGGCTCGTTTCGATCGACGTAATTCCTTCAACGGTTTTTGCTGCAGGATCGGCTATATCAGATTCGAAGTTGGTGAGTATTTTCTTGTATTGCTCAATCGGAATCGGATTGACTTGGCCTTCATCCGGAACTAGGTACTTAACAATCCAGTGGCCCGGTTCACTACGCCAGATACACACTGTGCAAGATGGCTCATCGCCGACCATATCACGATGAAAATAGAAATGACCGCTTCCAGCTGGTCTTCCATGTGGATCGTACGGCTGGGGGGACCAAGGGGCATTTGCCAGTCGTTTCATCTCTTCGTGCAACTCTGCCTCTCTGCATAGAGAGAAGCGAATGTCCATTTTAGGATTTTGTTCCATTTCCAGATCCTTACTTTTCCTAACTAAATTATAACCGATTATAGGTAGGTGTATCAGGCAGATAGATTATTTTTTCATATTAAAATAACCAATTACCCTGATAATTCAAAATATAAAAAGCAAGGAAAAAAGACAGCGTTTAGCGGGTAGTGTCTAGTGTATGGATTCCTGCTTTCGCAGGAATGGCAAAAAATGAAAACCCCACCCCCATGTTTGCCTGTGCAAACAGGCATGGGGGTGGGGCTAAACATCACAGTACGATATACGCATTACGCAATACAAATTATTACCTCGTTGCTGCCTGGGCCGCTGCCAGTCGAGCAATCGGTACGCGATACGGAGAACAGCTTACATAATTCATTCCTACCTTATGGCAGAACTCGATGGACTTCGGATCGCCGCCATGCTCGCCACAAATACCGACCTTCAAATCACGCCTGGTAGCTCTTCCACGCTTGATACCCAAATCAACCAATTGTCCAACGCCAGTTTGGTCAAGCGTCTGGAACGGATCCGCTGAGAGAATCTTGCGAGAGATGTAACCAGGTAAGAATTTGCCGGCATCGTCTCGGCTGTAGCCAAAGGTCATTTGCGTCAAATCATTTGTGCCGAACGAGAAGAATTCTGCAACTTCCGCCACTTCATTGGCCGTAAGAGCCGCCCTTGGAATCTCGATCATTGTCCCGACGAGGTATTTGATTTTTACTTTGGCTTTTTTCAACACCTGCTCAGCGGTAGCTACAGCTAATTCACGCTGGTTCGCCAACTCAGCTCTGGTTCCCACCAGCGGTATCATGATTTCCGGATGAACCTTTACTCCCTTCTTGGCTACGGTACAGGCCGCCTCAATAATCGCCTGTACCTGCATCTGAGTGATTTCCGGATAGGTAATGCCAAGCCGACATCCGCGATGACCTAACATAGGATTCAATTCATGGAGAGATTGAACCTTGGCCTTTATCGCATCGACGGAAACGCCCATCTGCTTGGCCATTTCCTTTTGGCTGGTTTCGTCGTTAGGCAAAAACTCATGCAGCGGAGGATCCAAAGTACGAATGGTGACCGGCAGGCCATCCATTGCCTTGAAGATGCCGATGAAATCCTTTCGCTGCAGCGGCAGCAACTTGGCAAGCGCTTTCTTGCGACCTTTTTCATCGTCGGTGAGAATCATCTGCCGCATGGCAGCGATGCGATCCGGGCCAAAGAACATGTGCTCGGTCCGGCAAAGCCCAATGCCCTGGGCTCCGAAATTCCTGGCCATCCTGGCATCATGTGGATTGTCAGCATTGGTCCGCACCTTGAGTTTACGGGTCTTGTCGGCCCAGGACATAAGCGTTTTGTAGTGCACATTCTTTTGCGGGTCGGCAGGCATTAGAGCCATCTGGCCTTTATAGACCACACCCAACGTGCCATTGAGAGATATCCAATCACCTTCGCTAAAGGTTTGACCATTTACGGACATGAGTTTTTTGCGGGAGTCGATGTGCAACTCGCCACAACCGACGATACAACATTTACCCCATCCTCTGGCGACAAGAGCGGCGTGGCTGGTCATGCCGCCGCGAGCTGTTAGTATTGCCTGGGCGGCGCGCATGCCGTGAACATCTTCCGGACTCGTCTCGTCCCGCACGAGAATAACCTTCTTCTTTTCCTTGGCCCAGGATTCAGCTTCGTCTGCCGTAAAAACTATCTGGCCGATGGCACCGCCGGGACCGGCGGGCAATCCCTTGGCGAGCCTCTCGGCTTTTTTCTCTGCCTTGGGGTCGAGCATCGGATGCAAAAGCTCGTCAAGCTGTTCAGGTCTGACCCGCAGAATAGCTTCCTTCTTAGAGATGAGTCTCTCCTGACACATCTCAACAGCCATTCTGACAGCAGCCATACCATTACGTTTGCCCACTCTTGTTTGCAGCATGTACAGTTTGCTATCCTGGATAGTGAATTCGACATCCTGCATGTCACGGTAGTGTTTCTCGAGCCTTGTACGAATGTTGGCCAACTGCTTGTAAAGTTTGGGCATTAGCTCTTCCAAAGAAGGAAGGTGCTTTGAGGCATCTGATTTTGAGATTTTGTTAATTGCCTGCGGCGTCCGGGTGCCGGCTACGACGTCTTCCCCCTGGGCGTTGACAAGAAATTCGCCGTAGAACCTATTCTCGCCGGTGGCAGGATCACGTGTGAATGCGACACCCGTGGCGCTACCTTCGCCCATGTTACCGAAGACCATTGTCTGCACATTTACTGCGGTGCCCCATTCACTGGGTATGTTTTCAATTCGACGGTAGGACACAGCTCTTTTGCCATTCCAGGAACGGAAAACAGCCGAGACAGCGCCCCAGAGTTGATCGTAAGGATCGTCTGGAAAATCCTTTTTCAGGACCTGCTTAACCTTCTTCTTGAAAATACTCACTAATTTCTTCAGGTCATCGACATCCAACCCGGTGTCATCTTTTATACCTTTAGCGTCTTTCATCTTCTGCATTTCTCTTTCGAGCTGGTGTCGGATGCCCATATCTTCTTTGGGCTCGATGCCTGCAGCCTTTTCCATCACAACATCGGAGTACATCATGATAAGACGTCTATATGCATCGTAGACAAAGCGTTCGTTGTCGGTTTTGGCAACGAGTCCCTTTATGGTGGTCTGGGTTAGGCCGATATTGAGCACCGTTTCCATCATGCCGGGCATGGAAATGCGGGCGCCGCTGCGCACAGAAAACAGTAGCGGATTGTGCGCATCACCGTACCGACTGCCCATGATTTTCTCGACCTTCTTTAGTGCAGCTTTGACTTCGCCATCAAGTCCTTTGGGGTATTTTCCCTTTGTCTTCATAAAGTGAGTGCAGACTTCAGTCGTAATCGTGAATCCAGGCGGGACAAGAATACCAAGCCTGGACATCTCAGCTAAATTAGCGCCTTTACCGCCGAGAAGTTCTTTCATTTTTGCGCCGCCTTGAGCTTTGCCACCACCGAAGAAATAGACCATCTTCTTTGCCATCTAAACATCTCCTTCTAAGCAAAATATCGTAGGGCTACATAATTCATTGAAAGATATGCTAAACTCCTACGTACGAGTTCAGCAAAAAATCCCAGAGGGAAAATAAGAAGCGGTAGTATATTAACTCTGAACGGATATGTCAATCTTATTAGCGACAAGTGTTGGGTTTTCCAAGGAGAGTTGCTGGTCACCCGTAATCCTGCGGACTATATTACCGGAGAGAGCTTCGCAAACAACCATGTACTGTTAATATGTATTACCACAAAGGAGACTGTTACTGTTTGGCAGGTGGAATAGTTATATCTATTTCCCGCTCATGTCCGAGCACTGACAGTGGTTCGTTGAAGTCCTGGCTCTTACCAACGACAAGTATTTGAACGTTATCGGGATTCAGATGCTCACGCGCAACACGCAAAACGTCCTGCTTTGCGACCTTCTCTATGTTTTCTTTGGTCTTCTGCAGGAAATCCTCCGGATAGCTAAAGTATTCGTAGGTCATCAGGCGTTCGACAATCTCGCCGGTGGTATCAAAATTGAAAACGAACGAATTAAGATAGCTTTCTTTGGCCAGATTCAGCTCCTCATCAGTGACTTCATCTTCTGTCATTTTTCTGACCTCTTGTATCATAGCGCGTATGGCGCGTACTGTACTTTCTGACTTAGTTTGGCAGCCAACATAAAAAACACCGGGATGATCATAGTCGGCAGAGTATCTCCCGAAGACCCCATAGGTCAAGCCCTGTCGAGAACGTACATTTTTGAACAGGCGCCCCGTAAATGAATCGCCGAGGATTCGGTTCATCACAACAAGCGCAAAGTAATCGGGGTCACTCATCAGCCCACCTATATGGCCTAGAAAAATGTTCGACTGGTTAATATCGTCCTTTTGAATCAAGTTTACCGTTTTAGGAAACTCGTACTTCACCTGCGGCATTTTTGGGATTTCAACCTCTCTTTTCTCCCATCCTTTGAAAACGTCTTTAATCTTTTCTATCATCTCTTCTGTCTTGAAATCACCCCAAACGCCAAGCATCAAATTATTCGGGTAAAAGAACTTTTTGTGAAACTCAATCAAATCATCTCGGCTTATATTGTCGATCGTTGTGTATTCCGTGTGCCGTGCGTAGACATTCTCGAGTCCGTAAACGAGCTTTTTATATTCGCGAAGTGCTATCTCTCGCGGAGAATCGTTTCTTCGGGCGATAAGGCTTCGATGCTGAATCTTTGCAAGCTCAATCTTGTCCTGGCGAAAAGCTGGATTCATCAGCACGTCGGCCAGAATTGCTAAGCCAATATCGACGTGCTCTTTTAGCACGGAGACAGAGGCCCAACCGGAATTGAGCCCTATGCCGGTCTCCACTGACGCTGCGATCTGCTCCAATTCCTCGTCGATCTCATCACCGGTCTTATTTATCGTTCCACCGGTTCGCATCACCTCACCAGTGATGTCAGCCAGGCCAATTTTGTCCATAGGCTCGTAAACTGACCCAACGCGAATCCGTGCCGAAATACTAATAAGCGGCAACTCATGGTCCTCCAACAGAAAGAGACGCATCCCATTTGCGAGCGTCACGCGCTTGACCTGAGGGATTTCGATGTCCCTGAGCCTGGGATATTTTAATTGCTTATAATCCGATGCAGCTTCTTGCGCTGGACAAACCTGCAAAAGACAAAGAGTCAGGAATGTGACTGTTCGTAATACAGCCAATTTGAAAAATCTCATTTCGTTCGCTTCCTTTCCGTTCAATTCTCGCTTGCAGTTGTCTGAATAACACCGACCGTTCTATTCTTGGTGACAAAGTACTGTCTTGCGACACGCTGGATATCCTCAGCCGTGACCTTATCGATTTGGTCGAGCTGCTTGAACAGGTTACGCCAGTCTCCTGTAAGGACCTCATAGTATGTCAGAAGTTGAGCCAGGCCTGAATTAGAATCAAGCTGTCGAATTAGGTCAGCCCTGGCACGAGTCTTTGCCTTGTCTAGCTCTTGCGGCGTCACGGGTTCTGTCTTTAGCCTCTCAATCTCTTCATAAATTGCCTGCTCTGATTCTTCATTGGTGTGGCCTTTGGCGGGCACTGAGTAGAACAAAAACAGACCAGGATATTTATCTCCGGGTATGCCCTGGAGAGCCGAAGCATAAACGGCAATCTTTTTTTCCTTGACCAAACTCTTGTAGAGCCGTGACGTTCGCCCGACGCCCATGATGTCTGTGACAGCATCGAAAACAACGTTGTCCTCATGGTTTATGTCCGGCTTGTGATAGCCGATCAGCACAAAAGGCTGCGCAGGATCTTCAACGGTGACGCGTCGTTCACCCAGTTGCGGCGGTTCTTCCGTTTCCATCGGCTCGGGCTTTGGGCCGCTTGGTATGCGAGCAAAATATTGCTCAGCCAACATCTTTATCTGGTCGGGATTTATGTCACCGACAATAGCAATGGTAAGATTGCTCGGGATGTAGTGTTTCCTGAAAAACGCCTCAGCTTCGGCACGGGTAAGCGTCTGCAGGTCGCTCATGTGCCCGATAACATGCACACCGTATGGATGTGCCTTATATGCAATTGCCAAGAACTCCTCTATCAAACGTCCGGTGGGCTGACTCTCGATCCGCATGCGCCTTTCCTCCATCACTACGTCCTTTTCCTTATAGAACTCCCTGAGAACCGGATTGAGAAATCGGTCTGACTCCATCAACAGCCACAACTCGACCTTGTTCGAAGGTAGGCTCAGGTAATATACCGTCAGATCAAAACCGGTACCGGCATTTAGATCAACGCCACCAACACGTTGGATTGCCTCCTCAAACTCATCGTGAACCAAATACTCCTGGGCCTGTTCTTGCGCCTGCTCAAACTGCTGTTGTAGTAGGCTTAGGCGTTCATTGTCTGCCTTATCACCCTTTATACGCTCGGCTTTGATCGCCAGAAATGCTTCGTCCATTTTAGCCATAGCTTCGGCTTCGGCTTTGTAATTTGTAGTGCCAATTGTCTTGGTTCCCTTAAAGGCCATGTGCTCGAAAAGATGGGCTATACCAGTGATGCCCCTTTCCTCGTCAACGGAACCGACATCTGCATGTGTACAAAACGCGACAACAGGTGCTTCATGACGTTCCAGGACAAGGAACCTCATGCCGTTATTTAGCGTAAACTCGGTCATCCGCTGTTCAAACTCAGCTAAGTCCTGGCCCTTCGCAGTTGCTAATGCCAGTATAGCACAGAGCGGCAACAGAATGCCGCGTAAGAATGATCTTGTCTCTCGATTTTGGTGACTCATTGTTAACCGCTCCAGGTTCTTAATTGTTTCATCTTGACCAAAGACACAAATATCCGATAGACAACGGCCTTTACCGCCAATGACCGGAGATCTTGATACCAGCGATGCGGACGACGGTCAACTAATTTTTTACGGCGAATCAAAACCTGTTCATCCTTCGTAGAACTTCGGAGAATGGACGGTAAAACCACAGGCTAAATATTTAGCCTTACGTTTCCCGCTACGGCTTCGGCCTTCGCCGAGACGAGTTACGTGGATTTTTCAATAACACATTCAAATATGACAGGCTGCTGGATCAAAGTAGGGAAAAAGGATTCGATAAGAAAAGACGACAGTTCCTATTCTTCCGTCGTACCAACAGATGCTTTGCGATTGATACCCCGGCAGCTTTCACAATCACAGATTCCTACGAGTCTCAAATGTGATATCCCTGCAAGCCTCTTTGTCTCTATCAGCTTTGCACCCTTTGCTTCCATTTTACGCAAAGCCATGTCGGCTTCACGTTTATCATGCGAACCCAGAGCATCGAAAACGACTGTTACTTTTTTACCCCGCTGCAGCAAACCAAGCACTGTGGCCTTAACAGCACCTTCCACATCGGTACCTATTATAATAAATTCATTCGCTCGCAACTCGCTTAGCAGTCTATCGATTCGGGGCTCATCAAACGGATCGACACAACGCTTATACAGAATGACCTGTCTGTAACGCCTAAGCATATCACGCGGCAGGTCAGTGTTGCCGTCTGCGGGAAAACTGATTCTATCGCTTAACAGTGTGTAGTGTATCTTTCTCTGTCCCTCCGTCCCATCAAGGCAATAGTCGATCATGCTTTTATCATCGTTGCCATTACCATTGGGGTATACATCACATGTTGAGATCACGGGAATGTTCCTTCTTCTTGCCCAGGCCATGACTCTTCGGATGTGCGCCAAAACCCTTCTGTGATTTCTGATGCAGGCCTTACCCCCAGCTAAAAGAAAATCTCTCTGCGTATTTATGTCGATAAGAACCTGCCTCCGCTTCGCCCTGATTAACTGCAGAATCATTCTCCAGACTTCCTTTCCGGGCCTCTGCGATTCAGTCCTATAAACAAATACGCGTCAGCCGACAGATGGGTTCACACCTAATATCGAACGAGTTTTAAACCCACTTTAGTGCAACAATCTGCCAAAGGTGGATATGTTTTTGCCTAAACACTCATCATTTTGTATAATGACACTCCCAAAACATGCTATTTTCTTTAATTTTTCTTTTTCAACGTGATTTTGACAATGGCTCGAATCCTTAGAGAATATCTCACGGTTGCTCTCAAGCTTGAAGATTGGGACGGCAAAATCGATTTTTCACAGCTTTTCGGACGTCCTGGGCCCGTCCATATCGAGATTGGCACTGGCAAGGCAACTTTTTTGATAAACCAGGCCAAGGGCAAACCTGATGTCAATTTCCTGGGGATCGAACGCGCGAACAAATACTATCGATATGCTGTTGACCGCATCGGCCGATGGGGCCTGCAAAACGTTAAGATGATCCGGACGGACGCTGCTGAATTTTTGGCCAATCTTGTACCGGATAGTTCGATGGATTGCTTCCACATATATTTCCCAGATCCTTGGCCAAAGAGGCGTCACCAGAAAAGACGTTTCTTCTGCCCGGCAAATCTTGAACAGCTTCTGCGTTGTCTAAAATCCGGCGGACAGTTGAGAACCGCTACCGACCACCTTGAATATTTTGAACAGATAAGAATGCTTTTAGCCACCCAAGCGCCAAAACTCAAACAAACAGAATTTTTTCCACTTTGCGGTGTAGGGAACGGTGAATGGACCGGCACAAACTATGAGCGAAAATACATCAAAGACCAAAGAACAATTTACACCCTCGCTATGAGAAAAACATAGTATCGCAAGCCTATCATTCCGGCCGAATGCGAGTAGCGCAATATTTAGCCCGGTGTTTCACACCAGCTTCTTCCGTGGTAAATTGTTTGGATTTGCTTAGAGTTGACATCGTGTTTTATAAAGACGATGTTCGATGTTAACGGGGTACGCCGATGATTCTCAGCGAATCTTCTACAACGGGCAGAGTTTTGGTCTGCACTTGGGGATCGTACACATTGCCGGTAACCTCCATACGTACAACAGCACCGCCAAGTCCCTCGGTAAGTGACTGCAAGACTGAAGGTTCTGTAGCCCTGAGCCGTTGGCCTCGAGCGGTGAGTGTCAAAGTGACATTTTCGCTCGGCAGGTCCATCCAGCCAGAACCATAAAAGGCTACCGCTTTACCGGACAGATCGAATTCTTCGAACAGAAGCTTGTCCCTCTTGATATACGAATCAACAACCATCTGTTCAAATGCAAAGTCCGTCGGCTCTGTTAGACTTAACACATTTAACAGCTTAGCCAGTGGTGACACCTTGCCAACCTGCATATCGCGTATTGCCAGCCTGCATCTTCCAATGCGGGAGTACACCTCACCGATCCTCGAATTGAGACTCAGCAACGCGTCCATCGTCCCACTGGTATAGTCCTTCTCTGGAGCCCGTTCGGGCTTTCCATCCTGAATGAATCGTCTCAGGTCAATTCGATCGAAGCCCGCCTGCAGCGTGTACTCCAAGACTCCTCGTGCCGGCTGCATAATTTGTAGTTCGCCTGTCACCTTGCCACCATAACAATCCGCAAGCAAAAGCTTGGAAGACCAACTCTCCTGATTTGGATCGTAATATATGGTAACTTTGAGATCGGTCAAAGATTTGCCTTTGATAACACAACTTTCGCAATCGAGACTAACCTGGCCTTCAGAAAAACCGCTACCAGTAATATGGCAGCCTTTTGCCTGCAAATGACCATCTACTTCGGCTCTGGTACCGGAGATATTGAAGCTACAAGACTTGAATTCAGCAGCGCCGGAAAAATCGATGCGCTTCGCAGCATTACTGTCGTTGAGAATCTCTACGCTCTCGATATTCAAGTCAAAACGTCCGGCAGGTGCCAGCTTTTGAAAAACAGGCCCGATGCTTTCGGTCAAAGCGGCATTTAGTTTTTCATCGAAAAGCATGTCACTCGCTGAAAGCCTAAATCGGCCTCGATTGAAAGCATTATTCACTAAAGTCATTTGCCCATTCAACTTGACTGTCGCTGCAGGTTCTACCATTTGGACATCATCCACCGGCGTCGCTATGATGTCCTCAAGTGCGATACTATCATTTCTAATCGTCAACCTACCAGTGACAACTCTTAGAGGATAGGGGAACCACCCAAAACTAATATTGTCACCCAAGCAATCTACAACGACTTTATAATCGGCTTGCTCATCGAAGGTCTTGTTCAATTCAGTATGTAGATTTATCCTGCCCTCAAGTTGAGATTGACGTATAACTTTTTCCAGCGACGCCGGCAACAAGCCAATCAAACCATCGTCTAAGTGAGCCTCTTTCGCATCGACGGTTAGGTGATAATAATCAGGCTGTCCAGTATCACCAAGTTGTAAGCCTCCGACAAGTGAGACTGAACCGTTACCATATAGACCGGCAAAATTTGTAATGCTTACCGAACCAGGTGTCAGAACAACCTTTGCCGATACATCGGAGATAATCAATGAAGGTTCACTCACATTCAAGGATGCATCTTTGACAGAAACGTCCGCCAAAAAACTTGCCGACCCTTGCCCTTCTGAAGGTGTAAAAATCATAATACTGGCATCTGCCAGGCCAGTCATATTGAGCCGGTTATAAAGACTCCTCTGCTTTTCCGGCAACGCGGCTTCCAATGTTGAATCCAGAGGAATATCGTTTGCCTTAGCCGATAGATAATAAATCGGCCGATCTGTTCCGCGCCCTGCAACTCTACCATTTAGAGTTATTCTGCGTCCTTCAACCTGTGAAAGCACGTCTGAGACGATGACTGAATCGCGGTCGAAAAAGAGCTTTCCCGTGAGATTCCTTAAGGGATAAGGAAATCGCCTGTATTGGGCATCAACACCAAGCAGATTAACCACCAAGGTCTTCTTCTTATCCGTTTGTGAGCTTCGACTGAAAGTGCAATCTATCGCTGCAAGCCCGTGTGGAGAAAATGTATCCCAAAGTTCTTTCCATTTTGCGCTAAATGCATCATACAAATCCCGATCTAAGGCCATGTTGCCACTCGTGACTTTGATATAGTACTGCCAATCCGGACCAAATCCTCCGGCCCAGCCACCGATAGTTACGTCCACGTCGCCATGTTTGCCGGAAAGGTCTCTCAGATCAACCTTGCTTTCGGCAAGGTCGATATTGCCGGCGATGTGTTCTATTAAATAAGGGAATTTGCGGTCGCAAATTGAAACATCCTTACAATGCGCAATGCCCTTTAAGATGCTCTCGTTCAGTCGCTTAAAGTTACCCCAAGCATCCAAACGAATATCCACCGTACCGGCGGGTCGGTACCGGCTAAAGAACTTCTGCAAAGCAGTAAATGGTGTGGATTTATCCAAAAATGCCGGCCTGACCCATTCGTAAGTCTCCGCTTCAGGAGTGCGAGTGCTGTGTAAATCCTCTATACTGAGTTTTAGTGAATAGCTGCCTTCCTTGTCGTAGGTAAGTTCAGCAGCTAAAATATCTATGACAAGAGTCCTTTCGAACGAAGGGATATCCGTGGATGAGATTCCTCCTGCGACCGTGATATTACCCGGCCTCCAAAGACCCCTTAAATTACTCTTTCCAAAACCGCCGGCTATTGTGGCCGTTGTTATGTTGAAGCTATATCCATCCTGTTTCTCCTCGTCGGAGCCAAATTTTGCATCAATCGGTATCGCGGCAGCAACTTCCACCTGTCCATTCTTGACCTTGCAGTATCGAAGTCGGCCTTTCTCGAGATGGATAAGAGGCATCTTCCCGGAACCACCTTTAGGGACATTTTGCTTGAGAGTAACTATATTCCACCGCCCTGTGTCCAAATCGAATTTGGCATCGAAAATAAAATCATTAACTCTTATCTCATTCAAACGAGGCCTTAATAGTAACAGACTTGGCACACTGAAACGCGCATACACTGTTCCAGCTCTCAGTATCGTGTTGTCATAATCCTGCGCTTCGGTAGGCTTGACTACGAGATTCCTGATCAAGACGGAACCATCGAAACGAATGTCAAGCGACCCGACGCTGATTTTTGCGTTGGCCAGTTTGCTAATCTCAGCAATAGCTACCCGCGGCAGAGTTCGTACTGTTTGAATCAAAAAAAGGACAACCACCAAGATGAAAATAATCCCCAAAATGAACCAGCGGAGAAAGTGACCCGTTTTGCTTCCCTGGCTACTGGTCTTGAGCTTTGACTCGTTCGTTTCGGAATGGGCCATAAACGTATAGCCTTCGCGATAGCGCTGAAAAATAACAAATTAGCGATAATCGATTATCATTTTTTCATGGCTTTATCAGCTATATCCCGGCGCCAATAGGCACCTTCAAATTGTATCCTGTCGATGGCTTGATACGCTCTAACTTTAGCCTGCCGGATACCATCTCCAAGAGCGGTCACGCCCAACACTCGGCCACCATCGGTAACAACGTCTCCATTCTGCTTTTTCGTGCCGGCATGAAAAACAACTACGTCCTGAAGTTGCTCGGCTTCTTTCAAACCAGTAATTATCCTGCCCTTTTCATAGTCACCCGGATAACCACCTGAGGCCATTACAACACACACTGCAGGACGCTGGTCCCATTCCAGCGTGACCTCGTCGAGCCTGCCCTCGCAGACGGCAAGGCAAACCTCTAACAAATCACTCTTCAGCCGCATAAGAATCGGCTGAGTCTCGGGGTCACCGAAACGAACATTAAACTCCAGCACTCTTGGGCCGCCGCCTGTAATCATAAGTCCCGCATAAAGCACACCCTTATAAGGGGTGCCATTGCGATTCAAGCCATCCACGACCGGCACAAGAATCTCGCGGGTAATCTTGTCCATTAGCTCTTCAGTAACAACGGGAGCTGGACTGTAGGCACCCATCCCGCCGGTATTGGGCCCCGTGTCACCATCACCGATGGGTTTGTGGTCCTGGGACGATTCCATGACATAAATGTTATGACCATCTACAAAAGCAAGTATCGAGGCCTCTTCACCTAAAAGCTTGTCTTCAACGATGATTCTGTCACCTGCTGAGCCAAATTCCTTACCGCACATTATCTTTTCAGCAACTAAAATCCCGTCCGAGGGGTCATCGCAGACAACGACTCCTTTACCCTTTGCAAGACCTGCTGCTTTTATTACAACCGGTTCGTCTCTGCTTGCAATATATGTTTTAGCATCGCTGAACCTATCGAAGATTCTGCCTTCGGCAGTTGAGACGGCGCTGGAGCGCATCAATTGCTTTGCGAACGCTTTGTCCGCCTCGAGTTGTGCCGCGCCCGCGCTCGGACCAAACGCCTTTATACCCACCTGTTCCATTGCATCTACAAGTCCCGCTGCAAGTGGGTCTTCCGGCCCCACCACCACCAACTCGACATGATTTTGTTTTGCAAAATCTACCAAGCTGCCAGTGTCCGTGGCTGCAACAGGGATATTCTCTCCGCACTGGGCTGTCCCAGCATTACCAGGAGCAATATAGAGTTTGCCTAGTTTTTTTGATTGAGCTAACTTCCAAGCGATTGCATGTTCGCGCCCCCCACCGCCAATTAAAAGTACATCCATATCCTTACCTCGAACGGTTATTGACCAGCTCCTATTCGCTAAACATCAAAGCGGTGTTCGGTCTAGATTAGTGTAATCCGTGTGCAAAGGCAAGAGAAAAGACCGCCAGTAATTCTATTACAATCCTTGGGACAATTACTTATTAGGAATCAGCTTGCACGTTATCAGTAAAGTAACGATAATAATTGCAAAACTCAGGACCAGATATTTAAGGGGATCCAGAAAATGGCGACTCCATTCATTATGAAATCATGTTCGCGTTTGTCACTGTGCTTGGCTTTACTGCTGCAAGGCTGCTGTATCAATCCTGGTGATATATTCAAAGCCAAGTTTAAAAAAAACCGAACACGCAACTGTTCCTCTCACAAACATAAGCGAATTAGCCATCGACGCCGAGCTCGGCTCAATCACTGTGCATGGCACCAAGACAAGTGATTGTGATATCACCGCCGAAATAACGGTAAAAGCACTGACGAAAGAAAAGGCCCGCTCGCTCGCGGAAGAAGTCAAGATTGAAACGGAAACTTCGAGTAACAAATTGACTATAAGAATCAGAAAACCCAGCAGCCTTTCCGGCCGTAATATTGAGGTGGACTTCACAATAAAAGCTCCGATGCAATTGCGCATTAATGCCTCTACTCATGTCGGGAGTATAAACGTATCAAACATCCAGGGGCCAATAGTTGCATCTACAAATGTCGGTTCCATCACCTGCACGCAAATCTACGGCGAACTTGACCTGGAATCAAACGTTGGCTCAATAGAAGTGCAATATGCTGATGATGCGCCTGCCGCATGTAACGCAGCGCTTACAACCAACGTCGGCAGCGTTGAATTTGTTGGCCCAGCCGACCTTTCAGCAGAATTGGATGCCTCTACAAATGTCGGCTCAATAGAAACTGATAAACCCCTTACCGTAGTCGGCAAGGTTGGCAAATCAGTCAGCGGAATCATCGGCTCGGCAGATGGAAAAATCCGTCTTAAAACAAATGTAGGTTCGATAAAGATAAAATAAAGAGTCCAATCGAAGTAGAAATAGTGACATGAGTACAAATGCTGAACAAGCTGTTTCTCTTTTCAAACAAGGTTTTAACTGCGCACAGGCAATACTCGCAATTTACGGTAAAGAATTCAGTCTTTAACGCGATACTGCCCTTAAACTTGCATCCGGCTTCGGCGGCGGAATGGGTGCAATGGGTCAAACCTGCGGCGCTGTAACCGGAGCCTTTATGATAATCGGACTTAAATACGGAGGTACATCTTCTTCTGATGAAGAGGTAAAGATAAACACTTACAAATTAATTAGAAAATTTGCAGAAAGATTCAAATCTCGAAACGGCACTACCGTCTGCAAGGAATTGCTTGGCTGTGACATAAGCACGGAGGAGGGATTAAGAACTGCAAAAGAAAAAGATTTGTTCTCAACCATCTGCCCGAAATTGGTCCAGGATGCAGCCGAAATCCTTGAAGAAATGGTAACTGAATACAACAGAAACCCCCAGGATATACCTGGGGGCTAAATAAGAACCCTTAAGCGCGGTATTTATCGTAGGCCTGGACGTATCGAATACGGGCTTTTAATTGCTGACGGGGAAAAAACCTTTTATCAAAACCTCGCGTCCAGACCCTTCCGACAACTCTATTTGCTCTCAGCTCATATTTCGCAGAAAGTTCGTAGTCTCAGTAAGCCTTTTTTAGTCTTTATGCCACTTCCTATAGGACGCTAACGCCCCTCAAATTTTTCTTAATAGTTAAGCTCATGCACTTTGCCTATCCGCAAGGCATTTCTTATATTTTAATTAGCCCTTAGAAATACTTAGCTTCCTTCTACATTGGGCTTTTACGGTGGGGAGAAAATGAGGCCCGCAAAGAAGTCAATCCGCCAAAGGCACCGAGCAGCCGTTCTTATCGTATCGATGCTTTTCGTGATTCTGTTTTCCGTGTTTGCTGCCACTATGGCAACCATATCAGGTATAAATGTGCAGGTCGCCGATAACCAGCGCAAGATTGACGCGGCAAGGGCCTGTGCCGAATCTGGACTTGAGATTATGCGTCACTGGCTAAGCCAAGTCTCCATATCCGGAAATATTTCGCCTGACCAACGACTGACTTTCGTCAACAACGCACTCCCGACCAACCTTCAAGATGATACTAGTCCTTACAGCTCGACCATGGAGACACCAAGTGTCATGCTCGACTCAGCCAAGAACCAGAGTTTCGTAGCCACGATCACTCAAATCGATGATGACACATTGCAGATGGATGTGACAGGAATCTATGGTTCAATCACGCGGACAATTAGGGTCAACTATGTATTTGGAACGAGCGCAAACACAGTCTTCGACTACGGAGTAGCAAGCAAGGGCGCGGTATCCTTGACCGGTAACGTGGAACTCGACGGCGTCAACTTAGCCGTCGAATCAAGCGTCTACATTGAAAGTCCGGATTCGCTGTTGGCCCTTTCCCTACAAGGGAATTCCCAAATAGCCGGTGATGTCAGCATCGTCAATCCGCTCTCATACGTATATTTGCAGGGCGGCAATGCTGGAATTGGCGGTGAAACAGGTCAAGATGCAATAGATAATCACGTCGACTTTGGCGTTCCTCCAGTTGAATTTCCCGAGCCCAATCCGGAATATTTTGAACCATATGTAATGAATATCGTGGATTGCAACACTGACACCAGCTCCAATGCGACCTTTGAAAATGTGAGAATCTTAGCCAACACATATCCGAATTTCTCAGGCCACGTCACACTCAAAGGTGTGGTTTTTGTCGAGACTCCCAACATAGTGAACTTCACTGGAAATGTAGATGTAATGGCAATAATCGTCGGCGTTGGCGATTGGACTGATAACTCCGGGATAAATCAGATTAACTTTTGCGGTAATGTTGAAAGTTTGCCGGTCAGCGAGCTACCGGACGAGGAGCAGTTCGCAGGATTACACGGTGAAACAGGGACGTTTATCGTAGCACCCGGCTTTAGCCTGTCATTTGGCGGCAATTTCACAACGCAGTCCGGCGCAATAGCAGGTAACGGAATCAAGTTTTTCGGCAACGCCGGTGGAACAATCAACGGCTCAATAATCAATTACTCCGATGAAGAATTGACCATTACGGGAAATAGCGATCTGTATTTCAATCGTTCCGGCATCGTTGAGGTGCCTGCCGGTTTCGTGCCTGAGACAATACTTGAATACGATCCGAGTTCGTATTCGGAAATCTGCTCCGGCTCTTCTTAGTGCCATAATCAGTCAGCTATTAGCTGACAGAATATAGAAGTTAGTAAAGCCTTTTTATTGGAGGGAATTACTGGTGAATTAAAAAATGACAAACAGAAAAAATATGTTTAATCCAAGAAACAAAGGTGCCATTCTCATTATCTCCATGATATTCATCGTGGTGTTCTCCGCGCTAGCTGTGTCAATGGCCGCTTTTTCAGCTTCCAATGTTCAGCTTGCCTCCAACCAACAAAAAGTCAATTCAGCTTTATCTGCAGCACAATCCGGCTTGGAATGCGGTAAATATCTCGCCGCCACCGTCACCCTTGAGGAGACGATCTTCAACTTCGTAACCGATGAACAGGCTAACAACGCCTGGCTGGACTTGTGCCAACATATCCAGAACACCGCTCTCGATGGCCAGGTTGTACAGGCTGCCACCAGCTTCGCCGATTCAATTGGAAGCGGCGACCAGATAATCACCCCTGTAATCAGTTTCGGGGCTCCAAATACAGAATTCACGATCAGGTTTTACCGTTATGACACCGACCCGCATATGATCAGACTGGAGTCAACAGGGACCGACGGTCAGGTAACCAGACAAGTAAGAGTCGATATGGATATAGAAAAAGACAAAGACATCCTACACTATGCCATCGCCAGCAGAGGCCGAATGTGGCTTACCGGCGATACTACAATTTACGGCGACATATTCAGCTCGTGGGACCGTCCTGAGATATCACCCTACAATATGACAAGTGACTCAGCGGTGATCGGTACAATTAACACAGTTTTGGAACGGGAAGATATTGAAGACCACGGCTATCAGCTCGAAACCCTGGATCCCAACGGAGACCCGATTGACGCAAACGGCACTCCATTAGATGGAAACTATGAAGACCGATACTACAGCCCCGACGACGAAGTCCAGGCGTACCATGAAAACATTAAATACGAACAGCCATTTGATAATATGCCCGGCATGGATATATCCGATTACGACACCTCACTCTACGAGGATTACACTAGCGGCAATATCCCAACCCCCTATGCCAGCCATTATTACGGAGATGATGCATCACTTGAGTATCTGCCCCCCACTTGTGGAACATTATGGCGCTATGAGCGTTTTCCTCATAATTCGGGCAATTATACCACAGGCAGTGGCACCCAACTCAAAAGATACATCTACAAGGATCAGACATTCACCGATATGAAACTTACCAATAACAGGAATGCGCTGTTTATAAACTGCACATTCAACAGCGTATTGTATATCGACTGCAGCCAGACGAGCAGCGGCTATACTAACAATGTGCGTTTCGACAACTGCGCGTTCAACGGTACGATAATCAGCGATACCCCCCAGTACTTTAACTGGCAGAAGAATTGTCTTTATTTTACAGGTGAAGCAACCTTTAACAACACATCGGATATACAAGAAGCTACTATTTTAGCACCTCACTTTAACGTGAACCTTGGTAACACCAATCCGGTACAAAGCGATAATAACATAATTACAGGTGCTATAGTAGGTGGAATCGTTGACGTACGCGGCAATGCTCAAATCTACGGGACAATTATCTCGATGTGTGATACGACACCGTGGAGTTCAGGATATGTAACAAATATCGGCGCCACACTTGACGACGGCGGCTCGGAAACGACGGAACTAGGCGACATAGGTGTCATCAGCATTACACCTGAAGAAGATAAAATGCTGCCAAGCGGCATAAAAAATCCCATCGTAATCAGGCCCGACCAAAGTACTTATTCTGAAGGAGTGTAATTAACAGTAGGCCCAAAGAAGTAAATTGGCAATTAACCATAAACTGTCAAAAAACAAGGAGACCATATGAAAAGGTTAGTTGTAAACATAATGTTCCTTGTGCTATTTGTGGTATTTCTGTTGATACTCTGTGAACGCGTCGGCTGGACTGCCGAGGATATGAGCAATCCGGCTTGCACGTACCTCACCGATGACCCAAACGACCCAAATGATCCCAATGAGCCTGTGGCTGAAGTTCAATATATAGATCGCCCAATCAGCTATTTGAGTGAGGAAGGTTCTGAAGGAGAGGGCTCGGATGAGGGAACGGATGAGATCTCAGACGACGACTCCGAGGAATCTGACGAAGGCACAGAATAAATGGACAACTTGTAACAAGCAGAGAGGCTCAGGGACGGCAACGTTGTAACGCGGCCCTATTAAAATGCGTTAGCACGTCCGTCCCTGATCTTGCCTTTACGACACGAATGGAATTCGCGTGGCTCTTTAGTGCTGTAGGTCTGCCATCTTACAACGAATCGCCGGACTTACGCTCAACATCGAATTTGCCCTCAGATGGATTTTGTCCTTAACCGCAACCATTTATCATTCTTACCACCTGCTGCTGACTATTCATTTGACAGTCCACGTTCTATTTATTCTAATTCGCCACAACTAATAATCATTGTAAGCAAAACAACAACTAAGGTGACCACAATATACAGCAGGAGTATCCTTAATGCCGAAAAGAAAGGACATCAACAAGGTAATGATCATCGGCTCCGGCCCCATAGTCATCGGCCAGGCCTGCGAATTCGACTACTCCGGCACTCAGGCATGCAAAGCCCTGCGAAAGTTGGGCTACGAGATTGTGCTCGTAAACTCTAATCCCGCAACTATTATGACCGATCCGGGTACGGCGGATGTCACCTACATCGAGCCTCTTGATTTTGAGACTATGACAAAAATCGTCGAGAAAGAACGCCCTGATGCAATATTGCCAAATCTCGGCGGTCAGAGCGGCCTGAATCTTTCCTCGGAACTGGCGAAGAAAGGCATCTTAAAAAAATTCGGTGTTAAAGTCATCGGTGTTAAAGTCGATGCCATCGAACGAGGAGAAGACCGCATCGTCTTCAAAGAGACTATGAACAAGCTCAGAATTGATATGCCAAAGAGCCAGGCAGCCTTCAGCGTTGAAGAAGCGGAAAAAATCGCCGACAAGCTCGGCTACCCCGTGGTTGTTCGCCCTGCCTACACCCTCGGCGGAACCGGCGGCGGTGCCGTATTTAACGTCGAGGAACTGCGCACCGTTGCAGCCCGCGGCCTGTCTGCAAGTATGATTGGCCAAGTGCTTATAGAAGAATCTGTACTCGGTTGGGAAGAACTGGAACTGGAAGTGGTCCGTGATGCCAAGGGACAGAAAATCACCGTCTGTTTTATCGAAAACGTTGACCCAATGGGTGTGCACACAGGCGATTCTTACTGTACTGCACCAATGCTGACTATCGACCAAGAACTGCAAAAGAAACTCCAGAAATATTCCTACGATATCGTCGATGCCATCGAGGTCATCGGCGGTACAAATATCCAGTTTGCGCACGACCCGGAAACCGGCAGGATAGTTGTTATCGAAATCAATCCGCGAACATCACGCTCATCAGCCCTGGCCTCAAAAGCTACAGGCTTTCCAATAGCCTTTGTTTCGTCGCTGCTCGCGGGCGGCCTGACGCTCGATGAAATACCGTACTGGCGAGATGGAACCCTCGAAAAGTACACGCCGTCCGGCGATTACGTCGTCGTCAAGTTTTCCCGCTGGGCCTTTGAAAAATTCAAAGGTGTGGAAGACAAGCTCGGCACACAGATGCGAGCGGTAGGCGAAGTAATGAGCATAGGCAAGAATTACAAAGAGGCTTTTCAGAAATCTATCCGCTCCCTTGAAATAGGCAGACACGGCCTCGGTTTTGCGAAAGACTTCAACAAGCTCCCCCTCGATGAGCTGATGAACCGCCTGACTTGGCCCTCAAGCGAGCGCCAATTTCTAATGTACGAAGCCCTACGCAAAGGCGCCAGCGTTCAAAGTCTCTATGACAAAACCCGCATAAAACACTGGTTCATCGAGCAGATGGCAGAGCTTGTCGCACTTGAAGAGAAAATTCTTAAGTATAAGGGCAAAAAACTTCCCGATAAGCTTCTGACGCAAGCTAAAAAAGATGGCTTTGCCGACAAATATCTCGCAAAGCTGCTTGATATTTCCGAAAATGACATCCGTCAACAGCGAACATCTCTCAAGGTCACCGAAGGCTGGCACGCTGTACCGGTTAGCGGTGTGGAAAATGCCGCCTATTATTACTCTACCTACAACGCAAACGATATAGTGCCGAGTAGCAAGCGACGCAAAATAATGGTGCTCGGTGGTGGTCCCAACCGTATAGGTCAAGGAATCGAATTCGACTATTGCTGTGTCCACGCCGCATTCACCCTGCGTGATGAAGGCTTTGAGTCGATCATGGTCAACTGCAACCCGGAAACTGTCTCCACCGACTATGACACTTCCGACAAACTCTACTTCGAACCGCTCACGGTCGAAGATGTGCTCAGCATATACGAGAAAGAAAAACCTGAAGGCGTTATCGTGCAATTTGGCGGCCAAACCCCACTTAATATCGCCAGAGAGCTCGAACAAGCGGGTGTGCGAGTGATTGGAACCTCACCGGAGACCATCGACTTAGCTGAAGACCGCGACCGCTTCCGCGAGAAGATGAGAAAGCTCAATATCCCGCAGCCTGAATCAGGAATGGCTGCAAGCATTGACGAGGCACTTGTTATTGCCAAGCAAATTGGTTATCCCCTAATGGTACGTCCGTCGTATGTGCTTGGCGGCCGGGCGATGGAAGTGGTTCATGATGAAGAAATGCTTCGGCACTATGTGGCCGCTGCGGTGGAAGTCTCACCTGAAAGGCCGATTCTTATAGACAAGTTCCTCGAAAATGCAATTGAAGCTGAAGCCGATGCCATCTCTGACGGCACCGATGCCTTTGTTCCTGCTGTTATGGAACACATTGAACTTGCGGGAATCCACTCCGGTGACAGCGCTTGTGTCATTCCACCAGTCAGCATTACACAGAAGCACATCGAAACTATTTGCGAATACACACGGAAAATTGCGATCGAACTGAACGTCGTCGGCCTAATGAATATTCAATATGCAATTTGCAACGACATTGTGTATATTCTCGAAGCCAATCCCCGCGCATCCCGCACAGTGCCGCTGGTCTCGAAGGTCTGCAATGTCTCAATGGCACGACTGGCAACGCAATTAATGCTCGACAAGAAACTCTCCGACCTTGACCTAAAACAACGCAAGATTCCTCACTTTGGCGTCAAGGAAGCAGTTTTCCCGTTCAATATGTTCCCGGAAGTTGACCCGCTTCTGGGACCTGAAATGCGCTCAACCGGTGAAGTACTCGGACTGGCCGATTCTTACGGACTTGCGTTCTACAAATCACAGCAAGCCGCGAAGTCCCAGCTACCTACTGAGGGAACTGTTCTGATAACTGTCATAGATAAAGATAAAAAGGACGCCCTCGATGTTGCTAAGGAGTTCCAAAAACTCGGCTTCAAGATACTGGCAACCGAAGGCACCTACAAACACCTGACAAAAAACGGCGTTAAAGCTGAGCAGATTTTGAAGATGCACGAAGGAAGACCGAACATCATTGATGTTATCACCAACGGCGAAATTCAACTAATCATTAATACTCCTGCCGGAAGAACGGGTAAATACGACGACTCCTACATTCGAAAGGCAGCAATTAAACACAAGATACCTTACATAACAACGACCGCCGCAGCTTCTGCCGCAGCCAAGGGTATCACCGCCGCACGCGCCGGCTCAGCACCTGTGCGCTCACTACAGGAATATCACGCCGGTATCAAATCATAGCTGTTTTTAGCGCGTAGATAAATATTCACTATGTTGTGATTTTGGGCGCTTCCAAAATCTCATTTAACAGCATGTTCAGCCACGGACTACAAGAAATTTAGGTCCTGAAGTTTTTGACTTTCGAATCCCAGGCTAAATCGTGTATGATTTAAGTCAGATAAAGAAACTGTCGAGTAAGTATGATAGCAGAGATCATAAGCAGGCTGCCAGACGCTGGCAAGAAACGCGAACTAAGATGATTACAGAAGATCCGAATTTGCTTGAGTCTTATCTTACCTCCGAGAACGAGGAATCGCGTAAAAATAATGACAAGCTGGCGCAACCAGAAGTAATCGGCATTCTGCCTGTTCGGAATGTCGTAGCCTTTCCCGGCACGATAACACCGTTAGCGATAGGCAGGAAAAGAAGTAAGGCCTTGCTTGCTGACACCGCACCAGATGATTCCATAATAGGGCTTGTAACACAACGCAATCCAGAAACAGACCAACCCAATTTCGACGATCTCTATACTGTTGGAACAATTGCCTCGATCTTGAAGGTCATCAAAATGCCGCAGGGATCAATTAATATCGTGGTTCATGGAACATCTCGCTTCAAAATACTTGAACGCGTAGCTACAAAACCATACCTAAAGGCAAAGGTACAACCGCTTGATGTCGAAACTGTTACGACTAAAAAGCTTCAGGCCTTGATTGTCAGCGTCCGCCAATCAGCCAACAGGGTCATCGCATTAAGCCCAAACGTGCCCGAAGAGGCATCTGTCCTACTGGAAAACATTGAAGATGCTTCTGCACTTGCTGATTTCTTAGCTGCGCACCTCAGTCTTGAGATAGCTAAAAAACAGGAACTGCTTGAAGAACTCGATCCCACCAGACGGCTTGAAAAAATATCAGTAATCCTTGTGAATCAACTGGAAGTACTTGAGCTAAGCCACAAAATCCAGAGCCGTGTCAGGGAATCCATAGATAAAAGCCAGCGTGAATTTTTTCTACAGGAACAGCTAAAAGCCATACAGTCCGAGCTGGGTGAAAAAGACCTCAGAACCGAAGAGATAAAGGAAATCCGCGAGAATATTGCAAAGGCAAAAATGCCTAAGAAAGTCGAGCAAGAAGCTCTACGGGAATTAGACAGACTGAGCAAAATACCGCCGGTTTCACCGGAGTACAGCGTCATCCGCACTTATCTGGACTGGGTTTGTGAGCTTCCCTGGTCTATTCAGACCAAAGACCAGCTCGATATCAATAAAGCCCAGCAAATATTGAACCGTGACCACTACAACCTGACCAAGGTCAAAAAACGCATCTTAGAATTTCTCGCTGTCCGCAAGCTAAATCCAACCGGAAAGAGTCCAATCCTTTGTTTCGTCGGGCCGCCCGGAGTGGGTAAAACCTCTCTTGGCAAATCCATCGCCTCAGCTATGGGAAGAAAATTTATACGAATATCACTCGGTGGAATAAGAGACGAGGCTGATATTCGGGGACACCGCAGAACCTACATTGGCGCGCTTCCGGGCAGAATTCTACAAGAACTGAGAAAATGCAGCAGCAAAAATCCTGTCTTTATGCTCGATGAGTTAGACAAAATCGGCGCCGATTTTAGAGGTGATCCATCAAGCGCACTTTTAGAAGTGCTTGATCCCGAACAGAATAACAGCTTTACAGACCATTACCTGGACCAGCCTTTTGATTTGTCCGCGACAATGTTCATCGGCACGGCAAATTACACCGAGCCGGTGCCGCCAGCCCTGCGGGACAGAATGGAGGTTATCGAACTACCAGGCTACACAGAAACTGAAAAACTCAAAATTGCAAAAAAATATCTTGTCCCACGCCAACTCAAGGAGCACGGCCTAAAGAAAAGTCAGCTTGCAATAAAAGACGAAGCTCTGCTAACGGTAATCCGCAGCTATACGCGCGAAGCCGGCGTGCGAAATCTCGAAAGAAATATCGCCGCTATCTGCCGAGCTGTCGCCACAGAAATAGCAAAGGACGAAAAAAGAAGAGCAACTATCGACAAAAAAGACCTTGCTAAAATCCTTGGTCCTACACAGTTTGAATCGGAACTTGCTTTGCGGACCGGCATACCAGGCGTGGCAACAGCACTTGCCTTTACACCCGTAGGTGGTGAGATTCTGTTTATTGAATCAGCATCAATGCCCGGCAAGGGACAGTTACAATTAACAGGCCACATTGGCGACGTGATGAAAGAAAGCGCACAGGCCGCCTTTTCAATTGTAAAGGCAAACACAAAAAAGCTAAAAATCGAACCTGAGCGATTCAGCAAATTCGATTATCACATCCACGTCCCGGCAGGTGCAATTCCAAAAGACGGCCCCAGTGCCGGCGTGGCAATGCTCACTTCGCTGGTTAGTCTCCTGCTGCAAAAACCATGCAGGCCTGATGTCGCAATGACCGGAGAAATAACCTTGCGCGGCCTAGTTTTACCGATAGGTGGATTGAAAGAAAAGATTCTGGCTGCAAAGCAGGCTGGCATAAAGATTGTTATCCTACCCGCCCGCAACAAAAAGGACCTTTCCGAAGTCCCCAAAGAAGCCAAAAAAGGCCTCCAATTTCAATTCGTCAAAACCACAAACGACGCCCTAAAAATCGCATTGAATAACGAATAATAACCAACACCAATGTTAAAAAGTAACAGTTCCATAAGGCGTAAATCACTAAAGCCGACAATACTTCTGTGGCTAACAAAGCCCAACCAAGAAAACGCACTCATTTGACAATGGCTAAAACACCATCTCCTCGAAAGTAGCCATCGCGCCGAAAAATTGATTATTTGTCTCGGACAATTGTTGGAACTTGTGCGCGACCATCCTGAGTTTTATAGTTGTGGTAATAGAAAAATAGCCTTTACCTCAGCTGCCTGAGAAGATTGAGCAACCGACTCGGTGGTTGTTGGCTGGTCCGCACCTTTCGTAGTAATTGCTGAATGAGAATGGCATATGCAATTTTCGCAAGGTTATCTAAGGCCCAGCCCACAGGCAGCTTTGCAGCTTTGCATCTTTAGAAATCCTCCCACAATCCTAGGGACATTTATTTCTCCATCCTGCACTTGACATACGCTTGGTCAATTTGGTAGAATAACTTGACAGGCTAGGATAGAGCGGTTAGACTGCCTAATTGTGGGCAATTCTTTAAGTAAACCGATAATAGGTATCTTGGGTGGTATCTGCTCAGGTAAAAGCACAACTGCATCCGAGTTTGTCAAACTGGGATGTAAAGTCATTGACGCCGACAAGATCGTTCACGGGCTGCTCGACGAAAAATTCGTAAGAGAAAAAATAGTTGACCTTTTTGGTAGGACTATATTAAACTCAACGGGTCAAATCGACCACAAAAAACTGGCTAACATCGTTTTTAACGACGCCAAGAAACTATCTGTACTTAGCAAGGAAATTCACCCTCTCGTTCTGGAACGGACTGAAAGGCTCATAAGGAAATATAACCACCTGAGCCAGGTCAAGGCAATTGTATTGGATATGCCATTATTGGTGGAAGTTGGGTGGGGCCAGCGGTGCGATAAGAACGTCTTTGTCGATTGCAGAAAAGAACTACGTATAGACAGAGCAAGAAAAAAAGGCTTGTCTAAGGACCAAATTAAAATTAGAGAAAATTTCCAGATTTCTCTGGACAAGAAGGCCGAGCTCGCCGATAATAAGATAGACAACAATTCGGACTTTTCGGCATTGGTCAGGCAAGTCAGCAATATCTTCTCTAATATTGTGGATAATGGGTGAATTCAGCCTATTAGAGATTACATGTTTCGGTACTCGTAGTTGTTGATACCTGAGTCTTACTGTAATTAGTCAAAGCTCATATCTTATTGAACTACCACAGGCTAAGGTATTTGATTAGATAATAGTCATGCTTTCACAGAAATAACACGATGGAGATGGAGTAATTATGACTAAGGCTGCTGCAAAAAACACAAATAAGAAACACAAAGCCGCTAAGAAAAAAACAATGACAGAGGAGCAGACGCTTTCCGAATCAGCACAACAGGTCGACTCTGCAACAGCTACGGCCACGGAGAACGAACTTGCACAGGTCGAAACAAAGGACCAAGCCCAGAAAAAGGCTGATGAAGAGTCCACACATGCCAAATATGAACGGATTAAAAAGGGCAATCTGTACCTGACGGATTTACAGAAGCTAACCGTAGCAGAGCTACATGACATCGCGAAGAATGAAAACATCACTGAATACATCGCCCTTAAGAAACAGGACCTAATTTTCAGAATCCTCAAAGAACGTATCCGACAAAATGGACTGATGTATGGTGAAGGCGTTCTGGAAGTGCTGCCCGACGGTTATGGCTTCCTGCGGAATACCAACTACAACTACCTATCGTCGTCCGACGATATTTATGTGTCGCCGTCTCAAATCAGGCGGTTCGGCTTACGAACGGGCAACACGGTCTCAGGACAAATCAGACCGCCGAAGGACTCAGAAAAGTACTTTGCTCTTCTGCGGGTTGAAGCAATCAACTATGAAAATCCTGACCTTCTCGCGGACAAAATCGTCTTCAGTGATCTGACACCGTTACATCCAGAGAATCGCTTGATCCTGGAAGCTACACCAGAAGAGCTAAATATGCGAATAATTGATCTGGTCACGCCGGTGGGTAAAGGTCAACGAGGATTGATAGTGGCTCCACCACGAACGGGCAAGACAATTCTCCTGCAAAAGATGGCAAATGCCATAACAACAAATCATCCGGATGTAAAACTGATTGTCCTGCTTATCGACGAGAGACCGGAAGAAGTCACCGAGATGGAGCGTAAAACCGCCCCTGACGTAGAGGTTATAAGCTCGACTTTTGACGAGCCTGCTTCACGTCACTGCCAGGTAGCCGAAGTTGTAATCGAAAAGGCCAAGCGAATGGTTGAGTATAGCATAGATGTGGTAATCTTGCTGGACTCAATTACCCGACTAGCCCGCGCCTATAACAGCGAGACGCCTCATTCAGGCAGAATCCTCACAGGTGGTGTAGATGCCGGCGCAATGCAGATGCCGAAGAAGTTCTTCGGAGCAGCAAGAAACGTTGAAGAAGGCGGGTCACTGACTATTTTCGCGACCGCTTTGATCGATACAGGCTCCAAGATGGACGAGGTGATTTTCGAAGAGTTCAAGGCAACTGGAAATATGGAATTGCACCTCGACAGACGCCTTGTTGACAGAAGGATCTGGCCGGCCATAGACATAAGCCGAAGCGGTACGCGAAGAGAAGAGTTGTTACTTGTTCCTAAAGAACTTGAGCTTGTCTACCGCTTGCGACGTGTCCTTAGCGATTTGAATCCCGTTGAGGCAGTTGAATTACTCAAGAGCCGATTGTCCAAAACCAAAACAAATGCTGAGTTCTTGATGACAATGAACCTCGATTAAGTCAAGTGCACAACTGCCGTAGCCAAAAAAGCACATTTGCTTCTTATTCACAGGCACATACTTTACATTGCTGCTTCTTTCTACTAAGATAACATTCCGGCGGTACACTATCGTCGGAATTTTTTATTGAACGTGTATTATGAAATCGGGCGACTAATGGCAGTAGAATTATCAAAAGTCTACGACCCAAAAACAATAGAAAGCCAGGTAAATGAAATCTGGTTTTCACAACATTACTTTCATGCGGAGCCTGATGGTGACGGTCGAAAACCCTATACAATTGTCATTCCTCCGCCCAACGTTACTGCGCCGCTTCATCTCGGCCACGCGCTAAATAATACGTTGCAGGATATCCTAATACGATTCCGCAGGATGCAACAATACAACACATTGTGGATGCCCGGCACAGACCATGCAGGCATTGCCACCCAAACGGTTGTCGAAAAGCGAATACTTTCCGAAGAAGGAAAACGACGCACGGATTTTGCACGCGACGAATTCGTCGTTCGCGTACAGGCCTGGAAGGACGAATACGAAGCCCAAATTATCAACCAATTAAAAGCAATGGGTTGTTCCTGCGACTGGCAGCGCACGCGTTTTACGATGGATGCGGTCTGCGCCAAGGCCGTCCGAGAAGCGTTCTTTAGACTTTTTAGGGACGGCCTGATTTATCGCGGTAAAAGGCTCGTCAACTGGGACCCAGCTACGCAAACTGTGCTGGCCGACGACGAGGTCGAGCATGAGACCATTCAAGGGCACTTCTGGTACTTAAGATATCCCCTCGTTGAGCCGGTCGAAATCGACAAAAAAAGGGTAGAACATGTCACGGTGGCAACAACCAGGCCGGAGACAATGCTGGGAGACACAGCCGTCGCTATGAATCCGTCTGACCCACGCGCGAAGCACCTGCTTGGCAAGAAAGTTCGACTTCCAATAGTAGGCCGGATTATTCCCATTATTGCAGATGAGCACGTCATGCTGCCCAACCCTGAAAGTGAAGACGAAAAAGCCCGCTATTCCACGGGATTTCTGAAAGTCACGCCTGCCCACGATCCCGACGACTGGGAGATAGGCCAAAGGCACAATCTGCCCGTTATCAATGTGATGGCACCTGACGGTACAATCAGTGATAAATATGGATGGGAGGATGCAGGCGAGTCTGAAGCACAAGCTCTTTTGGGTATGGATCGCTTTGAGGCACGCGAAGCCATCGTGGAATGGTTCCGGCAGGAGAATCTACTTGAAGACGTCCGCGAATACACCCACGAGGTTGGACACAGCTACCGCAGTCACGTACCTATTGAACCGTATCTTTCCGACCAGTGGTATATAGCGGTCAAAAAGCCGATAGAACATCTTGCCGAGAAATTTGGTAATGGCTTAATCGTGGGAACCGATGTACCAGTCAATTCGCTCGCTGGTCTGGCACTTAAGCCTCTGCTCGACGGTTGCCTGCGCTTTATCCCTGAACGCTACGCGAAGACATACCAGACTTGGCTTGAGAACCTGCGCGACTGGCCGATCAGCCGACAGCTCTGGTGGGGACATAGAATACCAATATGGACATTTGAAATATCGAAAGCGATTACTACAGGATTATACGGTTCAGAAACGAAGCAAATGAATCTTCGTGTAGAGGAGTTTAAAAAACACTTCAACAAATTCTTAAAACTGTGTAAGTTAGAAAATGATGTCGAGTGTTATGAAACATACACTTCCGTCAAGCATTTCTTTGAACTTTACTTCTACGTTTGCAGTAATAGCTCAAAAGCAGATAAAGCTCTTAATTTGTTATGGAAAATTCTAAGCCATAAAGGCTGTGAGGATATTGATGTAGTAGAAAAGGAATACGGTGAGTTTGAAAACGAATTCGGCAAAGATGCTACCGATCAAACTGGAAAGCTAAGAGGAATAATCAGTAATATTCAACAGGACTCCGACGTTCTCGACACATGGTTTTCGTCAGCGTTGTGGCCGTTCAGTACGATGGGCTGGCCTGACGGCACGAAGGAACTGAAGGCATTTTATCCAGGCGATGTACTTTGTACCGCTCGTGACATTATTACCCTGTGGGTCTCACGTATGGTGATGATGGGCCAATACTGCGAGGGTAATATTCCTTTTGGTGATGTCTATATTCACGCAATGATTCAAGATGGCGAAGGACGCAGGATGTCCAAGAGCCTTGGTAACGGAATAGATCCTCTGGTGATTATTGACAGTCATGGTGCTGATGCAATGCGATTTACTCTGGCCAGTATGACCACCGATACACAGGATATTCGTATGCCGGTGGTACAAATGACCCTGCCGGATGGCCGGGTGGAAAATACCTCACCAAAGTTCGATATCGGGCGAAACTTCTGCAATAAGCTCTGGAATGCCTCGCGATTTACACTGATGAATCTTGAAGGAATAAATCCAGCCAAATTTGATCCTGATAAAACGAACATCACCGACCGATGGATTCTCTCCCGCCTGGCGAAAACAACTGCTGAGGTAACAAGATCCCTCGAAGATTTCAAATATAGTGAACCATTAACGGCACTATACAGGTTCTTCTGGAACGATTTCTGCGACTGGTACCTGGAGTGGCTAAAGCCACGAATGCAAAACGAGCGGCAAAAACCAATTGCACAGAATGTATTGGCTTTTGTTTTGGATCAGACTCTGCGACTACTACACCCGTTTGTGCCATTTATAACCGAGGGAATATTCCAGAAGCTCAACGAGATTGCACCGGTCCGGCAGCTTAAAAGTCTTGTACAAACAAAGAAATCGGAAGCTTTGGTTATTGCCGCCTGGCCGATCGGCATAAATGCCTTCATTGACGAAAATATCGAGCAGCAGATTCAGAACGTTCAAAACGTTGTCAGAGTTGTGAGAGATGTAAGAAATACGTATAATATATCGCCGAGTGATAAACTGACAGTGTCTGTGAACAGTCCGGAACCAGTAGCCGAAGTTCTAAATGTAAACAACGAACTCATCTGCCAACTTGCCGGTTTAGATGTGTTCAAGGCGGCTGCCACGACTTTGAAACCTGTGAATGCTGCCACGGCAATAGTTGAAGATATGCAGATTTACATTCACGGAGTTATTGATCCGGAGGCGGAACGGGCACGACTGAGTAAGCAAAAAGAAGAGTTGGAAAATGCCAAAAGAGCTGTGGATACCAAGCTGGCCAATGAGAATTTTGTGAACAAAGCAAAGCCTGAAGTGGTAGCAAGAGCCAGAGAGAAGCTGGCGCAGCTTCAGGAACAGTTGGAAACAATCGCAAAGCATCTCTCGGAATTAGACTCTGATAGCTAAGGTGGTTGAAAGATGGATGTAGAAGTCGAATTGTCACGTGTTATTATTAATGAGCAGTCCGACCAACAGATAATTGTACTGAAGGAGCGGAATGGTCAGCGTGGATTTCCGATTGTCATAGGTATCGTGGAAGTTTTCGCTATCGACCGTCGGCTAAAAGGCATTAAACCAACCCGCCCGATGACACATGATCTTCTCTCCAGCGTGATTGAAAGTCTCGGCGCCAAAATCGAAAAAATCGTTATTGACGACCTCCGCAATCATATATTCTACGCGAAGATACACCTACGGATGAATGGACAGTTGATTGAAGTTGACTCACGACCCTCCGATGCGATCGCTCTCGGCGCGGCATCGGATGCACCTATTTATGTTTCTGAGCACGTTTTTGATAAGACCGCCCAGTAAAAAGCGTCGAGATAATCAGCAGTCCCACGCCAACACAAAGCATAGCGTCCGCAACATTAAAAGCAGGCCAGTGTTTGCCCGGCCAATAGACAACGTCGATAAAGTCTCGCACACAGCCCTCATTGAAAGCCCTATCCCAAAGATTGCCACAGACACCAGCCGCAAACATTCCAAGAGCAATGTAGACTATCGGCTTCTGATTGCCGCCAAAAAGAAAAATTGCAAAAATCACTATCAGCGCAACAACCGAGATAATTAGCAATAAATGGTACTGTCCAGCGGCAATCCCAAAAGCTGCGCCTGGATTTTCTGCCAGCACGAACTGCACAAAGCCCGGAATCACAGAAATGCTATGTTTTTCTTTGAGCAAATCAAAGACAGTGCGTTTGCTCCATAAATCCAGCACCAGAGCGCACACAACCACTAACCAAAAGATACAGTGTGCTCTCAAAGACGGTAGCGTAAAATTCCATCGCTCCAAAAAAGTCCAACTTGGTCCAGGCTGGGTATGATTTTCTTTTGTCTCTGGCTCAACCATTATCAGATAACAAACAGAATAACTCTTAACTCACATTGTATGCAGACACGTCAATTCGAACAAACCATAACATCGAGACAATTATATCAGTGTAACTGTCGCTGTCAAAGAGTCTTCCGTTAACCGCGAATCGCCGACGCACACAACAATAGTCTGGATTAATGTTTGACATATTCACCGCAGCTCAATATCATAAATGGCCAAATTTACGAAAAGAAAAGGCGGGGACGAGGTAATGCCTCGTCCCGTACTTTTGAGTGAAAGGCCCTTCTCCTATGGCGAGAAAGAAATTTGAGCTTAAGATAAGGCCCTGTGTTTTAATCATTCGTGACGGCTGGGGCTACAATCCAAACAGTAACGAGGATGAATACAATGCCATCAAGCGCGCTAATACACCGGTGGACGACATGCTAATGGCTGAGTATCCAAACTGCCTTATCCACACCAGCGGCGAAGATGTAGGCCTGCCCGAAGGAACAATGGGCAATAGCGAAGTGGGCCACCAAAACATCGGGGCCGGTAGAATTGTATCACAGGAATCCGTAAGAATCAGCAGGGCAATTCGTGACGGCTCTTTTTTTGAAAACCAGGAATTTCAACATCTTATAAAGTTTGTCAAAGAAAATAACAGCAAGATGCACATCATGGGATTGTGCAGCGACATTGGTGTGCATTCGCTGTTAGATCACTTGTATGGCCTTCTGGAATTGGCAAAGAGAAATGGCGTGAAAGACATCTTTATCCACGCATTTACTGATGGCCGAGATTCACCGCCTGACAGCGGAGCTGAATATATAGCCGATATCGAAAAAAAGGCAAAAGAAATGGGTGTGGGGAAAATCGCAACGGTTATTGGCAGGTTTTACGCCATGGACCGCGACAGCCGATGGGACCGTGTGCAAAAAGCCTTCGAATGCCTCAGATTTGGAAAAGGAATCAAAGCGACCGACGCCGCTGAGGCAGTAGCACAAAGCTACGCAAAGGACGTCACCGACGAGTTCATTGAGCCAACCTGTATTGTCGATAGCGAGAATTTGCCGTTGGCCACAATAAACGATGGCGACGGCGTAGTGTTTTTTAACTTCAGGGGCGACAGGCCTCGCGAGCTGACGCGAGCGTTTGTCGAGCCTGACTTCAAAGACTTTCCCCGGACAACAAAACCCAATGTCTATTATGTCTGCATGACCGAATACGATGCAACGATACCAGCACCCGTAGCATTTCCAAAGCCCCCAAAAATGAAAAATATTCTTGCGGCTTACTGGAGCAGTCTGGGCCAGAAACAGTTCCGTTGTGCTGAAACCGAAAAATATGCGCACGTGACATTCTTCTTCAATGACTACACGGAAAAGCCATTCAAAGGCGAAGACCGACAAATTGTACCTTCACCGCGCGTTCGCACGTATGATCTGAAGCCAGAAATGAGTGCCTACGAGGTTGCTGACGTAGTCGTGCAAAGGCTCGACTCAAATAAATATGATGTGGTTGTCGTAAATTTTGCTAACCCGGATATGGTTGGCCATACCGGCATATTATCTGCTGCGATAAAAGCAGCCGAAGTGGTTGACGAATGTGTAGGTAAAGTTCTGGATAGGGTTAAAAGCATGGATGGCGCGACAATCGTGACAGCAGACCACGGCAATTTTGAGAAGATGACAGATAAGGGTCCTGATGATCCGCACACCGCACATACTGTTGGCGATGTGCCACTGATTGTGTTCGACGAGCGCTATAAAAATTACAAGTTACGAGATGGAGGCAGATTAGCTGATATTGGCCCTACGTTGCTCGAAATGATGGGCCTGCCAAAACCTGAAGAAATGACCGGCCGAAGTTTGATTCTGCCCTGATATATAAAATTTAGATCTGTTTAGCCCTGCCATCACTATGGCAGGGTATTCTTTTTTTCATACCCTGCGACGTGGTCGCAGGGCTAACCGTTAATATGACTTCGCACATATCTGACCTTGTTCTCAAGCTCTTCATCCGTGAAACAGAATCTCTTATCAAATCCCTTTTACCAGCTTTTGCCTTGGCTCCCGAATTTACGCAGTGCCAAAGTTGCTGAATATTTATATCGATGAACAGCCTGTTCGATTGACTCTTCGGAAACTCCGGCGACTATATGCACATGTTTTGAGCAAACCGCCGTCGCAAATATTTTATGATTTATTCTCCGGGCTTCTTCGATAATTGTATTTTCAACAATTTGTTTTTGTTCCGAACTAAGTTTGACCATCGGATATTTTTGTTGCCTTTGATTTGCCGATTTTAATTTATCGTTTTGCGCAAGGATTTTACTATTTTTTACATACCCTCTTTTATCGCCCTGCAGCTAGCTTCCGTAGGTAGTCCAGGTAACCATATAACCAATTATTCTTTTCATCATTTTTTGATAATATCCGCAATTTATTTAGTTCACAACTTTTTCCCAATTCTTTTACATTGGTTAGCCCCGCCATAACATGGCGGGGTTTATGTTCCTCACATCGCAGGATTTCCCATTTCTTTTCCGCCTCCACGTGGCGGGATTCGGTTAGCCCTGCGATCACATCGCAGGGTTTTCCATTTGTTTTCCTGCCATCACTATAGCAGGATTTTAATCATTTCCCCCATACTTGCCATACCGGAACATGCTCAACCTCCAAGGCATCAAGCCACAATATCTATAAATAAAAAACAGTGTTAATCCTTCGACTCTGCTCAGGACAGGTCTGTATAAATCCATGTCTCAACGAAATACTGGAATTTCCGTAAGAAATGAATACAATAAGACAACTATGGGACAGATAAAAGTTCTTGACCAGAATATGATAAATATGATTGCGGCTGGGGAGGTGATCGAAAGGCCTGCAAGCGTGGTCAAGGAACTGATGGAAAACAGTATCGACGCTGGAGCAACAAAAATAACCGTATCTGTCGAGGATGGAGGCAGAAGACTCATATCAGTCAGCGATAACGGCAGCGGCATGGATAGCGACGATTTGGCCCAGGCGTTCGACCCGCATACTACCAGCAAGATTAAAACAAGTAAGGATTTGTCTGGCATTTCTACTCTCGGATTTAGGGGCGAAGCTCTGGCAAGTATCGCCTCGATAGCTCAAGTCAAGGCCGTTAGCAAAACAAAAGATTCAGCTTCTGCACATTGCGTGGAGATCGATTGCGGAGAGCAAAGTACCGTCCAGCCGTGTAGCGGAGATTACGGCACGACAATTCAGGTCAGAGACCTTTTTTATAAGCTGCCTGCAAGACGTAAATTCCTTAGAACAGCTAACACTGAGATGGGTCACATCACCGAGCAGTTAATCCGTCTTGCGCTGGCACATAGCAGTCTCGATATGGAACTCACACACAATGGCAAAGAAGTATATCGGCTGTCAGGCCAACAGGACAATCGCCAGCGCATAAGTGAGTTGTTCCCCTCTGCGATTTCCGAGGATTTGATTGAGACTGAAAGTAACGAGAAAGGATTACATATTTCGGCATTTCTGTGTAAACCAGGCACGTCTCGCACAAGCAATAAATTCCAATACATTTTCCTGAACGGCCGATTCATTCGTGACAAGTTTATATCCCATGCTATCAAAGAAGCCTATCATGGAATCTTAGAGCCAAACAGATATCCCGTAGTTTTTTTGTTTCTTCAAATGCCTTGTGAGGACTACGACGTGAATGTGCACCCCACCAAGATTGAGGTGCGATTCTACAATGCCAATTTGGTCCATTCACAGATACTTGGATGCCTACGCGAAAAAATCCTGGGAATGGATCACCAAACACGAGCAAGATTGCCGATAACACCAGACGCGGCCGAAAGGCCTATCCCTGCTGCAACAAGCCGTAGAAGCAGGGAAATCGCTGACGCGATGGCCGAATTCCTCAAAAAACACAAACCGACCCATACTCAACAGCACGTTAACTCAATGTTAACAACGCATCACAAGGAACCTCCTTTCGGTCGTAAACAGGTAACTGAGAGTGTAGATTATTCATCAGCGCCGCCTATCACAGCATTAGAGTTAAAATTTCTTCAGATACATGATAGCTTTATCGTTGAACAAACTGACGATGGCTTTTTGGTAATTGACCAACACGCGCTGCACGAGCGGATCATATTCGAGAATCTACGCCGGAGAATCCAAAATGGGGTGCTGGAATCACAAAGACTGTTGGTACCAGAAACCTTCGAATTGACGGAAAGTCAAATAGACGTGCTTGAAAATCACCCGAACCTGATGAAAGCATTGGGAATCGAAATTGCTCCGTTCGGTCCACGGACTTACGCTATACAGGCTTTTCCTGTCCTTCTGAAAAGAGCAGTTCCTGCCGAATTTGTTCAAGACTTAATCGATCTGCTCGACAGCCAGAGTGTGGAAAGTGATCCAGAAAGACTTTTAGATGCGGTTCTAAGCTTGGCCGCCTGCAAAGCAGCGATTAAGGCTGGTCAAAAACTCAGCAACAGTGAAATAGAACAGCTTCTCAGTGATAGAAAAAGCCTCGAATTTGCAGACCGCTGTCCTCACGGCAGACCCACCACGATAAAATTCTCGATAGAAGAACTCGAAAAGCAATTTAAGAGGACTTAATGAACAAGTGGTGGTGGTTATTATCGATGTTTCTGTGCTGGATAGGAGCCGGCTTTGCCATCTCAAATGCGCGCAACTCCAAAACTCAATGCTATACTCCCCTGCCGAACCAGCCGAACAGAATCGTTTCCTTGGCCCCCAACCTCACCGAAATCCTTTTTGCGTTAGGGCTTGATACGAAAACCGTTGGCGTGACAACCGACAGCGACTACCCGCCAGTAGCGACAAAAAAAATAAAAGTAGGAACGTTTTGGCAGCCAAACATTGAGGCGGTGATAGCAGCTAAACCTGACTTGGTGATTACGCTTGAAATCAATCAGCAAATAAATCTCGCTGAGCGATTGGGACGAATCGGCTATACGTGTCTGGAGCTAAAGATTGAAAAAGTGAACGATCTATTTAAAGCAATCGCCACAATTGGAGATGCCACAGGCAGACAAAATGAAGCAAATAACTTAGCCTCTGACATCCAGAAGAAGTTGTATAGTCTTCAGCAACTTTTTAATGCTTCAGATAGGATCAAAGTGCTATGGGTGGTTCAGCGTGAACCATTACGCGTGGCAGGAAGAGATACTTTCGTCAATGAGATGATCGAACTTGCCGGCGGCGAAAACGCTATTGGGCCAACGATACACAAATACCCGCCAATTGGAGCTGAACAAGTTATCGCCTGTCAAGCGGACGTTATAATTGAGCCGGCGATGAGCCAAGACTTACCAACACAGCATCAAGGGGCCCTGCAATACTGGAGCAAGTTCGAGAGTGTCCCCGCTGTAGTGAATAAGCGCATTTACGTAATTGAAGCTGATACCGTTTCTCGCCTTGGACCGCGATTGCATGAAGGAGTCGAAACTATCACCAAATATCTAAGGCCGGAACTTTTTCCAAACTGATATAATGAATGCTCCATTGACACCAAGGAAGTTGTTCATCAGGCTAATATCGGCAGGCATTATTTTAATTGTAGTCATGTTCGTGTGCTCTTTGATTGGAACCGAGCCCATTTCGTTGAAAGCAGCTCTTCTTAAAACCGATGCACCGTCAACAGTAAATCCCGACCACGAGATATTGATTCGCGTCAGATTGCCTCGGATTATTCTGGCAGCTATCGTCGGCGCAGCCCTGGCAAGCTCAGGCGTCGCTTTCCAGGCGCTTCTACACAATCCTCTTGCTGATCCATATATTCTCGGCATATCAAGTGGCGCAGGCCTTGGAGCAATCATTGCGGTTCTTAGCGGTTTTAGTTGGACCATCTGGGGACGTTCACCAATAGCAATATTCGCTTTTGCAGGAGCGGTGGGAACAACCTGGCTGGTCTGGTTCATCGGGCGATCAACAAAGAAGTTTCAGATGACTGGATTGCTTCTTGCCGGAGTCGTAGTTAACGCATTTTTTTCCGCCCTCATTATGTTCCTGACCTCTATAGCCAAGAGCGAGGACGTCCATGCGACCATATTCTGGCTGATGGGCAATATGATGGAAGAAGACTTCTTCGTACTGTGGATTGGGGCAGGCTGTATATTCGCAGCTATAGTAGCGCTCTTTTACATAAGTCCACAGCTAAATGTCCTTAGCTTTGGTGAAGATGACGCCAGAAATATCGGCATCAACATCACCAGAACACGGACGGTTGCCTTTGCGGTCGCAGCGCTTGCTACTGCGATTGCAGTTAGCCTAAGCGGTTTAATAGGATTTGTAGGGTTGATCGTCCCCCACGGAGTAAGGCTTGTATTCGGCCCTGACCATCGCCAGCTTTTCCCACTAACTGCTATCGTAGGGGCAATATTTTTAGTAACCGCCGATACCGTGGCACGCATCATCGTAGCGCCGGCACAGTTGCCGGTCGGTATTGTAACTGCCATCGTGGGCGGGCCTTTCTTTTTGATCTTGTTGGTCAGACATAGCAAAAAGGCTATTTGGTAAAGATGAACAGCATTATCGATATTGAAAACCTGACGTTTGAATACACACGGCAAAATGCGGTTCTGAAAGATATCAGCTTCCAGGTAAAACCGCAGGAGTTTTTCATAATTGCTGGACCTAATGGGGCAGGTAAAAGTACGCTGCTCAATCTATTATGTCGATCGATAATACCAAAATCTGGTACGATAAGAATTGATGGGGCAACAATTGAATCATATAACACAAGAGAGCTTGCCGAAAAAATAGCTGTCGTTCGGCAGGAACACGTACCGATATTCGGCTTCTCAGTAATTGAAACAGTCATGATGGCAAGGACTCCGTTCTTTAGCCCGCTGGGTTTTGAAAACGAAGCAGACAGAAAGATAGTTAATGAGGCGCTCGAGGTAACGGAAACAGATCGGTTTGCATCTCGACCGCTCGCAAACCTGAGCGGCGGTGAGAGGCAACGCGTTTTGATTGCCAGAGCCCTTGCGCAAAACACGCCAATGTTACTTCTTGATGAGCCGACGAGTTTTTTAGATCTAAAACATCAAGTTGCCATGTATGACCTACTAAAACTGGCGCAAACTCAGAAAGGCAAAACAATCGTGGCTGTTACACACGATATAAATTTGGCAGCGCAATACTGCGATGAGTTATTATTACTATCTTCTCCAGCAGCACTTGTGCCTCACGACGATAACCTAGCCAAAGGCACTTATTATCTTGGCGAAGCCAAGAATGTTCTCTCCCCCGACCGAATCAAAAAGGTCTTCGGAGTTAGCGTCTTTACAGGTAAAGTAGGACAGGAGAACTTCTTCATTCCCATAGGTAAATATGCCCGTGACAGAAACTCCGTATTACAGCAACCACAGGATAGCTAAGACAGCAATCCGGAGTTGCAACAATAAGTGCTTTACTAAAAAGAAGTTACATCAGATCGAGATTAGGCCTGTAATTACCGAGGTACGATTTCGACTATGAACAAGACCACTCAAAAGAAATTATTCTATAGACATAAACTCCGGGATGATATAATAGTGATTTCTAAATAGTCGAAAGATAGATTCTTAAGTAATAAAGGTAGATAAACAGGTGGCCCAGAAACGCAAAAAGGCATCGAGAACAACAAACAGTTCAATTCGAGGGAGAAAACGGCGTTTAACTACTACTGAAATCGAGCACTTCAAACAAATTCTTCTGGAGAAGCGCAGAGAAATCCTCAAGAACGTTTATGAAATCGAAGACGAGGCGCTTAAGAAATCCAGGTTAGACGCAAGCGGAGACCTTTCGAGCATGCCGATACACATGGCCGACCTCGGAACCGATAACTACGAGCAGGAATTCGTTCTGGGATTGATGGACAGCGAGAGAAAGCTTCTACACGAAATCGACGATGCCTTACAGCGTATAGAGAACAAAACCTACGGTGTATGTGAGGGTACGGGACAACCTATACCTAAAGCCCGACTTGAAGCCCAGCCCTGGGCTAGGCACTGTGTCGAATATACACGAATGCTGGAACAGGGCCTTGTAGAATAAAAGCAACAGTTGACCTTAGGCTCGCAAGGATGTGAATGCAACAACAGGTAAAAATAGGTTTCCAAGAATCAAGAAATGGCTTCTCTATACTGTTGTTATAAAGAGGTAAAATGTGGAAAGGAACCGGCCAGCCAGCAAAGTAAGGGAGAGCTTCTTGGACTTACTGAGTTAACCGACATTTCTTTTACTTCAAAATGGTCGGCAAAAAATTATGATGTTCTGAGCTTATAAGAGCACATTAGTACCCAGATATGAGATGCAGATGTCCAATTTGCCAGAAGGTTGTCAAGTCCCCCCGTCAAGGACACGCCGAAGAAGCAAAAATCTTTCCTTTTTGTTCCAGGCGGTGCAAACTTATAGACTTGGGTTATTGGCTGGACGCCAAATACAAAGTAATATCTGAACCGCAGCAAGACTTCAACCTTTTGTCTGAAAAAACCTTTAACACTCATCATAATGAGCCGTGAGAACGGCATATTAAAGACAAAATACTATGGAATGTGTTGAAAAAAGCAAACAATCCACTATATTTATTAGCGCCTATATTGGACAAAAACAAAAATCGATTTTACCAAATTGAAAGGAGGCAAAATGGGTAACGAAAATGAATCCTCGCAATTGCTCGACAAATTTCTTTTCCCGAAAGTATTTCAAACCTTCCGCATGGCTATTCAGCCAACCAAACTCATGATCGCTTTGTTGGCGGTAGCAATTATCTGCTTAGCCGGCTGGTTGATGGATTTCAGCAAGACAGTCGTCAAAAGTAGCAGACATGGAGTGACAGAGTTAGAAATATACGCTGGAAGCCCGGACCAGCTACAGGACTATCTTCAAGCTTACAGGGAGGACGGACAGAGCACCGGTGTTTTTTCCACGCTCTGGAACTTCGGTGCTGAAAGGTTTCACCAGGCGTTGCATTCACTGTTCAGGTTTGACATCCCAGGCGTTGCCATAAACATAGCTGTTTGCTTTAAAGCACTGTTATGGGCTTTTAAATACCATTATATCTACAGCATTATCTTCTTTGCCATAGTACTAGCGGTGATGTCCATCGCTGGCGGAGCTATATGCCGAATTGCAGCTCTACAATTCTCGCGTGGTGAAAAGCCGGGACTAACTGAGGCGTTGCGCTTCAGTGCAAAAAAATTCCTGAGTTTCTTCTCTGCACCCCTGACGCCTGTTGGCATAATTATCTTTGTCGGAGTATTCATTTTCCTGCTCGGACTTGTAGGTAATATTCCTTGGGCAGGGGAACTGATAATCGGGGTATTCCTGCTGTTGGCTCTGCTTGCAGGTGGATTGATCACCGCCGTCCTAATCGGAGCGGTTGCAGGTTTTAATCTGATGTTCCCAACCATAGCATACGAAGACTCGGACTGTTTTGATGCAATAAGCCGTTCCTTTAGTTATGTATACGCAAAACCTTGGAGAATGGGCTTTTACACGGCCATAGCCGTTGTCTATGGTGCAATTTCCTACATATTTGTGCGGCTCTTCGCTTTTCTATTGCTTTGGGTGAGCTACCGGTTCCTGGCCCTTGGTGTATTCGACGCCAACAAAAAGCTAACCGCAATCTGGCCTGAACCAAACTTTGCTGATTTCCTCGGCTCCACAAGTCCAGCAGTAGGCAACTGGGCAGAATCTACAGCAGCATTTTTAGTTTGTCTAATCGTGCTGGCTGTTGTAGGACTGTTGGCGTCTTTTGTAATAAGTTTCTACTTCTCAGCCAATGCGATAATCTATGCGCTCATGCGTAACAGGGTTGACAATATCGCTTTAGAGGACGTCTACAAGGCCCCAGAGAAAACTCAGACCAAACCAAGCCAAGCGGACTCAAAGCCTGAACAAGAACCGGAACCTTTGCAATCGGATTCGGCTTCTTCCGAGTAATAGTAGTATGAGCATTTTCCTATCCGAAAATGCTACAAGCCAAATGCAAATGGTGATTGCCGTCGTAGCATGGGCTAAACTCTGCCCATCCAAGTATTTTTTAGCTTCTTATAACAATCTTTGGTCATACACCTTTCCTTCCTCAGAAGGATACGATGTTCCCTTTCTACCCCAAAACAGAAATCTATAGTCGTTGACGCCTCACCTATCGGAAGTTAGGATACATGCTTTGCAACAACAGGAGATTGTCAGATGATTGATGTAACTTTGATTACAGGCGACGGAATTGGGCCGGAGATTGCAGAAGCTGCCCGCAGATGTATCGACGCAACCGGTGCCGGAATCAGATGGGACCATGCTGAGGCCGGCGTTGATGTGATGGAACATCTTGGAACCCCCCTGCCGGAGGCTACAGTCCAATCCATTAAAAGAAACGGCATTGCCCTGAAGGCACCGATTACAACGCCGGTGGGAAAAGGATACAGAAGTATAAATGTACATCTTCGACAAACCCTTGATCTGTACGCCTGCCTGAGACCTTGCAAAAGCTACAAAGGCGTTCGTAGCAGATACACCGATATCGACCTTGTTATCGTTCGCGAGAACACTGAAGACCTTTACGCAGGCATCGAATTCCAAAAAGGCAAGGACGATACCGCAGAGCTTATCAACTGGATAAACATCCATAGCGACCGAAAGATAACCAGTGACTCCGGCATTAGTATAAAACCCATCTCAGTCCAGGCAACAGACCGGATCGTCACGTTTGCGTTTGAATACGCCCGTAAAATGGGACGTAAGAAGGTAACATCTGTTCACAAGGCCAACATCATGAAATTTTCTGACGGTCTTTGGCTGGATGTCAGCCGGGAGGCCGCAAAACGCTATCCGGACATCGAATTTGAAGACCGTATCGTTGACAATATGTGTATGCAGCTAATTCAAAAGCCGGAGCTTTACGATGTCATTGTACTGCCGAACCTGTACGGCGACATTATAAGCGACGTGTGCGCAGGTCTTGTCGGTGGGCTTGGCGTCGCCCCTGGTGCAAACATCGGCGACAAAGTTGCAATTTTTGAAGCGACACATGGAAGTGCTCCGAAATATAAAGGCATGAATAAAGTCAACCCGACAGCTTTAATACTCAGTGGTGTAATGATGCTAAGACATCTCGGCAAGATGCAAGAGGCAGACAAGCTTGAAAACGCCGTTGCGTTTGTGATCGTCGAAGGCAAAAACGTCACCTATGATATGAAGGAGGACCGCAACGACCCAACTGCAGTAGGCACAAGTCAAATGGCGGATGCGATTATCGAGAAGATCAAAGAACAAAACTAACCAGCTTAATCTCTTAAGAAGGAAATAGGACAATGGCCAAGACGACGCTGGTTCTAATTGCGGACGGAACGGAAGAAATCGAAGCGGTCTGCATTATCGATACTCTTCGACGGGCAGGAGTGGAAGTGACTGTGGCATCTGTGGGCAAGTTGCAGGTTACAGCCAGCCGAGGCGTGAAGATTTTAGCTGACAAGGTTATAGCGGAGTGTGTGAAAAACAGGTACGATCTAATCGTGCTGCCGGGTGGGCTGTCTGGAGCAGAGCATTTACGAGATTCTGCGGAACTTATAGAACTTCTGCGTGAGCAGAAAAAAGCGGGGCGACTCTATGCGGCTATATGTGCTTCACCGGCGGTTGTGCTGCAGCACCACAGACTTCTTGAGGGGAAGAAGGCGACCTGTTATCCATCGCTACAAAATAAACTAAACCCGGAACACTTGTCCACTGAGCGAGTCGTTGTAGATGGTAACTGCATCACGGGTCAAGGACCGGCTGTTGCGATAGAGTTTGCACTGAAGCTCGTTGAGCTACTGTGTGGAGCAGCAAAACGAAACGAAGTCGCCAAGGCAATGCTGGTCGACGAGTAATCTCTAATCTGAAATCAGGTGGTAGATTTTGCCGCATTTGCCAGACAAGTGGTGCTTGAAGTAGCTATTTTGGGTAGGACTGAAGGTATGTTGCTAAACCAGAAACTCATGTCTATCTCATCTGTTTGGCCTCAAGGAAATTAATTATATTATAGACCGACAGATTGTATGGGACAGCAACTTCGTGCTGTTTGGCCAGCTTTATTACAGCGCCGTTTAGAGCACCGATTTCGGTTCTTTTGCCTGCATGGATGTCCTGCAGCGTTGACGATTTGTGTTCTGCGGTATCAGGTACGAGCCTTTCATAGAATGCCTGGAGAAACTCTGCTGCAGACTGCCAGTGTGTTTGATAACCTGCCTCTGTCATAGCCGTAAAAGCCTCTTCAATAATATGATTCATCAACTCTCGCGTATAGTTATTTCCGGCCAATGCCCCGTATGGTACGTCAACAATGGCACCTAAAGGATTAAGGGCACAGTTGTAAAGCATTTTTGCCCAAAGGTCTTTTTCAATATCATTGGTCGTTTGGCACGGTATGTCGCCTTCGGTTATGAACTCGCACAATTTTTTAACACATGATAAATTCCCACCAAACAGCGCTCCGATATGTATCGCATCCGCGTGCACAGTGACCGTAACTTCGTTGGGTTCGAGCCTTTGAAATCCTGTAATAACACGAGCATTGTAAATCCGCGTAGGCTCAAACAAAGAAACAAACATCTCTGCATTGCCCCAGCCATTCTGGAACAATACGATCTTTGTTTGCTTGCCGAGAAGCCGACTGTGGCGTGAAAGGTCTTGTGCAGCCGTTAAGGAATCGAAAGACTTTGTGCATACGAGTATATCGTCATAAACCTTATCGGGAACCTGCCCAAGTGAGGAATAAGCAGCAAAAACTTCAGGAGCGGCATGAAAACTTCCAAAAAATCCTTTACGAATCAGTCCGAATTCTCGCAGACTTTGTACAGTATTTTGCCTTGCTATAATATCCACATCAGCCTTAGACTTTAGCAGGCAACTTCCAATACCAAGTCCAACCGCGCCACCACCGTATATCAGAACCTTCATAGTTCAACTATTATAATCGGTATCTCCGATTGCAGAAAGAAATGGGTCATAAATTTAAAGTCTCTCTTCATCTTAAAATACCGCATAAAACCGGCACTAAGCAAAGTATTGATTACTACCTCAAAACAATGTAATCTCTGACTGCTGTTTCTGCTTTATTGTGATAACAGAATGTACCAGTCGATATACTTAAAACTGATTTCGGGCGAAAACCGAGGCTTTGGGCCAACTCTTGCGCATCTCTTATTGAGGATTCCTGAGCCGTTCTATCTCAGTGCTGTAAGCCTGCGAAACCTTCTTTACTCAAAAGGCTATCTCAAAACGCACCACGCCGACGCTGTGGTTTTTAGCATCGGCAACATAACCACCGGCGGAACAGGCAAAACTCCACTTGTAATCTGGCTGTGCAATCTGTTAAAAAACAGAGGCATCAATTGTGCAATTCTAACTCGTGGCTACAAAGCAACTCTACACTCAAGATTCAAAACTCAAAACTACTTAGATGAGCCGGCGATTCTGGCACAGAGTTGTCCCCACACAGAGATAATTGTGAATCCCGACCGCATCGCAGGTGCAGCCGAGGCAATTGGCAGGTCCGGCGTCCAAGCCCTAATTATGGACGATGGATTTCAACATCGCCGATTGCATAGAGACTTGGACATAGTGGTAATTGACGCAACCCGGCCTTTCGGATATGGCCGACTTCTACCAGCTGGATTGCTGCGAGAACCCATCGGCTCACTTAAACGAGCCGATGCCGTTGTTATTACCAGATGCGATCAAGTCACGCTTGTGGAACTTACCGAACTTGAAAGTAAATTGCAGAACATTAATTCGCGTATGATTATCTCAAGATCAATTCATGCTCCCACCACGATAAAATCTCCGGACAAAGAAATCATCCAGATCGAGCATCTAAAAAACAGGCGGGTATTCGCCTATTGTGGCATAGGCAATCCGACCGCTTTTCTCAATACCATACAGAATCTGGGCACAAAGATTGTTGGCTCGGAAGTATTTGATGACCACCATCACTATTCGCAAAGTGACATAGAAAATATCTGTAGGCAGGCCAAACACGGAGGTGCTGATCTTGTGCTGACAACACAAAAGGACTGGACGAAAACGGCTTCACTATCACTGACTGATTTACCCATACATCTGGCATATCTTACCATCGAAATTAGGTTCACAGATGGGCAGGACAAGTTAAGAGGCTTGATTGAACAGACAATGGCGGGTAAAATTCCTCCAAAACGATGACGCAAATAATAAAAGTCCACTTGTAGGAAACCAGTATGCATGAAAACCTACTGGAAGTAGTCACAAATCTCGGCTCGCCAAAAATCCTTGTTGTTGGCGATCTTATGCTCGATGTCTATATCTATGGTGACGCTTTGAGAATAAGCCCGGAAGCACCGGTTCCTGTGCTAAAAGTCTGCAAAACCGAGTACGGTTGTGGCGGAGCCGGATCTGTTGCCGCAGACCTCGCTGCCCTTGGCGCGGTACCCTTTTGTCTCGGCCTGGTCGGAGACGATCCGAATGGTAAAATCCTCAAGGATAAATTATCCGATTCAGGAACTAACGTTAGTGGAGTGATCACCATAAAGGGCCATCCCACTACCAGCAAGCAAAGGCTGATAGGCCTGGCACAGCATCGTCATAGACAACAATTAATCCGAATGGATCAGGAATCCACCGAGCCTATCTCAAATGAGCTTTGTGACAGGATTATGCATGCCTATAGAAACTATTTGTCCCAAGTCGATGCCATTTGCCTGCAAGACTATAATAAAGGTCTGCTTAGCTCCAGTCTGTGCGCAGAGATGATAAAGTTGGCAGCAGGGGCCAGAAAGAAAGTTCTTGTTGACCCCTCACTTACAAGCTATTATTCGAAATATCTCGGAGCCACCGTCATTACACCGAACCGGAAGGAGACATCCGTCGCCGTCGGCTTTGAGATAGAAACTACCGACGCAGCAGCTAAGGCTGCGAATAAACTCCTTCACGACCTGAAACTAGACGCAGTAGTGATCACCCTCGATAAGCAAGGTGCCTTCCTTTCGACCAAAAAGCACAGTGAACTTGTGCCTACCCGGCCCCGCAGCGTCTACGACGTCACTGGAGCAGGCGATATGGTTCTGGCAACAATGGCGATAACACTTGCTGCGGGTTGTGATTACAAAACTGCTGTACAGCTTGCGAATATTACCGGCGGCATCGAAGTAGAAAAATTCGGTGCAGCGACGGTGACCATTGATGAAATCGTCAAAGAACTTGTCAGCCAAAGTCACGATAAGAGCAACAAAATACTATCTGTGGATTCGCTCAAACGAGAACTAACGATGCGCCGCCAACAAAATAAAACCATAGTCTTCACAAATGGCTGTTTTGACATAATACATAAGGGACATGTAGAATATCTGAATTTCTGTCACTGCCAGGGTGACTTAGTTATCGTTGGTTTGAACAGCGACGGGTCTGTCAAGACTATCAAAGGGCTTGAACGGCCAATAAACAACCAGAATGATAGAGCTGCCGTGCTGGCTGCGCTGGAAGCAGTAGATTACATCATAATCTTCGATGAGCCTGACCCACTCAACCTAATAAAGAAAGTCAGGCCGGACGTACTCGTTAAAGGTGAGGACTGGGCAGACAAAGTCGTCGTTGGTCAAGAATTCGTAGAGTCCTATGGAGGCAAAGTCATTTTGGCACCGTTTACCGAGGGTAAAAGTTCAACGGCAACCATCGAGAAGATAAAGCCATTATATGCGAAACCTGATGAATAACACCATAAATAAACAAATTGCAAAAGCGTTAGAAACCCACAGAAAGATGGTAGATGAACTGCAAGCCCATGCAGCCGATATTATCGTCCTTGCTTCTCGGGCAATAATTGATGCTCTGAAGCAAAACGGCACTATATACATCTGCGGCAACGGAGGTTCAGCAGCAGATGCTCAGCACATAGCTGGAGAGTTGGTCGGTAGATTTCGCAGGGAACGAAAAGCTTTGCCCGCCGTGTCGCTGTCCACAGATACATCTGTACTCACATCTGTTGCTAACGATTACACCTATGAAGACGTCTTTGCCCGACAGGTGGAGGCGCTGGTAAAAAAAGGCGACGTTCTATGGGCACTTTCGACAAGCGGTTCCTCACCAAATGTTATTAAGGCTGCCCAGTTAGCCAAGGAAAAGGGAGCCTACGTGTTAGCCTTTACAGGCCGGGCCAGCAGCAAACTTGAAAGAATCGCTGATATATGTTTCTGCGCCGACGATGAATCAACAGCCCGCAGCCAAGAGATTCACCAACTTGCTTATCACATGGTCTGTGACCTTGTAGAACAAGGCTTTTGCGAATAGACTTTTTAAAATCAAATGAATATGTCCAATAAAGCAATATTTTTGGATCGTGACGACACTCTGATTGAAGACCCAGGTTACGTCAACCACCCTGATCAGGTCAGGTTGCTGGATGGTGTCCCCGAAGCGCTCAAAGAACTCAGAACTCTTGACTACAAGCTGATTGTGGTGTCAAACCAATCGGCTGTAGCTCGTGGAATCGTCAGCGAGAAAGTGCTAAGTGAAATTCACGACCGCTTGAAACAACTATTAGCGGAACAGGGAGCTTATCTGGATCAAATCTACTATTGCCCCTATCACCCTGAAGCAGCAATCCCAAAATACCGAAAGGATAGTGACTGGAGAAAGCCCAATCCCGGCATGATGCTGACCGCCGCTGATGAAATGGACATTGACCTAAGCCAATCCTGGTGCATCGGAGACTCCAGCCAGGACATCGAAGCTGGCCTACGAGCCGGCTGTAGAACCATCTTAATAAGCTCCAACCCACATTCTTCCGAGCAGATACCCGCCACACCGAAACCTGATTTCGTCGCTGTAAATATAAGGGAAGCAGTGAACATAATAAAAAAACTCCGTCGCTCAGCAGATCAAGGCCAGCCCAGGAGTCATCCGGTGCCGAGCAGTCACACCAACTTATCTCCACAAGTTGTCGAACCAACCTCCCATGCGGCCGAACATCTACCCGATTCAAAAGCCACAAATGGACAGACTAATCCGCCAGAACCTCAAGCTGCCGATAACAAAACTGAGCTACTGCTAAGAAATATCCTCGAACAGTTAAAGAGCATGCAACGCACTGAAATGTTCAGCGAATTCTCTATAATGAGACTGATAGCTGGCGTCGTGCAGATTATCGTATTGCTTTGCCTGTTGATAACAATCTGGTTTCTTATGAGTCCATCTCGACAGAATACCACGGTGCTGGTCGGACTTGGATTCGCGGCTGTTCTGCAAATGATGGCACTGACCTTCTACATAATGCAAGGCCGAAAATAACCGACGGCCGAACGTATTGCAGCATCCGAGAAATCAAATACAAAATGAACGACCCCACTTATGAGATTTTAGTATGGCTGCCTTCACCGATAGGTGATGCCATTCTTTGTACACCGGCACTGCGCGCTATCCGCCAGTGTTTCAAATCCTCCAAAATATCATTTTTTGCCAGCGACCCAGTGCGAGCAATTCTTTCGCCAAATAACTTTTGTGATGGGTGGCTCGAGCAAAAGAACAATAATCCTCTAACGTTAGCCAGAGAGCTGAAAAAACACAACTTTACCCATGCTGTTCTTTTTAAGAACTCATTTGCTTCAGCTTTGACAGCTTACATTGCTGGGATACCATCTCGCATCGGTTACGTGCGTGACGGGCGCGGATTTCTTCTGACACAGAAACTTTATCCACCCAGATTATCCAACGGCAGATTTAAACCTATCGCTGCCATTGACTCCTACCTTGCGCTCGCCTCAAGGTTGGGTGCCAATATTACAAACAGAACCCTTGAATTGCTCATCGACCCTGCGGACTGTACAAGTCTCGACAAAAAATTGCCCGAAACCGCTAATAACTCTGGTCCAATTATGATTCTAGTGCCCGCCGGTGCATTCGGCCCCAGTAAATGTTGGCCTGCTGAAAGATTTGCACAGGCTGCTGACTGGCTGATAGATAACTACAAGGCCATGGTCATCATATCTGTTGCACCAAGCACACCCGAAAGAAATATTGCTGAACAAATTTGTGTTATGAGTAAACACAAACTCATTAACCTTGCTGAGAAACCCATAAGCCTCAGCGAATTAAAGGCTCTTTTCTCCCACGCCGATTTGGTGATTAGCAACGATACAGGGCCTCGGCACATCGCTATCGCTCTACGGCGTAACCTTATCAGTCTTTTTGGACCCAACGACCCAGCGTGGACAGAAACGGGCTATGAAGATGAGATTCAAATAATCGGAAACGTTGCTTGCGCTCCATGCACCAGGTCCAAATGCAAAAAAAACCAACATCTATGTATGCAGGCAATCACCGTTGAGATGGTCTGCAACGCAGCACAAGAACTCCTTGAAAATAGTGGTAATCGAGCAAAGGTCTTTGCCCAACAACAACTTGAGGAATTATCGAAATCATTTTTTATCGACCCTGAATATAAGGTCGCATTTAGCAAACTGGGTTTAAACTCCATTGAAGCAATATTCTCATTTAACAGTGGTAAAAATTTAGGAAAAGACAACCTTGCTTCCTTTCGCAGCCGTTTACAGTTTCACATTGATTCACCATCGACTACCTTATTCATCAAACGATATGACAAACCACCAGTCTCATGCCAACTAAAAAACTGGCTTTCACACAGATGCCATCTGAGCCTCGGACTAACTGAGTTCGTAACAGTTTCCGAATTAGCCGCAACAAACATAAACACTCCGAAGGTCGCCTCGTACGGTGAACAATGGGGAGTTTTTTTCGAGAACAGAAGTTTCATTATTACTAAGGAAATTGCCGATGGTGAATCACTCGAGCGAAAACTGCCTGACTTTTTTTCAGGGCCAGCCACAACTGAGAAGCTCAAACTGTGTAGAGATTGTATCCGCAGATTAGCTGCTTTTATCAGGAAGTTCCATCAGACAGGCTATTGCCATCGTGATCTATACTTTTCACACATATTCTATAACGGCAACAATGATTTTACTTTAATAGATTTGGCCAGGGCCTTCAAGCCGTTGATCCGGCGCCGACGATTCCACATAAAAGATATTGCGCAGCTTCACTACTCGGCTCCGGCCAAGTACTTTTCCCGAACAGATAGGCTGCGTTTTTATCTCGCGTACACCAGTCAGAACAAGCTTACAAAAAAAGACAAACGCATTATCAATAAGGTAATCAGAAAAGCAGCACAAATGGCACAGCATGACATAAAGCACGGCAGAATTGTTCCCTTTGCGGGCTGAGTCACATTTATCTCTGAGACTATTTGCATTTATGAAAGTGGCCATCATAATTGAGCGAGCAAACATAGCTCTCGGCGGAGCTCAACGCTCTGTTTTTGAACTCGTAATGGCATTGTCAGCAAAAGGCCTCAAGGTCAATATTATTGCTGCAAGCGGACAAGTGTATGCAAAAAACATCCACATCCTCTGTCATAATGACTCCGACACACGAACACGACATAGCACTTTTGCAAAAGCTCTGAAACAACACCTGTCCGCAAATCATTATGAAATCGTGCACAGCACGTTGCCTTTCGATTTTGCTGACATTTATCAACCGCGAGGAGGGACATATGCTGAGTCCATTTTGCGTAATGCGGCAAGCTACAATAACAAATTAGTAACAGCTTATAAGAAGCTTACATCATTCGCTAATCTTCGCCGGACCATTCTCCTTCGCGCCGAGCGCAAGCTCTGTCAAAGTCAAAAAGGGCCAATGATCGTCGCACTTTCGCAGTATGTCGCTAATCAACTTCAACAGCACTACCGCACCACTGCAAATCGTATAGTTTTAATTCCAAACGGCGTCAATATTGACAAAACCATCGATGTAAAAGCAGCTGATCGACTTCGCGCACAGATATTGACACATTTTGGCATCAAAGAAGCAGATGAGCCGGTGTTGTTTCTATTTGCCGCCAACAACTTCAGGTTAAAAGGCCTATGTGTATTGATAGAGGCCCTGTACTTAACTATTGTTGGCCGTCGTTTGCAGCGAGATCCTTTTCTGGTTGTTGCAGGAAGCGGTAAACCGCAAAGATTTCGGCGGATAGCCAAAAGGCTCAACATCCACAAAAAAATTCTGTTTCTTGGGCCCGTCAAACACATCCAAAACGCCCTCTCGATTGTTGATGTCGCTATTTTACCCACGTTCTATGACCCTTCCAGCAGGTTTATCCTTGAAGCAATAGCAGCGGAAAAACCGGTAATAACAACACGTTATAATGGTGCGGTTGATCTTTTTACACCTGACAGGCACGGAAAGGTAATCACCGAGCCCGATGATATTTGCGCATTAGCAGATGCTATCGCCTATTTCACAAACACAGACAACATTCGAAACACCTCGCAGGCAATTCTTGCAGATAACCTCAGAGAAAGCATTTCCATCAGGCGAGTTGCCGGACAGCTTATCCGCACTTACGAAACCATATTGCAGAAAAAGAGGGCACAATGACGCACGCACTCTATATAGCCATTATCGTAGGGGCCTATTTGCTCGGTTCGGTTCCATTTGGTTTGCTAATTGCAAAAGCTAACGGAATCGATCTGCGCTCGATAGGCTCCGGCAATATTGGCGCAACCAACGTTTCCCGGGCCCTTGGCAGAAAGTGGGCCTACGTGTGTTTTGCACTTGATGCATTAAAAGGGCTGGTTCCAATGCTCTTAATGATGTTTCTATACAGAACATGGCCATCTCAGCAGGTGCCTGACAAAGTCGCATTTCTCTGGGTCTGGCTATGTGTAGGTTGCGCTATTATTGTTGGTCACATCTTTCCAGTTTATTTAAAATTCAAAGGCGGCAAAGGCGTCGCAACCAGCTTTGGCGTCGCATTGGGCCTGTGGCCATACCTTACTATTTGCGCTCTTACTTCAATCTTAATATGGGCAGCGGTGCTGCTTATATGGCGGTACGTCTCACTCGCTTCGATGGCCGGGTCTGTAGCTTTCCCGGTCGTGCTAACCCTGGCAATAGCAATAGTCCCGGGTTGGGATTTTGCCTATCTTTGGCCTTTGTTCGTCGTTGCAATAGCCATACCACTAATTGTAATCACCCGGCACAGGCAAAACATAAAAAGGCTCATAACAGGTACAGAAAGAAGAATCTCGGCACGATAGACTTAGACAAACCTATTAGCATAGAAAAAATGTAGTTGCCAAGACCATCGCACAATGTGCAGTAAAAACAGGGGGGGCACACCAATCCCTGAGCAACAAATTAATATTTCTTGTTTCTTTAAACTCTATTTGATTGCCAAAAAATCCTCGGCGAGACAGCTTAGCAACCAGTATGTTTCTGGCGCCCCCCAATTTCAACTGGTCCACATCCTTTTACTTTATCCACCCTCTCCGCCCCCCAATAAAAACGTAAAACGTGAGCAATTACGTTCATTCTAATAGTTTTATCGGTCGATCAATAGTTTTCTGTAGAAAGGATATACCTATATTTGGCCTTTCAAAGCCTATTTACCAAGCTACCAAAAGCTAATTATAGGACTACCAAAAGTTAATGTTAGATAAACTAACCCCCATTTGCAGGGAAACAACTCCCTTATGGACCCTCGAATAAAGAATATCGGTAAATCATGCACCTTTTCTTGAACTTTTTCACCCTACCTGCGACATACAATGCGGAGGCTGTTTATGTAATACCCCCATGATGTTATCATATACACCGCTTCTGCACTCCTAAGAATGTCGTTTTGGCCCACTATGGGTCACTCTCATGGTTCAAGAGAAGCCAGGCCTCCGAGGATAGAGATTTTTACAAGCTCAGCTATACTGTGGGCGTCCAGTTTTTCCATGATTTTGCGTCTATTTGCCTCTATAGCCTTGGTGCCTACATGCAGCCGGGTGGCAATCTCTTTCGTGTTCTTTCCCTCACCTATCAATTGGAGTACCTCACGTTCTCTTGGTATCAAGGCATCCAACGGGGATTCATTTACCTTGCTCAACCGCTCCACGTAGTCGCTGACCACTACCCCAGCAACTTTAGGGCTGAGGTGCTTCTCGCCGGCTACCACTCTCCTTATTGCCCCAACAAGCTCATCAAACGGAGACTCCTTCAGCACATAACCTGAGGCCCCAGCCTTTAGCATGTCCGCTACAAATGCCCTGCTGGAGTGTATAGAAAGTGCAACAACTTTTATGTTCGGGGAATTCCGGATAATTTGGCGTGTAGCATCTACACCATTCAAGTTTGGCATAGTTATGTCCATAACGATGACATCCGGCAACAGTTCGGAGACGAGCTCAAGGGCTTGACGCCCATCCTCAGCCTCACCAACGATTTCCATGTCAGGCTCATTGCCCAGCAACGAACATACACCTTCGCGCACAATTCTATGGTCATCGGCTAATAGAACTTTAATACTCATGCTATCCCCCATTAGTAGTGTTTTCCTGCAATTTGAGCGGAGCCACCATCGTAATCTTACTGCCGCGCCCCGGCGCAGACTCGATCTGCAATCGGCCACCCAAATGCTCTAACCGTTCTTGAATGCCAAATAATCCGAACTCGGTTCGCTCAGCTTGTGGTGACATTACTGTACCAGGATTGAACCCCACTCCATCATCTTCAACACCTACATGTATCTGGTTGCCGATTCTCTGGATAAACACCTTTGCTTTTTTTGCGTGCGAGTGCTTAGCAACATTGAGAAGCAATTCACGCACATCACGATACAAAAACGTGCGTGTGTCATCATCCAATGGCTTGGGCTGACCATCGTCCTCAAATTCGGTCTTGATACCATGCTTTTTCCGAATTTCCTCTTCGAGCCAATCTGCAGTTGCTCGCTCAAAACCCAGCTCGTACAAAATTGGCGAACTAAGGTCATATATGAGCGATCTCGCTTCTTCAATTGTGTGGCCCAGCGTTTCGCACACATCCCGCAGCGATTTACCAACTTCTACGCCTGATACAGAGTTGTAGAGTGCCTCCAATTTGATTTTGCAAACTGCCATTGACTGGCTTATTTGATCCTGCAGTCCGACTGCAATACGGTGCCTTTCATGCTCCTCGGTCAGTGTCAATTCCAAAGCTAAAGACTTAAGCTGCGCCTGATATTCGCGGGCCTTTTGCTCTGCCCGAAGGCGCTCCGCGTTCTTGGTAAGCGTCCATTCGCCGTCTTCCTTAATGAGACCTAACTGGTGATTGTTGACCACATCTATGAGGTCCCTTATCCCGCATTTGTCAAGACAGTAGCTGCAAACGGCGATCATCCGATACTGCCTGATTGCTTCATTTATCTCGTGTTCATAATTAGCGAAATTCTTCCATATTTTTCTTCCAAGCCATGCGGTATCACCAGTAACACGAATGCCCGCATACCCTTCCTTCAAGGCTTGATTGAGTTTGGCGGCCCATCCTCTCAGGACCCGCTGCATATCGAAATTTCCCCCGCTAAGGTACCATTGGCTGTGTGGAAGGATTTCAATTTGTCCTCTTTCCAAATATGTATCGAAATCGGGCATAGACTTTCTCATCGTATTTTCGACCTCTCCTGCCGACAGGAACTCGGAGGTAACCCATATACAGAGTTCACCCATTTCTAATCCTGCTTTGAAGTAGGGCGGCAAAAGGTTAAGTAAATCCGTTTTGCTCCGGTAAAACAGACAAATGTGTGTGCCCCAGGGAACCCTGCCTAGTGCAGTGATTCCTGTCTCTCTGGCTAAATCTTTACTCTCTCCCACTGTCCGTCCTTTCTTTTATTAGCGGAGCTTTCATAGTGATCTTGCTGCCCCGTCCAAGTTCCGATTTTATCTCAAGCCGCCCTCCTAACTCCTCCAGACGCTCTCGAATACTGAAAAGTCCAAATGCACCTTCACTAACTGCCCGCGACGCTGCTTCATCTACGTCGAATCCTACTCCATTGTCTTCGACACTAACACACACCTGATCACCAATTCTGCTGATAGAGACCTTTACTTTATCTGCATTCGCATGCTTGACCACATTAACCAATAACTCCCGCACATCCCGGAACAGGAGCACACGAATGTTGTCGTCCAACGGCTTTGGCATACCGTCGTCCTCAAACGTAGTTTGGATTCTATGCTTTTTCTCGACATGCTCTCTAATGTATTCCTCCACAGCCTTGGCAAAACCCAACTCATAAAGTATAGGAGAACTCAAGTCGAAAGTCAAAGACCGCGTATTTGCAATTGTCTGACCGAGCGTGTTGCAAACTTCGCTCAACTCCACATCAACTTCGCTTCCAAAACCAGACCCACGAAGCGCCTCCAGCTTAATCTTGGAGATAACTAAAGACTGACCGATTTGGTCATGTAGCTCTGTTGCGATCCGGCGTCTTTCACGCTCTTCAGCAAGTGTCAATTCCGAAGCTAAAGACTTGAGCCTGACCTGGTCCTCGCGAAGCTTTTGCTCAGCTTTCTTATGCTCGGTGATGTCATGACCATAGACATTTACATAATTGGTATCCACGATCGGCGCAAATATCAGAGCAAATATTCGACCATCGCATTCGACTTCGGTCTGCTGATCCTGTCCCCCGCTGAGAGCATCCAGCACATACTCATGCCAATTCTCAGGCACAGAGTGTCCCACATGGCAGCTCCAGGCTTCCAATAATGGCTGACTGGCTTTGTTGCCATAAATGACGGTACCGTAGCCGGAAATGCGGAGAACAGGGTTGGGGTCTTCAGCCGGGAATTTAGCGAGCTTTGTGATCTGCTCCTCGGCTTGTCTGCGCTCAGTTATGTCCTGTCCAGAACTGAGTGTAGCTATGACTTCGCCCTGGTTGTTTCTCAGTATTGTGTTGTGCCAAGCTATTAGTCTCTCGTCACCGTTCCTAGTCAAAACAGGGTTCTCATGATACTTTGATCTATCAGCTTCTCCGCATAATATCTTGTTGAAAATCTCTCTCACATTGCCTCTAATCCTTTCGGGCAGGAAATTATCAAACCAGTTCTTGCCAAGAACTTCGTCTTCAGAGTATCCGAGAATGTCGCACCCTTTTTTGTTAATAAGACCAATCCTTTGCTCAGCGTCGATCGCCACTATTATAACTGCTGCAACATCGAGATATTTCTGGGTTTTGTCTCGCTCTTTCCGTATTAATTGCTCTGCCCGCTTGCGTTCGGTGATATCGCGAAGAAACACAAAAAACTGCTCCTCATCTTTCATGTAATTGGCACTGACCTCAACATCAACAATCCTGCCATCCTTGCGCTTGTGGCAGGTTTCGAAACGGTCCTCGCCTACCTCTATTATCTTTTTGATGCGCGCTGCGGTTACTTCTGGTTTCTCCATCGCTTCGACATCCGGGATACACATAGTCAGCAGTTCATCACGACTGTAACCTATCAGCATGCAATAGGCATCATTCACATCCAGGAAGTGTCCCTGCTTATCCACAATCCAGAAACCATCCATGGCAGTCCTTACAATAGTTCTGTACTGCTTCTCAGCTCTCTTGCGCTCGGTGATGTCTCTGGAGATACCGAAAGTGCCGATGATTTTCCCTTCCTCATCGCACAGAGGCATCTTACTGGTCAAAACCCACGTATCCGACCGATTATGCCATGTCTCTCTTTCTTCTATGTTCAGTAGCGGTTGGCCAGTTCTGATGATTTCTTGCTCGTCCTCATACGCCTGATGGGCGTGTTCATTCGAGAAGAAGTCAAAATCTGTCTTACCTATTGCCTCCACAGGGTCGTTCAGGCCGAACATCTTGGCGTGAGCCTTGCTGGTTCTGATAAAGCGGCTTTGCCGATCCTTAAAGTAGATGTAGTCTGGGATGTTATCCATCAGAGCGCGTATTAGGTTCCGCTTCTGGGCAAGAGCATCCTCTGCCCGCTTGCGCTCGGTGATGTCCTGCAATATACCCACCAAGCGCACAGCTTTGCCGTTCTCCCTCTCTGTAAGGCTGATGGAGGAAAGTGTAACATAACCCTTCTTGGTTCTGAATCTGTATTCTGCTGTAGCGCGTTCTTTCTCCTGAATAACCTCCTGAAGAATTGATAGCACCCTATCTTTGTCATCGGGGTGCAACCTCTCTGCCCAGCCATCAACGTCAATTTGTGCGAACTCTTCAGGCGTATATCCTGTGATCTCTTCAATTGCACCGCCCCAGTTTACATTACCTGTGGCGATATCATAATTAAATGTAAGGGCTCTTGCAGCTTCTATCGCTGCAGATGCCTGCTTTTCATTCTCTCGCAGGGCCTCCTCCATCTGCTTCTGACCGGTGATATCGCGACCCATGCCAAGAACAGATATTATATTTCGATGTTCATCAAAAACCGGAGATAAGATCGTAGCAAAAAGACGAGTCTTCCCTCCAAAGGGCACAGCGTACTCTGACTTTAGTGCCCTTTTTTCGCGATAAACCCTATGGACATCTTTCAGCATACTTTCTGCATCTTCTTTCGGAAGAAGCTCTGCAAGGCTCTTTCCGAACACTTCGGATGGTTTCTTGCCATAGTATCTGGCTCCGGCTTCATTGATAAACAAATATCGTCCATCGTGATCGTGCACAAAGATCGCGTCCAGACTTGATTCTACAACTGTCTTGTATTTTTCTTCACTATGTCGTAGTGCTTCCTCCACTTTTTTGCGTTCTGTGATGTCGGTTGCTGCCCCTATAAATTTTAGGGGCTTACCTGTTTCTTCGTCCCTAATCACCATGACCCGATCCAACCAGGTCATGTATGTTCCATCTTTTTTTCTCATACGGTATTCTATGCCGTGTGGTATACCTGATTCCAATTGGTCTACCGATTTGCTCTCTATCCAGGCGAGGTCTTCTGGGTGAACATGTTCCCTCCAGCCTTCCCAGGTGCGGGGATACCCGCCCGGTTCATAGCCTAAATGACTATCAATATCACCATAGAATGTGGCGATACCGGTTTGGAGATCCCTTTCATAGACCACGTCGCTGGCAGTTTGGCTGGCAATGCGGAACCGCTTCTCGCTCTCTTTTAGAGCTTCCTCCGCCCGCTTGCGCTCGGTGATGTCCTGCAATATACCCACCAAGCGCACAGCTTTGCCGTTCTCCCTCTCTGTTAGGCTGATAGAGGAAAGCGTAATATAACCCTTCTTGGTTCTGAATCTGTATTCGGCTGTAGCGCGATCTCTCTCCTGAATAGCCTCCTGCAGAACTGATAGCACCCTATCTTTATCATCGGGATGTAACCTTTCTGCCCAGCCATCAACGTCAATTTGTGCGAACTCTTCAGGTGTATATCCTGTGATCTCTTCAATTGAGCCACCCCAGTTTACCTTACCTGTGGCGATATCATAATTAAATGTAAGGGCTCTTGCAGCTTCTATCGCTGCAGATGCCTGCTTTTCACTCCTACGTAGTGCCTCCTCTACCTTCTTGCGCTCGGTAATGTCTCTAACAATGCTGGTAACTCGTGTAACCTGACCTTTCTCTCTGAAGATAGTTGTAGTAATCTCAGCTGGAAATATCTCGCCGTTTTTCCTTCTTAATAGCTGTTCCGCGTGTAGTACATCCTCTCCCGCTTCAATGGATTTCTTTAGCTTATTACCAAAGTCAATGAACTCCCTTTTGTCTGGGTAGAGAAACTCCGTAGTTTTGCCGATGCAGTCCTCAGGTTCATAACCGATAAGTCTAAAAGAATCATTCACCCACTCGATTATTCTGCCTGGCATTTTCACAGAAAAAACCGCATCCCACATGGAGTTTGTCAATCTTACAAGATAGTCATGACTCGCACGCAGCGCCTCCTCCGCCTTTTTACGCTCGGTGACTTCCAGCGTCGTATTAGCAATACCTATTACTTCCCCGTTTGCATTTTTAATAGGATATGCGCGTATAAACCAAATCCTGCCATCAGGAGTAGCTACTTCCATTTCCTCTCGTTTACCGCTTTTCAATGCTTCCTTCGCAGGACACACCAAGCATGGCTTACTGCGTTGATGCCATATTTCATAGCAATAGCGCCCCGCTAATTGTTCAGGAGACAAACCAACCGATTCACATGCAGCTTTATTTGCCCATAAAACCCTCATGTCTGTACCGCGATATACAGCATGCTCCAACATACTGCCGAAGACAAGTGCTTTCTCCTCTTCGCATCTTTCTAACGCCTCATTTGGCCTTTTGCTCTGACTGGAATCGTGTCTTAATTGCTCCAATTTCGCTTTGCGCGCACGCTTCTCATCTATTTTTTTAACTGGCTTTTCGCCGCCAGGCTCCGAAATCCTCATTGTTTCACCTCCTGCATAAACTTTTCCACAGAACCGCTACGGCACACTCCAACCGATCAGATAAACACTTCAATCGGCTTAAGCAGGTAAGAACGCCCTATTTTCAAGCTAAAGGTTGGTGTAGGTATTTTAGCATCTGGGCGAATCGAAAGGCTGCGGAATGTGTAGACCTCTCCCCACGCATTCGTGGTGTGCGACCCAACAAAACTAACATTCCCTGCCGCCATAACTTTTCCCCCTATCTTGACAGGGAATTTTAACAATTAAACAACACAAGTCCAATAAAATCTTAGTCAATAGTAGATTTTTAGAAATGCCCCGTTGTAAGCTACCCGAAAAAGCCATCAATAAACGTGCTATCAAAAGAATACCAGGTAGAGATAGATGTGATTGGACATGCACATTACGAAATATTGCTAAGAATACCCTACTTGGTATGACGGTATTTGCGCCTATCTCGCCACTGCCGGTATGATACAGAGGAGCCTCAGAATCGAATTGCTCGTATTCCTGAATCGGTGTTCTTTGCCGCCCGGCACAAATATGACGTGCTCAGCTTCGAATGGATGTTCCTCGCCTTCATAGACGAAAATACCATGCCCTTCAATTATAAACACTTCGTGCTCGTGAGGGTGCGTGTGGAGCGGAGTATGTCCGCCGGGTTGCAGTTCAAACATACGCATTGCAAAATTCTCGGCTCCATCTTCTTTTGATATGAGCCACTGTATCCTGACACTTTTTGCACCATCAACTTCAACCGGCTCCTTGGTGATATTACCAGCTTTTTCTATTTTCATCATCTTGACCTCATATTAGAAATAGAGCGATGAGACGTTGCAGGTTTATCTGAGTTTTCTGTCAAGTATTTCTGAGACCACCTTGGGATTTGCCTGGCCTTTGGTTTTTTGCATAACCTGGCCAAGCAGAAAACCGCGGGCCTTTTTGCTTTTTTTGCCGTCGCTTGTTACATCTTCGATCGCTTTGGGGTTCTCTGCAAGTACCAGGTCCACTATCTGTTCGAGTTCGCCAGCATCACTCTTCTGAATCAGGTCGTGTTCTTCAACAATCAACTGGGACGGTTGCTGCGTCTCGACCATCTCCTCAATGACTAAAGTCGATGAGCTAGCACTGATATCACCCATTACTACCATTTGGGCTAAGTTTGCCACCTCCTTTGCTGGCACACCCAGCTCGGCCACGCCACATCCTTTTTCATTTGCTAGTTTTAGCAAATCCTGTGTGATTATATTGCAAATCCGTTTCGGGTCACCGCCTTCCCTAACGGCCTCTTCAAAAAACTCAGCTCGTGAGCGTTCAGCCGTTAGAACGCCAGCGTCATAATCACTTAATTTGTATTCCCGAACATAACGCATTTGCTTTTTGAGCGGCTGTTCGCACAAGTGAGATTTGATATCGTTAAGCCAATTCTGATTGAATGTCACGGGCACGAGGTCGGGGTCAGGGAAATATCTATAGTCATGTGCTTCTTCTTTCTCTCGTTGAAGAACTGTGACTTCCTGGACATCATCCCAGCCTCTGGTGGATTTGTTGCCCATCTCCATCAACCGGCCGGTTTCGAGGAACTCGTCAAGCTGTCTGCCAATTTCGTACTCGATGCTCTTTTCCAGTGCGCGGAAGCTGTTTAGATTCTTGACCTCGACAATGGGCGTCTTGTACTCGGTGCCGCCTCTGGTCACGGCAAGATTGACGTTGGGTTCAAAGCGCATGTGGCCTTTTTGCATATCAGCCTCGGAGACACCGAGGTATCTTACTATTCGCTGCAGCTCTATAGCGAGTACCCTTACCTCAGCGGGGCTATTCATATCCGGCTCGGTGACAATCTCAAGCAAAGGCGTGCCCGTCCTATTCAGATCGACCTGGGAGTAATTGCCGGCTGTATGAAGATTCTTACCAGCATCCTCCTCGAGGTGCACTCTCCGTATTCGGATTTTCTTGCTCGTGCCCTGTCCGAGCTGTATTTCAATAAAACCTTCAGCGCCGAGGGGTAAATCGTACTGGCTTATCTGGTAGTTTTTTGGCAGGTCGGGATAATAGTAGCTTTTTCTATCCCACTTTGTGAATTCCGCGACTTTGCAATTCAGGGCAAAGGCAGTCAGGACAGCATACTCGATGGCCTGTTTGTTCATAACGGGCAGCACACCAGGCATTCCAAGACATACAGGGCAGACCTTGCTGTTAGGGGCGGCGCCGAATTCCACAGCACAGCCACAGAACATCTTGCTCTTAGTGCAAAGCTGCACGTGGATTTCCAAACCTACCACTACTTTGTATCCCAGGTCGCTCATTCTTGCCTACTCAAGGATTGGCGGCTTTTTCTTATGCCAGTCGGTTTTTGATTCGAACATTCTCGCTATTCGCATCAGTTTATGTTCTTCGAAAGCAGGGGCAAGAATCTGTAGGCCAATAGGCAAATTCCTATCGTCGAAGCCACACGGAATACTTATAGCTGGGACACCGGCGAGATTGGCCGCAATTGTATAAATATCAGATAAGTACATTGTCAGTGGGTCGTTAATCTTTTCGCCGATTTTGAAGGCCGTTGTCGGTGCAACCGGCATCATAATGCAGTCGCAGGTCTCAAAAACCTTAGTGAAGTCACCACGTATGAGATTTCTGACTTTGAGAGCTTTTAGATAATACGCGTCGTAGTAGCCGCTTGAGAGGGCATAGGTGCCAAGCATTATGCGTCGCTTGACTTCCTTGCCAAAGCCTTCTTCTCGCGACTTCGAATATACCTCGACATAATCTTGAGGGCTCTGTGTTCTATGGCCGTAATGAACACCATCGTAGCGGGCAAGATTGCTGGATGCCTCAGCGGTTGCGATTACATAATAAGCAGCGATTGCGTAATTCAGATGAGGCATCTCAACTTCAACAATCTGTACACCAAGATTCTTGTATATAGCAATAGCCTCATCAAGAGAGTCTCGGACCTTCTGGTCGGCACCTGCGTTGAACTGGGGCACGATCGCTATCTTGAGGTTTTTAACCGTCTCGTCAAGCTGCCCAAGATAGTCACACACAGGTGCAGTGCGCTCATCCACACTCGTGCTGTCCGCGGGGTCGTGACCGACAATGACATTGAGCATTAGGGCACAGTCTGAAACGTTTTGCGTAATTGGCCCGATTTGATCGAGGCTCGAACCGTAAGCAACAAGCCCATATCGCGAGACCCTACCATAGGTTGGTTTTAAGCCTACCACGCCGCAGAAACTTGCCGGTTGGCGAATCGAGCCGCCCGTATCGGAACCGAGAGCAGCGAAACAAAGCCCCGCCGCCACCGCTGCCGCAGCACCTCCACTACTGCCGCCCGGTACACGAGAGTTATCCCACGGATTAACAGTCTTCTTCAGTGCAGACGTCTCGGTGCTGGAGCCCATCGCAAATTCATCCATATTGGCTTTGCCAATTAAGACTGCATCAGCAGCAAGCAATTTCTCGACAACTGTAGCATTATAAGGCGCTTGGAAATTCGCCAATATCTTTGAAGCACAAGTAGTAGATCCAAAAGTAGCACACATATTGTCCTTAATTGCGATCGGCACACCTGCAAGCTTCCCTACCGACCGGCCGTCAGCAATTTTCTCGTCAATTTCCTGAGCCTTGGTTAACGCCTGCTCTTCGAACGTGCTAATATAAGCACCAATAATCGAGTCAAATCGCTCTATCCGCTTAAAAATTGCTTTAATCACCTCGACGCTGCTTATCTCGCGGGCAATAATTTTGTCACACAACTGCTTTGCACTAAGCTCTTCCACCACCATAAATCACATCACTTTGTTTTCTCAGTTTTACGATGTTTGAGGAACCAATCGTAGAGCTCCGTGTTATCATAGGTTTTGGTCCAGGAATCGTGATAGGCATCCGGATAGACCGTCAGTATAGCGTTTCCACCATTTCCGTTTACTGCATTTACTATTGCTTCAGATTCTGAAAGTGGAACAATATTGTCTTTTGCACCGTGAAAAGCCCAGATAGGAACATCTTTGAGTCTATCAGCCATGAATCGGTATCCACCACCACAAATCGGTGCTATTGCCGCAAATCGTTGCGGGTACCTCCAGGCTAAGGCCCAGGTTCCATAGCCGCCCATGCTCAGACCGGTTAGATAGATTCTCTCATGGTCCACGTGATAATCTGCAACAATCTCATCAAGCAGAGTAATCAAAGTATCAGTTTTTTCAGGCCACCAGTCACCATCTGGGCACTGTGGGGACACAATGATAAAGGGAAAATCTCTGCCCTGATCGATTAGCTTCGGGGGACCATGCTTCTTGACCAATTCGAGGTCGTCGCCGCGCTCACCTGCGCCATGCAAGAAGAGAATCATCGGCCAGAGCCGCCCTTGCTTACCATAATCCCCTGGCAAATACAGCAAATACCTGCAACTGACGGTCTTGGTTACGGTCTTCTCAAATACATGTGAATGCTGACCACCCGATTGAATTGGATTTGATCCCATCCCGATATTCTCCATCCGGAAAAAACCAATCAACAAACCTAATACAAAGATAGGAGTTATCATACAGCGTACTCTCATGTGTTAAATCCTCCAAATTTAGGCTATATCTACCTACGTACCGGGACCTGCGTCCAGTATCTTTGGCACTTTGAAGAAATCTCCATCCCGCTCAGGTGCATTTGCCAGTGTTTTCTCAGTTCCGAGCGATTCCTTGACAATATCCTCTCGCAGAACATTACTAATAGGCAGACAATGCGCGAGAGGCTCTACATTTGTCGTATCCAGCTCGTTCATCTTATCCATATACTCAAGAATTGCCCCCAACTGCCCGGTAAACTCTTCAATTTCTGCCTCCGTCAACTCCAGCCGGGATAGTTTGGCCACTTTCCTGACAAGTTCCCTATCGATTTTTTCCGGCATCTTTAATCCTACAACAAACGAAAAAAAGCGAGGCAAATCCGCCTCGCTGAAGGTAACCACGGTCGGTCAACCACTCTCCGTCAAGCGGTTGCCTGCTCGGCAGGCTTGTAGTTCCGCCTCGGCGGTTTCTGAACTAAGCCCATATGTATGGCCTTGGCAGAAACCTTTATCCTGCAGACCTTGCCGTCTACTATTGCTCGGACTTTCTGGATATTGGGCTTGAATTTTCTCTTTGTGATCCCGGTCGTTTTTCGACCGACCCCACCGAGATATTTTGCCTTACCACGCCGAGCAATACTTCTGCCAGCGACTGTGCGCTTGCCTGTAAAATAACAAACTCTTGCCATCAGTTTCGCTCCCGCTGCTATGATGAATCCGATCCAACACGCAGTTGATTCGTGCAGACTTTCCAACAAGAATTTGTTAGGATAATCGTTTGAGCGGGGTTTGCAAGCGTAAAAAGTAGATTTTCGCCATAAAATCCGGTTCTTCCGCGTACCATGGACCAATATCCGGACCCCACAGGATATACTGGCAAAAACCGGCGGCTAAATACAAACGGCCATCCAGAGAATACTATACGCTGTACGCTACCCCCTATTCCCTATTCCCTTCAGGTACGCTACTTCGGCCTTCGTTAGCAGCCTGCACTTGCCAACGCCCAGACCCCGTGTGGTAAGCTTGCCGATCTTTGTTCGCTTGAGCGATCTGACTCCCAGACCTACCTTTGCAAGCATTCTGCGAACCTGGCGGTTAAGGCCCTGCTCAACCGTGATTTCCACAAGCGACTCATCATGGCTGCGTTTAAGCACCTTCATTCTTGCGCCGCCCGTCTTGCCTTCAGCAAGCCAGATTCCCTTCTTGAGCTTTTCGATAGCCGGGTCATCAATTCGCCCTTTTACCTGAGCAAGGTATGTCTTGGGCATTTTGTACCGCGGGTGTGTCAACTTGTTTGCCAGGTCGCTGTCATTGGTCAGAATAATCAGCCCCGTTGTATCAGCATCAAGTCTACCGACGCAAAATATACGTTCATGGCAATCGATCAAATCAATAGCTTTTTTTCTGCCCAGCGGATCAGAACTCGTACAAATCACACCCTTGGGTTTGTTCAAAAGATAATAGGCTTTTCTCTCACGGTGAATCTTTTTGCCATTGACAGTAATAACATCCTTGTCCGGGTCAACAAACACAGGGAGCTTATCCACGAGCTTACCATTCACGCACACACCCCCTTGAAGTATCAGCTCTTCACACTTTCTTCGAGAAGCAATGCCGGCTGCCGCGAGGACTTTCTGCAACCTTTGAATTGACATCCAACACCCATCCCCTACTGTAGAATTTGTCTGAATCTGTCAGCGTATATAATTGAGATACAGGCAATCACCCACAACAGAAAGCCAACCTGAAACGGGCGGTCATTGAGCGTTAACTCGACAGGACCTAAGTACTGGCCCTTTTGTATTAGCGCACTAAAACGAAAAACACAATACAAAACAAACGGCGTCGTATACACGAGATTATTCGTGCCAAATACACGGAATGTTCTATCATCCATCGCATAGAGCAAAAAACAGACAATTGCCAAACCGCTCGTTACATCAAGCATGTGGGCCAATAGCTCCGGCGTATAGCCGGCAAGTGTTCTGCGAAATGACGTGCTATTTACTCCCAATTGAGCTATCTCGCCGCGGCGTTTGCCAAAAGCCAGAAATAGACTTAAAGCGAATGTACATATAATCAACCATGGTGATATGAAAACATTAACTAACACAGCCCCGGCAATAGCCCGTAAGCAAAAGCCAGTCGCTAACACCACACAGTCCATTATCATCACTCTTTTCAGTAAACCTGTATACAGAATCATCAACGCAATATATCCCATGATGATAAGGCCGAACTCCCATGCAAGCCTAAAGCTGCCGGCTATTGCCACTATAGCACATACAAGTGCTAGCAATGCTGCAGAATAAACCGTAATACTACCCGACGCTATTGGCCTGTTGCGTTTTTCAGGATGCATACTATCTGCTTCTCGGTCGATGATATCGTTAAGAATATAGATGCTGGAAGCAGCCAAAGAAAAACATGCAAAACCACCCACGGAACTACCTACGGCCAATAAAACTTCTTTGGCAGGTCCAAGAAGCCTGCCACCAAATATTAAACCAACGAAGACAAAAATGTTCTTGCTCCAGTGAGCAGGCCGCATGATTGAGAGGTAACTTCTCATTCTCGTCTCCAACAATGACTCCGTCGCTAAACGGCCAATTTTAGTTCAATCACGGTTGACACCATGCACCACAGGATTAATATATAGCTAAAAGAAGAATCATTGTATAGATAAAAGTACCGGCGTTCTTGAAGCATTATGCAGGACCCTGTAAAAGCAGGGATATAAGGATGTCCCTAAGAGGGCTTGTTCACCAATTATCTCGTCCCACTTCTTGCGGATGAAGGGGATCAGGAGATGACTCATGCGCAAGCACTTGAAGCTGCTGAGTATCGTAAAAACACACTGGCCGTTGATTATTACGCTGGCCTTATTCTGGTCAACGGTGGCCATTTTACTTGCTATATCTATCCAAAGGAATGAAGGACACTTCACCTATGTCCTCGATGATCCTTACATCCATATGGCCATAGCAAAGAATTTAGCTCAATACGGTACTTGGGGGATAGACAAATATGGTTTTACTTCATCGTCTTCTTCATTACTTTGGACATTAATTCTATCGCTAATCTATTTCTTGTTTGGACCTAACATAGCCAGCCCACTCATTTTGAATTTCCTATTTGGAACACTTGTCGTTGTCTTGGTTTATACTCTTTTAAGGAAATACAAATTACACCCTTGTCTCATTCTTATTATCCTGTTGCTTGTTGTATTTTCTAGCCCTTTACCTTCTCTTATATTCTGTGGCCAGGAGCACATTCTTCACGCACTTATAGCTATTATCTTTGTTTATCTTTCTGCAAAAATTCTTTCAATAAAAAAAGCCACCCCTTTAGAATATTCACTCCTGCTGCTATTAGCACCACTCCTGAGTATGGCCCGCTATGAAGGTCTGTTCCTGCTTCTTGTCGTGTGTGTTTTATTAGTTATAAAGCGAAGACTCCTATATTCTTTGTTGTTAGCTGGGGTGGGTCTTCTACCAATATTGGGATATGGAATAATCTCGATTTCAAATGGTTGGTATTTCTTACCAAATCCCGTTCTCTTGAAGGGCAATATACCTGACCTCTTTTCTTTAATGGGTATTATCAGATTTTTAGGTTACTCAAGCTGTGAACAAATGCTTAGAAATCCTCATATTCTGTTTCTCGTTCTGGCGGCTCTCGTTTTGTTCTTTTTTCAATATAGCAAGCAAAATGACATCTGGAAAGATCTCAGAATTATGATTATTATTTTCGTCGCAACGACTCTTTTACATATGCAATTCGCACGTATCGGTTGGTTCTATAGGTATGAAGCATACCTAATTGCTCTTGGCATATTCGTAATATCAGTAGCAATATGGGAGGCTTTGCCAGCAAGAACATCTGTGGGCTTTGAAAGAACTTTGATACCGAAGTATGTAGCGATGGTCATTCTCATTGTTCTGGCCTGTTCACCGCTTATAAAGAGAGCGCGCCTATCTTTGATGGAGACTCCTCAAGCCGCATCAAATATTTACCAACAGCAATACCAGATAGCCAAATTTCTGCAGAGATTCTATCAAGGCAGCAGTATCGCCGCAAACGACATTGGTGCAATCAACTATTTTGCCGATATTCAATGCTTAGACTTGTTTGGCATAGGCAGTCTCGAGATAGCAAAGGCAAAACTGAAGAGAGCATACGACACAGAAAAAATGTACAAATTGGCACACCAGAAGAAGGTTGCAGCTTGTATTGTGTATGACCATTGGTTTGATGTGTACGGCGGTATTCCTTCACAATGGATTAAAGTCGGCCAGTGGAAGATTTCTAACAATGTGGTCTGTGGCGGAGACACCGTATCATTCTACGCCGTAGATCCCAATGAACAAAACAGATTGTGTGACAGTTTGCGGCATTTCTCACAGAATCTGCCACAGAATGTTGCGCAGGAAGGAAAATACGTAAATACAAAGGAGGTGTTGTCTAATGCCAAAGTCCAAAGTAGTCGTATTGAAAACCGCTCCTGAGACAGTTTTAGCAGACTATCGTAAATTAATGCACCTCGCTGAATACGAGCAGGTCATCTCCAAAGACATTGATACTCTTATTAAGTTAAATCTGTCCTGGACTAAATACTTTCCAGCCTGCTCATCTGAGCCTTGGCAGGTTGAAGGAATTATGAAAACGCTTATCGAAGATGGTTTTACACAGCAGCGACTTCTTCCGGTGGAGAATAAAACTGTGGTTACTAACCCACTTAAAGGCGCCCGGAATAACAAATGGATGCCCGTACTGGATAAGTACAGCCTGAATTTTACATCACTGCCTGAAGTAGAATGGGTCAAATATGAATTCAAGAAAAAACTGTTGAAGCTCGACCAGATTTTCCCCGAGGGCATTCAGATACCCAAGATGTTCATCGGAAAGAATATCATACATTTGCCTACCCTGAAAACACACGGACATTCACAAACGACAGGGGCAATCAAAAATGCCTTCGGAGGTTTACTCAAAGAGGTGCGTCATTATGCACACAAGTACATGCACGAGGTACTTGTGGACCTAATGATTATGCAGAAAGAGCTTCACCCGGGGATTTTTGCGGTGATGGATGCAACTGTCTGCGGTGACGGTGCAGGCCCAAGAACAATGATTCCAAAGATACACAATTTCATTCTGGCAAGCGCCGATTCGGTCGCCATCGATGCGGTGGCGGCTAAAATGATGGGATATAATCCGCTTGAAATACCGTACATTCGTATGTGTGACGAAATGGCACTCGGAGTAGGAAATCCCGAGAACATAGAAATAGTCGGTGAGAACATCGAGAATGTTAATTTCGGCTTCACCACAAAAAGAAGCTTTGTTATTTGGGGCGATCAGATGCTTAGAAAAGGCTTTTTGAGATTTCTTGAAAAGCCGCTCTTGCACACCCCATTGGTTGCTTGGGCACCATTCGCATCAAATTTATACCATGACTTGCTCTGGTATCCCATCGTCGGCAAGAAGATAATTAGGCGATTCATGGAGACAGAATGGGGCAAGCTATTTGAAAGTTACTAAGAGCCTACAACGCTTTTAAAAGCTAACAGTCATGCTGAGTACTATTATTTTTGATTTGGACGATACGCTTTACGACGAAATCGAGTACTGCAGGAGTGGTCTTCATTTTATTGCTGATTTCCTGGCAGAATCTATCAAGACAGTCACAACTGAACAACTTTTCAATACTTTCTGGGCACAGTTCACTGCTGGTAATCGCACAAAAACTATTAACTTAGCTCTCGATGAACTCAATATAAGTTATGACGATAAACTCATTAACTGTTTGATTACGATTTACCGCAATCACGTCCCAAAAATAAAACTGCCCAAAGACAGCCGAGATGTTCTTGAGCAGCTACAAGACAAATATACGCTAGCCCTGCTCACCGATGGCTTCTTACCCGCACAGAAACTGAAGGTTCAGTCGCTGCGGATCGAAAAATATTTTAACCGCATTATCTACACTGAACAGCTCGGTAGAGAATTCTGGAAACCGTCAACGATCGGCTTTGAACAACTCCTCAGAAACTTAAATGCAAAAGCAGAAACCGCAGTCTACGTTGCCGATAACGAAGAAAAGGACTTTATCGCACCCAACAAGTTGGGCCTTGCGACCATTCAGATATTGCGTCCAGCCCGTATACACACAAGACTATCGCAGCAGCAACCCTATGCGGCAGCCCAATATACAATCACAAAGATAAGCCAGCTACCCCATCTTCTGGACAGACTCACAAAGGATTGACCGGCTCGTTCCTCACTGCCAACAACCTTTTTTCTTGACTCCAACGAGCTTTCTGGCGATAATACATTGTCAGAAAACCTTTTATGCGTGATTTTTTCGTTGTTTCGGAAGGAGTTATGTCATGCCAGCACCGAAAAGACAGCAAAGCAGTTCCATGCTTTATACTTTAATAGGCTTTGTGGGATTATTTATCGTTGCAACCGCTTTAGCCGTCGTTCTTTATGTCAAATTCGAAGACCAACGAAGAATAGCCCAAGAGTCACAGCGCAACCTGGAGGAACTGGCTAATTCAGCAGAATGGCGAAATAGAGGACAAATCATAGGAACAAGACAAAGCCGAACGACATATCTTGGCACAATGATTGCCTATATTGATAATTTAACATCTCTCATTATAGGAGGTCCGCTCGAAGATACATCTGCAGAAGTTAAGTCAAGAGACGCCGATGCACAGGCAAAAGATGCACTAAATCAAGCTCAAATATACATCGACACTGAGGTTATTGATCCCAATACCACAGGGCTTGTTGATATAGTTAGCAAACTAAGAGCAAAGCTGGATAATACTACCAATGAAAAAGCTGCTCTGGAAAAAGAGCTCTCTGAGCTACGACTGCGCTTCGAAGACGCTATGGTAATAAGCAATGAAAAAGAGCAAGAATTAGCGGCTGAAAAAGAGAAATATCATCAGCAGGCCATAGAAATCACACAAAAATATAACGAGCTCAAAAGCCTTATGGAACAGACATCTGATGAGCGAGCTCAGACCTTAAAGGCCCAACTGGACGAGACAAGAGCTAATTTGAGAGAACTGAATCAGGAACTGCTGAGAACACAAGCAGAACTAAAGATGGCACAAAGCAGAATGCGACACGCTCTGGAACAGATGCGGCAAACTGAGCCGTTACCGGAGCGTGAGGCGGCAGCTTTTAAGCCCGACGGAAAGATAATATTAGTCGATGACCAGACTGGAGTGGTCCATTTGAATATTGGAAGTGACCAGCATGTTTACCAAGGCTTGACGTTTTCCGTTTATGACGGCAGCGCACCCATCCCGAAGGATGGTAAAGCAAAGGCCAAAATCGAGGTATTTGCCATTGCAAAGAACTTTTCAGCAGCACGAATTGTGCATTCAGAAAAGAAAAACCCAATCGCAGTGGACGACATCATCGCAAACTTAGTTTGGGATATCGACAAGGCAAACTTGTTTGTTGTCGCGGGCGAATTTGACCTTGATACCAATGGGATTATCAATGCAGATGCTATCGATAGAATAAGAACAATGATCGAACAATGGGGCGGCAAGGTGATTAATACTATTTCGGTCGAGACAGATTTTGTAATTCTGGGCAAACCACCACGGGTTCCACCTGAGCCAAGCTTCGAAGACTTGGAGCTGGACCCACTGGCCCAGGATAAATATGAAGCTGCCCTTGATAAGCTCGATAGCTATAAGGAAATTCAAAACAAGGCACAGGCCTTGTGGATACCTGTATTCAAATATGAAAGATTCCTCGAATTCATAGGTTACGAGGGGCAACTGACTGCATCCGGAGCCTTTTGATACTTGCCGCTTCCTTATAGTCGCGGCTCTTCTTTGAAGAAGCGCATATTTTTTCTCTGATCCGTATCAGACAACCACCTTGCTGGCTCCGCACCAATTGAAGCGATATAAACCTCTCCAGTGTACTGAGCTGCGCTGGCGGATGCGAATCCCTTTTTCGCCGCAACAAAGGTCACAGTATGTTTTGCTCTGATAGCAATGCTGAGAGGTTCACCAGTATCACAATCAAGCCCAGACGGAATATCCACAGCCAGAATGGGACAATCCTGGATATTTATGCTTTCGATCAACTGTTTGTGCTGCTCGCTCAGTTGTCCTGTTAATCCCGTCCCAAAAATGGCATCAACAATCATGTCGGCACCGGCTGCAAAGGCGCTAACCTTCGCGCGAATATCACTTTCGTCGATGTTCATCTGTTCGATCGGCTGGCCAAGTCTCTCAAGAATATTCAGGTTTGTCTTTGCGTTACCCTTAACCTTATCCGGACGGCCACATAAGACAACCGTAACCTTAAAACCATCATTTAGCAGATGCCGGGTGATCACGTATCCATCGCCGCCGTTGTTTCCGGTCCCACAAAATATGCAGATCCTGGGTTTTTTGATATCCTTCAACTTCTCTTTAACTACTTCGGCACAACTGCGCCCGGCGTTTTCCATCAAAACCACGCCGGGCATACCGAGTGTATTTATCGCCCAGTTATCAAACGCCCGAACCTCATCTCTCGTCATTACAACACACTTTTTATCCGGCGAATATTTTTCCATAATGGCCTATTCTACATTCTAAAACTTGTCCCTTCAACTATTCTCACTCGTGATGACCCATTTTAGCAAGATTGGCTCCCTGTTTGAGGATTCAGAAAAACTCAACCGTAGGGATCTCCGCTTCGCTTCGAGTTTGAAATTGGCTTTTTTTTACGGAACACTCCGCACAGTCTATTTTCGTAATCCTTTTGTTCATAGAGACTTGTGCTCATTTGCACTTTCCCGAAATTGGCTTTGTTTTTTAAAATCTTGATTTGTCATTTCGCATCCATTCGTCTCGTTTCGGATTTAGAGCCTATCCGAATAACCTGGAGCAACGGAACGTAATTATGGCACAGACAAAATGAAGAAGACCGAAATAATTCTCAGGTTTCTTCTCCCACCGTACCAATATACGCCGGAAACGATTCATC
>Ga0307431_1000075_pt1 | contig 79352 bp, 67 predicted proteins | sample SalMarWE160170MG_FD_202155 | JGI IMG/M metagenome (GOLD analysis project Ga0307431, IMG submission 202155) | Salt marsh sediment microbial communities from the Plum Island Ecosystem LTER, Massachusetts, United States - WE1603-170 | ecosystem: Environmental > Aquatic > Marine > Intertidal zone >...
CTTCCGAAGAAGCAGAGGAAGGGAAAGAAGATGAAGAGGAAGAGGAGACTGAAGAAGAAAAAGAACAGGAGGAATCTACCGAAGAAACTACCGAAAGTGAACAGGAACAGGAAGAAGCTCCAGAAATAAGTCTTGAGATATATGAAGGACCCACCTATTCTTCATCTGATGATGTATGTTTCTACAGAGTAAAGGCAACAGTAACCGGTAGCCCTGATCCATCCATAGAATTTTCAAAGGATGATTCAAACAGTGCATGGGGTAAATATAAAGCCCAAGTAAATCTTAATGACCCTTCCGATACCTATACCCTGACTGCCACTGCTACGAATTCAGCAGGTTCTGCTACTGATTCAATAAACCTATCGTGGGGATGTCCTGCCCCAAATAATCCGCCAGAGATTTCAGACATTGTATTTTCCGAGCATATCATTGCACCTGGTATGAAATGCGATATTGAGGCTATTGCCTCAGACCCTGATGGAGATACTCTTTCTTTCAGCTGGAGCGCAACGGGAGGTTCTTTTAATAATACAACAATAAATCCCGTAGAATGGACAGCTCCCGGCGTTTTAGATACATCTGAAATAACTGTAAAAATAAGTGATGGAAGAGGCGGTGAAGCAAGTAAGACAGAACCAGTACCATTTACGCTTATTCAACTAAATAGGATAGAACTTCCTATATTAATAAATAATAGTGGTTTCATAACTAATATTCCATCAAATTATGTAGGAATTATATACATTGTTGGAGATGACCAAAGTAATTACACATATAAAGGATTCATAAGTTTTGATATTTCACAATTGTCAGGCGCGACTATCGAAAAAGCTCAGCTTAAAGCTCTTTCCTATAACCAGGAGGGTGACCTTACAAGCTTTGAGCCATTGTTGCTAATGTCTGCTGAATGGAAAGGGCAGGTACCGAATTTTAACGAAAGCGTGGATGTAGTAGCAACTCTTTCTCATTATAATTTTATATGCACTTCTCCAGAACTAAAGTCAGAGCTTCAGGAAGCAGTAAACGGTAATAGACAAAGTTTTCAGATTATACTTGCTTTTACAGGAATGAAAACAGACAATGATAATTCAAATGACATGTGGTACTATCGTAAAAGCGATATAGAATTTTTGGTTGAGTATAATTAGATAATATATATAGAACGGAATTATTACTGAGATTCTAAAATTGCATATAGCATCTAGATGAGAATATGCCTAAACCTATATATAAATTTTAAAAAAGATTTTTTATGTAGCTATATAATGATATAATTTATGTAATTAGTATATAACAATAGTTTTTTTATTTATCCTAATTAGGAGGGATTTACATGAAGCTATCGTCACCAACAAGAATCACGTTCTGGTTAACCCTGATAATTGCAATCGCTGCAGTTGTTATGTACATTATAGGGTCGTTTGTTTTACCTGTGCTTGCTATTGTGGGATTTGCTTTGCTAGCAGTAGCCTTTTTGATTTTATTCTTATCTGTATGCATAAAGGGACTTTAAAACCTGCAGTTAAAAGATAAAAAAATAACTATTAGAAGAAGCTCTGTTTTAACGGAGCTTCTTCTAACACTTTTTTTAAGGGCGTTTCGACCAAAAGAAAACAGTTAAAACTCTATTATTGTGAAAATTGTGGTTTTATAGAGTTTTACGGGATATAACACTTTTAATATTTTTTAATAATTAAAATAATATTAGAAAGAATTCAGTTGTAGCAATAATCAGCATTTAGCAACGCATTAAAGGATTTATTTCAGGCATACTTCAGCTTTTTTGTACATATTCATCCCGGGTAATATGTCTCATAAATAGATGATTTATAATTTATTTATTCTAATTCGTCTATTGCTTCCAATACCAAATCTATATCTTCAAAATATCCTATATGTAATCCAACTACTTCTCCATCTAAATCAATAATAGGGCTCCCACAACTTCCATATTCACCCCAGTTATCATTTAATTATATAATTTTATTAATTCCCAATCTATAATCTGGTTCGGTCTCATTTATAGCTACTTGAAAACCGTTTTCTACTTTATCACTATAAAATATCGCATAATCAGGCATTGTAACTGTAACTATATATGCTAGTAATTCTGGATATATCCAGTTATTATCAATATCTCTAAATCCTAAATTTTCATGTATCCCCCACTCACCATCTACAATATGCCCTGCTGTTATTAAATAGTATTTGCCACTATATTCTATGCTAAACCCTGTCCCCCAGACTTCTGTATAATGGTCGATGTAAGTATTTTTGCCATAAACATAATACACATTAGCAAGTAAATCATTTAAGTTATTAAGTAATTTCTGATATTTCTCCAGATCTTTCTCCGTAGAATTCAGGCTATTTTCTAAATCATAATTATCTACTTTTAACTGGTTATATTCCTGCTGTAGGTTGCTGTAATTATCCAGAATGTCATCAAGCCTGCCTTTCAGATTATTATATTCCTCTATCGTTACATAATCTTCATAATTTGTGCAGGCTACATTAAATATTAAAAGTATTAAAATTAATAAAAAGAATATACTTTTCATATTTCATATTATACCCGCCTGTGCTAATTTGCGAAAACTCTCATACGGCCACTGTCAGGCTTGCAAAATTGAGTCATGAAGAAATTTTATTTGTCAATTGACTGATTAAAATTATGAAGATAATAAAAAAGAAGAATTCAATAATTAAGTTTATATTCATTCGGCATTTTGGGTACGACTATTTTCCTTATGGCTAATTGCTTCAAAGATATTTATGAGGCAGTATCCCTTGCAGAAGAAAAATAATTTCTGACCGCATTCGCAATCTTATGCCACATTGGTTGTTGAACTGATTTGATTACCGGTACATCAAAATTTAAATAATCTGTCGTAGCTTTACTCAAATCTGAATAATATCCCCGGTACTCTGCCGGTAAGAGCATTGCCACCTGATACATTATCTCATCTGCGATTAACTGGCGTTCTTTTTTATCTGGATAAATACTATTTGAACAAACTGTGAATGGCGCACCGACCCTCACTGCTACCTTTGTCCTGCGGAGCTTTTTGATGTTACTGTAAACCTTTTCCCCGCCATACTGAACAACAGGCACAATCGGAGCTTTACTTTTCAGGGCAATGAACACCACACCAGTATGTGCTTTTATCAAGCGTCCATCTTTAGTTCGTGTTCCCTCGGGTGCGATCGCAAAAAAATGCCCCTGATTGAGAACTTCGGCTGATTTGTTTAAAGCCTGAAAATCAGCAGTACCTCTATCGACCGGAATGGACCCCCATGTATTAAATATAAATCTTAAAAATGGGGTGTTAAACGTCTCTTTTTTAACCAGAAAAAAGACCTTACGGGGGTATGAAAAAGTCAAAGCTGTAAGCACGTCCAATGAGTTTACATGATTGCCAATCAATATCATTGGACCCCTGAGCGGCACAGCCTTCAATGCTTTTTTATTTACATCACATGTCACAAATAATACAAACCTCATAAAGAGGTTGGTTATAAATTTAACCATTGCTAATGATCCCCAACTATTAAATCAATCTGCTTTGTGAATATTTTTGCAGACAAACCATCTCCCTTTTCACAAATCGTTTCTCCGTCAGCATGTACCGGAAGGCTACCCTTCAATGCTGTGATCTCAATACTGCTGGTCAACGGCATTTTAATAAAAGGATGACCTTCTTGCGTTCCGGCCATAATTTTTCCCATCAATTTGATAGCACCAATTCTGCTTACCTGGTCAACTATCATGAGACTGAATAATCCGTCATCAGGTTTTGATGAGGGTGCCATTTTGAATGAGGTTCCCATCCGCCATCCATTCATTACTGATATAATAAGACATTTTTGTTCAAAAGTCTCGTTATCAAGTTTAACCCTCAGGGTTGGAGCTTTAAAATACAAGAATATCGTTTTTATGGCGGCAATCAAATAACCTGGAACTCCCGAGAGGAATGCAGGTAATTTTGCCGCTTCAAAACCCACGATGGTATCAAAGCCAATACCAATTCCATTCCCAAAGAATTTCCCCTCAGGATAATTTCCCCCAAAGACCTGACCTATATCGATGGTTCTAGTTTTCCCGGTTGCAATTGCCTTTACAGCATCTTCAAACTCTGTAGGAATCCCCATACTTGCAGCAAAATCATTACCCCTTCCTGCGGGGATAACTGCAAGCTTTGGGATTTTTTTACCTTCGAGTTTAGATGCCATCAGGCCGTTAATAATTTCATTCGAGGTTCCGTCACCTCCTACGGCAACGACAACATCATAGTCTTTTTCTGAAGCTTCCTGTGCCAGAATAGTAGGTTCGCCGGGTTTTGCTGAGACTATCAGTGAATAATCTGAAAGATACTTCTCTAATAGTTTCTCAATTTTTGTTTTGTTTTTTAAAGCCGCACCCTTTGCAGCACTTGGATTCAATATAACCAGATATTTCATATTGATGATAATAACCTTTTTAATAATTTAAAAATATAAAAATATTTTTTTAAAGAAATCTATTCTTTTATAAAAACATCCCCTTTTAATTAAACGATTTCGATTCTAACCTATTCTGAAACTGCCAGCCAGTTCTCGGCCATCCCTATTACTGGCTAATAACTCCTTTCCTGGCTATCAGGACTATAGAGCCAATTATTCCAACAAATAAGGCTAAAGGACATACGATTGTAGCAAAGATAAAAAATACCGGCTCATCACCACCTGCCCAGAAACCCTCTCCAAAAATTTTTATAAAAAGCGCATACACAAGATTATGAAGAATTATGCTTATACCCATACCAATGGCAGAAGCACCTGTAAGGATAAAAAATGCTTTTGAAATCCTGGTAAAATTTGCCCTTGTTACCAGAACGATAAGGGCTATACCCAGACAGGGCAATAAAACCATTGAGGCAAAGAATACATACCTGTTAAAAAGGTCCACTAAATTCATAATAAAAATGTTTGTAATAGCCAGAACAAAGGAAGCAAGCAATATCCAAAAAATCACCAGAGTAGAATTATGGATTTTATTCTCCATTTTAAACCTCTCCTTACTCTTTTATAATCTCAGCAACCTGTTAGACGTTTTAATAAAAAAAATGTTTTTTATTAAATTTATGGAGAATAAGTATATAATATGCAAATACTGCAGCTAAATACCCTCTGCATGGTTAAATTTTGCAGGAAACCTTCACCGTGTCTGAAAATTAATATTAAATTTTAATTTATAATTTGATAATAACTAAAAATTCAGTAAATCAATCAATGAAGTGGCATTCTTTAACAATGGTGCAAGCACCAGACTTACCACTGACATTAATTTTATCAAGATATTCATGGATGGACCCGACGTATCCTTGAAGGGGTCTCCTACCGTATCGCCTACAACTGATGCTTTATGTGGTTCACTACTCTTTCCGAATCCTTCCATAAAACCTCCTTCAATATACTTTTTAGCATTATCCCATGCTCCTCCTGAATTTGCCATCATTAAAGCCAGCATAACTCCCACAACGGTTGCGCCGGCAAGAGCGCCTCCCAGTGCTTCTTTTCCAAGAACGAAACCAGTCACAACAGGAAAGACAACTGCTACAGAACCCGGAATTAACATCCTTATTATTGCTGCTTTTGTTGCGATATCAATGCACCTTGTTGTGTCCGGCTTTCCGGTTCCTTCCATTAATCCTTTTATTTCTCTGAACTGTCTTCGTACTTCCTCGACCATTTTAAATGCAGCGGAACCAACTGCCCTCATCGTACTTGAAGCTACAAAGAATGGAATCAAGCCTCCTAAAAACATCCCAATTACTACCTCAGGTTTAGTAAGGTTGATAAGATCCACTCCTGCTGCAAGACTATAAGCTGCGTATAAAGCCAGTGCAGTCAATGCTGCTGAACCAATTGCAAATCCTTTGCCTATAGCTGCGGTTGTATTTCCAAGGGAATCGAGGCTATCGGTTATTTTTCTTGTTTCAGGTCCCAGCCCGCTCATCTCACTTATTCCTCCGGCATTATCGGCTATTGGACCATAAGCATCAACAGCCATTGTCACACCTATTGTTCCAAGCATTCCCACAGCAGCAATCGCAATTCCATATAAACCTGCAAAATAGTAGCTTACTCCTATTGCTACCGAGATGCCGATAACAGGTAAAATGATTGATTGCATACCTGTTGCCAGTCCGTTTATTATAAAAGTAGCCGGTCCCGTCTTGGCCGTTTCCGCAAGATTTTTAACCAATTTTCCGGAAGTGTAATACTCCGATAGCAAACCTATTACTATACCAATTATACAACCGCTGGCAGCTGCGTGGGCAAATCTCATATCAATATGTAAAAGCGGACATATAAGATATGCTATCGCTAACATGATAGCTGCAGCAATCCAGGTCGATAATCTTAATGCGAGAGGTGGATTGAATTTTTGCAGTGCTTTCATCGCCACTACCGAAATTAAACTTCCGATCAAACCTGCTCCTGCAATAAATATCGGAAATATTGCAAAAGCAGTCGGATTCTGCGAAATAGCCATTCCGGATATTGCAGCAGATGAACCTGTAGTAACAGCCAGAGCTATTGATGCTATAATGCTTCCCACATAACTTTCGTATAAGTCTGCGCCCATTCCTGCAACATCTCCTACATTATCTCCAACATTGTCAGCTATAACAGCCGGATTTCTCGGGTCATCTTCTGGTATACCGGCCTCAACTTTTCCAACTAAATCTGCTCCTACATCTGCTGTTTTCGTGTAGATTCCGCCGCCTACCCTCATAAAAAGAGCGATGGAACTTGCACCCATCGAGAACCCATTTATAATTGCAAGATATAAGATATTTCCGTCCGTTAACTTCATTACAAGTAGATAAAGGCCGCTGAATCCTATTAACCCTATGCTCGCAACTGCAAGACCCATTATAGCACCGCCGTTAAATGCGACACCGAGAGCCCTGGGCATACTTTTCTTGCCGGCTTCATTGGCTGTTCTAACATTTGCTTTTGTACTTGCAGACATTCCTATAAACCCGCATGTCATGGATGTTATAGCACCAAATGCAAAAGCCAGTGCAGTGTAAAGGCCGAAATTCGGGATACCCGGGTCTTTCAAGAAAATAAGCAACAATACAAAAACAATCACAACAAATACCCCAACATACAGAAGCTGCCTCTTCATATACGCCATCGCACCTTCTCTTATTCTGCCCGCTATCTCTACCATCTTTTCATTCCCGGGATTTCGTCTGGACATAGAAATGTAGATTCCGAGAATGGTGACTAACCCCACCACTCCAAGAAGCGGCACATAGTCAGCAACATATTTAATAAAATCCATCAAAAGCCTCCTTCTTATATGTATCCCTACATATATAAAAAAATGAAGTTATTTAATAAAAATTAAAAAATCAAAAAACGTTCTGAACTATTTTATTAAAAATATGTCTATTAAGCAATTAAAATTTCTGCTAAATAAGCACATTTATTCTAAAATCTAAATCTAGCCATTGATTTATAACTCTTATTAAAAAGTGTATAATTCTTTTATAATATATATTTTTATAGGGCGGTTAGCTCAGCTGGTTAGAGCGCTGCGTTCACAACACAGAGGTCATTGGTTCAAATCCGATACCGCCCACCATTTTTTTAGATTAAAAGATTTCTATTGCCCATTTACCCTGCAATGATATACTATGAAAACATATATTAATATTTATATATAAATATTATTATCATCTCTAAAAATAAGAGGTGAAAAATGAATTTCAAAAAAAAGCTCCAATTAATCCCTGTTTTCATTACCATAATATCTATTGTTTTAGTGTCTCTGTCCCTGCAATGCGCAGCTGGAGGAGAAGCACCAGAAGTAGAACTTGAGATTTATGATGGGCCTGATTTTTCTGAATCCGAAAACATGTGTTACTACAGAATAGAAGCAATCGTTAGCGGTGAACCTGAACCTGAAGTTAAGTTTAGCAGCGATGATAATGTAAGAAATATCGGCTCTGATAAAGTCGAAGTAGGAGTAGAAGTTGGTGATTCCTACAATCTCAAAGTTACTGCTAACAATTCAGAAGGTACAGCCACTACTTCTATTGTTCTTTCAGGCGAGTGCGGTAAAGAAGTAGTTCAAGAAGATGTAGAGGAAGAGGAAGAAGAGACTCCTGAAGAGGAGGAAGAGGAAGCAACCTCCGAGGAAGAAGAAGAAGAAACCACTGCAGTAGCGCCTACCATATCTCTTGAAATATATGAAGGTCCTACTCCTGCTGACGTTATATGTTTTTACAGGGTAAAGGCATCAGTCACAGGAACTCCGAGCCCAACAGTCACCTGGAGCAAAGATGACAGCCATGGTGCATGGGGGACCAAAAAAGCTCAGGTCAATCTTTATAGCCCAGCAGAGACTTATACTCTTACCGCTACTGCTAAAAATTCTGCAGGAGAAGACTCCGATTCAATCAGCTTAAGCTGGGGTTGTGCGCCTTTAGTTACTGAACATACAGAAAATTTTCATCCTTCAATTTACGGTACAGTAGGTTCAGGCGGAGGAGTAACAACAGATGGAATAGCTTTTGGTGACTCAGCAGTAAATACAGATTGGAGAGGTCTATTTGCATTTGATGTAAGCTCGCTTGACGGAAAAGAAATAACAAGCGCAAAGTTAAAATTAACAGGTCCTGACTATTATAGTGTCTGCGACTTTAAAGGAAATATTTATATCTTCTATAATGATTTTCTGCCCACTCTGGACGCCGCTGATTATCTTCCTTCTGGAGCTTACGGAACTCCACATGTTTTCTCATACAACACAGACCCTCTGGAGTTTTCAACTGATTTCCTGAAAGATAAGGTTATAGAAAGGGCAGCCAGTGGCGAAGAACTCCAGTTTATTATAGGTTATGAAAGTGCTGTAACAGATGGTGAAGGAGATTCTGAAGGTAGGGCTTACTACGCAAATGATATCACCTTAACTGTTAAATATCTTGAATGATTGATTGAGATAGCATTTTTTCTGTAAAGATCTTTGGCTTAATTGCTATACAGCCCATAAAATGATTATAAATTCATGGGATAAAAAAACATCTGGGTATTTACATTTATTTTAGAAGAAAAATATCCACCCTCAAATATTTTATCCTAAAGGACAAAATATAAACTATATAAATTAGTTCTTTATAACAATCTCATTACTGCCGGTAGAATTATTTTGGCGTTACTTAGCACCAAACTCTTCCATTGCATCGTATAAATAATTCAGGTAAGTTGCAACCGGGCCTCCGCCCATCATAACAGCCAGGGCAGCAACTTCAACGAGCTCTTTTTTTGTTACGCCTTTTTCTATGGCATCCTTGGCATGAAAGGCTACGCAATAATGACATCGCAGAACAAGAGCCATCCCGACAAGTATCAACTCTTTAACTTTCGGTGAAATATTTCCCTCTTTTTTTGCTTCTGCCATAAATTTACCAAAAGAAGCCATAAATTCAGGGCTATCCTCACCCAGGCTTTGTAGAGTTTTACCTGTATCATTGACCATGTCTTTAGAACTTTCTGCCATTTCTTACCCTCCTTCACTTTAATAATGCTTAAACCCTAGGGTATTATATTAAACCATATAAACTATTTCAACTAAATTTTATATCCAGAATAAAGTATTTTTTAATTCTATAGAAAACCATCGGAAGAAACAGCTTTATTTAGGTTCATAAGTATCCTAAAATATATCTTCATTGAATGTTTATTTCAAAAGGAAATTTATGGACTCTTCACAGATAATTGATTTACTTACAAAATATGGATACGCGGTAATATTTCTGCTTGTTATAATCGAAGGACCTATGGTTACAATTATATCATCTTTCCTTGCAGCATCAGGATACCTTAATCTATTTATTCTCTACCCTTTAATTGTAACTGCCGATCTTTTCGCAGATGTTTTATGGTATTTCGTGGGATATCTTGGAAGAAAAAATATCGTCAATCGATGGGGTAGATTTTTGGGGTTGACTCCAGATAAAATTGCTGGATTTGAAAAATTAAATAATAAATTTAAAGAAAGCCAGGGCAAAATATTATTCACCGCAAAAATCACTCATATAATAGGTTTTCCTTTCCTTATTGCTGCTGGAATCTTCCACATAGATATAAAAAAGTTTGTATGGTTTAATTTTCTGGCTACCATACCCAAAGTTATTTTTTTTATGATTCTGGGCTATTATTTTGGCGAGGCAAGCGAAATAATTACCAAATACCTTGGATACGGTACATTTATCGGGACAGCATTATTAATTCTCTCACTCGTATCATATATATTAATTCAGAAATTTTCCAAAAAGTTTTTTAAAAAATATGAACCATAAACTAAGAATATTATTTGCCCTGGAAAGCTATCCACCTGAAATTACGGGGTCTGGAATCGCGACCATACGTCTTGTCAGGAGCCTTGCAAAAAGAGGACATAAAATTGCAGTGGTCTGTCCCGGGAAAAAACTAATCGGAGAACAAACCAGGGAAGGTCGTATAATCGTTTATAGAATAAGCTCACTTCCAGTCATATTTCATAAAGAATTCAGATTCTCCCCATTTGCTTTTATTAACACTGGAAAATTCTTTAAAAAATTTAATCCCGACATAATACACATAGAAGACCACCTGTTTACAGCGAGAGCAGCTGTAAGATTTGCCAGAAAAAATAATATCAAAATAATAGGAACCAATCATTTTACTCCTTATAACTGGCTATATAATTTAAACCTTCCGGATGGTACTTTTATCTATAAAATAGTAAAAAAAATACTCTGGAATTACTTCTTAAATTTATTTAACAAAATAGATGTCATAACAGTACCATCCCTCTATGCCAGAAAAATATTAAAAAATTCAGGGATAAAAAAACCGGTAAAAGTAATTTCAAATGGACTTGAACTAAAAGAATTTAAAAAGACCACTCCAGAAGATGAAATCCTATCCAAATACAAAATTGACAGTAAAAAAATAATTCTCCTTTCTGCAAGCAGGCTTGACAAAGAAAAGAGAGTCGACCTTCTTATAAATGCTATTTGCAAGATAAAAGACAGGGCATATTTCCATCTTATTATAACTGGTAGAGGAAAGGAAAAAGAAAAATTAAAAAAAATAACCATGGATAAAGGTCTCTCCGGTCTGGTGACATTCACCGATTTTATTACAAAGATAGATCTAAGAAATCTTTACCATGCAAGTGATATTTTCCTGACTGCAAGCGAAGTAGAACTACAGGGTTTGTCAATAATGGAGGCAATGGCCTGTGGTTTGCCTGTAATTGGAGCAAAATCAATGGCTATACCTGAACTGGTAAAAGATGGTATAAATGGTTATCTTTTTGAGCCAGGTAATGAAAAAGATGCAGCCAAAAAAATCCTTAAACTCATATCAAATAAAAAATTGAGGGAAAAAATGTCTGAAAATAGCCTTAATTTAATCAACAAACATGATATCGAATTAACCTTAGAAGAGTATGAAAAAATATACTACCGCTTGTTACCTACCAAAAATTAGATATCAATATCATAAACTCTCCATGTAAAAGCAACCTTCCCCAATTTGAAAATAGGATTTATAATATCCAGATTTATATCGGCAAGCTGCGAGCCGGAGGCATATTTGAACCCATGACTGACCGCGCTCTTGCTGATTTTATAAAATACCCTGGATTCTATGCCTGCTCTCCTGTAGCCCTTTTGAACTCCCAGCAGCAGAACTCTCAGTCTCGTGAAACCTTTTGCCTTAATTTTTCTCTTAATTCGATTATAAATTTTAATATCCCGGCTCAAATCTTTCGGGTTAAAAAATTGCCCTGACGGCATATATGGCCACTTTCTGTCAAAAGCTTCTATTTCTTCATTTATATCAGGGATATTAACAGAAAGTCCTATGGGCTTACCGTCCTTTTCTATCATAAAAACCAGACCTTCCATTGATACTGCCTTTATACTCATAGCAAGGTAATTGAATTCCGCGTCAGTTATCCTTACCTGTTGCGGGTGATTCTCACTATCCCAGAGGTCATTATAAAGTTTCTTTATTTTCTCCATTTCATTTTTATAATCTCTAAATTTTACTTCTCTTATTTTTATACTATCCTGAACTCCTTTTTTTCTGCTTGCAACTTTATCCAGAACTTTCTCAATCCTGTCCATATACTGCCTGGAAATAATTTCGTCAGTAACCACACTATACCAGTCATTTTTCTTAACCAATCCATACTTTTCAAAAAAGTCTTTATAGTATGGAGCGTTGTAAGGCTCCATAAAATAAGGTTTGTTCTCAAAACCGCTTATTAGTAATCCAACCTCACCTGCTGCATTAAATTTTGCAGGACCAATAACCTTACTGCATCCGTTAGCTTTAAGATAACCTATAGCAGCATCAATTAACATTTCCGCAACATGCCTGTTTTCAATAGACTCAAACAATCCAAACCAGCCAATATTATTCCCATACTTACGGTTATAATTATAATTGATAAAAGCTATTATCCTTCCTGCAGGTTTATCATTATCATCTACAATAAAAAATTTAATCCGAGCATGTTCAAAAAAAGGGTTCCTGCCAATGACTCCGGGTATGCTGATAGATGCTGGGTTAAGATATTCGACTTCCTGAATGAAAAGAGGATTTATTTTATGAGATTCCTTGCTTTTATACCAGCCTATATAATAAGGGACGATCACGAACTCTTTCAGCCTTTTTAGATTTATATTATTAATAGAGCCTGGCTTATATTCTCCAGTTTCCCTCAAATTATATTTGTGCATGCTTTACTTAAAAAATAATCCTTATTACAAATAAAAGTATTATAATTAATATCTTTATAATAAACAATCAATAGCACAAATAAACTTATTGAAAATAATCTGAGCTAAAAATAAAAAAATACCAGTTTAGAAAAGACTGGTTAATTCTTGACTTATGACCTATATTATTCTAAGAAGAACTTATCGGGTAAGGAGAATAAAATGATAGCCTTGTTTACAATCTGGCCCTATGGCAAAGAAAAAAGCATGAGTAAAGATATAGCAGAAGTAATAAAATTGATAGAGAAAAGCGGGTTATCTTATGAGTTTCATTCAATGGGAACAAATATTGAAGGAGACTGGGACCGGGTAATAGATTTAATCAAAAAATGCCGGGAAAAATTACTGGAAACCAACAGTCGAATTGGAATATCAATACTGATTGATGAGAAAAAAGAAGCAACCAATCAAATAGCCCACAAAATAAAATCAGTAAAAGAAAAATTATAAACTATAGGAGAATATTTAAATGGAAAAACACCAGCCAACTTATGATGAGGCAATATCCCTTCTTAAGGAATTCAATAAATCAGAGAGTTTGCTGAAGCATGCTTTTTCGGTTGAGGGCGCAATGAGATATATGGCAGCCAGAGCAGGAGAAGATGAGGATAAATGGGGAATAGTAGGATTGATACATGACCTGGATTATGAACTTTTCCCTGAACTCCATTGCAAGAAAACAAAAGAAATATTAGAAGAGCGGGGCTGGCCGGAAGAGTACGTCCGGGCAGTTTTATCCCATGGATGGGGCATCTGTACCAATGTAAAGCCAGAAACCTTAATGGAAAAGACCCTTTATGCAGTAGATGAACTGACTGGCTTTATAACTGCCGTGGCACTGGTAAGACCATCAAAAAGCCTATCTGACCTTGAGGCAAAATCAGTCATAAAAAAATGGAAAGAGAAATCATTCGCTGCCAGTGTTAGCCGTTCGGTGATTGAAAAAGGCTCTGAAATGCTTGGAATGGATTTAAAAGAACTGATTACAGATGTAATCATGGGAATGCGTAAAATAGCCGGCAGAATAGGTCTCTGATAATTAGAATTTACTAAATACTAATTTTACTGTAGCATTAAATAAAACTATATTCTTTCTGTATTTATATAACTACTTACTTTCTGTATTTTAATTTATAAATTAAAAATATAAGGAGGGAATATGCTTAGAAAGAGCAAAAAAATATCGTATGCGCTTCTTAACTTAATCGGATTCATAGCAGTAATCGCAGTAAATACCCTGGCGATGACTCTTCCTATAAATAATATAACAACGGGAGAGGTTTCGGACAAATACCCCAATTTATTTGTACCTGCCGGTATAACATTTTCCATATGGGGAGTTATTTACTTGTTTCTCGCACTCTTTATCATATATCAGTTTGTAATACCATTTAAGAAAAGCACCGGCGAGAGGGGTATTTTTGAAAAGACAGGCCTGCTATTTTTTCTTTCGTGCATCTTTAATGTGTCCTGGATATTTGCATGGCATTACGGTATTGTATGGCTTTCACTTGCTATAATGATTTTACTCCTTATAACCCTTATAAGTATATATGTAAGACTCAAAACAGGCAGGGCAGGAATAAAAAATCATGAAAAGTTTTTTGTAAATATTCCTTTTAGTCTTTACCTGGGCTGGATTACCGTTGCAACAATTGCAAATGTGACCGCATTTCTTGTGGATATCAACTGGGATGGATTCGGCATAAGCGAACAGCTATGGGCTGTTATCCTGATCGCAGCAGCACTTATAATAACGCTTTTAACATTGCTTTCAAGAAATGATATATTTTACTCGCTTGTCGTTATCTGGGCTTTTACCGGTATTATCTTAAAGAGAATAGCAGATACAGGTACATCAGACAATGCCATAGTAATAACAAGTATTGCCAGTATAGCAATTTTAGCACTCTTGATTATCATCCAGCTGGTCAGGAAGAAAAAAGTCTATTGAGCACTTTGACCGGAGCATTAATATGCTGGTAAAATTGAGTTGTGGGTGGTTAGCTCAGACTGGTTAGAGCGCTGCGTTGACATCGCAGAGGTCATTGGTTCAAATCCAATACTACCCACCATTCTAATTTAATTTCGGCGACGACTTTTACTCTATCTTACAACTCCTGGAGAAACGAGTTCACCATTGCTCAGGCTGTAGACTGATTTATAAAGAGGCGCAACAGCTAAAAATCCAAGCTCATTTAGATATTCTGCAAATTTATCAGAAACTTGATCCTCTCCATGGGTAACAAAAACTTTATCCGGTTTTTCCTCAAAACTATTTATCCACCTTAAAAGCCCATCCCTATCTGCATGCGCAGATAATGATGTAAAATTATAAATATCAGCAAGCACTGATATTTCCTCTCCGTAAATTGTAACTTCTTTCGCACCATCAAGCAGTTCTCTTCCAAGCGTCCCATAAGCCTGGAAGCCAGAAAAGATTATGGAGCATTCCTCCTTCCAGAGATTGAATTTCAAATGATGCCTTATTCTCCCTCCGTCACACATACCGCTTGATGAAATAATTACCTTGGGAACCGGGTTATAGTTCAGCTCCTTTGATTCATCAGTTGAATCAGTAAAAGTTAAATCCGGGAAGTCGAGCGGGTTAAAACCCCCCTTAAGTATTTCTTTTGTCTGGCTATCTCCATAAATCATCAAATCATCGTCATATAACTTCGTCACCTCTGATGCAAGGGGGCTATCTACATAAACAGGAAAATTGGATACTGAAACCAGTTTTCTTTCTTTAATATCCCGGATTAAATATAAAAGTCCCTGGGTCCTCCCGAGAGCAAAAGATGGGATAATAACATTCCCGCCTCTCAGTAATGTCCTGTCTATAATCTTTGCCAGATCCAGCGCATAATCATCACTTTTTTCATGATTCCTGTCCCCATATGTGGATTCCATAACAACAAAGTCAGCTTCTTTTATATACTGGGGGTCTTTTATTATCGGCTGCTCCAGATTACCTATATCTCCTGAAAAAACAATCTTTTTATTTATTCCGTTCTCACTTAAAAATATTTCAACCGATCCAGAGCCGAGTATATGACCGGCATCGATAAAATTAAACTGGATACCGTCACTGATTTTATTCATATTATTGTAGCTGCAGGGTACCAGAAGCTCTACTGTATCTTCAACATCTGCAGTTGAATATAAAGGGGCGACTTTATCCTTTCCGGTTCTTTTATTTTTTTTGTTTTCCCACATAGCATCCATTTCCTGTATGCTCGCACTATCCTTGAGCATAACCGAAGCCAGGTCACAGGTAGCCTCTATCGCATATATTTTACCTCTGAATCCTTCCTTAACCAGCAACGGCAGCCTACCACTGTGGTCCATGTGGGTGTGTGTCAATATAACAAAATCTATATCAGATGCATTAAAAGGAAGCCTCTGGTTATCTTTCTCGTCCTGCCCCTGCTGCAAACCGCAATCCACAAGAAATTTCTTACCGTCTGCCTCCAGAGAATAACAACTGCCGGTTACTTCTCTGGCAGCTCCGTAAAATGTTAGATTCATATCATCTACTTCCCTTATAATTAAAAAACTTATGTTTTTTTTATGTAACAAGCCATTAGCTACTTTTATGGCTTATCAAGCACTTCGTCTTGGCGATCTCAGGAAAAAGACCATAATAGCGCCCAGAGCCAGAAGCACAATCGCACCATAATAAGCAACAGCAAAAGTCTGATAAATATCATACATCTTGCCTGCTAAAAAAGAGAGCATAAATCCTCCAACGCCCCATGAGGTAAATACCAGTCCATAGTTTATTCCAAAGTTCTTCAAACCATAATAATCTTTGGTAAGCGCGGGGAAAAGACTGAGATTTGCACCATAGTTCATCCCGACCAGTGCTGATAATATAGCCATCATCGGGACCGTTGCAAGGAATGTTCCTTCTTTTGTAATTGATATCAGAAAAATAGCTACAGCCTGTATGACAAATATCAAAAAGAGTGTAATCTTCCGTCCTATCTTATCGCTCAGCACCCCTGCGATAATCCTGCCGGCACCATTACCGATTGCAAGAATCGCAACAAGAATAAATCCCAGCTGGATATTCGCCTGGCGAACTGCGATGGTAGCAAGTTTTGATATAATCATAAGACCTGCTCCTGCTCCAAAAGCATACATGAACCAGATAAGGTAGAACTGGGGAGACTTTAGCATTTCAACCGGCGTCCAGTTATTTTTATCATGAACCACAGCCTGCTTTTCAGTTTCAGCTTTAACAGGAACATAGTCTTTTGGGGGTGGCTTTAAAACCGTTGCAAGGCCATTCCAGACCAGCATAACCAGCGGCTTGATTCCAGTTATCAGAGCAAAAAAACCTATACCTAAAATCAGCATCATCATCTGCATGCCATATCTATTTATCAGCCATTCCGAAAGAGGTGCAGCATAAACAGATGCAAGCCCGAAACCGGAAACAACAAGACCTGTTATCAGGCCGGTTCTGGCAGCAGGAAACCATTTAACTGCCGGCGGAGTAGCTGCAGCATAACCAAAACCAATACCGGCGCCTGCCAGGACGCCAAACCCTACAAGATAACCAACCGGTGAAGTCGTCTGACTTGATATGATAAATCCCAGACCAACTAAAAGCCCTCCGATTGCAGCAACTATGCTCGGGCCAATCTTATCCTGCATGCGTCCCGCTACTACCATTACCAGTGAAAATACCAGGCATGCAAACATATACGGCATTGACTTGGCAGTTTCTGTCCAGCCCCATTCAGCAGGAACCGCCGCACTGATAACGCTCCAGGTATAAAGAATACCGAGGGCCAGATTGATTCCCATTCCTGCAAATGTTACCAGCCAGCCTTTGTTCTCAACAGGTGAAATATTACTAGTATTATTCATGAAAACTCCTTTTTATAATTATAAAAAAATGGGTGTACCGTTTTTACGATACACCCAGTTTATTTACATTATGAGCTTCTATTCACCACGCCCTGATATCAGGGCATCTATAACACTGGGATCTGCCAGTGTCGAAATATCACCAAGATTATCGGTGTTCTTTTCAGCAATTTTCCTAAGAATACGTCTCATAATCTTACCGGACCTTGTTTTTGGTAGGGCCGAGGCAAACTGAATTGCCTCCGGCGTTGCAATTGGCCCGATTTCTTTACGAACGTGCAGGATTAGCTCCTTCTTAAGCTCATCACTTTCTTCTATGCCTTGCTTAAGTGTTACGAAAGCATACAGCGCCTGACCTTTAATATCATGTGGAATTGGTGTAACCGCTGCTTCAGCAACATCTCTATGACTGACAAGAGCACTTTCAACCTCTGCAGTACCAATTCGGTGACCTGAAACATTGACCACATCATCTATACGACCCATCAACCAGTAATCTCCATCCTCATCAACGCGGCAGCCGTCACCTGTAAAATACATATTCTCAAACATTGTAAAGTATGTATCAATAAAACGCTCGTGGTCACCCCACATCGTACGCATCATTCCTGGCCAGGGCTTACGAATGCATAGCTTGCCATTTTCATTTACGTCACATGGTGTACCATCATCTCTCAACACCACCGGGTCCACTCCAAAGAATGGGCGTGATGCGCTACCGGGTTTTAGAGTCATTGCTCCAGGCATGGGACTTATCATAAAACCGCCGGTCTCAGTCTGCCACCATGTATCCATAACAGGACAGCGGTTATGTCCAACTTTCTCATAATACCATAACCAAACCTCGGGGTTAATTGGCTCACCAACTGTCCCAATAATTCGCAGCGAATCAAGCTTGTATTTTTCAACCCATTCATCACCCAGCCGCATCAATGCTCGTATTGCAGTAGGTGCTGTATAAAATACTGTAACTTTAAACTTATCACAAATCTGCCAGAATCTACCGGCATCCGGATAAGTCGGTACACTCTCATACATCAAGCTTGTCGAACCATTTGCCAGTGGGCCATAGACAATATAGCTATGCCCCGTAACCCAGCCAATATCCGCAGTACACCAGTAGATATCGTCATCGTGAATGTTAAATACCATTTTGTGTGAAGTTGCTACATGCAGCAGATAACCCGCAGTTGTATGAACAACACCTTTTGGTTTACCTGTCGAACCTGATGTATACAAAATAAAGAGCGGGTCTTCGGCGTTCATTTTTTCTGGCGGACAATCCGCACTGACTTTTGCCATCTCATCATCATACCAGAAGTCCCTTCCCTCTTTCATATCGCATGAGTCATCTCTTACCTTAGCAACAATGACAGATTCAATAGACGGACAGTCACGCAGTGCCTCATCGGCGATTTTCTTTAGCGGAATGTGCTTTCCGGCACGAACCGAGATGTTTGTTGTAATAAGCATTCTGCAATTGGAATCATTGATACGGTCCTTAAGAGCATCAGCACTGAAACCACCAAATATTACTGAATGAATCGCGCCGATACGGGTACATGCCAGCATCACAATTGCCAGCTCCGGAACCATTGGCATATAGATTGCAACACGGTCTCCCTTTTTAATACCTCTGGATTTTAGCACATTGGCAAACTTCGAGACTTCCCTGTGCATCTCCTTATAGGTAAACTTCCTGACTGCACTGTCTTCCTCACCCTGCCAGAGTATCGCAGTTTTGTTTTCAATCTCCGTTCCAAGATGACGGTCCAGACAATTGACAGATACATTAAGCTCCCCATCTGCAAACCATGAGTGCTCGATTTTTCTTTTCCTGACATCCCATTCATATTCAAGAGATTTGGTTGGCTTCTTAAACCAGTCAAGCACTTTTGCCTGTTCCAGCCAGAAGCTGTCCGAGTCATTAATTGATTGCTCCCACATTTTCTGGTATTGCTCCATTGAAGAAATCATAGCTTCTTTCTGAATCTCCGGATTGGGTGGAAATTTACGACCCTTCTGTGCTTGAGACTGGGTGTCTTTTACTTCTTCAGTCATAAAATCTTCCTTTCTCAAATATGTAATTTAAAAAAAATATAATTTATATATAAGTTTTTTTAGTTCTTTTTAAAATAAATCTGGCTTTCTTTTATTGCATAGTCTACCAGATTTAACTTAAAACTCAACAAAAAAAGCTTTTTTAACTAACTTAAATAAAACCAAAAGATAGCAAAAAATATTATTTCAGTTTAAGCTCGCAATAATTTTCTCCGTCTCTTTCAGTAACTTGAAAACCCCTCTTTCTGAGCATATGCAACATTACTACATTCTCATCCAGAACACTTGCATATACCTTTTTTATTTTCCTTTCTCTTGCTATTTCTAGAATATAATCAGTGAATTTATTACCAAGTCCCTTAAACTGCCAGGGGTCGGCAACAACGATAGCAAATTCAGCAGTCTCGTTATAAGGATCTGCTATCAACCTTACAACGCCTGCCATTTTTTTCTCACCCTGCTCTTCAACCTCCCCGATTATGGCTATTTCCCTGTAATAATCAATCTGAGTATACCTTATCAGCAGTTCATGAGTTATATCCTTGATAAGCTGGAAAAACCTAAATCGCTGGGTTTGCTCCGAGAAATTTCTAAACATCTCTTCTTCCATTGGCTCATCCTCAGGCCTTACCGGTCTCAACACAGCTTCTCGCCCATCACTCATGGTAAATTTAGTTACATATTCACTCGGATAAGGAGATATAACCATGTGAGAATAGGGCTCTACTCTTTTCCCGGCTATATTTTCATCCAGCACTACCTTTGCATCGAGAGCTGTTCCACCTACAGCGTCCACACCAAAAGGATTTATTTCAATGCTTTTTATTTCAGGAAAATCAGATAGAAGGTAAGCGAACTTATAAAGCAGAAATTGTATCGTTTCTATATTTACACCTTCCATGCCTCTATATCCCTTTAGAAGCTTATAAATTTTTGTCTCTTCAATCAACCTCATGGCAAGAGCCATATTCAAAGGCGGTAGGCCTATGTTTACATCATTGAAAACCTCAACAGCAACCCCACCCATTCCGAAACATATAGAAGGGCCAAATAATGAATCTTTCTCGGAACCGATAATTAATTCATATCTTTTGGAAATCATCTGTTCGACCAGGATACCTTCTATTTTTGCTTCCGGAGCTAATCTCTTTACACTTTCCGTTATTTCTCTGAAAGCTGCCTTTGCTTCGGCAGACGAAGCAACATTTATTTTGACCCCACCTACATCTGTCTTGTGCAGTATATCAGGAGACAATATTTTCATTGCAACAGGATAGCCTATCTTGCTCTCAATTTTTGCTATTTCACGTTCTGAATATATGGCAATGTTTTTTATTACAGGAATATGATAAAACTCCAGAAGTTTCTTTCCTTCATATTCCGTAAGAGTGTACCTTTTTTCTTTTAGAGCATCCTTTATTAATCTTTTTGCTTTTGCCTTCTCGGGGCTAAAAGCATCAGGTATAGTTTCCGGAGTTTCATAAAGCAATTCCAGGTTTCTTGAATAGTTATACATATTCATAAATGTTTTTACAGCATCTTCAGGAACCCTGAAGCAGGGTATGCTTCCTTTTTTCAATATTTCACATGCGCATCTCACATCTTCCTCTCCCATCCATGATGCAAGAATAGTTTTTTTGCCTCTATTTGGAAGTTCCACCACTTTTTGAGCAATGCCTACAAGGTCTGTCATTGACTGTGGGGTAAGAACAAGAAGTATCCCGTCAACATTGTTATCCTCAAGACACAGGTTTACTGCTGTTTTATACAACTCAGGTTTTGCATCTCCAAGAACATCTATGGGATTCCCGTGACTCCAGGCGCCGGGCAGCGCTTCATTAAGCTTCGCCATAGTTTTTTCTGAAAGCTTTGCTAGCTTGCCTCCACCTTCAATTAATGAATCAGTAACAATAACCCCCGGACCTCCTGCATTTGTTACTACGGCAAGTCTTTTTCCTGCCGGCCTCCTTTGCATGGATAGTGCCTGAGCAGCATCAAAAAGCTCTCCTATGGTGTCGACTCTTATGATTCCTGCTCTTTTAAAAGCAGCATTGAATATAGCGTCATTACCAGTTAAGCTCCCTGTGTGTGACATTGCCGCTTTCGCTCCTTCTTTGCTCTTACCCACTTTAAGAAGAATAATAGGTTTGCTTCTTGAAAACGCTCTTGCTGCTGACAGAAATCTTCTCGCATCTGTAATAGACTCCATATAAATTATTATGCTGCTTGTTTCGGGGTCCTGTCCAAAGTAATCAATAAGGTCATGAAAACCTATATCTATCATTGTACCAATTGATACAAAATGACTGAAGCCGACATTGTTTTTTACGGACCAGTCAAGAATCGAAGTACATAGTGCGCCACTCTGTGAAATAAAAGCTATCTTTCCGGGCAAAGCCATTTTATTGGCAAAACTCGCATTTAAATATCTTGATGGCTTTATAAAACCGAGACAATTAGGTCCTATTATTGCCATATCATATTTCTTCTGATGCTCGAGAATCCTATTTACTAACTCTTTCCCTTCCTCTCCTATTTCACTAAACCCTGCAGAAATAATAACAATTCCATTAACTCCGGCTTCCCCGCATTCTTTTACTATATCCGGAACTGTGGCTGCAGGGGTAGCTATAATTGCCAGGTCTATTTTATCAGGAACTTTTGACACCGAGGGGTATGTTCTTACACCCTGCACACTCTCTCTTTTATTGTTTACAGGGTATACTACGCCATCATAACCAGAACCTATAAGATTATTAAGTATATCATATCCCACACTTCCCTTTGTTCCACTTGCACCTATTACCGCTATAACATGCGGATTAAAAAGTTTTTTGAGTTTATCGAACGTAGCCATATTTCACCTCTTCGTAACCTATATCTTCCAGAATCTCCTCAGATTTTTCTCTAATTCAATTCTTCTTGCCTCATATTCATTAATTGCTATTATCCTTGAATCAGTCGTTCTCTCTTCATATGGTATTGCTTCGCCATTTACACCTGCTATAAAGTTATTAATACACTTGTGGAGCACTTCAACATTATAACCGCCCTCCAGTGTTGCAAATATATTATTGAAGTTATCCCTTAATATCTTCCCCAGCCTATAATATGAAACAAGGCTAAACCTCAAATCAAGAAGGAGATCATACTGATATCCATCAAACCCTGCGGAGCAAGCAACCACATCCGGTTTAAACTGAAGAGCAACGGGAATAAAGGTTTCTATTGCATCAATGAATATTTCATCACCGCTGCCTGGAGGTAAAGGTACACAAATCGTATAACCTTCACCCTTCCCCTCACCTATCTCATTTACATTGCCTCCTCCTGGAAAAGCCGGGAACTGGTGAAGAGACCAGTACATTACTTTATCTGTCTCGTAAAAAAATCTTACCGTTCCATCCCCCAGATGAGAATCAAAATCCAGTATTAGAACTCTTTTCCCTTCATTTACCAGTTTCTGAACAGCTATTGCGATATTATTGAATATGCAGAAACCACTTGATTTATTTGGATGCGCATGGTGCCCGGGAGGTCTTACCAGTGCGAAATCACCTGATTCAGACGCCATAATGGTTGCACCTACAGCATATAGGGCAGCTTCATAACTTTTCTCTGAGGTAAAAGTTTCTCTGTCCAGAGGTTTTGATTTGGAACAATATTCCTTAACATGCTCAACATATTTTTGCGTATGAAATAGATTAAGATACTTTTCTCCATTGAGTACATCTGTTTCAGGAAGCTTTCCCAGAGATTCGATTCTTTTTCTGTTCTCAGGATGCATTCCTGTATCATGTTCAAGAAATATTTTATTGTAGATTATTTTCATCTCTTAAAAAATAACATTCAAATGTCTTAAAAAAATAGCACCATTTTTAGAACCGTAGCAATTTTACCAGTATCTCTTCAAGAGGGCAAGGAAACTCTTTACCATTATATATGTCTGCCGCATTTTATATCTTAAAAGGGAAACACGACATCCGCCAGTATTTACAGGGCAGTAATATATATTACTTTCAAAATAATGGCAAGTAGTGATTATAAAAAATTTTACTTCTAAAAAATGAGATAATGGAACTGTTCAAGGAAGTGATTGTATCTCATCATATAATTTTTTCATAATCTCTGTAGCCTTCCCCTGCAGAAAAATGTCGGTAATAGTATTCGTGTATGCAGAAGGCAGAACATTAACTTCTATAATCTTTTTATGATTCTTTTTCGCTTCATAGGGAATCAAACTTGCCGGCATAATTTCACCTGTCGTACCTATGAGTATAAATACATCAGATTCAATAGCTTCAGCAAAGGAATTGCTTCCAGCCGGTTCAGGTATACCTTCTCCAAAAAAAACAATATTTGGTTTTAACACCGCTCCACAGTGCTCACATTTCGGAGGGAGGATGCTTAAATCAATACTATCAGCCGGGTAAACTCTTGAGCATTTATTGCATACAAGCTCCCTGGAATTACCATGAAATTCATAGACCTCCCTGCTGCCAGCTTTCTGGTGCAGGTTATCTATATTCTGGGTGATAACAGAATGCAGCCAGCCCTTCTGTTCCATTTTAGCCAGAACTATATGAGCAGCATTTGGTTCAGCTCTGTCAAAGAAATCATAAAATATCTCTTTAATTAACTTCCATGAACTCACGGGATTGGCGTAAAAATTGTTAATATCTAAAAGTTCGGGTGAATATTTGTTCCAGAGTCCATTTTCCCCCCGAAATGGGGGTATCCCGCTTTCAACAGATATTCCTGCTCCTGTGAATGCAGTAACCCTTCTCGCATTTTTTATTAATTTCGCAGCTTCTTTAAACAATTAATTAAGTCCCCTACCTTTAATTTCTCCTATCAGGCTTTTACATTAAAAGGCCATTTGCATAAATTTGAAGAAGTTCCCGATACCCGGAGCGGCTTTCTGTTATCGTAATTTTCCCTGAAGAAACCTTTATAAATTCCTTAAAAATTAATTCCCCAACTTCCTTTACAGAAGCACTGCCTTTTATTATATCGCCGGCATATATATCAAAGTATTCTCTTTCTTCTATATCTTCAGGATTTCCCATAATCTTTATAACAGGAAAAGCAGGTATACCCGGGGGATACGAAGGCAGACCCCTGAAACGTGCGGGTAGCCCTCCGCCAAAGCTAAATACCTGTATCTGGGCCCCTGCAGCAAACATACCAAGAAAAAGCTGCGAGGCCTGGGTTGTACCATCCATAAAATAAAGACCTGAAGATGAAGGCTTTTCTCCATATTCCAGTACATCTACCAGCGGTGTGCTGCCGCCTTTGATAATAGCTCCGAGAGACTTTTCCTCAATTGTGGTCAATCCACCTGCTATATTCCCCTTTGTTGGCTCGGAACCCAGTATATCGACACCGTAGTCAGCTATCTCTTTTTTCATACGGTTAACACAGCTTATCAATTTCTTACCTACTTCTCTACTGGAAGCTCTTCTTGCAAGTACATGCTCGGCTCCAATCAACTCCGCTGTTTCTGAAAAGATTACCTTGCCTCCATTTTCTATAAGCAAATCAGACGCCACACCGGTGGCAGGATTGCTCGCTATAGCAGATACTGTACCGGAACCCCCGCATTTTATTCCTATTGTCAAATCAGCTATATCGCACTTTTTTCTTTCATCCTCCGAAGCTTTTATAATAAGTTCTCGCAGGATACTTACCCCTTTTTCCAGCGCAGAATTATAGTTTTTTTCTTTTTCGATTGTAACTGCTTCAACCCTCTTATACGGCAGTATTTCCTCTGCAAGTTCCTCCGCTGAAATACTCTCGCAGCCGATGCCAACAAGCAATACAGAATTTATATTGGGATTGGTCCCAATGCCTGCAAGAGTTCTTCTTGCTCTCTCAAGGTCAGGCCCGAGCCGGATGCACGCATGGTTATGCAAAAGTGGTATGGCTCCGGTAACCTTTGATGCAATCTCTGATGCGAGTTCATTAATACAACCTATGGTTGGAAGGACCGCAACATGGTTCCTTATACCTGCTCTGCTGTTTTTCCTTGGATACCCGTAAAAATGCATTCTCTCCTCCTTTAACTACCGCTACATTTCAGGTTGCTTTTAACATTATGAATATGAACATGTTCCCCCTGACCAATCCGGCCTGTTGCAGTTCCTATTATCTCACCATACTTTATTACCATCTCTCCATCATTAATCGAGTCTGCCGCTATTTTATGGCCGGTTTCAATTTCTTTTGTGGCTTCGATATTTTTTATTACATTATTCCCGGTAGAAATAATATCTACCACCTCTCCTTTTTTTACACTTTCAAGAACAGTTGCAACATTATCTCGCTCATTCATTAAAATTGCTTTTTTCATTATTTCCAGCCTCACCTTCATAAAAAATTAAGGCAAAAATATTATTCTAATCATTCAAATAAAATGAAATATAGAGAATCCATTGACTTCCTGCAAACGAAATTAAAAGAATTATGAAATCTAACCAATAAGCTATGATATGCTTTAGAGTCAGTTTCATGTAATGCCCTCTATAAAATGACCATAGTATAGCACAATAATAAATATTTTCTCAATTCGACAATATCACTGTGGATCTTTGCTTGAAACAAGCATTATATTAAGATTGAAATTCTTTTATGGTGGAGGCGGCGGGAATCGAACCCGCGTCCGGAGATATTGCCACTTAAATATCTACAAGCTTAGTCTATATTTTAAATCTCACTTTTTTACTCGTATGGACACGATTAAAAAAGCCAGCCCGCATAAAATTTCCCCTGATACTACTACAGGCAACTCATATCAGAGTATCCTGCTTACAACGCCTATCGAAAAGCGCAGGAATCTTTTCGTAGACGTAGCAGCTTAAATTAAGCTGCTAATGCTAATTCATTATCATTAGCTTTTATGTTTAGTTCAGTTATTTACGAGTTCTGATACTCGGCTTGCAATCTAAGCTCAACCTATCACCGTCGAATCCGGATCGCCCCCATTAAACCAGGTAAAGGCTACCGAACTAATAGCGATTGTATATTATACTAAAATCAATAATTTTTCAAAGCCCTTTTTATTTCAATCTCGTGTTCCTTTTCCTGTATATCCCTGCGTTTATCCCTTTTGAGTTTTCCTTTGGCAAGGGCAAGCTCAATTTTAACCCTGTTATACTTAAAATATACTCTTAGTGGAACCAGCGTGAGACTCCTGTCTGTGAGCTTCCCTTCTATTTTATCTATTTCTTTTCTGTGCATGAGAAGTTTTCTGGTACGCGTGGGGTTTATTTCCGAAATCCTGCTTTTATCATAAGGTGATATATGCATATTATAAAGAAATAACTGGTTTTTTTTTATGCGGCTATAGCTATCCTTTAAATTTATCCGGTGGTTGCGAATTGATTTAACCTCACAACCCTCAAGCACTATGCCCGCTTCGTAAGTATCAAGAATAAAAAAATCCCTTAAAGCCTTTTTATTATGGGCAATTATTCTTCTGTCCTCTTCGGAATCTTTTTTCTTTTTTAATTTACTCATTTATTATCACTCAGTATTAGCTCCATCTCTTCTATTGCTTTATTCAACTGGGTATCTTCCTCACTGTCAAGTTCAAGCTCCACCACTATATCAGGCTCTACCCCCACTCCCTCAACAGAAATTCCTGACGGTAAAAAATATTTAGCAGTTGTAAATTTTATTCCAGAGCCATCTGAAAGTTCATATAGTACCTGAACCAATCCTTTGCCAAAACTTTTCTCTCCTATTAAAATAGCCCTGTCATTGTCCTTTAATGCTCCTGCAACAAGTTCCGAGGCGCTTGCCGAATATCCATTAATTAGCACTATAAGGGGTATTTCAGTATACTTTCCTTCCTCTGCAAAGTATTCATCGACCCTTTCATCATAATCGAGCCTTCCCTTAACTGTTACTATCTTCCCTTCATCCAAAAATAAATCGCAAACGCTTATAGCATCATCCCAGGCACCACCCGGGTTATTTCTTAAATCTACTATTAAGCCCTTTGCACCATTATCAATTAACTTCTGGATCTCTTTATCAAGCTGCTCCGCGCCGCTTATCTGAAAATCATAATACCAGATATAGCCTATATCATCTTCAAAAACATCCGAAACAAGATTCGGTATATCAAATCTCGCTCTTGTTACAGTGACCGCAAAAGCACTATCGGTAGAAGGCCTGTAAAGATCAAGATTAACACTTGTCCCTTCCTCCCCCTTAATCATAGCCACTACTTTTTCGAGATCCACATCCTTTATATCCGTACCTTCAACTCTGGTTATAATATCTCCTTCACTTATGTCAGTTCCTGAAGCCGGGGTGCCTTCAATTACTCTAACAACAACTACTCTTTCTTCTTCATCAAGAGTAACAACAACTCCTATCCCGCTCATTGTTCCACTATATGATTCCATAATTGTCCCATATTCTTCAGAAGTAAAATATTCCGCATATCTGTCTTCAAGAGCAGAAATCATACCTTCGATAGCTGCCTGGAGAAGGTCTTCCTCGCTTTTTTCTCCTATTGAATTGCCCGAAATTAGATTCAGGGCTTCCTCAACAGCTTCAATATCTGCATCTTCGGTAACATCAAATACATTATCATTTAAAATATTCCCGTTATATGATTCACCGGTGATACTTTCCTTAAAGGGTTCTAAAAAATCCCTGAAAAAATCAAAACTAACACCGGTCAGTACTCCGGCAGAAAATGTAATTATAATCACGACAACCGAGATTACAGCTATCAAAATATTTTTTTTCATCCAGATATCACCCTGTAAATTATTCCAATTTTTAAATTATTATGCCAGATAAGCACGCGGGTTCTGGGCAACACCATTTATTCTTACTTCAAAATGAAGATGAGGACCCGTACTCCAGCCGGTGGAACCTACCAGCCCTATTACCTGCCCTCTTTCTACCATCTGGCCAACGGCAACATTAATACTCGAAAGATGAGCATACCAGGTGGCAAAACCTCCTCCGTGATAAACCATAATAGAATAACCATATCCACCAAAGTAACCTGCCTGTACTATCTGGCCTCCATCCGCTGCCTTTACAAGAGTACCGGTAGGAGCTGCAATGTCTATACCGGAATGGAACCTTAAAACTCCAAATATGGGGTGAATCCTGTTGCCATATTCAGACGTTACCCTGCCTGCAACGGGCCACATCAATTTGCCGGAGGGAGAAGATCCGTATCTATAGCTCTCAAGGATTCTTTTAACCTCAGCTTCCTTAATCTCAAGTTCCTTCTCCATTGCAACAAGGGCATTCCTGTTGGCAATTGTTGATGAAAGCAGGTTTTCCTTCTCATCATGCAAATCCTGAACTTCATTTGCCTTCTGCTCCGCTTTCGTAACCAGCTTTTCAACTCTGTCCTGATATTCCTCCTGTTGCTCCCTCAAATCAATTATTGACTTTTTTATTCCTATAGTTGCATCTCTTTTCTCCTTTATCGAAAGAACAATATCCGTATCCTGTTCGGCAAAAAGGTTCATCAGCTTCAATTTGGACATAAAGTCCAGAAAACCTTCAGCATTAAGTAATACTTCGAGGATATTACCCTTTCCATTCTTATAAATGGTCGCAACCCTTTCATTTAAAATCCTTACCTTCTCTGCCAGTTCATCTTCTATCCTATTTAATTCTTCTTGTTTTAAAATCATCTCTATTGTGGTCTTATCAACCTCGCTTTTCGCATGTGCAAGCTCGCCATTAAGATCATCCAGCTCCGAAAGCGCCCCTAGCAGTTCCCCCTCTACTTTTTCTAACTCACTTCTATACTGCGTTACCGATTTGTTTACCTCTTTAATTTTTTCCTGGGTCTCTTTTCTTTCTTCCTGATATTGTTCTAACTGTTCCTCGAGTGTCTGGGCAGAAATGGATTCTGGCATGGAAGTAGATAGAATGAAAAAGCCGGAGAGTGTCAATATTATTATTACGAATATTGCTATAATGTTTTTACTTTTAATCATCATTACATTTGATTTTTATTGTAATTATTTTAATACTAATTATTAAAAATTAAAAATACCCGGATTTTGAAGAACATCAGGCACTAACGTATCTTCTCAAAGCAATTCCGCTGCTTACAATCCCGATAAGTCCACCCAGAACAAATATCCCTATATATACGTAAAATATAACATTCCCGCTGCCGATTATAGCCAGGTCTTTAATGCGCATGGTATCCGCAATTATTACTTCTCCCTTTGCCAGGAGGAAAGTATTGATAAAGTATAAAAGTATAATAGATATCACGCTTCCTGAAAAACCTTCGAAAAATCCCTCAAAAAGAAATGGTATTCTTACAAACCAGTTAGTTGCTCCTACAAGTTTCATAACCTCTATCTCTTTCCTGCGGGCATAAATAGAGAGTCTTATGGTGTTAAATATCAGAACGATAGCTGCAAGCAGAAGAACCATAATTATAAGAAATGCTATAGTACCGATAATTGCAGTAATAGAAAAAAGTTTATCAACCCATTCTTTCCCGTATATTACATCATTGACCCCTTCTATAAAATTTCCATCTTTATCACGAAAACGCAGCGCTACCTGGTCAACTTTTTCAGGGCTTTTTAACGTTACCTCAAAAGATGCCGGCAGTGGATTGCCTTCTATCTCTTTAAGAATATCGCTTCCCTCATTTTGTTTCCTGAACCTCTCTAGCGCCTGGTCTTTTGACACATAATTTACAGAATCGGTCTCTTCCCAGCTTAATATCTCCTCCTGTACAAAATTTTTTAAATCTTCAGAAATATCGTCCTCAAGATATACAGCCAGCTCAACCTCACTTTCAACAGACTTTATAATACTCTGGATATCATAAACAACCAGCATAAAAAATCCCACTATAAATAAAGTAATAGCCACAGTAGTAATAGCAGTAAATCCCATAAAGAAGTTTCTTCTGAGACTGATAAATGTTTCGCTAAAGAAATATTTTGGTTTTACCATCAGTCTCCGTATACACCTCTCTTCTGGTCTCTTATTATCTCCCCTTCCTCAAGTTCTACAACTCTTCTTCTCATTGAATTAACTATGTTCCTGTCATGTGTCGCCATAAGTACCGTGGTGCCAATGAGATTTATCCTGGACAGGATTTTCATAATACCATCAGAAGTCGCAGGGTCAAGATTTCCTGTCGGCTCGTCCGCAAGAAGTATTGGAGGTCTGTTAACAAAAGCTCTGGCAATTGAAATCCTCTGCTGCTCTCCTGCTGATAGCTGATGGGGATATGAATTTAATTTATTATATAAACCTACCAGTTTTAAAACCTGTGGAACCTGTATTCTTATCTCGTAATCTGGCCTCCCTATAACCTCAAGCGCAAATGCCACGTTTTCAAAAATAGTTCTATCCGGAAGAAGCTTGAAATCCTGAAAAACGCACCCGACATTTCTTCTTAGCTGCGGTACCCTGCCGGGCTTGAGATTGCATATATTCTTTTCCGCAACAAATATGCTGCCACTACTTTCGTTAATCTCTTTTATAATCAACTTTATAAAAGTAGATTTACCGGAACCGCTTGGGCCCACCAGAAAAACGAATTCACCTTTTTCAATGACCAGATTGATATTTTTTAGTGCAACTGTATTATCATCATATACCTTACTTACATTTTTAAACTCAATCATACTCAATTGAAAATTCCTCTTAAAATCCCTGATTTTTAATAATAGAGAGTTTACGCTTTGTATAACTTTTTTTCAAGAAACCCTCTAATCAATAAATCTATATCACCATCCAGCACCGATTGTACATTTCCAATCTCGATTCCAGTCCTGTGGTCCTTAATTAGCTGGTAGGGCTGAAGGACATAACTCCTAATTTGACTGCCCCAGCCAATATCTTTTTTTTCTCCTCTTACTTCATCAATTTTTTTTATACTTTTTTCTCTCTCAATCTCAAATAGCTTTGATTTTAAAATCTGAATGGCAGTCTGCTTGTTAAGCATCTGGGACCTTTCATTCTGACACTGTACCACTACATTTGTTGGTAAATGTGTAATTCTTACAGCTGAATCCGTGACATTAACATGCTGACCGCCTGCGCTACTTGATTTAAAAGTTTCTATTTTTAAATCTTCCTTGTTCAGTTTTAAATCAACGTCCTGATTTAATAAAGGAATAACATCCACGGAAGCAAAAGAAGTATGTCTCCTCTTTGATGAATCAAAGGGTGAAATTCTAACCAGCCTGTGAATTCCTTTCTCCGACTTGAGAAGCCCATAAGCATTCTTACCTGTAACCGTAAATGTCACGTTTTTCAATCCTGCTTCTTCCCCCGTCTGGTAATCATTAATGCTATGGGAAAATCCTTTTTTCTCTATCCAGCGTTTATACATACGGAACAGCATTTCCGCCCAATCCTGTGACTCCGTACCCCCTGCTCCAGGATGGATTGTCAAAACCGCAGGATACGAGTCGTATTCATCGTTTAAGACCAGGTTTTCTTCCAGCTCAACCACTAAATTCTCTATATCGGCTAAATTCCCCTCCAATTCTTCCTTAAGGCTTTTATCTTCCTCATCCTTAAGAATCTCGAGTCCAAGCTCCGCATCCCCTATTTTTTCTTCAAGTTTCTTAATTTTACTTATTACATCCTTGAGTTCACTAATTTTACGGGTTATTGCCTGGGCTTTTTCATGGTCATCCCAGAATCCTTCTGACAGAACTTCTTTTTCAAGTTCCTTTAACCTATCGCTTTTTTTATCTACTTCAAAGACAGCCCTTTAGAAAAACTATCTTTTCGAGTAACTTATCTAATTTAATTCTATCGTCATCTATCATTAAAACCTCCAGTTTACCTTTACTAAAAAACAATTTACCTTTTCGTCTAATGCAATATATATTCACCGGTGGAATGACGCTAATTTTTAATGACAATCATTAGCTGCCACATTAATAATTTATATTATGTCAGATACCTGCCGCAACAATTTTTATATTTCTTTCCGCTTCCACACGGGCACGGGTCATTACGTCCAATCTTTTTTTTGGCAGCAGTTCCCGACTGCATCGTATTAACACCGGATTTTGGCGGTCCGCTCTCATTTATATTAATTGCTCCCTGGCTCTTCGCAATTCCCTGTTTTTCCTGCTCTTCTTTAGAAAGTATCCTCACATTATATAATAATCTTACCGTATCAAATTTTATCTCTTCTATAAGCCCCCTGAATAATTCGAATGCTTCCTTTTTAAATTCAACAAGAGGGTCCCTCTGGCCAATAGCCCTCAATCCGATACCTTCCTTCAGGTAATCCATCTCCAGAAGATGCCCTCTCCACATATTATCAATAACATTAAGGCTTACTATTTTCTCCAGCTTTCTCATAACCTCTGGAGTAAAGTTATTTTCTCTTTCCCCATAAATCTCCAGAGCCTTCTCCAGTAGATTTTCTTTTAGAGTTCTGGAATTCCATTTATAATCACTTATTTTATCCCTGTTTATGACCTCGCCCACTATATCTCTCGAAAATAAAGGAACCATATAATTGGAAAGAGCATCAAGATTCCAGCTCTCAGGATAATCTGAGGGATTTATATGAATATCAACACTTTTTTCTATTACATCCTTAACCATTTCAAGCGATACTTCTTTCAGGTTATCGTTTTCAAGAATATTTTTTCTCCTGGCATAAATTATTTCCCTCTGTTTATTCATAACATCATCATATTCAAGCACATGCTTTCTTATTTCAAAATTCCTTGCCTCTACCTGCCTCTGGGCATTCTCAATTGCCCTGCTTATCACATTGTTCTGAATAGGTAAATCATCCGGGAAATTAAGAACATCCATTACCTTATAGATTCTCTCAGAACCAAATAACCTCATCAGGTCATCCCCTGTACTTAAATAAAACTGACTTGAGCCAATATCTCCCTGGCGGCCGCTTCTACCTCTGAGCTGATTATCGATTCTCCTGCTTTCATGCCTTTCGGTTCCGAGGACGTGCAGCCCACCAAGATTCACCACTCCCTCGCCAAGAACTATATCTGTACCTCTTCCTGCCATATTCGTAGCTATAGTAACTGCTTTTCTCTGCCCTGCTTTAGCAATAATCTCTGCTTCTTTCTCATGATATCTTGCATTTAAGACCTCGTGGGGTATTCCTCTTCTTTTTAACATGCCGCTTAATCTCTCGGATTTTTCAATGGATATGGTGCCCACCAGAACAGGCTGCCCTCTTTCATATCTTGATGCTATATCCTCTACTGCCTTATTAAATTTAATTTCTTCAGTTTTATAAATTAAATCAGGAAGGTCTTTTCTTATCATTGGCATATTTGTAGGTATTACCATTGTCTCAAGATTGTAGATATGCCTGAACTCTTCAGCCTCCGTCAGCGCCGTACCTGTCATACCCGCCAGCTTCTTATACAATCTGAAATAATTTTGTATAGTGATGGTTGCAAGAGTCTGGTTCTCATCTCTTATTCTTACTCTTTCCTTTGCCTCTATCGCCTGGTGCAGCCCCTCACTGTATCTTCTACCGGGCAATATCCTGCCCGTAAATTCGTCAACAATAAAAACCTGGCCATCTTTTATCATGTAGTCCACATCCCTTTTAAAAAGATGATAGGCTTTAAGAGACTGGTTTAATGCATGTATGTATAGAAAATTTGAAGGACTGTAAAGGTTTTCGATATTAAGCATCCTCTCTATTTTTTCCACGCCTTTTTCCGTAACCGCTGCTGTTTTTGCTTTTTCGTCAATTTCAAAGTCCTCATCCATCTTAAGCTGCGGTACTATATAAGCAAATTTTTTGTAAATTTCTGTGGTTCCATAAGCAACCCCGGAAATTATAAGCGGAGTTCTTGCCTCATCTATTAAGATGCTGTCGACTTCATCGACAATAGCATACCAGTGTCCGTCCTGTACCATGTCTTCTTTTCTCATTACCATGTTATCTCTAAGGTAATCAAATCCAAACTCGCTATTTGTTCCATATACAACATCAGACCGGTAATGCTGTTTTTTTTCAGAAGTCTGCATGCCGTGCTGGATAAGCCCAACTTTTAGCCCCAGGAATTTGTAAATGGTACCCATCCACTCACTATCTCTTCTGGCAAGGTAATCGTTTACTGTTACCAAATGAGTGGCTTTCTCCGTAAAGGAGTTCAGGTATACAGGAAGAGTTGCTACAAGGGTCTTTCCTTCACCTGTCTTCATTTCGGCAATCTTTCCTTCAAAAAGAGCTATCCCTCCCATTATCTGAACATCAAAATGCCTCATATTGAGAACTCTTTTTGCTACTTCTCTAACCACTGCAAAGGCTTCGGGCAATAAATCCTCACTCTTTTCACCATTTTTATACCTCTGCTTGAATTCCAGTGTCTTCGCTGCAAGTTCATTATCGGTAAGCAAACTCATTTCTTTTTCAAAACTATTTACCGCACTTATTATCTCAGTATATTTTTTTACTCTCTTGCCCTCTCCAAATTTAAGCATATTGCCAATTTTTTCGAACATAACTGTCACCTTCTATAAAACCACACTATCAAACCGATTAATTATATTAATATCATATATAAGGTTCTATCAAACCATAATTCTTATCTTTCCTGCGATATACAACTGCTGTCCTCTCAGTCTCTGAGTTAATAAAAACAAAAAAATCATGTCCCAGCATCTCCATCTGTAATACTGCCTCTTCGGGAGGTATCGGCTTTAAAGCAAAAGTTTTTGTTTTTACTATCGATTTTCTTATTTTATCCTCATCATCCGTAACTTTTTGACCTATCCCACCGGTTTCGGCAGCTTCTTTCCTGCTGTTGTTTTTCCTGCCCTTTTCTACCAGCTTTTCCTTGTATTTTTTTACTAATCTCTCCAGTTTACCATTAACCTTATCCACTGCTTCGTAAACATCTCCGCCGGAATCTGTTACTCTTATAACCGAACCGGCAGTAAATACGGTAACTTCAACCAGGTTATTTAAATTTATTCTTGGATTTTTCTCAAATATAAATTTTACTTCCAGTTTTACTACTTTATCCAGAATTTTATTTATCTTACTTCCTATCTTTTTTTCGGCATAACTTTTTATTTTATCATCCAGTTCTATATTTTTGCTTCTAATAATAAAATCCAATGTGTCCCCCTTTTATATATTGCCAATCAATTTAAAAATAAAATTCCCTGCTGCAATAAATATCAATCTATTGCAACCACCTTCCTGGCTATACTTCCCCTCTCGTCTTTATCCAGCTCGAACTCTACTCTCTGTCCTCCTTTTAATACTTTAAAACCTTCCATTTGTATTTCAGAGTAATCCACAAAAACATCATCAGCCTCTTCAATTTCAGGCTTTATAAACCCGAATCCGTTCTCCGGGCTGAACCATTTTACTTTACCTTTTAATTTTAACGGCTTCATTGCGCTCCCCTTGCCAGAGTCAATAAATAAATCTTATCAGCACCGGCTTTCTTCAATACATCGGAAATCTCCATCAATGTGCTTCCTGTTGTCCATACATCATCTACCAGAAGTATATTCTTACCGTAATAAAGAAGGCAATCCCTGACCTTAAAAGCCTGCTTAACATTGCTTTTCCTCTGTATATAACTTAAGCTCTGCTGTTTAAGAATACTCTTAATTCTTATTATATTACCAGCAAATGGAATTTTAATTAACCTTGAAAATGATTCACATAAAATTTCCATATGCTTCCCTGGAACTGTCTCTATATAATCAATCTTTTCAGATTCATAATTTTTTATATAAGTTTTTGCCAGAAATTTACTAATAATTTCTTTAAGATCATATATTTTATTGTATTTGTATTTTTTTATTATCTTTTTTATTCCCCCTCTGTAGATAGCAAAACTCCTGTGCATGAAAAAATTAAAGTCCTCTTTTTTACATAAATTACATCTCAGTCTATTTGATTCACTCTCGTTTAATTTATCCCCGGGCAATGGTCTGCCGCAATAACTGCATATATTATCTTTTATTTCTTCAATCTTTGACAGGCATTCGCCACACAGGAAATCAGGAGCAACCTTCCCGCACACAGCACATAGCGGTGGAGTAATAATATCTTTAAAAATATCCAGTAAATTTCTGCTAAACTTATTCGGAATTTTCTCTATCAATATCAATTATCTCATTTGACATGATTTTTACACTCGGATGAATTTTTATCCCATCCTTTATTACAGTCCTCGAGCCTATAACAGCTTTCTCAAGAACTGAAGCCTTGTCTTTTATCTTCGCATCATACCCTATAATGGCACCTATCAAAGAAGCATCTTTCCCTATATAACCGCTACCCCATTTTATACCTCTGTATAGTACCGCTCTTTCATCTACTACCGTATTACTTCCAAGAATTATGGGTCCAAAAAGCCTGGAATCTCTTTTTATTGTACAGTTATCGCCTATGCATACCGGAGGAATTATTACTACTCCCTCTTCTATCTTGCAATTTTTTCCTATCCATACACCCTCCTTTATTTTATCACCGGGGATACTTACATCAACTTTTCCTTCAAGAGCATCAAAATTACCCTGCTGATACTCATCCAGGCTTCCAACATCGTTCCAGTATTGATTATGATGATAACCGTAATATTTAACATCTTTTTTTAAAAGATCTGGAAATACATTTTTACCAAAATCACAAAAATTGCCTCTCGGAGGCATAAAATTAAATATATCCGGTTCAAAAAAATATATTCCACTGTTTGCCAGATTTGACATAGCTTCCCCGCTCAAAGGCTTTTCCTGGAATCCCTTTATTCTATTATCCTCATCTATTATTACCACACCATATTGATATGTATTCTCAACTTCAGTTAATATAAGCGTTGCGACACCCGCACTTTTCCTGTGGAACTTTGCTGCCTCTGTTAAATTAATGTCAGTTAGAGCATCCCCGCTTATAACCAGGAATGGTTTATCCTCAAAAAAATCCTCTACATTTTTTACTCCCCCTGCAGTGCCGAGAAGCTCTTCTTCGTAGGAATAAACTATTTTTACCCCCCATTTTGAACCATCGCCAAAATAATTTCTTATTTCATCCGGATACCAGTGAAGATTACAGACGATATCTGTAAAATTATGCCTGGCAAGAAGTCTGACAATATGTTCCATTACGGGTCTGTTAACTATCGGAGCCATTGGCTTTGATATAAGGTCCGTAAGCGGTCTCAACCTTGTTCCGAGACCTGCAGCCAGTATCATAGCTTTATTCTTTTTCATAGATTAAACTCCGCTTTCAATATTAAAATTTTTATTTCTAAATATTCTAACAAATTTATCTCTAAAAGGTGGATATATTACACCTTCTTCAGTAATTATAGCAGTTATATTACCTGCAGGTGTAACATCAAAAGCAGGATTCTTTACCGGCATATATTCAGGTATTATATTAATCCCTGAAATTGTACGCACTTCCTTTTCATCCCTGTACTCTATAGGAATATCACTCCCGGTTCTCATATTTAAATCCACAGTTGAGATTGGAGCTGCAATATAAAAGGGTATATTGTAAAAATGTGCAAGAACGGATAAGCTCAGGGTACCTATCTTATTTGCAGTATCCCCATTTAGTGCAATCCTGTCCGCGCCAACTATTACTGCGTCAACCTCTCCTTTTGCCATAAAATACCCCGCCATGTTATCGGATATAACGAAAAAAGGTATTTTTTCCTGATAAAGCTCCCATGAAGTCAACCTTGCTCCCTGCAGAAAAGGCCTTGTTTCATCCACTATCACATTAGCAAGCCTCCCTTCCCTATTAAGGCTCTTTATTACACCAAGCGCAGTGCCATAACCTGATGTAGCAAGTGCCCCGGCATTACAATGTGTAAGAATTTTAATTTTTTTGCCTGTCTCTTTGAAAACTTCTTTACCATTCTGGCTGATTTCAAGATTAATCTCAAGGTCCTGCTTTTCAATTTTCATGGCTTCTTCAGCTAACCTTTCCTTAATTTCACCAACCTCACATCCAGTACATCCGGATATTACATTTTTCATCCTGTCAAGAGCCCAGAAAAGGTTTATAGCTGTAGGCCTGGTCTCTGCAAGCATTTTTATATTTCCATCCATATAAATTTTAAAATTTTCTTTGATTTTACCTTTATACTTTAATGCCGCGAGAACGACACCATAAGCAGCGGCAACGCCTATTGCAGGAGCTCCCCTTACAACCATATCCTTTATCGCCTTTGCCAGGCTACCTGCTGTCCGGCAATATACATATACTTCTTTAAAGGGGAGTTTCCTCTGGTCCACTAACTTCAGTGCATTATTCTCCCATCTAAGAGTTCTTACTTTGCTATATAGCCCGCTATTAAAGATTACGTCCCTATCTCCCATGAGCTGAGATATTCCTCCTGTTCCCTGGTTAACCTGTCTATTTTAACCCCCATGCTTTTAAGTTTCAGCTCTGCTATCTTCTTATCAATTTCTTCAGGAACCGTGTAAACTTTTTTTGAAAGCTTTTTACTGTTTTCTATAATATATTTCGCACTTAAAGCCTGATTTGCAAAACTCATATCCATAACACTTGCCGGATGGCCTTCGGCGGCACTGAGATTTACCAGCCTGCCTTCTGCAAGTATGTATATTCTCCTGCCATCCTTCATCAAATACTCCTCTACAAAAGGTCTTACCTTCCTTTTTGATTTACTGTTTGCTTTTAAATATTTCAGGTCAATCTCAACGTCAAAATGCCCTGAATTGCCTAAAATCGCGTTATCCTTACAGTTGTCTATAATCACCCTGCCTATAACATTCTTATCTCCTGCTACAGACAGGAAAATATCCCCTACTTTCGCCGCTTCAGCAGAGCTCATAACATCAAAACCATCCAATTTTGCTTCCAGTGCTCTTAGAGGGTCCACCTCAAGCACTATAACCGATGCTCCCATACCTCTTGCTCTCACAGCTACGCCTCTTCCACACCAGCCATAACCTGCTACCACGAATTTCTTTCCTGCAAGCAATATATTGGTCGCCCTCAGGATTCCATCAATCGTGCTCTGGCCGGTTCCATAACGATTGTCAAAAAAATGTTTTGTCTTTGCGTCATTAACTGCAATTATAGGGTAGTAAAGAACTCCCTTCTTCTCCATACTCTTAAGTCTTATTACACCGGTAGTAGTTTCTTCCGTACCTCCGGAGACATCTTCCAGGAGCTCCTTTCTACTGCTATGAATCGTGGAGATTAAATCTGCTCCATCATCCATTGTAACCTTTGGCCCGGTGTCAAGAACCCTGTTTATATGCCCATAATATGTTTTATTATCTTCGCCTTTTATTGCAAATACTTTTATACCAAAATCCTTCACAAGCGAGGCTGCGACATCGTCCTGTGTGCTCAGTGGATTTGAAGCACATAAAGCAACTTTAGCACCCCCTGCTTTTAAAGTAATCATAAGATTCGCAGTTTCAGCAGTAACATGAAGACATGCTCCTATGTTTAAATTCTTAAGAGGCTTTCTCTTTAAAAAATCTTCCCTTATGCCTCTTAATACCGGCATCTCAATTGCGCTCCACTCTATTTTATCCTTACCATTCCGTGCTAAATCAACATCTTTTACATCAAATTCCATTAAAACTTCCCTTCCCAGGCTTTCCTGCCTTCCTAATTTTTCTTAATTTATTTTTTATCTAACTTTTTGAGTTCAGCTTTCAATGACTCTATTTTATCAACCGGACCGGGATTAATCTCATAAAGAAGTGCAAGATAGACACTGGCTGTATCCCCCAGGTACATAGCTGACAATGCCTTTGCTAATTTTGATTTTCCCTCTACCGGTATTTCAATTATTTTACTGATATTCTGACCTATCAACTTTAAAGTAATCTCTATGCGGGTCTTTATCCTGACCCATTCTTCATTATCTCTAAAAACCAGTATAACAAATTTACCTGTGGTTTCTTTTAACCTCTCCCAGCCTACAGTTTCATTATGGTTTAACTCAGGAAACTCATTAAACCAGGAGGGGGTCTTTGAATTCTCATTCAGCTCGCATTTAAATCTGTAAGCTACTGCGCTTAATATACCTTCCGTCCCGTATACGATAGGAAGATAATCAGAAATTTCCAGAGCAAGCTTCTTGGCAGGATTCTTACCGGTTTCGATTTCTCTTCTATAAAGCCCTGCTTTCTCCCTTATAAGGCTTAGAGATTCATCTATATCATCTAAAGATATGCTTATTATATTTAAACGAGCCATTATAAGATATGCGGGAAAAAATATATATCCAATTGCTCCTCTGGGCTGCATCCCTGAAGGTATTTTTATTATAGTTTTATCATTAACTATTGCAAACTTCTCAAGTTCGCCACCCGAGCATACAACAATAATCTCACATTCCCTCTCTAATGCCTGCTTTGTAGCAGAAATCGTCTCTTCGGTATTTCCGGAGTAACTTATAGAAATAACCAGCCACCCTTTTTTTATAAATGAAGGCAGTTTGTAGCCTTTAACGATTTCAACAGGTATGTCAATATCATCATTTACCAGTTCTTTAATAATATCTCCTGCAAACCCGGAGCCCCCCATGCCAAGGAAAGCTACGCCATTATATTTACCGCCGCTTACTTTTCCGATATCAGCAGATTCCGCAATTTCTTTTGCTTTTAATAATTGCTGATAGAACATTTCTTCAGCCTCAAGTATTTTTTCACTGTCGATTTCTCTTATTTTTACCGGGTTATCTAAAATATTCACAAAATCCACCTTTCCATTAATAATGCATGCTCTTATTTTAAAATTACTTTACTTACCGGGCTACGCTGCTAATTATCTTTTCTCCAATCCCCTGAAGATAATTTGTTTTCTCTTCGCTCTCACCTTCTGCATACACTCTTACAACGGATTCTGTTCCAGAAGGTCTTATCATAAGCCAGCTGCCATCCTCAATTATATATTTATATCCATCCAGAGTTACGACTTCTTTAACTCCCTCTTTTTTCAATATATCAGGGATTCCTTTGGCCATTATATATTTTAGTCTCTCCTTCTGCTCAATATTAGTTTTATAGTCAATTCTGCTGAACTCGAAATAACCAAATTCATTATAAATCTCATCAAGAATCTGATTTACGCTCATATCCAGATTGCGTATTATCTCAAGAAGCCTTAGCCCCATCAGCATACCATCCCTTTCAGGTATGCTTCCTCCTGCCCACAGGCCGCCACTTTCTTCTCCGCCCATAACAACCCCGCCTTTTATTATCTCTTCTACTATGTACTTAAAACCAACAGGGGTGGTTACGAGGTCCAGATTATACTTTTTGCATATTTTATCTATCGTAGAAGTAAGATTTACAGATTTTACCACTCTACCCTTAACTTTCTTTACACGGGCCAGATACCATAAAAATATAGAATAAAGATGATGTGAACTAATATAATTACCGCCTTCTCCAAGAGCTGCGATTCTATCGCCATCACCATCAAGACATATGGCTAACTTATAATTCTTATTCTTTACAACCTCCCGTGCCTCGTTAAGATTATCTCCTATGGGCTCAGGGTTTATTCCTCCAAAACCAGGATTCAGGATTGAATGTATCTCTTCAATTTTAACACTGCTAATTGAACCCAGTATATCGCTGAATATACCCCGGGCTGCCCCATACATCGGCTCCAGCAAGAGATTAAAGTCGAAGTCTTTTATAACATCGGTATCTACCTGAGATAAAATATTTTCCCTGTAGTCCGAGAGAAAATCAAATCCTTTTATGTCAGTATTACTTTTGCTCTCGGAGTTTAAAAATCTTTCATACTGCTTAACGTTACCTATAACATCATTTAGCTCTACTTCGATTTCCTTTATTATATCCATCGTTGCCGAGCTGCCAAAAAACCCTTTTATTTTATAACCATTGTAGTAATAAGGATTGTGGCTCGCAGTTATCATAATACCGAGATCGGCCTTTCTTTTGACTACGGCATAAGACAATACAGGAGTCGGTATAATTCTTTCCGAGTAATATGTCTGGATATTATTGAGAGTAAAAATAACCGCTGCCGCTCTCGCGAATTTTGCTGAAAGAAACCTGGTATCATAACCTATCGCCACCACCGGTTTTCTGCTCCCACCGTACTTTTTATTAAGATAGTTACTTACTGCCTGGGAAACGATTTCTACTCCCCGGAAAGTGTAATCATCCGCTATTATGCCCCTCCAGCCGTCTGTACCGAATTTTATAATAATTTCCTCCATAATTTTTATCCCCTGTTAACTAAAATTAATTATCAAACTAACTCTTTTAAATTATTATAATCATGTTCCACCATAATTTTAACCAGCTGCTCGAAGCCCGTCTTCTGCTTCCATCCAAGTTCCTTCCTTGCTTTAGTTGAATCAGCTACCAGTATATCCACATCTGCAGGGCGGATGAATCTCTCATCGACTTTTACATACTTCTCCCAGTCCAGGTCAAGACATTTAAAAGAAAGCTCGGCCCACTCTTTTACTGAATGAGTCTCACCTGTTCCTACAACATAGTCTCCGGGTTTATCCTTCTGAAGCATGAGCCACATTGCCTCGATATAGTCTCTGGCAAAACCCCAGTCTCTTTTAGCATCCAGATTCCCGAGCATTAGTTCTTTTGCCAGTCCTAATTTTATCATTGCTGCCCCATAGGATATCTTCCTTGTAACAAATTCAAGACCGCGCCTGGGTGATTCATGATTAAAAAGTATACCACTGCAGGCAAACATATCATAACTCTCCCTGTAATTGACGGTCATGTAATGACCGTAAACCTTGGCTACCCCATAAGGGCTGCGGGGGTAAAAAGGAGTTTTCTCGCTCTGGGGTACTTCAATCGCTTTGCCAAACATCTCTGAACTTGATGCCTGGTAAAATTTTATCTTTCTGTTCAGGTGCCTGATTGCTTCCAGCATTCGCGTAACACCCAGACCTGTAAATTCACCCGTCAAAACCGGCTGCTTCCAGGATGTCGGCACAAATGACATTGCGGCAAGATTATAAATCTCATCAGGCTGAGATTCCTTTATTGCATCAATTATAGATAACTGGTCGAGAAGGTCAGATTGTACAAACTTTATATTGTCTTTTATATGGTTTATTCTTTCAAGATTTTCTACCGATGAACGTCTCAACATGCCATAAACTTCATATCCCTTATCCAGCAGAAACTCGGCAAGATAAGAACCGTCCTGCCCTGTAATTCCCGTAATAAGTGCTTTTACCATTATGTCTCCTCCCAATTCTTAGAAAAATTTAACTCGCTAACTTTATCAGTCAGATTATTATACATCTTAAAAAGTAATCTGACTTTCTTCGATAACAGAATTTATGTTAACCTTAATTCCATTTTCCAGCATATTATTACTTTTTATGATGCTATTGTCTCCTACAACGGAATAGTCTTTAACAATCACATTATTTCCGATACTGACATTATTTGAAATTATTGCCTTTTCTATGTAACTCTGCCCATCAATTTTGCAATTATTAAAAATTACACTCTCTGATATCTCTGCTTCTGCTGACAAAGAGCAATCATTTCCGATTACAGTCAGGGGCATTATTTTAGCATCTTTTTCTATCTTTGTTCTTTCGCCAATAACTACAGGCCCAGATATAAAATTACTTTTAGAATATTCCGAATCTTTACCTATATATATATTTTCCATTACTTCCTTATAAGGGAATCTGAAACTAACTTTCTTAAGTAAAACATCCCAGTTAGCCATTAAATATTTTCGAGGAGTCCCTACATCTATCCAGTAGGAACTGGATTCATAACCAAATATTCTATAACCCTTTTCCAGAACATCAGGAAAAAGCTGCCTCTCAAATGAATATCTCTTTCCTTCCGGCACCATCTTCATCACATGAGGCTCTATGATATATACACCGGCATTAATTAAATCAGTTATAATTTCATCCTGTCCCGGTTTTTCCAGGAATTTTAATACCCTGCCCTCAACATCAACAGGCACAAGGCCATAAGCTGTTGGGTCCTCTACAGAAGTCAATGATATTGTAATATCCGCTTTTTTTCCATTATGGAAAGCAATCATTTCGGTTAAATTAATGGAAGACAGTATGTCACCATTAAACACCATAAAACTATCGCTACCCAGGTATTTCTCCACATTCTTTACTCCACCACAGGTATCAAGAGGTACTTTCTCCTCAACAAATTTTATATTAAGACCAAATCTTTCGCCATCTCCAAAATAATTTTTAAAAACCTCTGACATATAACCAGCGGAAAAAATTATATCCTTTATGCCATGAGATTTAATCCATAAAACGAAATTTTCCATAAAAGGCATCCCTGCAAGGGGTAGCATGGGTTTAGGGTTTAGAAAAGTAACAGGGCGCAATCTTGTTCCTTCGCCGCCCACCAGTATCACTGCCTTCAATTTAGCTCCTTTCAAATTATATTCCGCTCACAGATTAAATTTCTTTCTCCAGTAGCAGAGCTCGTCCTTAAGCGATTCCTTAATTGAATAATCAGGTACCCAGCCGGTATGAGCTATTAACTTGCTATTATCACCGTATATTATACTGACATCAATAGCACGGAACCTGGTTCTGTCAATTTCCACTTTGATATCTTTTACTTTACTCATTGATATGAGTATTTCAAGAAGGTCTGATATTTTTGTTTTCTCTCCCGAACAGACATTGTAAACCTCTCCAGAGGTTCCTCTATTCATAATATAATAATACGCTTTTACGGCATCTCTTACATCAAGAAAATCCCTGCAAACTTCAATGTCGCCAACTCTTATTACAGGAGGTTTCTCACCCTTTTCAATCAGGGCTATCTGCCTTGCAAAGTCTGATGCAACGAATCTCTCCGATTGGGCGGGACCGATATGGTTAAATGACCTGGTGATAAATATCGGTATTCCATATGCCTTATAATAAACGGAAGAAAAAAAATCAAGTGCTGATTTACTTATAGCATATGGATTACGTGGGTTGATTCTGTAATCCTCATCGATTGCTCTATCTGCTGCTTCAGGTTCTCCATATTCTTCAGCAGTGCATACCATAATTACCCTGGATTCGGGACAGACAGACCTTATGCCTTCCAGAATATTTATTCCTCCAAAAACATTAACTTTAAAAGTTTCAACAGGTTTCTCCCACGAATAGCTAACAGAACTCTGGGCTGCCAGATGGTAAACCTGGTCAGGCTTCACTTTTTTTATAACATCAAAAACCCTATCCCTATCGGTCAGGTCAGCTTCCATAAACTCGATTTTCTTAAAAGCATCTCCTTTAAAATCTGAATTTTCTAAATTCCTCTCAATACCTATTATCCTGGAATCTTCCTCTTTTATAAGATACGAAACAAGGTGCCTTCCAACAAATCCGCCAATTCCTGTTATAAGGACTTTCAATAATTTATCCTCCAGAGTTTATTTAAAATTAGTGATTATTTTAATATAAAAAATTAAATTTAAGAAACCCAAAATAAATTAAAAATTTAATATTAATTTAAAATTACTGATTCTTAACGGGGAATAGACTTTTTATAACGGCAAATAATAATCTCAGGCCAAGAATCAAAACCAGCACAGGTATTAGCATAATCTTTATGCTCTTCCTGTAATTCTTCCAGAAAAAATAAAAAACACTTCTCTGCATTCTGAAGCTCGAAACTACCTTTCCCTTAAAGCTCCGTCCTGCACTCCCGGCAATATGATGCATCACAACAGCATCAGGAAAGTAAAAAACCGACCAGTTTTTCTGATACATCCTGTAGCAGATGTCCACATCTTCAACATACATAAAATATCTTTCGTCAAGAAGTCCTGTATCATTTAGAGCTTCTTTTCTTATAATCATGCATGAGCCCGATACCCAGTCTACTTTTAGAGGTCTATCCCTTCGTATGCCGGCAAGTTTGTATTTCTTTGAAAACGGATTATCGGGGAATATATCCCCCAGCAGAGTATGTGCCGCTGCATTTAACAGTGATGGAAATCTCCTGCATGATAGCTGTATGCTACCGTCGCTGTTTATTATTTTTGGTCCGGCAATCCCCACTTCAGGATTTTCTTCCATAAATTCAACCATCTTATCCAGCGATTTCTCATAAACCTCGCAGTCGCTGTTTAAAAGAACTATATATTCTGAATAAGACTCTTTTATAGCTTTATTATTAGCTGCAGCAAATCCAATATTTTCACTGTTCTTAATAAGAGATACTTCAGGATAATTCTTTTTCAAAAACTCTGCTGTTCCATCCTCCGAGGCATTGTCCACAACTACGACCCTGTATTTTGAAGAGGGCGGATTTTTAAATATGGACTTGAGACAATCCTTAAGAAAATCCAGACTATTATAGGTAACAATGCTTATGGTTAGTTCTTTTTCATCTCTATTCTTGACTGTCTGCTGCATTTTTATAACTTTATTTTATTATTTAAACCTTAAAATTTTTAAGTTACTGACATAGTTAATATAAATTTACTACAGTTTACATTATTTTAATATTATATCCAAAAAGAATAAAATAAAGATTCCCTGCCCTGCAATAATTAATTACTTCATAGAAGGAGCTCAAACGAGACGGCACAAAGATGGAGCCCTTAAAACTATTATCAGCATTAAACAAAAATAAAAATAGATAAAACTAATCCCTGCAAAAACAGGCCGTGTGAAAGAAATATTTAAAAAATAACACTAACAGCCAACTTTAATGCGACTTTAATACTTTACTAATATCTGTGGCAAAATCTTCTACTGCCTTTATGCCGTCTCCAAAACTTTCAGCTTCAAGGACAAGGGACAGGATTTTGCTCCCAATTATAATACCATCGCAGTAATTCTTTATCTGGCTGACCTGCTTTCTGTTTGACAGCCCGAAACCCAGTGCCAGGGGCAGTTTCGTTATCCCCCTCATACCCTTTAAAAAATCTATGATTTCAGGATTTACATTGTTCCTTACCCCGGTTACACCTTTTACTGAAATGCAGTATATAAAACCCCTGCTTTTTCTGGCTACAGTCATAAGTCTTTCCCTGCTTGAAGTGAGGGAAGCGAACATTATGTTATCTATATTTGCTTTTTTGAAATATTTATAATACCTGAATTCTTCCAGTGGCAGGTCGGGTACTATGATGCCATTTACTCCGGCTCCTTTAGATTTATCCAGAAACCTCTCCACCCCATAACGGTAAACGGTGTTAAAATAAGTCATAATCACTATGGGTTTGCTGCTTTCCTCCCTTACTCTGGAAAGATATGTAAAAATGATATCTGTATTTATCCCGTTTTCAAGGGCAATTTTTGAAGTTTCCTGGATAACCGGGCCATCAGCCAGGGGGTCCGAAAATGGGATGCCTACTTCTATTATATCCGCTCCGCTTCTATCAAGCGCTTTAAACAAATCAAGAAAGCCCTCCATGCTGGGGAAGCCACAGGTTATAAATGGAATAAAGGCCTTTCCTTTATTCTTCCTCAAACTCTTAAAAACATTTTCTATTACGCTGTCATTATTCATAAACTCACCTTAAAAAATTACGATTCATCAAAGCCGCCCTTATTTTTTTGATTTTTAGCACCCGGCGCTCACTTTACCTTAATATCCTTATCCCCCCGTCCTGATAGATTTACGACTATTATCTTATCCTTACCTACTTTTGGAGCAATCTTTTCAACATAAGCAAGGGCATGGGCACTCTCATAGGCAGGGATTATACCTTCGAGCTCCGAAAGATTTTTAAACGACTTCAGCGCTTCGCTGTCAAGGGCATAATCATACTTTACCATACCTTTCTCTTTAAAATATGCATGCTCCGGACCAACACCCGGATAATCAAGACCTGCCGAAACCGAATAAGCTTCCTCTATCTGGCCATAATTATCCTGTAATATATAGCTGTATGCGCCATGGAAGACACCTCTTTCGCCATAGCTTAATGTCGCCCCGTGTTTTCCGCTTTTTACTCCTTTTCCCCCTGCTTCAACCCCTATAAGTTCCACAGTGCCGGTATCTTTAAGGAATGGATAAAATATCCCTATGGAATTACTCCCTCCACCGACACACGCCACGATATAATCAGGAAGCCTGCCTTCCGCAGCCAGTATCTGTCTCCTTGTTTCTTTGCCAATAACTACCTGAAAATCCCTGACCATGGTGGGATAAGGATGGGGACCTACGACCGAACCCATGACATAAAAAGTATCATCAACTCTTGATACCCAGTAACGGAGAGCTTCATTTACCGCATCCTTCAGCGTCTTGCTCCCTGAAGAAACTTCTATTACTTCGGCGCCCATAAGCTTAATCCGGTACACATTGGATGACTGCCTTTCTATGTCCTTAGTTCCCATAAAGATTTTACATCCCATACCAAAAAGCGCTGCGGAAGCAGCAGTTGCCACACCGTGCTGTCCCGCACCGGTTTCCGCAATTATAAATTTCTTCCCCATTTTCCGCGCAAGAAGAACCTGGCCTATTGTATTGTTAATCTTATGGGCTCCAAGATGGCAAAGGTCCTCACGTTTCAGGTAAATTTTTGCGCCGCCTAATTTCCGGGTAAGTCTTTCTGCGTAATAAAGTGGGGTCGGCCTTCCTGCATAATTCTTTAAATAATAGGAAAGCTCCTTACGGAAATCCCTGTCATTCTTGTATCTGGAATAATTCTTATCAAGCTCCTCCAGTGCACTCATGAGTATTTCAGGAACATACATACCACCAAACTCCCCGAAATATCCACTCCTGTGCTTATAATTTCCATTCCCCCCGGTATTGCCTTTTACCTTTTTTTTAGAATTATTTTTTTCTTTTTCCATAACCATCAAAAATCTTTTCCCTTTTTATCATTGCCTTACAATTTTAATGAATTCTTCTAACTTTACCGGGTCCTTCTTACCCGGGTAAAGTTCCAGCCGGGATGATGCATCCACGCCGAAAGGTCTGACAGAATCTATTGCCTCCCTTATGTTCCCGGGCTCAAGCCCGCCTGACAGGATAACCGGCATCCTGCTGCTGCAATCCCTTGCAACATTCCAGTCGAAAGTTATTCCGGTTCCGCCGTAAACGTCTTTTTTAAAACTGTCAAGAAGTATAAAATCTGCAAAACGCCGGGCGCTTTCTATCTCTCCTTTCATTTCATTATCATATGAAATATTATCGCTAAAATTCCTATCCCTGCTTTTTATCCTCACTGCTTTTATTATTTTTAGCCCCTCTGATTTATCTTTTAGCTCTTTTAAAAAATCACTATCCTCATCTCCTGAAAGCTGGGTATAATCAAGCCCCAGCTTCACTGAATAATTAAGTATATATTCTATTCCTTCATTTACAAATACCCCTACCTTAAAAATTTTACTTTTTTCTTTAGAGAGCGAATCAACTATGGTTTTTGCCTTATCCAGCCCAATCCTCCTTGGGCTATCCGTTGACAGGATAAATCCCATGGCATCCGCTCCAAGGTCCGATACCATCCTTGCATCTTCCAGATTCGTAATTCCACATATCTTTATCCAGACCATATAAAATTTTCTCCTTTTCTATAGAAACCTTTTTGTCCTTAACTTATCATTCTTATATCAGCTTATTTCTTTTAAGCCCGGTTTCCATACCCTTCAATGTTTCTTCCAGACTTCTTCCAGACATAAAATGCTCCCCTATTAAAAAAGTATTTACGCCTTTTGAGAAAAGGTCCGCTATATATTCAGTGTCCCTGACACCGCTCTCGCAGACCAGAGTTTTACCGGAAAAATCCTGCTTTCTATAACCCAGAAATTCATAAATTGCTTTTCCGTCTACTTTCATATTTTTGAGATTGCGGTTATTTACGCCTATAAGCTTTGCTCCGATATCAAGCGCCTTATCGAACTCCCCTATGGTGTGCGCTTCAACCAGCACGTCCAGACCTATACTGGATGCCAGCGTATAAAGCTTTTTTAATTTATTAAAGCCAAGAATTGAGCTTATCAGTAAAATACAATCAGCGCCAATTTCGGCACTCTGGTAAACCTGGGCTTCATTGAAAATAAAGTCTTTCCTTAAAACCGGCAACCCTGTTTTTTGCTTGACTATGGCTATATCCTCAGGATTCCCTTTAAAATATAGCGATTCCGTAAGAACGGAAATTCCGCTGATAAAACTTTTATATCTGTCATAAAGAACCGCCGTTTTTTCAATATCAAGTTTGCTGTTTATAATGCCCCTGGAAGGGGAAGCCCTTTTTATCTCCGCAATGACGTTTACCCTGGCTCTATCAATTTTTTTTATGAAACGTTCCTTTTCCCCTGAAACTTTTATTCCGTTTCCTTCTTTTCTTGAATCCATCCGCTTACGGCTATACCCGGCTCCTTTTACTTTCCCGAGTTTTTCAATCTCTTTCTTTTTTAATAGCAGGATTTCCTTTAAATACTCCAATTCAATCCCCTTTTTATAACTTATACATGCTTCTTTAAAAGCTTATTTATCCTCCGGCTGTCAGGCCGTTTTTCCATTCGTATATTCAATCAAATTGGCCAATTTACCATAGGCGATGCCGCTTTCAATCGAATACTCTGCAAGCTTAAGGCCTTCCCTCAGATCATCCGCTTTACCCCCTGAAACTATTGCTGCAGCAGCATTGATTAAGGCAGAATCCCTTTTAGGTCCTTTCTCTTTCCCTGTAAGGATACCGGTAAGTATTTTCGCATTATCTTTTGCGTCCCCGCCGGCAAGGTCCGAAACCGTTGATTTTTTAAAACCAAACCCGGAAGGGTCAAAAACGAATTTAGAAATTTTCCCATTTTTTAGCTCTGCTACGATACTTTTGCCTGATACAGAGAACTCATCAAGACCTTCCTCGCTACTTACTACATAAGCCCTTTTCACACCAAGATTCTTCAGGGCATCTGCCATTATGTCAATTAATTTCTCATCAAATACTCCCAGGACACGCCCATTTGCAAGCGCCGGATTCGTAATGGGGCCAAGGATATTAAAAACGGTTCTAATACCCATATCCTTTCTCGCCTTTGCAACAAATTTCATAGCCCTGTGAGCTTTTGGCGCAAAAATAAACCCTATACCGATGTCGTCTATGCATGAAGCCACTTCTTCACATTCAAGATTGATATTTACTCCCAGCTCTTCCAGAACATCTGCGCTGCCGCTTCTGCTCGAAACACTTCTGTTGCCATGTTTCGCAATCTGCACTCCTGCGCCGGCAGCAATAAATGCAGCAGTTGTGGATATATTAAAAGTAAATAGACCGTCACCTCCGGTCCCACAGGTATCGACAAGGTTCAAGTGCCTGCTTTTCACTTTTACTGCCTTATCCAGCATAGCCCTCGAAAACCCGCTTATCTCAGGGGCTGTCTCTCCTTTCATTTTTAGAGCAGTCAGAAATGAAGCAATCTGGCAATCATTTGCCCCGCCTTCCATTATGAGCATCATTACCCTGTATGCCTGCTCTTCTCTAAGGTCTTTCCCATTTAAAATTATATCCAGGAAATCTTTCATTATTAATCTCCCTACTATTTTTTATATTCTTATTTATTTACATTTTTTTATTTCATTTAAATAAACTGATGGCTCTAAAAATGGCTGCTGCTTTATTTAAAGTCTCATTATATTCATTTTCAGGCTTTGAATCATATACTATGCCGGCACCTGCCTGTATATAGACTATGCCATCTTTCACAACAGCCGTTCTTATGGTTATACAGCTATCAAGATTCCCATCATATCCAAAATATCCCACAGCACCTCCATACGGCCCCCGCCTGTCAGGTTCCAGCTCACTTATAATCTGCATTGCCCTTATTTTGGGAGCTCCCGACAGAGTTCCTGCAGGGAAAACACTTTTAAGAGCATCGTAAATCGAATACCTTTTATCCAGAAGTCCTTCAACCCTTGATACCATGTGCATCACATGGGAATATTTTTCCACACTCATATATTTTTTTACTTTCACACTGTCGTATTCACATACCCTGCCCACATCATTTCTTGCAAGGTCAACCAGCATATTATGTTCTGCTTTTTCTTTCTCATCGCCCAGCAGACTTTTTATCATTGCCCTATCTTCCCTGGAATTCCCGCCCCTTTTTCTGGTACCCGCAATAGGACAGGTTAATATTTTCCTGCCTCTAATTTTAATTAGAGGTTCCGGTGAAGCCCCTGCGATTTTAAGCCCGCCAAAATTAAAATAGTACATATAAGGAGAGGGATTTATCGTCCTTAACCCGCGGTATATGCTAAAAGCATCCGAAAATTTACCGGTATAAAATCTCTGAGATAGAACTATCTGGAAAGCATCTCCTTCTATAATGTGCCTTTTTGCTTTTTCAACTCCCTCAATAAATTTTTCTTTTTTAAAATTAGAATCAAGCTTTAAATTGGTCCTATTGCTATCTATGCCCCTGGAACCAAAGCTGCCCGTAAAATTGTTATCAGCACTTTTTCTAATCTTTTCTTCAAGCTCCTCAATTCTTTCTACCGAAATATCGTAAGCTCTACCGGCATCAATCTTGCTGCCAATTTTAATAGTTGAAATTATTTTTATTCTGTTAAGTAGATGGTCAAAAACAATAACGAGGTCAGTAAGATATAGCATAATTTCAGGAATATCCAGATTTTTTTCTGGTAAAGAAATTTTCTCAAAGTTCCTGACCAGATCATAACTCAGATAACCTGCAGCTCCCCCCACAAAATGTCTGAGTTCCGGATTTTTAAAAAGATGAAAACTTTTTAAAATATTTTCCAGTTCTATAAGTGGATTTTCTGTTTTTACCCTGTAAATTCTTTCACCATTATTAATTAAAGAAAAAACTCCGTCACTGAATTCAATTAAATTATTGCATCCAGCTCCTATAAAGGAATATCTTGATAGATTCTTTGCGCCTTCAATACTTTCAAGCAAAAATCCTTTTCCTTCTGAACCTGTGGCTTTTATAAATAAAGAAGCCGGTGTTTCGGTATCAACAACATATTCTTTATATACTGGAATTAAATTATAATTTTCAGCTTTCGAAATATATTCACTTTTATATGGATAGAACATTTTTATTATGCCTTACTTTTATTTTTATTTATTTTTTAAAACTCATATGCATTTATTAAACCTGACATTTTTTACCATTCCTTAAAAGAATGTAGTATTCTCCCCGGGATATTTTTACCTGGTGAATAAAGTGACTTTTTTAGAATTTTTATTTATATGAAAATGAATTTGTGGATACAGATTAATGGAAACAATTTAAAAAATAAAAACTCCCCCGGCCAGGCTTAAAGGCTTCGCCAGCAGGAATTGTCTTTCAGCCACATAAACATACCTATTAACTTTTTTGTGTGACTAAATTTTATTTTATAAATTCCCATAATCTATAGTTGAAATGCATTTATTAACTTTACCTGTAAAAAGTTTATCTATAATAGCATAATAATATTACAAGTCAACCTGTAAATCATTAAATACCTGACTAAAAAATAATAGCACATAATTATTCTAAAATATGTGCTATTATTGCTGCTATTCCTGGTTATTTTTCTTTATGTATTTTATTTCTTATGATTCTTCTCTTTTTCCGCAGCTTCCAGCATTTTCTTTGCTATTCTTAACTCTGTTTTCCTTCTTGTTTCTTCTGTATAAACTCTGAGCTCTGCTACCAGCCTGTTATATCTGGTAATATATATAGTATCTCCCAGATTCTCGGTTAAATACTTCGTAAGATTGACCCTTAACTCATTTGTATCAATCCTTTTTACATCATCTTCGTAAACCATTTCCCACTCCTTAAAATCATTAACCGGCAAAAAACCAATTATTACCATATTTAAAAATATAAAATTTTTATTATTATCTCATATTTAAATAATTAATTATATAATAATTTTATTAAATTTTATATTTTAGGTTATATTATAAAACAAATTTATAATTATTTAAACACTTTTTTGAAAATTATATTTTTAATCTATTATGATTTATTAATCTATAATACTCTTAAAGATGCCGTAAATATAACCACACATTTTTGAAATATCTATATAGACAAGAAGCAGGGGTATAAAAAGAATCGATAGTAATTTCTCTCTGGCATTAAAATAACAGACTTTTTTATTCTTAAATAACCTGAAAAGCCTCCGGTAAGATTTATATATATAAAATACAAAAAGAGGCAAAAATGCAAACAGAATCCAGCCACTCACATAAGCTGCCAGCAATATAATTAATATAAAAACCAGAAATACGGTAAACCTTATAATATGCCGGTATGCATACATCTTACCAGCAGCATCTCCTGTTGCATACCTGAAAAATTGCCTGAATATCTGGACAGGATTTTCTCTCATTACCCAGTAAACAAGTGCATCCGGGTTAAATCTAATCCTGTAACCTTCTTTCCTTATATTAAAATTAAACTTCATATCCTCCCCGTAATCCATATTCTCAGGATAGCCTCCCACATCAGACCAGACTTCCTTTCTAAAACTAAGATTTCTGGATGAAGGCATATAGCTGTCGCTACTTATTTCTTCTTTTAGAGGCATTATGCATGCAGCCAGGCACTTCTGCGTAAAATTGCTGCATAATGGCAAATTAAATCCTCCTACCACATCATATAAAGGGCCACTATAAAACCTTGAAATTTCAGATAACCAGTCTCTGCTAAGAATACATCCTGAATCGCTAACGCATATGATTTTACCCGATGTATTCTTTATCGCTTCATTTCGTCCTGTTGATATATTCACCCTATTTCTTTTGATTATCTTTACCTTTATAGTGCGTGGATCACTTAAATTACCGCCAAGCATTTCTTTTTCAGACTTTGCTTTCATGCTTTCTCCGGCGCTGCTATCCACAAATGAAACTATCAGATTTTTATTTTTCCTTGCTCTGTTCTTAAAAAATCTTAGAATCTTCCGCAAGGTATCGTCTGTTGAGCCCCCATCGACTATAATTATCTCACCGGGAAGGCTGCTCTGTCCCATAAGGCTTCTTAGAAAAGAAATAATGCTTATCTCTTCATTGTAAACTGTGGTCACAAAGCTTACATTCTCAAGGACTTTTTTTCTGAACCCTTTTCCTACAATCATACCTGATTCCTGTAATATAATTTTAATGCTTTTAAATAAGAAGAAAGCCTGCCCCTGTTTTCCTCTCCAGACTTGAAGATTGATAATATTGAAAAAAGTACTATCCTGTTTAAAATTCCTGTCTGATAGAGTGCACTCTCTATTATTGCATGAATAATAGAGTAGTTTCTCTTAAAATATAATCTCCTGCTTCTTAATATTCTTGCTTCTCTTAAAGCCAGGTTTCTCGAAGCAACTCCACTGTCATAATGCTCTATAACGAGACCGGGGAAATAATAATTCTTAAAATTTTGCCGGTATAATTTAAGACATATTTCAGTATCCTCACTAAACATAAAATAATCCTCGCAGAACATACCTGCCTGGAGAAAATAGTCCTTTTTCACAAACAAAAACGACCCGGACAGCCAGTCTACTTCTTTTATGCTACTGTGGTCCCACCAGCTTAAAAAATATGAACCAAAAATTCTGCTTTTTTTAAAAATTCTGTAAAGAAAATAGCTCTCATAGAACTGTCTCGCAAGAGTCGGAAAAGACCTCGGGGTGTATTGCAGAGTGCCATCGGTATTTAATATTTTCGCTCCTACCACGCCGACTTTTTCACTCTTTTCTTTTTCATTATAAAAATTAATTAAATCATTAAGATTCCCGCTGATAAACCCTGTGTCCGGATTAAGAAACAATAGATATTTACCTCTTGCTTCTAACGCACCTTTATTTGAAGCTGCTGAAAACCCCGCATTGCTTTTATTTGCTATCAGGTTCAACCTCTCATTTTCCCTGCTTATCCCACTTAAATATTCAACACTTCCATCATCTGAATTATTGTCAACAACCAGTATCTCGTATACAGGCCCTTTCTCATCCAGGCTTTTTTCAATACTCTTGATACAACCTTTTATAAAATCAATACTGTTATAACTTACGATAATAATGCTGACATCCAATTGCCACCACCGTAATATTATTTTTTATTATCCCCATTAATTATCCAGAATTATTCACCGATAAAATCCCATCAATTATTGAAATCAGGTTTTCTCCGAACTTATTATCAGAAAAACTTCTGCAGCTTAATATTGCATTTTTCCTGATTTTTTCTATATCCACCCTGCCTTTTATTATATCCATAGTTTTATCTTTAAGTTCCTGACTGTTTTCAAAAAGAAATCCATTATAACCATTCCTTATAATCTCTTTCTGCCCTCCTCTATTTATAACAACAGGTATGCATCCCGAAGCCATTGCTTCAACTGTGGTAATACCAAAATGTTCGAATTTTTCAGGATGAACTTCTTCATCTTCTCCCATTCCCGAAGCATGCCAGAAAATATATGACCTTGCAAATATTTCTACAAGCTCTGCCCACTCAATATTTGTAATTACTTTTACAGGATATCCTCCGGCTGCAGCAATTACCCTCTCTAAATATTTCAGGTGCTCGGGTTTCTCGCTCACTCCTCCTGCCAGATATAAAGTGTAGCCTCCCATCTCTTCCGGGTACTGCCTCATTAGCTGCTTAAAAACCTCCACCATTTCGAGCTGCTTTTTATTGTGGTGCTCGGGGAAAAATCTACCCACGCTTAGAATGATTTTTTCTTTCTTTTTTACCTTGAAATTGCCTGTGTCAACCGGCGGGTATAGAATCAGGCTTTCCCTGTTCCACCACTTTTTTATCCACTTCTTTGAGTACTCGGAGATAGTAATAATTCCATGATATGTTGTAAGGAATTTGAGGTTCTCTGGAAATGTTACAATGAATAAAGGTATATATCCAAGTATTTTTAAAAGTATTTTTTTAAAAAAATTAATTTTACTTTCATTATAAATAACCACGCCCAGATTCCGGGAATCTCTTGTTCTTTTATTTGACTCCGAAGGAATAAAAGTATCTGATGACACTTTTACTATGGAAAAATCACTTCTACTGGCAAGCGGAATTCTTATAATTCTCTTTACTCCCCTTAAGAGGTTTAAATCTTTATTATAAAAGGGAAGCTTTCCCCCGGATGTTCCGGCATAAACTTCAATATTTATATCCATACTGTCAAGTGAGCTTGCTTCGGGATTTTTTAGCCCGAGTTCAAGTTCCCTGCCTTCGTCATGCACCTTTAAACTGACACTACCGCTGCTCCAGCTGCCACGCCTGAGCATAAATCTTTTTGGCTCATAAATTCCCTCTTCAATTTCTATGCTATCAAAATCTCCTATCAGCCTATCGGCAAGCCTGAACAGCCACATTGCCGGTCTCCTGAAAAAAAACAGGAGAAGCCTGTGGGCTAACTTAAAATCCACATCAAAAGGAGTTGGGAAATAACATAGATATAAATTCCTGGAACTATAAGCCGGGAGTGAGCTCAGGTATGTGGCATTTATGAAAATATCATAATTTTTAGTAATTTTTGCAGCATAATCTTCAGATATAAAGGGAAATACTTTTAAATCCACCCTGCTTAAATCAAGATTTAACCTTCGTGAAACTTCTTCAAGGTCAGCAAATATATCTGTTATTAAATCAATTTTATATTCTTTATCTTTTGATAAGACTTCTGCAATTTTGCAGCTATATCGTTCTCCACCACCTATTGTTGAGAGGTATCTATCATAAATAGCAATTCTTTTCATAAGATGTCCGCTTAAAAATCCCTCATCCAGCTTTTTATAATTTTATCCTTTACCCTGTTGCCGGCTCTTATTCTAATTCTTTTCATCAAATTTACGGGTAGCAAATAAAAGAGTTCCCAGAACACCCTTATCCTCACAGGTATATCGATTCTTTTTTGTCTTACTCCCCTTATTAACGCAACTAAATAATATAAAGTATGAATTAACCCTGATACAACAAACGCCAGATAACACCTTATAAAAAGAAGTGGCCATCCGCATTTAAAAATCATAAGCAGCCTGTTTCTTATTACATGGTATGTAAAATCATAGGACCATTCTTTGTCTGTACCGCAATGAAAGTGTCTTGCAACCGATTTAGGAGTAAAGAAGTTTTTCCACCCTTTCAGTCTTGCTCTCCAGAATAAATCAATATCTTCGTAATAAGTAAAAAAACTTTCGTTAAAATAACCTGCATCGTCAAGCATTTTTCTATCAATCATACAGCTGCTTCCCGAAAGTCCGAAAATTTCCTCAATCTGGTTATACTGGCCCTCGTCAATGCTACCAATACCCCTGTCCGTACTGTAAAAAGATTTATTTACTTTAATGCCACAGCTGTTAATAATATCCCTGCAATGAATAAATAGTTTTTTGGGAATCTGCACTTTTATCGTTGCCGGTCTCCTAGAAAGCTTTATATCTTTTATTATTTCTTCTCCCAGTACTATCTGTAGGCTATTGGGTGAAATATAGGATGACGCTTTAAAACTAAGCTTTAGTTCCTCATCAGAATCGGCAACCGGTACAGCCAGAATAGCGTTATCCTTTGTCCAGCGATAAATATTCCCGTTTCTGTCAAGCTCTTCAGAATAAAATCCATCAAGGTATTTAACATTTTCGTCAAGTGTGCCGGAGGCAATATTACTTCTCTTACCGTTTATTACTTTTAAATCACTTATCCTTACTCCGAGCCTTCTTGTCTCTTTTCTTTCTTTATTTTTATATTGACCTATTCCACTTGTAATAAGCTGAAATGGCAGATAGCTATAATAAAATACTACTTTGGAACCAACAGCCCCTGCATTTAAATAGTCAGCCGGCTGTTTGAAAATAGATAGCATTTCAGTCAGCCAGTCTCTATCAACAATACAGTCATTATTTATTAAAGCTATATATCTTCCCTTTGAATGCCTGAATCCCTCATTATTCCCACCTGCATATCCTCTATTCTCTTTAAGGGGAATTACCTCTACCCATGGAAATTCCTTTCTGACAAATTCTACGGAACCGTCAGTAGAATTGTTATCAACCATTATCATCTGAATTTTTTCAGTTGGGTAATTAAGATTAAGAATAGAATTAAAAAGATTTTTTAAAAAAGACTTACCATTAAAATTTACCGTTATGACTGATATTAATGGGTCATCATCCTGACTCAATTAAAATCTCACCTCACCTTTAATCTGGATACTAACCTCTGGAAATTACAATTACCCCTATAGTTATAATAACTGCACCTATCCAGCGCAAAGGATTAACATCCTCTTTTAATATAAACTTAGAAAGAACGAGTACCAATACATATGTAAACCCAAGAAACGGGTAAGCAAAGCTAAGGTCAACCACAGACAAAACTATGAGCCATATGGCTGCAGAAATGACGTATAAAAACAAGCCGGTCAAAATCATCGGGCTTTTAATCACCCCAAGAAAAAATTGTTTTAAAAAATCATAACTCCCTGAATTGACCATCCCAATCCGGTTTATTCCTATTTTTATCAGCAACTGCCCGCCGACAGCTATTGAAATACTTAAAAGTATTAAAAGTACAGAACTTGTTAAACTCAATTTATTACCCCTTTGAATCATAATTTTAAGATTACTCTCACTAAATTAAACCCTTATAAAAAGTATCTGCCTTAAATCACATTTTTTCTGCAAGATAATATTTATTAGAAACCGAAAGCCCGATTATTCTATCAATATTTTCAAAATCCTTCAGTAAAACTTCCAGCTTCTGGTCAATTTCCGTAGCTGTTCCGGTCTTGCTTTTGGGCTTTAAACCACCCAGTATCTCTCTAAGGCTATTTATATCATAACCAAGATTTTTAACCTCCTGATAAAGAGTTCTAAAAATATTAAAGTATATAACCAGCAGCCTCTCGCGGTTTTTACGATTTAACTCATTTGTTTCTCTATTTATCTGAAGCTGAATATTATTATTGATAGCTTTAATTGACTCATTGTAGCTCTTCCTTAAATTTTCAAAATACATACTGGTAAGAAAATACATATATTTTCTCAACTTTCCTCTTATAGTTTTATCTTCTTTAAGTTCATCTGATTCCAGAATATCAAAACGGCTTAATAACTGCAATTCCTCGAAATCTTCTTTATCTAATTTTATCTCAAAAAGCTCGAATAATTCATTTTCCCCATATATCTCGCCCATTTCGCTGCCGCCAACAAGTGACTGATTATTCTCAAACTTATCCCAGGTCCCCTTTTCTTTGATTGAAAAACCTGCATTTTTTAATATAAATTCAATAGTAAAATCATCAATTCTGGTACGTACCGTGTCTTTTTTAACACCTTCACCCAGAAGCTTGTAAATGCCTCTATTCTCCGGAACAGAGAAAAATAGCAGGCCATCTTTTTTTAATTTTGAAGACAGCACATTGGTTAGGTCATAAAAGAATTTTGGCGTTATATTAAAAAAAGCATTATTTACAATAATTCCGTCAAACTTTGTCTTCTGGGTCATTTTAGATTTTAAAATCCCGACCTTATCCAGAGTTGAACCATCATCCTCATAGCCCTGCTCGACGAAATCACCGTCTACTTCTACGGTATAGATTTTACCCACATCCTTTTTGTCTATAATCTTTTCATCTCTGTATTTATTGGAAGTTATCTTCAAAACATTTGCGCAACCCTCGAAGTTATCCTTTATAATCCTTGAGATTTTACTGTTCTGAATATCGACTATCTCGATTATCTTTTTCTTATCATATGAGTAATACGGCTTAAGACAATATTTAACAAGCGGTTCAGTTACATTTTCCCAGTAAAATCTATGGGCAATTCTGCTTAAATTCTTACTATAAATTTCCTTTAAACTCTTATTGGTTACCACACTTTCTATAACTCTTGCAAGCTGATGTGTATCTTCATATTTTATTACTTCTCCTATATTTTCGCTTTTTACCAATCTCGCAATTGAATCACCTTCAGTTGTTATTACGGGAATCCTTGCCCAAATATAATCCATAACCCTGGTTCTGTAGGAAAATTCCGTTTCAATTCTATCGCTATGTATCGAAAGCCCTGCCTCTGAACCCAGTAAAACAGCCTGCCTCAAATTGTAAGGAGTCCATTCATTGAAAAATATATTCTTATTATATAAATCAAGCTCTTTTGCAAGGTTTATTGCCTCCACGCACTTCTTCATCTGGGGCAGCTTTGGATCAGGATGCTTTATGCCAAGGAAAATAAGTTTTATATCTTTCCTGTGCCGTGCTATCTCCCATATCGCTTTTATTACCGTAATAGGGTCAAGCCAGTTCCATATACCGCCTCCCCATAAAACCAGCTTATCTTCCTCGCTTACACCGGGGATAACATCTCTGACAGTTACATTGTCACGCTTTGGTGGCTCGGAAGGTATACCTGAAGGCACTATATTTATTAAATTTCTAAAAGTATTGTTTGAATCATAATTATATGGATTAATTCTTCCTGCGGCACTTAACATTCCTACCCAGTAATCTCTCTGTTTTTCGCTTGCGCAAATGAAAAAATCACCAATTGCGAGCTGGAGCTTTAAGATATTCAAATTATTTTTATCAACTCTAATCCTTTCTACTATATCACTGCCCCTGAACATCTCCAGACTTTCAAGATTAAAGGGATTATAAAGGTCTACAATAATCTTACCCTTAAAATTTTTCAGGAATGGAAAGTAATAAAGTATATGGCCCTGTATTAATATAATATCCGAGCCTTCAACACTTTTTTGCATACTCTTATAGTTACCTACTTTGTACTGCCTGGTTTTAAACCCTTCAGTATCAATATCTACTTTGTTAGGGGTAAGTAAAGTGACATCAAGATAATTTGAGAGAATTTTTGCAAATTCATAAAAACGTATGCCGGGTCCGGCCATTTTCTTGCCAATCACATCATAGCTTATTATGCAGATTTTTGGCTGCTTCACTGTGCCTGATCCATCAAGTTTATCCACCATCATCTCTCCTCTGCTGCCTTAGAAATTATTTAACTAAGCTTTCGAGCCAGGTTTTTAGCTGGTTCTTAAAGTTGCAATCATTTTAACTCTAATTTATTCAAGATTAAATGATTTTTTAATTTAATAATCAAATTGCAGGGTAAAAAAATAAAATTTATAAGATAAGCATAAAACAAAGGTAGAAACTGGTCCGGGGTCGACTTATTCTTTAGCCAATTCAACTCAGCTGCGATAAAAACTTTTAAGAACCTCCGGAATCCGAGATTGATTATCGCGCATCTTATTCTATTTTTATGATAAAACTTATAAAAATCACCACTGAATTTTTTTACTGAAGCGCCTTCGAAATGCCTCGCAACAGAATCAGGATTTACAACAACCCTCCTGTTAATTTTTCTAAGCTTAAGGCAATAATCAAGCTCTTCAAAATAAGCAGGGCGATAACCGGCATCAAATCCACCCAGAGCCATGAATAACTTAAATTCTGTAACAAAAAAAGCTCCTGTAACATAATCGGCATCTTTGATTCCAGATACTTTATTTATTTTGCTTTCGCTGTTATCAGGCTCTTTTAATTCTTTATCTAAAACCGGATAATATTTACCGTAATCTATATGGGAAGTGATAAAATTATCACTTATTTTACCCCCGAAATGCTGTATTGTATTTTTATCATAATCAAGAATAAGCCCTCCTGCAGCTCCTACTTTTCTCTTTGGAAATCTTCCGCCACCATTTATTTTATTTGCCCTATCATAGAAAGAAATCATTTTTTCCAGTGAGTCTCCTTCAATATAAATATCAGGGTTTAGTAAAATCAAATAATCGAGTTTTTTGCAGAACTCTTCCCCTTTTGTTTTTATAAAATTAAAAACTGCATAATTGACTGCCCCTGCAAAACCCGCATTTTTTCCGAGCATGAGCAGCTTGAAATTATCAGCATTTATTAAAGGATACATATCTCCGAATTCTCTTACCTTTGTAACCGTTCCATCATTAGAAGCATTATCAACGACAACCAGAAACCAGTTTTTATAGTCCTGGGTAATTATCGAATGGAGACATTTTCCTATAAAATTCTCACTCCTGTAAGTAACAATCACTATAAGGCTTTTATAATCCATAACTTAAAAAAAATTTTTTAAAACCTCTGAAGCTCAATTAGGTAAGAAATCCTATTCTTATCTTCAGGAATCAGTGAAAAATTTTTCTTTTAATAACCCTGAAATAACTATATATCTTATAAATCAACTTCTTGCTGATTAAGCCTTCAAGCTCAGAAATTCTGCTATCTCTTTCCTCTACCATTTTCTTCTGGCGTAAAGATATACTATCCAGATTTTTCACAGCTTCCTCTCTGCTTAAAAATAATTTTATTTCCTTCCCTTTATCAGGCGAAAATACAGGATTTTCGACCCATTTCTGCAAATCACCCGTCGTTCTGCCAAAATTAAAATTCCGAAGTGCATACTTCTTACCCGCTGCAGCAGTTTCTTTTACGTCTCTCCGATGGGCGGCCATATAAAGTAATTTTTCGCCCAGCTCTTTATAATCATAAGGCTCGAACGTGTAACCAATTTTTTCTTTTTCCATAATGCCGGTTAATTCACACACATTTGAAGATAAAACACACAGGCCGGCTCTGAACCAATCCATAATTCGATTTTTACTGCCCAGCCTGACCTCATATATATCTTTATCAATATTTATTCCTGCATCAGCTTCAAGATAATAATTTGGCACATCTTCTCCCGGTACCCACCCTTTCATTATAAATCTATCTCTGTAAGAACATTCATTTATCATGGACAGAAAACGAGGATAAGTTTTTAAGTCCTGCTCGGGAATCTCGCCTCCTGTAGATACAAATTTTATAGAAGGATTTTTCTCCATTGCAATCAAAAGGCCTTTAAAAAGAGTTTCAACATCTGTCCATGTATTATATCCCCCGCTCCATAATACAACAAAATCCTCTTCTCTTATCCCGTTTTTCCCTCTGATGACATTTCTGGTATGTTTGTATTCTTCATCCGGTATACCGCAGGGAATTACATTAACAAAATCATAACCGGCAGTATATCGGTTTAATCTACCTGCAACTCCCAGCTCTCCAATTAGAGCATACTTCTGCCTCAAAGAAACGGATGAAAAAACATCTGCACTGGATATAATATTATATTCACTATTCCAGTAATGAAAAAGGCACTCATCACTTCCATCCATATAAGCCCGGGCCTGGGCTTCGGCCATTACATGACCGAAAAGGTCAGCCCAGAACGGTACATTCTTATTATTATGACTGATTAACTTTGATATCAAATATGAAGGATAAAAAGTGCAGCCTACTGCACAATCGGGTTTAAATTCTGTAAAAATCTGAGACAAAAGTTCAATATCCTCAAAATCTTCTTTTTTTAATATATTATATTCAAATTTATATTCAGAATTGCTTTTATTTCCTTCCTTCATTTTATCAAGATTAATCCCGGAACCCTGGCTTTGCTGGCTATTATTTATACTAGAACCTGCAAAATAACCTGAATCATTCTCATCTGCCGGATTGTTTTCATTATAAACAAAATTTTTCATATACTTTGACTCATAACCATCAGGATATGCCGAAGGAATAGCATAATTGCAGACACAAACTTTATGACCTTTTTTCAACAGAGGCAGTATAAACTGCCATGTTCTTATCCCCGTTCCATATACCTTCCTGTCATTCTCAAATGGAAGAGGGCTCATTCCAGCTATAAATATTCTACTCATATTAAAAAAAATCTAAAATAATGTTCTTTAAGTTTCTTTACTTATAATACAAAATCCCGAACTTATAATAAATCCTGTATTTCATCTAATCTTTTAAACACAATTGTGCTAATTAAGAATTTATAATAACATAACAAAAACAATAAATTATTATAACATTTAAACATTATATGAGAGTAATAATAATAATACTTCTTATTATTTTTTTATCAATAACCTCGCTTCTGGGCGTGACAATGATAAGTATGGAAAAAAATACAGAAAACATTCAGAAAGATGGGGAGGAATCACTGGCAACATATAGCAGTGATAAAAAAGATATTCCTGACTCAAGGATACAGACCATGGATAGTACACAAAAATTTTTTATCACAAATCCTGATCTTGTATCTGAAAACACAAACATTACCTCCGCTGAAGATACCGTTGAAGAACCGGAAGACCCTGATAACGAAAATGATAAAATTTCTTCAGATAACACAAACCAGGCACAGGAAAACAATGATAATACACAAACAACAGAAAACGAAAATGAATCTAAAGAAAATGAAGATAACAAAGAAAAAGAGGAAGAAGAGGAAATAAAGAAGGGTACTATGAAATTTTTCCTTGACGGGGATATGGAAAATGGAATATATCTCGGTGAAACCATTTCAAATCTTGAATCTGCAGAAGCGTTACAGTTTTACGGTGAGGATTTTATAAATACAGGCTTTAAATTTAATATCGAAAACGATAGCATTTTAAATCTTACTACCGGTTCCACGCATTATATTTATATTTACTTTTACACAGAAAAATTGGAATGGGATTATATAAGAGAAGAAATAAGCCTATCAGGAGAAGAAGAAAGCGAGAAAAAAATAACCATATTCATAGAAAAACCAGAAGATAAAACTACAATAGAGAGTCTCGATTTAATTAAAGGATGGTCTGTTGACCTTCGAAACAAAGAAAACCCCGGAATAACAAATATTGAAATCTACCTTGACGGACCAAAGGGTTATGGCAAATCCATTGGTAATGCTGAATATGGTATGTCAAGAGATGACGTTGCAGCCCACCTCGAAAATCCTGGATACATCAACAGTGGTTATAGCTACGAAAAACATGTTGACCTTGAGCCGGGCTCTACTCATACTGTATTCATTTATGCATTAAGTTCCACAGATAATTCATTTAATTATGAAACAAGGGATATACACATATCAGGGGCAAGAGAAGAAAAAGCAATAATTAACCAGCAAATCAATACACAAAAGTTCCTGGAGAACAACCTGATAGAAATAACCGGTTTTGCCATCGACAGGGGTATTCTTGAACAATATCTAAAAGAAAAAAAGGAAGCTGAAAAGGAATCTTTCGGAACCGATGGTCAATATAACATTAAAAAAATAATATTTAACTCCAACAGAGACGGCAATGAAAATATATACAGTATAAATATCGATGGAACAGGTCTTATTAGATTAACCACCAGTCAGGGAAACGATATGTATCCTGAGGTGTCGCCTGACGGAAGTAAAATTGCTTACACCTCTGACATCGGAGGAGTATGGCAGATAATGGTTATGGATTGGGGCGGCCAGAATAAAAAACAAATTACCCGTGGTAATTACAGGTGCGCATACCCGGCATGGTCTTATGACGGTAAATATATATATTTTGAGGTTTATAAAGATGGAGACTGGGAGATATATAGAATAAACAGTGACGGAACCGGTAAGAAAAGGCTTACTTTTAATAACAATTCCCATGACTGGCACCCTACAGGTCATCCTTCTGAGTACAAAATTATTTATGAATCAGGAGCTACAGGTCACGAAAATATTTATGTAATGAACCATGACGGTTCAGGTAAAAGAAAAATATGTGGAGATGAAGCAAGAAGAAGAGTGCCCGATGTATCACCCGATGGCAGTAAAATAACATACATGAGGTACACTGGCGGTAATTGTGATATATGGATAATGAACTATAATGGAAAAAATGAAACCAGGCTGACAAGCAATTCTGATGAGGATGGCCACCCGTCTTTTTCACCTGACAACAACTACATTATTTATGAAGAAAGAAAAGGCTCCAGAGAAGATTTAGTTTTAATAAATATTATTACAGGAGAAAAGACCAATCTCACAAGCTCTTCTTATATCGATAAGGATGGAAGTTTCCTTTACAGGTGAAGTAATTTTTTTATATTATCATGCTATATTCAATCCAGGACCTGGTGCTTAAACCTTTTATTTTTATCTGAAGTACCAAATCTCAACCTCACAGATGCGCCAATCGAAACCCCAAGCCATATAGCCCATACTGTTTCCCTTGAGAAGAAATAAAAAGCAAGCTCTGAAATTGTAAGACTTGAATTAAATATATTGCTTACCGCTGCATCCACCAGACCGGTTTTATAGGCAATTAAAGCAATGGCCGGAATAGAACCTGCAATTAAGAATGTTTTTAAATCAAAATAATTCTTATTTTTTACCTGTTTAATGCTTATAGCTATTAAAAGTCCAATCATAAACCCGAGTATAAGAATAATAATAAACTTTAAAAAACTCAAAAACCCTGCTGATACATTGTAATAAACCAGCGCACTGGCAATATTATCAAAATAAGCAAAAGCAGTATAATATAGAATTAAGTTTATAAAGTTAAAGATTATAAGAAACAATCTCATTTTTTTGACTCCATCTTCTATCGTTATGCTCTACAGTAATACCATAATATTAAATAATTAGATGTTAACTTAAATAAATATTAATTTCAATTAATGCCGCATTCTGTTATATTTAAAGCTTAAAAAAAACATAAATTTAACCCAGCAGCTAAAATATTTATGTTCAAACTGGAATTTTTAATATTTAAATCAGACTACTTTAGATAAAAAAAGAATGAGAATAGTAACAACAATTATTATAATTTTATTTATAGCAGCTGTAATCTTTATGGGATTTATTGCTTTAAGATACTTCGTGCTTGAACCTTCTCCTCCAGAGAATACAACCGAACCAGAAACTGAAGAAACAATAATTGAGGAAGAAAATGTTGAGCCGGTAACAGAAGAAGAACCACCCCCGGAGATAGAAGAAGATGAAATCGCTGTAATAGAAATATATCTTGATGGCGACAGAGACACCGGTACCCTTCTGGGCGAGGCGGTTTATGGAATGACCTCACAGGATGCCTACAATATTTACGGCGAAGAATTTTCAGAAACCGGTTTCCTTTTAGCAAAAGAAAATAAAGATTACACTTTCGAACCCGGCTCGACCCACTATATTTACATATATGTTCTAATACCAGAGTCTGGATGGAGCCATACACGCCAGAAAACAACAGTACCCGGGGAGCCTGACAATAATGAAAATATTAAAATATCTATTGACGACCCCCCTGGAACTATCAAAGAAGCTGATAAATCCAATATCAAAATTTCTGGCTGGTCGGTTGATTTTAGCCAGCAGAATAGTCCGGGGGTTGACCGCATTGAAATATACTTAAATGGACCTAAAGGATTTGGCAGGTCTTTAGGCGAGGTTGATTACGGAATTGAAAGACAGGATATAGCCAGCGCATTTGGAAATGCTAATTACGCAAATTCAGGATACCTGCTATATTTTGATGGCAGTAAACTTGAAGCAAATAGTGAGAACACCCTCTATATATATTCTTTCTCTAACTCAGGTTCACACAATCTGGGTTTAAGAAACTTCTCAATAGAGGGAGAAGGTAAAGAGCCCAGCGCAATAATATCGGCCGAAGCAAAACTGAGCAATGACTCCATAGAAATAAGCGGCTGGGCCATAAATAGAGATGATATAACCGGAGGCAAGCCGAAAGACCCGGGTGCAGAGTACTCAACCAAAAAAATAGTATTCACTTCAAATAGAAACGGCAATGAAGATATATTCAGCATGAATATAGATGGTACAGAAGTAACTCAACTAACAGATTACTCTGGAAAAGATAATTATCCTTCTGTTTCACCTGATGGAGAAAAAATAGCCTATACTTCAGATATAAATGGTGTGTGGCAGATAATGATTATGAACCATGACGGAACAGAAAAAAAACAGCTTACCTATAATCCATGGAGAAGTGGATATCCTGCATGGTCTTTTGACGGAAGATATATTTTCTTTGAAGCATACATAGATGGCGATTATGAATTGTACAGGATAAATACTAATGGAGGTGGCCTTAAGAGGCTTACATACAATCCAAACGCTTCAGACTGGCATCCATACGGACACCCTTTCAGATACAAAGTCATTTATGAATCAGGGATATCAGGAAAAGAAGAATTATATATAATGGATTATGACGGCAAAAATATAAATAAAATTTCCGATATGGATATGAGACAGAGAACTCCTGCAATTTCTATTGACGGAGAAATAATTGTTTTTAGCGATAATGAGTCTTTATATATAATGGACTTCAATGGCGAAAACATGCAAAAAATAACCGGTGGTTTATCACGCTGCAGACACCCTGACATGTCGCCTGATAACAGGCATATAGCTTTTGAAAGTATGATCGACGGACAGGAAGAGATATTTATTATTGATAGTGACGGTGCGAACCTCGTAAGAATGACTAATATTCCGGGGAATGATTATGACCCTGTTTTTCTGTATCGGAATCCTTAACCATCAGAGAATCAGAGATTTTCTTTTCTTCATCCTTTTCTACAATTGAAACATGCTTGAACTCTCTCCTTGAAAACCCAAAGCGTATTGAAGAACCAATAGAAAAACCAAGCCATAAAGACCATATAGACTGCCTTGAAAAAAGATAAAAAGCCAGCTCGCTTAATTGTTCACTGGAATTAAAGAATTTATTGATAATAAAACTTGTTATTGTACCCTCGGACAGAACAAGACATATAAAAGGGAAAAACCCTACTATCAGCATGTTTTTAAAACTAAAAAGACTTCTTTTTAATTTTAATTTCAATAAAAGCATCACAATAACACCCACACAAAACCCAACTATCAAAAGAGCCGCCAGCCTGATATAATTTATTGCTACTGCCGATAAATTTACTCCCCCAATTATCTCCAGAATCCTGTCAGAATAAGAATAAATAAAAATATAAAAAACAGCATTAATAAAAGAAAAAATTATTAAAAAAACTCTCAAAATTTATCCTTTCTTTTTTTGAACTATCTTCCCAATATTTTAAATTAGAACAAAGTATATATAAAGTCTTCTCTTTTTTATTTATCAGACCTGCATCCTGCCGTTACGGATTAAAGCCTCTGTCCAATGCTCCCAAGATACTGCGAAACATAGCTGAATACTGTATGCGCTACTACAGAAGCACCTGCAGAACTATAATGAATACCATCACTAAGATAACCTCCTGGATTCTGTGAAAGAGGGGTTACTACATCTATAACTACAACACCGTGCTTTGCAGCAATCTGTCTTATGGCATCATTATACCCCTGATAATTTTGCTTACCTGGCCGGGAAATAGGACCAATAAGATTAACAAACACCCTTGCGCCGGTGCCTTTTGCCTTCAAGAATAAACCTTCCATATTATCAGAAAACCCTGTATATCTGGGAAGTATATCATTCGTTCCATACGCAATTATTATAATATCCGGATTATGCACCGCAACTGTACTGTTAAACCTCTCATTCCCATCACAGGCAAGCTCACCGCCTTTCCCGCTGGCAATTGTATTATATTCTGCATAAGGATAATTGGATTCCAGAAGATGGTCAAATGACTGCACCCAGTTTGATGTCTCTATTAGAGAATCTCCCATAGCTACAATCGTTACACTTGCATTGCCTCTCACGCCCAGACTCTTTGAAGGCAGTTCGATAACCCCATTTCTGCTTTCAATTTTAAAATGGGTGGTTATCGTACCTCCCAAATTAACCAGATTTTCATTTACGGCTATTTTGAAATTGATCTCTTTTTCTTCTCCAACACCCAGGTTTTCCAGATCCCATATGAGACCCCTGATATCATCGCTCCAGTTTATCCCCTCTGCGGTACCTGACCTGCTGACATAAGTTGCTCCCTCAGGTGTAGGGCAAATAACTTTATAATTCTCTTCCCTTTTCTGGCCACTATTTCTTACGATAATTCCTACATTAATAATCTCTCCGGGGTAAAGCTGGCCACCATTTGAATCATAAATATAAGATTCAGAAGTGGTTAAATCAGAAAAAAGACTCAGCTTTTCTTCTACCTTTTTTTCTATTATCTCCTGTCCATATTTTAAGGTACTCTCATTTGCTATAGTTTCTTCCCCTCCAAGGTCCTCTCCAACATTCACTTTAAAAGATAAAGTCCTTATCATATTCACTTCGAGAGCATTAATTTCCCAGAATACCTGGTTATTTTCGTAATTTCCTGATTCTGTTATGGAACCTCCTACTATATCCGTGTAATCCGGTATATTACTACTGATTTTCACACCTTCTGCCACCATATCACCTTTATTACTTACTGTTAGATTATACTGTAAAATATCTCCCAGCATTATGATATCGCCATTCACATCAACTACTTCCACCTTAAAGCCACTCAAGTCAGGGCTGCTTTCAACCTCACTGACAGTGCTTGAACTCAGATTTTTTTCTAATACCTCTTCTCCAATCATATATTCAAAATTAACATCATCAAGCCTGATTAAAGTACCACTATCAAGCGGGCTATTCACTTCTACAGTAAACCATATAGTTCCCTTTTCTGCTCTTTCAACCTTTCCGACGTTAAAATCCAGTGTAGTTCCATTACCGGCAATGCTTAAAATATCACTGTAGTCCGATGATACAAATGAGGTATTTTCAGGTAAAATAACTTTTACTACAAGCTTATCTACATCTCTATTTCCGGTATTCTTATAATTTATAGCATAGGCAATAAGAGCCCCTGGTTTTATATACTCCCCTGCATCACTATAAACATAATTGAAACTTTCATCATCAAAGTTAGGCTCTTCCAGATAAAATTTAAAATAATAAACTAAAACAGCAGCAATAACCAGGATTACGAAAGAGGCCGTTACATAAATCCACTTTCTATTATCTTTTATATAATTAAGAATTTTTTTTATTATTTCCATTATTTAATTACCACTGTTATTAATATTTTTTAATTACCCCGGCATCAATCCTAAAAAAATAATTTAAATATTATATCAAAATTACATCTTTTATATAAATGTTTTACAAACTTAATTTTTTAATTTAATTCTATTTCAATATCTTCACAATCAATATAAATTTCCCGGCAGGTAACCCTGAATTTTATGATAGAATTTCCGGGTTGAGTCCCTTTAACTTTGACTATCAAATTAATTTCATTATTTCCTTCTATGATATATGAATCACCAACCCACATATATATCCCATTACTGACGCCCGGGTACTGCGTTATATTGCCATCAGTTCCGACGCCAGTCAGTTCAATACCATCAGGGAGCTCAAGCTCCAGTGAGGTTATTCTGGCAACTTCTTCTCCGGTATTTTTTACAGCATACTCTATATCAAATTCTTCCCCGACTTCCTGGATTGCGCTATCCATCCGGTAACTGATCTCAATACTCCTATCCAGTTTCAGATAATTAGCATACTCATCGGGAGAAACCAGATTGTTAAATTCCACTCTTTTTATGTTATAGAGGTCAATCGTCCTTATGTCCTCGGCTCCTCCAGCATGTCTCAGTAAACCCCTGTAGCCCGACTCAACAAATAAATGTGTTTTATCAGGGTTATAATTGCCTTTTGGAAGTGCAACAAATAAAACCTCGTTCCCGAGATGTGACTCAATATCTTCTTTAGACTGGATTAGCTCATAAAGAACAGTTTCATCAGGAGCAATCCCGAGCCTCACATGATTAACTGTATGCGACTGGAACTCACAGCCATATTCATACATCTCCTTAATTTCAGGCCATATGAGTATCGGTCTGATTGGACTGCCGGAGTTATATTCTTCAAAATATTCATTTTTCTTCCTATCAGCCTCAGTCTCACAGACTGCACCTGTTACCAGAAAAACTGTCATCTTATAATCATATTTTTTAAGAATAGGGAAAGCATTCGTGTAAACACTCTGAAAGCCATCATCAGATGTAATAATTACAGGTTTCTCAGGCAGAGCCCTGCCATAGTCTATATAATCCAGAAGTTCAATCAGGGTAATTGTCTCATAGCCATATTCATTCAACACACTGCAGAGTTTATCAAAATGTCCGGTATTAAGTTCTATTGGATTTTCAACATGGTCTTCTATAGAATGCATGCCTATTATCGGGATAAAACTTCCATCAAATTTTTTCCCGCTATAAACCGGCATATTACATCCTGATGTTATAAAAGAATCAATTTCATCCGAAGATATCTCAAGTTTAACCTCAATGTTTGCATCTTCGCCTATATCATCAATTAAACTCAGGGCAGTATTAAAAGAACTTTCTTCTCCTGCTTTAAGAACACCAATATTCCAGGAAGTCTTTCCGCTATCCTGCTCGAATAAATCAGAAGCAATAAGTTTAACCTCTACATTTTTTGCATCTGCATTACCACTATTTACAACTTTTATCTCTGCATTTATAGTTTCACCAGCATAAGCTCTATCTCCATTTATATCCATTAATCCTATATAAGAGCCGGTAAATGAGGGCAACATAACATCTTCAACAACTTCATTCCCGGTCTGTATGCCAGCATTAGAACCCGGCATTGAACACCCGGCAAAAAATAGAGTAACAACTGTTACCAGAGTAAAAAATATTGTTTTATTAACTGTTTTAAACATTCCTTTTACCATAAACTTTATCATTCATTATTTTAAATTCTATTTATACGGTAAATTTTAACTCTCTTACCATTAACACAAAATAATCTTAAATTATCAAAAACCTGCCACATATTTGCTCAATCTTTTACCTCTACCTCAATATCATCACAATCTAAATAAAACCCCCCTGTTGTAAACCTGAACTTTATATTTGACTTACCGGGCATTCTGCTGTTTAGTCTTACAATTAAATTTATTTCACTACCACCCTCTATTATATATGAATCACTCACCCACATATATATACCATTACTAAGCCCGGGGGACTGCTCAATATAGCCTCCGGATTCGGTTTCTATAAACCCAATATTTTCAGGAAGCTCAAGCTCGAGTGATGTAATCTGGATGCTATCATTATCTTTATTTTTTATAATATATTCCACCGTAAATTCTTTACCGAATTCTAGCACAGTACTCTCAATAGAATATCCTACTTCAGGAATGCTTGCTGCAGGTTCTGTAACTTTAAGTAGCCTTAACATTTCATCGAACCTACTCCACCAATAACTTATCCCGACCTGTTCATCATTAAATACTTTTTTAAACACTTCTTCATTTCCAACATAGTAAACCGTTACGCCAATATCAAGAGCTTCTATCATATTGCTCGCAGTGTATTCCGGGACCTTATGGGATATATATTCTATATTTTTTTCAGGGTATTCATATTTATCTAAAAACATTCCGATATTTGCTGAATTTGTCAGAACATAAACTCTGGAGCCACTCTCCATATTTTTAAATGATTCATCCCAGAATCTATAAATAAGAGGAATCTCTGAGAGGTCAAGTAAGGAATAATTCTCAACTATCAAACCGAAAGGCATAGAAAGAAAAAACAATACTATAATTGCAATCAGTAAATATTTTAAGAATCTATCAATACCGAGTATTTTTCGTCCTCCCAATGACTTATCAAACAACATAATCAGCCCATTAAGAATAAAAAGTAATCCAGTAGCGATATAAAATGAAAAAATAATCATGGAAAATAATAAATAATTGCGCAGTGCATGGTCTACGTAAAAAGGAGGAAAAACAATGTTTATAATCACAATTAAAAATGTACAGAGGGCAAACTTTATATTTTTCCTTATCAGGATAATAAATCCTATCAATGCGATAACAAGCAGTAAAATACCATAGGTCTCATAAACAATGCCCAGATAATCTTTTATTACTTCTGCAATAACTGAAATGCTACTATCAAAAAAACTGCCGCCATGAATTTCCCCCGTCACACCTCTTCCCGTCAGATAATAAATTAATTTTAGAGGAGTATTCACTTCTCCATATCCCTGAAGGGACCTTATAGGAAGATAAATATAAGATAAAAGAGGAAGGATAAAATATAATATGCTTACAAAAAATGCCCTTACGTTCTTAAATATCCCTGTATTTATAATTATTACATAAAATACAATGGCTGGAACCAGAAAGAAAGCAAGTGGATGATTCGTTAAGCTAAGCCCTAGGCAGAAAAAGAAAAAATAAAGGTATTTCCTTGTTTTATTTTCCTTATAAAGAAGCACAGAATAAAACAAAAGGGCCATAAAAAAAGTCTGAAGTGTATCAAACTCAAGCCTGTTTGCAACTTCCCAGAAAGGAATACTAAAAGCAAATATCATTGAGCTTACAAAACTCACAACAGAATTCTTTACAAGTTTATTAACTGAAAGAAATAAAAATAAGATTGTAAGAGAACCAAATACTGCAGAAAAAAGATTGAGCCTGTAGACTATACTGCCAAAAGGTAAATATGTAAAAAGCTTTGTCAGCATTGAAAAAACTGGATATCCTGTAGGCACCATAACTCTCATTTCAATAATCTGAAGAGCATACCAGGTTGTATCTCCCCCGACCAGTGCTGGTTCCAGCGTCATTAGATAAATAACCAGCGGTATGACGGCAGAAAGGATTGCAAGAATAACAACGCTTCTTTTTATTAAAAATCCTTTGACTTTCTCCAATATGGCTCCTTAAAATAATTTTTATTTAAAAAAATTTAATGCCTATAAATTAAATATTATAACCCCCACAATTACAAGGATATTACCTATAATTCTTAATCTATCAATATCTTCCCTTAGTATGCCCCACGAAAATAACATTATGAAAAAGTAACTCAGAGCAGTAAAGGAATAAAAATTTGAAAAATCCATTACCCTCATTGAAATAATTGAAATAATGGGGACAAGTAAAAATAGGAATATACTGATCATAAGATATTTATTTTTAAAATTATAAGAAAGCGGTCTTCTAAAATCCACTTTTCTTGCTCCAATTTTTAGTACTACCTGGGCAAGGGCAACCAGAAACTGCGTTATAACTGCTAAAAAAATATAAAGCATTTTCTAGACACCTTCCAGTTTTTTACTTGACATTGTTATAACAAAAACTCCTGCCACTATAACTGCCGAACCAATAACTTTCATTAAAGTAACAGGTTCACCAAATAAAACTTTGCCCAGAAACAGGGACAAAAAGTAATTCAGGCTGAGGAAAGGATATATAAAAGAAAGTTTAAACTTTCTATGCAGTATAAACCAGAATGTGAATTTTAGTCCGTAGGTCAGAATCATTACAGTCAGCCATAAGAAAAATACTACGGAAAGTTCAAGATTCATGCCTATATATTTACCTGCAACTATGCTTAATAAATTAATACTGATTGTAAGAATTATTATAATAACATAAAAAGAATTTTTGCTTATATACCTTAACCTCATTCTTGTTAATCTCTCACTTTCAACTCAAATGCTATTGAAATAATATAATTTAAAACATTTTATACCAAAAACATTCAGATTATAAGTTTTTGTATTCTTTTTAAAATCAGCCATAAATTATAAAAATACCTTAAAGCATACTATTTTTTATGTTATAGTAATAAAATTATTTAAGCCGAAATAAATTTTTAATAAGAACACAGTAATTTTATGAGAGAAAAACTTCTGGTCGCAATACCAGCATATAATGAGGAACAAAAAATAGGTGAGGTTATAAAAAATATCCCTGCAAAAATTAAGGGGATATTAAAAATCCATGTTCTTGTTGTTGATGACGGCTCTACAGATAAGACAGTAAAAATTGCACAGGACCTCGGGGCAGAAGTTATAAAAAATCATTATAATATGGGATACGGTGTAGCATTAGGCATAGCCCTACAATATGCTGTTGAGCACAATTTTGATTTAATGGTAAGTATTGATGGAGATGCTCAATTTAATCCCCGGGATATACCCGTGCTTATAAACCCCATTATTAAAAACGAAGCTGATATGGTTACAGCTTCCCGCTTTATTGATAAAAATTATTACCCTGTTATGCCATTATTCAAATTCTGGGGTAATAAAATGACTTCTATTTTAATCAGCCGGCTGATTGGTAAAAAATTTTACGACGTAAACTGTGGTTTCAGGGCATACTCTAAAAAAACACTCCTGCGGCTTAATCCTCACGGGAAATTTACATTTTCTCAGGAAATATTTATCGACCTCTCCTTCAAAGGAATAAAAATTATAGAAGTTCCGGTCAGAGTAAAATATTTTCCGTCACGTATTTCAAAAATTTCTTCAAATCTTTTCAAATATGGAGCTAACTCACTAAAAATTATTTTTGAAACTTACCGTGACCACAGGCCGTTTACATTTTTTTCATATATAGCTCTGTTCTTTTTCATAGTAAGCGTCTTCTTCGGCTCAATACTGCTTTATACATACATCACAATTGGTTCATTCCATCCGAATGTCTGGTCGGGATTCGTAGGCGGAACTTTCTTTTTTATTTCCGTAACCTTTTTTATTCTGGGGATATCAGCAGATATAATAAAAAGAATAAGGGCTAATCAGGAAGAAATTTTATACCTGTTAAAGAAAAATTCTCAAAAAAATAATTAAAAATCGTCCGGCTAATTTTACCGGACAGCACTTATAAAACTTTCAAAAAAACCATATTTAAGTTTATAATGTAGAAGTATTATAATAAAAAAAGTAATTAATAATCTAAAATGATGAAGAGCATCTTAATTATAAAAATTTTATATTACTTATTATTCGCACTTATTTTTATCTTTTCATTAATTGTTTTTTTTGAAATAACAGATTTTAGTTTCTATAACGGTGAAATTAGAGATTTCTTTCACAGGATTTTAGAAGTTCTAAATTTTTAAAATATATTAGTTTCAATCTGCCATTGATTTATTCTCAAAATATGGACGTAACATATATACTATCCCGCCAACCAGACCTACTATAACCAACATAAACAATATCAAAAGAGAACAAAGTGCAGCCTTCTCGTTCATAACTCCCATAGCAACCATAATAAAAACCAGCGAATTTTCCCTCAGTCCTATACCACCTATAGAAATAGGAATCATGGCTATTGTTGATACTACCGGGACAATAAAAATAAATGCAGTAAGGCTCAGGTTTATGCCAAGAGCCAGAGCAGCAAGATACCAGTTTAGTATAACGGCAAATTGGAGAAGGAAACTGTAGATTAAAACTTTTAAAAGAGTCATTTTATGCCTTTTAAAACTTAAAAGAGTATTAAAAGCATTGGACATTTTCTCTCTTATCATATTTACTAATTTTAACCTCTTCAAAAACTTGCTTAACCCAAACATCGATGGAAAAATAATTATAAGAGCTATAATCACAACTACCGAAAAAAATATGATAATGGGGATAATAACAGGCTGATTCCCTATAGCAGTAAACCCTAAAAATAAAGCAACCACAGCATAAACAGATGCGCTTACCACACCGGAAAATCTTTCTACAAAAATTATAGAAGCCGATGTGCTTAAGGGAATTTTTGCCTTATTTGAAGCATCAATGGTTCTGAATACATCACCACCTATGCTTGTGGGTAAAAAATTATTAAAAAACAGTCCTATAAGCACTGTAACGCTTAAAGATGCCGTACTCAGCTTGACATTCTGCGTATTAAGAAGGGTTTTCCACCTCACGGCTGTTATCCACGTTCCAAAAACATGGGTCGAAAGTGAAAGCAGAAGCAAAATCTTATTTGATGACTTCAATATCTCAACTATGCTGGAAAAATTTTCAAACTGTGTCCT
>Ga0307431_1000079_pt1 | contig 77945 bp, 63 predicted proteins | sample SalMarWE160170MG_FD_202155 | JGI IMG/M metagenome (GOLD analysis project Ga0307431, IMG submission 202155) | Salt marsh sediment microbial communities from the Plum Island Ecosystem LTER, Massachusetts, United States - WE1603-170 | ecosystem: Environmental > Aquatic > Marine > Intertidal zone >...
AAGCTTTTATACAGGAATTGTCTTAGGAATTGAAGTAATGTCAACTATATTCACTTGGAAAAGAGAAGATTTTTGGGACTTACTAGAGTCTTGCGATAAATGTGATACCACACCTTTTATATTAAAATACTTACGACAACATGGGATAATAATAGAAGCTGGATGTGGTTTAGGAAGATTTGTTAGATATTTGTCGGATAAGGGGTACAACATTCAAGGTATTGAATATAGCTTAGAGACGGTACGCATGGTGAAAGAAATAATGCCAGACCTTGATGTTATCCAAGGGGATGTAGCGAATATGCCATATCCAGCGAATTCAATCGACGGCATTATTTCACTAGGAGTTGTTGAGCATTTTATTGATGGACCTGTCAAACCACTTAAAGAAATGTATCGAGTCTTGAAACTTGGAAGAGTTGCTATAATCACGGTTCCAAGTTTCAACTTAATCCGAAAAATAAAGAAAAATCTTTATGTCGATGAATTAAACCATTTCCTGAATCCGCTGGCTATAATTAAACGGTCGAATATTATAAGAAAATTGCTAAAGAAAAACTTTAAGAGTTTTCCTTACAACAGACATCGCGCCACCTCATATAACATCTACCCCACATTCGGGGAATTTTTCGAGTACCGTTTTACTAAAGAAGAATTTGAAGACATTCTTGTTAAGGCTGGATATACAATAATAGAGAGCGTGCCGATCGCTCATATGGATGGAGTGTACCACGAATTTGGGAGGTTGTTTGTCTCGTTTAAAAATTGGCACTTTTTCCCTAATATCATAGGAAGGTTACTCAACAGTCTACTTTCAAGAATACGGTTTTGTCATAATCATATGCACCTTTGTGTCGTCAGAAAAAAGGTCGCCGGAAGTAAGTAATGAACAAACAAACATTATATAAGTACCGCAAGGATTGTTACAGTCAAAATGGTGAAGATGGAGTTATTGAAGAGATTTTGAAAAGACTTAATGTTAAAAATGGTTTTTGTGTTGAGTTCGGCGCATGGGATGGCAAGTATTTATCCAACACGTATCATCTTGTAAAAGATTGCGGTTGGAAAGGTCTGCATATCGAAAGTGACCCAGATAAATTCGCTGAATTGATGGATAACCCAATGGTAGTAGCTGGCAATATTACGCCGGTCAAAGCTTATGTTGCTCTCGAAGGCGAGTCTATGCTTGACCGAATCCTGGCTAAACATAACGTGCCAAAAAATTTCGAACTGTTATCCATAGATATAGATGGTGAGGACCTCAATGTCTGGAAAACCGTGACAGCATATAGGCCACAGATTGTTATTATCGAAATAGACTCCAGCATTGAGCCGACAGTATTGAGAGTATTGCCGGATGGACGTCCAGAAAAGTCTTTTGCGAACATGCTGAAACTAGGGCAGGAAAAGGGATACACTCTTGTTTGCCATACAGGGAATATGTTTTTCGTCCTGAATGAACTGGCAGGAAGATTGGGAATAGATGAAGAGCTCAATGATCCCATTTCATTGTTCTGTGACAAGTGGAAGAAGAAAAGACAGGGGCTTCTCTATAGGTTCTTACGTAAAATGGCGAGGTTTGTGCGAAAAGCATTTTCTTCGAAAATTGCGCGCCAATAGCCTTCTACAGAATGCAGTATGTTTATGTGTGGCCCTGTTTGGTTGTGGGAAACGCCGTGGAAGTGATAAGATGCCCTGCTTGTGACAAGAGGGGATTGATTTCGTTTGGACAAGTACCTCTCATTGGCGTAGGTCTGCCCGAAGACGCAGAACGTCTTCGGAAACTCAAGAGGTGTCTAAGATGTGGTTCTTTTGTTGTCGATACTATTCCCGATTATAAGCTTCTGCAGCAATACTACGAGAACTATCAGTCTCATGTTGACGACAGGGGATGTCATAAGGGGCCGAGTGACTGGCTAAGAAGAGATGAATTGCAGTTGATTGTGTCCATAGCCCAGCACATGGGAAAAGGATGTGTTCCCGATATAGGCTGTGGGGACAAAGAGGAAATCTAACGTGGAAATTCAAGGCTATCCTGCGATATTTATTATTATTACACTAGCTTTGGGCATACCCTTAGCTATACTAAAACCCTACGAGGCCTTTCTCTTATCAATTTTACTTTTAACAGCAGGAGATGCTGTCATGTTTAATCGAACACGTACCACGTTGTTGGGACCATATCTCAATCTTGGTGATGTGTGTGTGTTGGTCGCTATTATGGCCTTGTTTATTGGTAGATACTATACGAAGGAGCCTTTGCGAATCCCCCAGGTTGTTGCGCTTTTGCTTTTTGTCCTGATTATCGCTGCGGTTCAGAGCTTCTATAAGCTGGGATGGACATACGAGACAGCAAGAGCTTTCCGATGGGCGTTAGATGTGCCCATAGCCTTTTTAGTTGGTGTTAATCTGGTCACATCTACTAAGAGGGCGAAAAAATTGATTGGTGCCTTAGTGATTGGTGCGATGATAGCTGCCCTGCAACATCTGTTCTTCGCCTGGTCAATCTGGAGTTCGAAATCGCTAAGTATGGAGACATACAACCTTATGCGTACAATTACGTTTTGGGCGGGATGCATGCCTTCGGCTTTTCTACTTACTGCAGTCGTTTGGAAATTGCCGGCCGATCCTGTCAAAAAGGCCTTATTTCTGTCACTAGGCGTGTTGTTTCTGGCGACGATATTTCTAAATCAGACCAGATCACTCTGGATTGCTACTGTGGCTACTGTGCCCTTACTGTTGGTACTTTTCAAAAAGAAACACCGGCTGCTAAGTATGGTGAGGTTGGGTGTACTTATCATTGCAATCTTTTTTGTCATGGGATTAGTGTGCCAGCGCGTGTTGCCAGGGCTGGACGTTTTTGAACTTGCCACTGAAAGGATAGAGCGCCTTCTGGAACGTGATGCAACGACCACGGGTACAGCTACTCGGGAAAGGGCTTTTGTGGCTGAAACTGACGGTTGGCTAAAGGGGACATTGATTCTGGGACGAGGATTGTGTTTTTTTCAGACAATAGAAAATCCCAAAGATGAGAAACATATCGCATTTGGCCATCTTGGCTATGTAACATACCTGTCTCAATTGGGCCTTATAGGGCTTCTTATTTATGGCCTTTATTTTCCACTGACGGTCGTGCGTAGTGGACTTTGGCTATGGCGTTTTGGTGATTTGCCGGTACTACGTTATGTGGGATTGTTGGGAACTGCATCAGTCATTTGCCTATCCATTATGTTTACTATGAGTGCACAATTTCTTTCTCCGGGCTACTTTGGGCCGGCTGTGCTTTATGGTTCCATGTGGTCCCTGTCACGAAGCGGGAGAAAGAAACTTGACTTGCAATCTTCTTTTGGAGAGACGATGTGATGCTTGAGGAAGGGATTAATCTTGTGCCTACGGCTTATAGTGGCTTGGCGGCCGAACAATATGACGACCGGCGTTTCACGACAAGACAGGGTCGTCTCTTTGCAGCATTAGAATTTGAGGAGCTCGAAAGAGCTATTGCTCATATTCCACGTGACGCGTACACATTGGAAGTCGGTTGCGGCACGGGTCGTTTTTCGAAATATTTGGCGGAACGAGGCTATCGCGTCAGAGCGGTTGACCCATCTTTGGATATGATCCGAGTAGCCTCGGCAAAATGCAAAGGCCTTCCGAACGTGACATTTAGCCAACAGGAGGGTGCAAATCTGAGCTTTCCTGATTCGAGTTTCGACTTTGTATTTGCTATCCGAGTAACGAATATTACAGAGTCAGAGGTATACGCACTGAAAATGATAGGTGAGATGATACGCGTTGCTAAACAAAAAGGGCACATTCTTATCGAGTTCTCTAACAGGAACAGACCTCTGCCGGGTAGGTCTGCTTGTGTCAAACTGTCTTTTTCTCAATTAGCTACTTTTGCCCGTGAGCACAACTGCTCTGTGGAACGAAGGGCGGGTATTTTGGTTTTTTCACAGACTCTCTTGAACAAAATTCCACGGATGTTGGTGCCAATCTGGAGTGTACTTGAGTGGCTATCATCGAAGTTGCTCTGGCGGTGGGCTTCTCGATGTTATGTTCTGCTGAAGAAGAACTAATGTGGAATTTAGGAAGGCCAGTATATGAGAGTAGCAGTCTTCGTTAATGCTGCATACTTTGATAAATCACAACTGGACGCTATACCAGGGCATGTGCAGTTCGCAGGCATGGCGGTCCGAATGCTCACTGATGTAGGATATGACGTTACTCTGATCACTACGAAGCCTCTAAGCCCTGGATTCTTGCCGGAGGTGATACCTCAAAACATACCCGTGCATATAGTCAAACACCCGTTCCAGGCGTGGCCCGAGCATGGCGTTCTGATTAGCTGTGTCCTGCAGCAAAGCTGGCAGTTGTGGAATTTCTTGCGAAGAGAATCTTTTGATGTACTGCACTTCTTCGGTTATCCCAAGACAGGATTACTATTGTCTGTCCTCAAATACGCCGGTGTTCGAGGACGGGCTTTATTCACGCCGCATAAAAGACCAGCAAATAATCATAACGGATTCAAGGGGAAAATTCAGGAAAAACTATTCAAGCGGATTGATAGCGTAGTCGCAACGACAGACTACGTGGGGAGCGGATGGTCCTTCGCGTGCGGGACCGAGGTGGTGACTACACTGCGACCAGGAATAACCAAGCGAATCACATTGTCCAAAAGTGATAATCCTGCGGATTCCATCCTTTTCTGGCGTCAGGCGTCGGTCGGAAATGGAGCAGATTTGGCTATTGGTGCCTTTCGACAACTTGCCCCAAAGTATCCGAATAATCAATTTGTATTTGCAGTTCGAGAACACGATGTTTTCGAAAGAGAGATTTTTGAACTGGAACGAAGTTTACCAAATGTTTGCGTATACACACATCCGTACAGGGATGATGTGTCCCTCGAGAGCCTCTTGCAACGAGCGCTGTTCGTTGTTCTTCCATTTCGTGTGCTCTCAGTAAATCCCCAGATGAGCGTTCTTGAAACCCTCTATGCGGGAGTCCCTGTAATCACAACAAACATCGAATCGAATGGCGAAGTCATCCACGACGGACAAAATGGTCTTTTGATCCCGCCCAATGACGAACGGGCATTGACCTGCGCAATTGAAAGACTTCTTAAGGACGAAGAATTGCTCAGAAGACTCAGACGTAATTCTTATTCTCAGACCATTGAGCGGTGGAACTGGTCAGCATTTGGCAAGGGACTTCTGCGAATATATGCGAACACAAACATCGGTTAATTACCCGCGTATCAGTATAGTCACGCCATCTTTTAACCAGGCAAAGTATCTCTCCGAGACAATCGAATCGGTTCTGAACCAGAACTACACGAATCTTGAGTACATAATTATCGATGGCGACAGCACCGATGGCAGTTTGGATATAATCCGCCGGTATGAAAAACAGCTCACATACTGGTGCAGTGAGAAAGACAATGACCAGTCTGATGCCATAATGAAGGGATTCGACCGCGCCACTGGTGAGTTGCTGGCCTGAGTTGATAGTGATGACGTTTTGTTTCCGGGTTGTCTTAGGTTAGTAGCAGAGTCCTATATCGAAAACAACAAGCCAGACATCATTCATACGAATGTGGCCTATCTTGATTCAAATGGTCAGATTACCCGTCTTATTCGTGTTCCGCGCCAGAGTAGATTTTTCTTCTACCGAGGAGCTTGGCATGTAGTAGCTCCCACGCTCTTCTACAAGTATTCGCTTTTCCGCGCCGTCGGCGGGGTAGACAGGAAATACCACTTGTCTATGGATCTATATCTGTGGATGCGTATGATGAAAGCTGGAGCGAGGGTTGCCCATGTGCCGTACTACCTCGGTGGATTTCGCTGGCACAAATCCTCCAAGACCGTGATGTCCCTCAGCACCAGACGCACTCGCGAAGGTTGGGAGGAAAGTGACATCTTCAAAACCAATCTTCCAAGCTCAAATCGGGCCAAGCGCCGTCTTTGGAGGTGGGCTTCAAGAGGCTACATTCTTCTGAGAAAACACTGAGGTCGGAAAGAGACACACGAAGTGAAGATTGGCATTTTTGTAACCGCTGCTTTTTGTAAGAGAGGGAAATTGGACGCAATCTCTGGCCATGTGCAAATACCGCTTATGACGGCAAGACTGATTTCTGATGGAGGCTACGAAGTTACGCTTGTTACTACAAAGCCACGTGGTGCTGATCTATTGCCGGATAGTATACCGAAAACTATCCCGGTTTGTATTGTTGAACACGCCGCGCGGGATTGGCCCGAGCAAGGAGTATATTTAGGCAAAGCTCTCCGACAGGCCTATCAATTGCTGGTTCTTTTCAAGAAGAGACGTTTTGATGTTCTTCATTTTTTTGGCGGCAGGAACCTTGTCTTACTCATATGCTTTCTAAGATTTCTCGGCATTAACCAGCCAGTGTTTTTTACTCCCATCAAAAGTCCGGGTACGGACTTGTCTGGACTCGAGGGTAGAATCTTGAGAGTGGCATGCCGTAGAATTAACAAAATCATTGCCATGACAGATTACACGCATACCGGCTGGAGCTCCCTATGTGACCGCCAGAAGGTGACGGTTCTTCAGCCGGGTGTGATGAAACAGATGCCCAGGACGCCGGTAAACGGTTTCAGGAACTCAGTTCTGTTTTGGCGCAATGCAGGCTATGCCAATGGTGTTGATATCGCTATCCGGTCATTCAAGGAATTGGCCCCTAAGTATCCTAATATCCGCTTTGTTTTCGCAGTTCGACCGTATGATGTTCTTGAAAGTCAATTACTCGATCTGGAGAGGCGCGTGCCAAATGTTGACGTACACATATATCCATACAGGACTGGAGTATCATTAGCGAGCCTTTTGCAGAGAGCTCTTTTTGTCGTTGAGCCCTTTCGTTTACTTTCTATAAATCCATCAATGGCGATTCTGGAGACTCTATATGCGGGGGTTCCTGTAATCGCAACGAACGTCGAATCGAATGGGGAAGTCATCCACGACGGACAAAATGGTCTTTTGATCCCGCCCGATGACGAACTGGCATTGACTTGTGCAATTGAAAGGCTTCTTGAAGACGAAAAATTGCTCAGCAGACTCAGAGAGAACGCTTATTCTCGGACTGTAGAGCGGTGGAACTGGTCAGCATTTGGCAAGGGGCTTCTGGGAATATATGGGCACACAAATATCGGGTAATTATCCGCGTATCAGTATCGTCACGCCGTCTCTGAACCAGGCAAAGTTTCTCTGTGAGACAATTGAATCGGTTCTGAACCAGAACTACCCTAATCTGGAATATATTATTATCGACGGCGGCAGCACCGATGGCAGCGTAGAGATCATCAAGCGGTACAAGCGTCATTTGGCCTACTGGATCAGTGAAAAGGATTCGGGCCAGTCGGAGGCCATCAATAAGGGAATAGCAAGGGCGACGGGCGATCTCTTTAACTGGATTAATTCGGATGACCTTCTTTTCCCCGGGGCACTCCATCGGATCGCGGCTGCTTTTCTTTGGAATCCTAATGCGGATTTCATCATCGGGGATAGTGCTCGCAGTGACGCGGAGGGTAGGATTATCAGGGTCAGTGCCGTGCCTTCGCGATTGACTATGCAGCCTAGCGGCTGGGTCTTTTGGGTAGGGCAGCAATCGACGTTCATCTCACTTACGACACTCAGACGCGTCGGCCGACTTCGTGAAGATTTGCATTGTATTATGGATGCAGACCTTTATTATCGGATTTTTTCGGCCCGTGGTTCGTTTGTTCGCGTAAACGGATTGGTCGGTGTCATAAGGGAGCACCCAGACGCAAAGGGCATAGCGAGAAAAGCCGAGTGGAGACCTGAGGCACAAAGAGTTTTCGAAGAGTATCGGATCGGGCCATTCTGTGCCAAAGTCGCACGCGCGAAGATGCGATCTTGGCGCGTGCTGGACGGAAGCTATTTTCGGTCATGGTTGCTTTTGAGGCGGTGGAGAGGCAGACGACCCTGGGAAGGTACATAACCTTAGCCGGATGTTACCTACCATGTGCATTGTAGGTGGCATTTCTGACCTTCATCACCACTGCTTTGGTGGAGAAGCATGAACATTGCGTTTGTTTTGCCATATCTGGCTGAGCGGTTTGGTGGGCCGGTCACAGTCGTGAAGAATGTTGGCGGAGCGCTTACCAGTGCTGGGCACAATGTCTCCTATTGGGCTACCGCCGACAGTAGTGACCGTGAAGAGCTGGCTTCGATAGATTCGGCTCATATCTATGATATTGCTTGGCCTCGTTCGTGGCACCGGTCGCGAAACTTTGTTCGCGGTCTGTCGGCTGGCATATCTTCAATTGACATTATGCATTTTAATGAGTTTTGGCCCCACCCAGTATATGCCGCAAGCCGCGTAGCCCGTGCCAATGATGTTCCGTACATACTCGGACCTGCAGGTAGTCTTGAGCCTTGGCGGTTGAGAAGCAGTCACCTAAAGTGGTTGAAAAAGATGGTTTATCTTAATCTCGTTGGTAAATCTATGATGCAGGGTGCAGCCTGTCTCCATGCAGCTTCAGTACAGGAGGGTGAACATTTTTGCCAAGCAGGTTATCACGGCCCTATAACCGTTATCCCAAATGGTGTCGACATCAATGAATTTACTAGCGGAGATGGTTCGGAGGCCGAGGCTTACTGGCCGAGCCTGAGGAATAGACTGGTAGTGTTGTTCATGTCGCGTTTAAGCCCAGAAAAAGGTCTGGATACACTGATTCCCGTCTGGGCAGACGTAGTGAAATCTCCAGCTTATAAAGATTCTATGCTGGTTATTGCTGGCCCCGATGACCGAGGCTATCGAAAGGTGGTGGAAGGAATAATTGGTAGATACAATGTTGGCTCGCAAATCTGTATGATGGGAATGGTGCAAGGTCGGCAGAAAATGGCGCTTCTCCGACGGGCAGACATATTTATTTTGCCGTCTTATTCGGAAAACTTCGGGATCGTCGTGGCGGAGGCATTGGCTTCTGGAACGCCTGTTATAGCTACTACAGGTTCTCCATGGCAGCAGTTGCATACGGTGGATGCAGGGCGGTGGGTACCCGCGACGAAAGATGATATAGGCCTAGCGCTGCGCGAGTTGCTGGGCATGTCCAAGTCGCAGCGGCAGCAGATGGGCGAGAGAGGGTCTGCCCTGATTCGAGAACGCTATACGTGGGACCAGGTTGCACTCATGTTCCTGACTGTATACGATTGCATCTTGGAAGATAGGTTGATCCCCCTGCATCCTGAGCCAAAGGAAGTGGAGAAGGCTTGAGTCTGAAGGTCTGTTATCTTGTGCCTCGCCTGTTGCCAACGCCGTCAGGGGCGGTTGTGGGGGGTAGTGCAGTCAATTGCGTCTCCCTGGCCCCCGAACGTTTGGCGTCGGAGAGAAAACGCTTGTCCGAACGCGTCGAAGCCCTGCGATTCTACACCGCCAACATCGCGCGAACATTCAGAAAGGCCCTTGTCGACCATGCCTGACTCCGATGCGCGGCGCCAAAGCCACGATGAGCCCAGGAGTCAATGACGACTGAAGAAGAAGAGCAGAAAGAGGACGCCATGTTTTTGGATCGAGTCAAGTACATCTCCCAAAAGATAAAGAGAGCATGGTTGGACAAAACCTTGTTCTATAAGATCGTTCACTTCGTTAAGAGAAATCTGCGAAGCCGAGCCGAGGTGATTGTCGGGTATCCAATGTTGTCAAGGGCCGACCGAAAGATTCGCCTCTCGGATGGATTTGCGGATCATCGAATGAAGCTGGAAGCGAGAAACTGCTCGCCTGATCTTGCGAAAAGGCTTATCGTCGCCTACAAGGCGATGAAAGAGGCCCAGTCCAATGTCGTGGACCCGGCCTTCCGAATCAGAGGGCTGTGGGCGGAGTGGATAGACGTCAACTACCGGGACTTCATGAGCGCTTTGAACAATGAGGACATCCGAAAGACCTCGGATTTGCTCGATAATCTCAATCGGGAACAGTTTGCTGTGGGTACTGGCGGCGGCTATGACGACTATGTTATGTACCGGACGTCTCTCATCGGAAGGTTTCACCTCAGATACCTGTGGTGCACGTATCGTAACAATCTTTTGTCGCTTGGTTTCTCCCCGGAAGATATACATTTCCCTCTAGTGGGAAATCCTGCAGGGGTTTTCTTCAACGACGAAGTGATCCAAGCAGACACTCTTCGGCACATCTATCACGCAATCGAGATGCGTCATTGGTTGCGAGATCTCCCACGCTCTATTGTTGTTGAGATAGGGGGGGCTGGGAGGCCAAGCCTACCAAACAGTGCGATTGGCCGATGGGGCGATCGCCAAGTATGTCCTGTTCGATATCCCGGAGGTGGTAACCATTGCTTCGTTCTTCCTCATTTCCGCGTTTCGTGACAAACGCATCCGGCTATTCGGCGAAGGTGACGTCTCAGTGGCCCCATCCGAAGAATATGATATCGCGGTTTTTCCTCACTTTGCAATTCCTCAACTAGAAAGCCGTTCGGTGGATCTGTTTCACAATTCTTGCAGCTTCTCAGAGATGGACAAAGTATCCTCTACGGAATACTTGAGGATAATCGAACGAGTTTGCAGGAAGTATTTCAACCACATAAACGCGGACACGCCCTTCTCCTCGAGAAACCCAGATGGCTCGATGTCGGAGAATCTCATTGGCTCCAAACTTGTTCCGTCGCCGCAATACTTCAAGCGCGTGTTCAAGAAACCTCGAGTTTTCAAACGTCCAGAGGACAGACTTTCTCCGGCCTTCGAGTACCTGTATGAGTTGATGCAGATCCCGAAATCCGGAGGGTAGGCGGATTTCCGGTGAAGACATAGCACGTTGCGCATCATCCCTATTCTTTAGAGCCAGGGAATTTCCCACACATCCAGTGGCGTGGAGCGCAACATCTTTGATGTTCCAATCGGACGCTACGAGGCAGGACTCGTTTTCACGCTCGCTGACGAAGTGCGCATTCCGATTACTGAGGGTTTGTTTGTGGTGGAAATAGGATGTGGCCAAGGCGGATACCTTTTCCCGTTTGAAGAAATGCTTCGCGCAAGGATACATGATTATGTGATTCTGAGGATATGACGTAGCGAGCAAGTCCATAGACGTTGCTCGGCAGCATGCAAAGGATGTGGGATCCCGAATTCAGTTTGCGATTGGGTCGAGTGACGCGTTATCTGAGCCGGTTGATTGGATTTGCCTCAACAATGTTGTGGAACATGTCTATGACCAATATGGTTTTCTGGCTGACCTTAGAGGACTATCGCAGTACATCTGGTTGCACGTTCCCATCGAGCATGGCATTGCACATATTCTCCTCAACGCGCCTCAACGGCCTTTCGAACCGGTCGACATCTGCACTTCTGGTCGTAGTCGAGTCTGAAGGTGATGCTTCAAGAATGCGGCTATTCAGTTGTCGCCCACAGATTTGATTGTGTTGATCGTGGGCCAGTTTTTGGTTCATTGAAATATCGTGCAATGCAGCGGATTCGACACTGGAGCTATCGTTTCATGCCACAGGCCAGCACTCGTGTCTTTGGCGGCAACATGCTTGTGTTATTGAAGAACTCACCATGAGAACGCCTCATGTTTCTGGGGCAGCTCGCGCAGGATGCTTTGTTATCCTCGTTAGGTTCGTCTGCAATGTCAAAGTTCTTTGAGGAGGCGCAAATGGCATCTCGAATTGCCACGATCACAGCGTATGTATGGTGCTTGCTTGTGGGTTGTCAGTCCGAAGCAATGACCCTTGTTCGCCAGGGTGCCAGCGAATGAGAATGCTTTTTGTCTTGCCCGTATATGAGCCTGCCTACAGTCTCGGAGGAGGCGTGGTGTCGTTAGTGTCCACGCTTTGCAGGGCGCTTGTAAAACAGGGTGTATCGGTTACACTCTATACGACTAATGCCACCGGTAAAGATAGACCTCTCGATGTACCTCTCAGCCAACCTGCTATTTTTTTAGAATTTCAAAATAAAATCTTGGGAGTCTAATGATGAAAAAGATTTTGGTAACCGGCGGAGCTGGATTTCTTGGCTCACATCTTTGCGAGAGACTCTTGAAAGAAAGTCATGACATACTTTGTGTAGATAATTACTTTACAGGGACAAGGAGCAATATCGTGCATCTGATGAACAATTATCAATTTGAGGTAATGCGTCACGATGTTACGTTCCCTCTCTATGTCGAAGTTGAAGAGATATACAATCTTGCATGTCCAGCGTCTCCGATTCATTATCAGTTCGACCCTGTTCAGACAACCAAGACCAGCGTTCATGGCTCTATCAATATACTTGGTCTTGCCAAAAGGGTGAAGGCCAAAGTCTTTCAAGCTTCAACAAGCGAGGTGTATGGTGACCCGAAAATCCATCCTCAACCGGAAAGCTACTGGGGCAATGTCAACACTATAGGTTCGCGTTCGTGTTATGATGAGGGAAAACGCTGCGCGGAAACGCTTTTTTTTGATTATTACCGACAGCACAAGTTGCGAATAAAAGTGGCTCGTATATTTAATACCTACGGTCCTCGAATGCATCCCAATGATGGTCGGGTGGTATCCAACTTCATAATTCAGGCCCTTAAGAACGAGCCTATAACAGTTTTTGGAGATGGATGCCAAACGCGGTGCTTTTGTTATGTTGACGACATGATTGAGGCATTTATCAGATTTATGGATACCCCGGACGATTTCATTGGACCGGTGAACCTGGGTAATCCCAACGAGATCAGCGTTATGGAGTTAGCAAAGGAGATCCTTGATCTTACAGGCTCGAGTTCTAAATTGGTTCATAAGGCTCTTCCAAGCGACGATCCCAAAAAGCGTCAGCCCGACATTTCTCTTGCCAGACAGAGACTTAACTGGGACCCGAAAGTGACATTAGAAGAGGGGCTGAACAGAACGATCGAGTACTTCGATAATCTTTTGCGTGAACAAGAGCAGGTACAATTGCTATAGTGCCTGAACATCTGGGAGTATAAAATAATGCGATTTCCTCTCGTGAGTATCGTTACTCCTTCCTACAATCAGGCGAAGTATCTCCCTGAGACAATCATTAAAAACAAGACAAAACATCTTGCGATTGCAATATTTTTGACGTTTCGAACCCTGCCTTTTTAGAGTGGACTCAATTATTTATTGGCTTACAGAGACCTTAGGAGGTTTAAAGTCCAAAGGGATAGCACGATGTGGTCAACGTACCATCTTCGTCAGGCCGTAGCTGAGCTGGAGTCGCCCTATGAAACCCAAAGCAAAGGCAAGTGATAATAGGCGTACTATTGTAGTCTTCCCTGTTTTTAATGACTGGAAAGTCGCCGAAATGCTCCTCGCATCTTTGGATGAGGTTTTGCTCGACAATAATCTCCAGGTGGATGTTTTAGTCGTGGATGACGGTTCGACGATGTCTTTTGAAAGAGAAGTTGACCGGACAAAGCGGTATGAGGCGATAAGAAGATTTGAAATCTTGCAGTTGGGGAGAAATCTCGGACATCAGAGGGCTATAGCAATAGCACTAAGTTATATAGAGGAAAACGAACCCTGCCAGGCCGTAGTTGTAATGGATGCAGACGGTGAGGACGACCCGAAATATATTCCAGAACTGATTGATAAGTATAATGAGCATGGGCAAACAAAGATAGTTTTTGCTCAAAGAACAAAGCGATCTGAAGGTCTTGCGTTCAAGTTTTTTTACGGTTTTTATAAACAACTTTACAAGATTTTCACAGGCAGTAGAATCCGTGTGGGTAATTTCTGTGTTATTCCATATAAGACCTTGTCTGAACTAGTCTTAGTATCGGAGATATGGAATCACTTTTCAGCAGGCATTCTCAGGTCCAAGGCGCCCTACACGGAGATTCCGACAACGAGAAGCAGTCGCTTAGCCGGGCGTTCAAAGATGAATTTCGTATCATTAGTGATGCATGGACTCAGTGCGATTTCTGTACATGCAGACACACTTGGCATCAGGGCATTGATCGCGACAAGCCTGACGATGCTCGTGGCTGCCATCGCTATAATCGCGGTCGTTTCGATTAAGCTCTTTACCGATTTAGCTATCCCGGGTTGGGCGTCGACTTTGGCGCTGCTGTTCTCTCTGATATTTATGCAGTCCCTGACCATATCATTGTTCTTCATATTTCTTGTTCTGAATGGTAGAAACAGCCTGAATTTTCTGCCTAAGCGTGATTACGGCCATTTTGTTAAAGGTGTTCATCAGATTTCTTGCAGGACATGAAGCTTCAGACATACGAATATGCTGGGTCCGAACTTGAGTTATTCGCAGACGCGCTTAACTGGAAGGCTTACTTGCAGAAGTTATTAAGGAAGTGTTTTCAGGGGGAAGTGCTTGAGGTCGGAGCGGGAATTGGAGGGACTACTCGAATTCTATGCGATGGGAGTCAGAATAGGTGGGTTTGCCTTGAGCCAGATGCAGACATGGCGTGTACTTTGAGTTCGTTGATTGAGCGTGGCGAACTTCCGGCTTGCTGTGAATTGATAGTCGGTACCTTGTCAAATTTAGCACCACAAGACAAATATGATTCTGTTATTTACATAGATGTTATCGAGCATATTGAGAATGATGGAGAAGAACTCAAAACAGCAGCTAGTTTTTTGAAAGACTACGGCTTTTTGGTGGTTCTTGCACCAGCCCACCAGTGGCTTTTCTCTCCGTTTGATCGCGTGATAGGTCATTTTCGTCGGTATGACCGTAAAACTCTGTCGGAAATTGTTCCAGAAACACTCCGATGTGTCGAATTGAAATATTTAGATTCTGTTGGTTTATTGGCTTCGCTGGGTAACAAAATCTTTTTGCAAAGAGAAATGCCGACAAGAAGGCATATACGCCTTTGGGACACGCGCATGGTGCTATTGTCGAGAATGCTCGATCCTTTGCTGGGGTACAGAGTGGGTAAATCTATTCTTGGCATATGGAAAAAGTGATAGCTTTCCTCTTACGGGCACGTCATATGGATTCTGAGTTGCATTAGAGTCCGTTTACAGAGTCTTGTTCTTCTCATAGTGCAAAAGGCAAAAACCACCTCAAAATGTCATTGTATCGACGACACATCCTTGAAAATCGAAAGAGGTTAGCGATATGATTAGAGAGTCAAGACCCGTTGTGCTTTGGCTAATTGGTGGACTTTTTCTCCTGCTTGTTGTCTTATCGTATCTTCGTTGGCCCTTATGGCCGGATCACTCACTTTATTTGTACATGGGTAAATGTTGGCAAAGAGGGCTTCTACCTTACAGGGATATATTTGACCAGAATTGGCCTGGCATAATATGGATTTCCCAATTGATCACCTATTTGGTCAGGCCAACCCAGATTGGTGTGCGGATTTTTGATCTTATCTGGCAGAGCCTGTCGGGAGTCGTTCTTTTTGCTATTGCAAGAAGGAATCTCTCATATAGCCGTGCTTCGATCAGCGTTTTTCTATATATGGCTCTATATTTAGCCGCAAGCTACGGTAGCACTGCACAGCGAGAAGGTTTTGCATGTCTTTTTTTGGGCATAGCGTTGTTATTACTGCGGGATCAGGTTGGTAGTAGATTTAGCTGGCTGCCTGGCGCATTTGCGGGATTGATGTTGGCAGCCGGTGTTTTTATCAAGCCAACACTCGGGCTCATACCTATTTGTCTTTTTTTGTACTATTTGTTCCACATATTTAAGAACAGGATGCGTTGCTGGAGTTTAGTGTTAGGTTTGGTGCTGGGTACAGGGCTTCCATTCGTTCTGTATCTGGGCTATTTAATCCAAACCGACACGCTATCTTATTTTTTTGATGCATCGGTGGTTTATGCAGCCAAATATACGCATCTGGATCCTATGTGGTTTCTACGCAGGCTATGTTTATTCTTGGTCGTATATCCTCCGGGCCGGTTGACAATACTCTGTATCGTATTGGCAATTCTGATGTGGAAGGGCAAGCTTGCCTGCCCTGGCCCAGACCGGGTTTTGGCTGTGTTTGTGCTCGGCAGTTTTCTTAGTCTACTTGTTCAAAGGCGCCTGGCTTACTACCATTCGATGCCGTTTTGTTATTTTGCAAGTGTGTTTGTAATGACGGCTTTTGAGCCCGAGCAGGGCTTAGGGAAGATTTTTAAGTGGCACCTGCTGAAAAAGCACATCGCTGGCAAAATCGCAATTTGTTCTGCTCTTGTGTTTGTCCTGCCTGTTGGGATCGACCTTCCGCTAAGTATGATCAGCATTTTCTCGGGCCAGTCAGCTACCGAATATGGAGACCAACGGAGGACCCACCGGGGTCGGGCCCCGTGGTCTATGGTTCAGCGGGTCGGAGCGATTATTCGATCAACTACCGGCGAAGATACGCGCGTATTGTGTTTTGCCGGTTCCGATAGTCCTGAGTATTACTTGGTGTCCGGTCGTGATCCAGTTTTTCGTTATGTGCAGATGGCGCATTTCGTCTTTGACGAGGACCGACTTGACGCGGCGTTTGCCAGAATTCAGGCTGACAAGCTGCCAAAGGTTTTGATAATAGTAGAATCAAAAACTTCATTCTATGGTCAGGATTTCTATGATGCTGCAACAGAAGGTATGAATGTAAAAACTCTTTTTCAGGCTGATTATGCACATGACGCCAGTATCCGCGTTTACTATATTTCGGAGAACACGGAACAGGTCGAGCACGTCAAGAATAGGAGGTAGCCCGTAGGTGAAATTGCTTGTCGTGCTGCCTGTTTATGAGTCTGCCTATCGGTTTGGTGGCGGCGTTGTTAGCTGTATGTCTACGCTGTGCAGAGCGCTGGTAAAGTTTGGAGTGTCGGTCACCGTTTATACCACTAACGCCAGTGGTACAGATGAAGCCCTTGATGTCCCTCTTGGCCGACCCGTGGATTTGGGCGGAGTAAACGTCTACTATTTTAAATCAACTTTTGGCCCGAAAAGCATATTTCACTCGACATCTCTTACGGAAAAACTATGGCAGACCGTTGATCAGTTCAACCTCGTTTATGTTGCCGCTTGGTTTATGTGGATAGGGATTGAAGCGGCGAGGATCTGTCAGAAGAAAAAGGTCCCGATGATAGCCGGGATACATGGTGGCTTTTCAGCAAGGGCCAGAAAAAAATCATATCTCAAAAAGAAACTGTTCAGGGAGCTCTTTATGCGCAGGGCTTTGAATAGTGCCGCGGCAGTTCATTTGACCTGTAAGGTTGAGCAAGAGACTTCCCAAGATTGGCTGGACAATTTACCAACAATCCTCGTTCCTAATGCGGTGGATCCAGAAAAATTTTACCCTTGCTCTCAATCTCGGAGTGACTTTCGAGCTAGGTATCGTATACCTGAGAGCGCTCCCGTGTTGATATCGGTAAGCCGTTTCGACTGGATGAAGCGGGTGGACCTTCTTATTGGGGCGCTGTCGAGGGTAAAGGACTGGTATCTGGTCTGTGTGGGAGATGACGCATCTGGCCGTGGGCCAGCATTGAAACGGTATGCCGAGCACCTTGGTGTTTCCGAGAGAATTGTCTGGACGGGATTTCTCAAGGCCAAAGACTTATGCATTGCCCTGTCGGCAGCGGATTTGTTTTCGCTGATCAGTGAGAGCGAGAACTTTGGAATCGTGGTTGTTGAGGCGATGATGTGCGGGCTTCCTGTGATGATTTCCAGGAACGTTGGGGTGTGGGAGATGATTAATAATCAGGACTTTACCATTAGAGCTGATTTGTCAATCGAGTCAATAGCTAAATCTCTCTCACTTTTTCGCGAGAAAACATTAGGGTCAAAAATAGACAAAAGCTATATACGACAAGTAGCGATCGATATGTTTTCTCCGCAAGCTGTCACAAAACAATTCATCCGTGAGATACAAAAATTCATCCAGCCGCAAAAGTAGTACTAATCAAGTTGGAGAGCGTAGAGATGAAACGTTGCCCGATAGCCGTGATAATTCTCACACTTAACGAAGAAATTTGTCTTCCCTATGCGCTAAATAGCGTCGTCCAATGGGCCGCGCAGGTTTTTGTGGTGGATTCCTTTAGCACAGACCGTACGGTTGAGATTGCCAAATCTTATGGAGCGGAGGTGCATCAGAACGCATTTGTGAGCTTTACGAACCAAAGAAACTGGGCGTTGAATAACCTTCCTATTAGGACCGAATGGGTTTTCTTTCTGGACGCCGATGAGTATTTGTCTGAGAAAATCAAGCAAGAGATTGTTGCTATGCTAGAGCTTGTTCCGGATGATGTCAACGGCTTTATAACGAAGGTGAAGTTCATGTATCTTGGACAATGGCTCAGGTACGGGGATCTGTACCAAAAATTGATCCGTTTGGTCAGAAGGGACAAAGGTTCATATGTGGTCACAAGCGGGTTTCGGGAGAAGATGGTTGTCCAGAGCAAGGTTGGAAAGCTGAACTCATATATCGTCCATTACGATCACAAGGGGCTCAGAGACTGGGCGATGAAACAAATGAACCGGATTGCTATCGACGCTCAGGAGCGGCTAAACAACCATCGAGGAATATCCACAATGCTTCCCTCGGAACAGTCGTGTTTGGGGTCCATGGAGGGTGGAAAAAGTCGACGGCTAAGGGAAAGACTTACTCGGTTGCCTGGTCCTGTTTGTCCCTTTGCACAATTTTTCTATCGCTACATCATAAGACTTGGATTTCTGGACGGGTGGCGTGGATTTATTTACCATTTTCTTCTGCAGTTTTGGTATCCACTGATGGTCGAAGCAATGTATTTGGAACTGTGCTACAGACAGAACCTCAAGAAAAAGCCGCAGATGCATGATGATAGTGGGGTCTAGGATGCGTAGGATTCTGGTCACAGGAGGCTCAGGTTTTATAGGAACGAACTTGGTTGATTCGCTTATCAGGCAAGAGGATGAAATACTGAGTGTAGACATCAGGGAGCCTCAAAACAGCAATCATAATGAGGTCTTTGCAATGCTGGACATTCTGGATCGACCAGCGCTCGCAAGCGTATTCAAGAATTTTGAGCCTACAGACGTGGTACATCTGGCTGCCCGAACTGATTTGCATGATGAAAGGGACTTGCAGGCTTACAGCGTAAATACCCAAGGAGTCGAAAATATAGTCCATTGCATTTCACGGCAGTCATCGGTGCAAAGGACTATCTTCACGTCTACCAAGCTTGTTTGTATGACTGATTATTTCCCTCGGTCTCAGGAAGATTACTGTCCGATTACACTCTACGGCCGGAGCAAAGTTATTGGAGAGAAGCTGGTGAAGAACTCTGCTTCATTGCGGTGTGATTGGTGTATTGTTCGTCCCACATCCATCTGGGGTCCTTGGTCGAATTTTCCTCATATTCCTTACAGCAGGTTTTTCAGAATGATTGCTTCAGGCTTATATTTGCAGCCTGGAGGGATCAATTCAGCAAAAACTTTTGGTTATGTCGAAAATCTGATTTTTCAGGCTGAGAAGCTTCTGTTGGCACCAAGCAGCCAAATCCACAGAAAAGTCTTCTACCTTTCAGATTATGAGATGTTTTCCATAAAAGATTGGGCCGACATGATTTCTCTGAAACTTCGTAACAAGCCAGTACGTACGATTCCCCGGCCAGTCGCTCAGCTTCTGGCTTGGGGCGGTGACTTGCTGAAGATTTGCGGAATGAAGGAACCACCCTTTTCCTCATTCCGTCTGCGCAATATGCAAGCTGACACTGCGAACGTCCCGCTGGAGCCGATAAAGCAAGTTACCGGTCCGCTGCCTTATAGCCTAGAACAAGGCGTGGATAGAACGATCGCATGGCTACGGGAGCACAATCTAATTTGATGAGTTTTGTGCCAACTCCACACGAGCATAGCGATAAACAGAGGTTAAAACTTCTAGTTCTATGTCAGTTGTTCTACCCCGAGCTGGTTTCGACCGGCCAGACATTAACAGAATTATGTGAGGAGCTGGTGAGCCTTGGAGTGGAGGTGAAAGTGCTCTGTGGACCTCCCACGATTTTGGGCAGAAATAGTGAATTACCGAAGTGCATTGAGCACAAAGGCATTCGTATACGACGTGTATGGGGAACACGTTTTCCAAAACTTAATCTACTGGGCAGAATTACAAATCAGATAACATTTGCCTTATCCGTCTTTTTTTACCTCTTGTTTCACCGTCCTAATCGACCGATTCTGGTTTTAACGAATCCTCCTTTTCTGGCGGCTATCTGTGCGCTGCTGAGAGTCATTAAGATTGGACCGCCTTATATCTACTTGATTTTTGATGTTTATCCGGATACCGCTGTGCATTTAGGATTGCTGAAAGGCCAGGGATTTGTCGCAAAGGTTTGGGATCGGTTGAATGCATTTATATTCAGGCATTCCTCAGCCATCGTTGTCATCGGCAGATGCATGGAAGAGGTTATCCAGCAGAAGGCGCGAAAATTCGGTCTTAGCCTGGATGGCGCACTTCACTGTATTCACGTCTGGTGTGATGATAGATTCATCAAGTCGCAATTAGATTTAGAGAATCCACTTGTGGATAGGTTTGGGATTAGAAACAAGTTCGTTGTGGGTTACTTCGGCAATATGGGCAGGTTCCATGACATGGAAACCATCATGGAAGCTGCCAGGATTTTAAAAGAGAATCGTGATATCATTTTTCTATTTGTCGGTGAGGGCCATAAGAAGCAATGGATGATTGATTATGCTCGGCAGAATGGTCTTGAAAATTGTCGGTTTCATACTTACGTTGATCGTAAGGACTTGGGTTTTCTGATGTCATTGGCTGACGTAGGCTTGGTTTCTTTACTCCAGGGTCAGCAGGGGCTTTCGGTCCCCTCGAAAACGTTCGGACTTATGGCTGCAGGTGTCCCTGTTATAGCCGTGATGCCCTCGACATCTGAGATCGCAAGGATTATGCATGAGGAACACTGTGGTACTGTAATTAAACCAGGTAGCAAAAAAGGCTTGGCAAATTCTATTCTGGAGTTTTACAATGACCGTAGAAAGTCAAATGCCATGGGCAAAAATGGTGTAAATGCGATTGTGACCGAGTACAGCCTTCATAAAGCTTCAAGGCGGTATCGTGACCTGATCATGGATGTTTGTAATTTAAATGGATAATACTCGCAGATGGAGCTGATGATATGAAAGAGGCGCTTGTATGTGGAGCAGGGGGATTTATTGGAAGCCATTTAGTTAAAAGGCTGAAAAGGGAGGGATTTTGGATTCGAGGGGTGGACCTAAAGTATCCTGAATTTAGTGAGACAGTTGCGGATGATTTTGTCATAGGTGACTTGCGGGACCCTGTAGTATGTAGAAAAGTAACGGACAGATCATTTAATGAGGTTTATCAATTGGCTGCTGATATGGGTGGTGCGGGCTTTATCTTCACTGGGGAGCACGACTCTGAGGTTATGCACAATTCAGCAATGATAAACCTCAATATGGTTGATGTATGCTGTAAAATTGGTGTGGAGAAGGTTTTTTATTCTTCCTCAGCTTGTGTTTATCCCGAATATAATCAGGTGGACCCGAACAATCCCAACTGTTCGGAGCATTCGGCTTATCCAGCAGCCCCTGATAGCGAATACGGGTGGGAGAAGTTGTTCAGTGAGCGTATGTACCTGGCCTACCATCGAAATCATGGTCTTGATCTTCGTATAGCCAGATTTCACAATATATTTGGTCCCAAAGGGGCCTGGAACAATGGCAGAGAAAAGGCGCCGGCGGCTCTATGTAGGAAAGTGGCCGAGGCCCCTGATGGTGGAGAGATTGAGATATGGGGAGATGGTAAGCAGACACGTTCGTTCCTCTATATTGATGAGTGTCTCGATGGTATTCGAAGATTTATGGATTCAGATTTCATCGGGCCTGTTAATATCGGCTCAGATGAAATGACAACAATAGATGGCCTTGCTGAGATGATTATCGATATTGCGGGCAAAGATTTGAGCGTTAGACATGTGGATGGACCATTGGGTGTTAAAGGCAGAAATTCTGATAACCGACTCATCCGCGAGAAGCTTGGGTGGGAACCCACAATGCCTCTGCGAAGCGGGATGAAAAAGACCTATAGATGGATAGAAAGCATGGTACAGATAGTCAAACAGTCAATCTGTTAGGATAGCAGGTGGGTGAATGAACTCGTTTCTAATTCTACAATTTTGATTTTATTGTTGGGGCTGGGCTCTGAGCAGTCCAATATAAAAAAATATTCAATTCATAATAATTGTATGACCAATACCGCAGGGAGGCAATATAAAAGTCCGATAATCGTTATGCTAGAAAAGCTGCGTTATTTTTACGACAAACGATCTTTTTATAAATGAATTGTAGGTGTTTGTGTTACAGAGTGTTATACTTTAAAAGCCTATTAAGCTCAGGAGTATCGGTGTGAGGCTATTTTGCTTTGAAAGATAGGGGGGAGAGGCAATGGTTACGATCGGTCAGCAAGGATCGTTTAATTACCTGTATTATTCTGTTTAAATGTTGAAGCAAAATAGAGATTTCACCTTGCGTAGATTTTTCTTGGCTTTATAATTATTATTAGCGCAATTGCCTATTGATTACTTTCTTGAGCGGTTTTGTGCATAATTTACTGTTTGATTAATGGGGGATCATAGGTTAATCAGAAGCGCCGTTCTTTCTTAGTCAAGGATGAAGCGTTAGGGAGCAAGGAGTGCACCTCAGAGCGGTTGTTATGAAGGGGGGGGAAGAAAAACAGCCAAGCGTCAGAAAAGCGAACGGCCGGGACAGGCTTTTAGTTGACGTTGTCGGGCGCAGGCTGGTCGGCAAAACTCTTCGCAGGGAAATATCACCTCAATCTTTACCCGTTTTACCGTCTGGAACTTCATTGGGCCGAGAATTCGTGATAAGGGCCTTTGATATTGTTGGCTCTGTTGCGATTCTTGCTGTTACTTTGCCACTGATGCTTGTGGTTGCTCTGTTGATAAAAGCCTCTTCTCAAGGGCCGATTCTGTACAAGCAGAAAAGAGTAGGTAAGGATGGGAAGGTTTTCACGTTATACAAGTTCAGAACGATGGTAGATAATGCGGAAGATCATGTCGGGCCTGTTTTGGCTGCCAAGGACGATGTACGCGTGACACCGGTTGGCAGAGTCCTCAGGAGGGTGCGGATGGATGAGCTGCCCCAGTTATTCAATGTCCTATGGGGCGATATGAGTCTGGTTGGGCCGCGGCCGGAAAGACCTTATTTTGTCAATCAGCACAAGGCTCTACAAGGAGTGCGATTGGCGGTGAAGCCAGGGCTGACAGGACTTGCGCAAATAAGGAGCTTCTATGATCTGAAGCCTGATCATAAGATTAAGTACGACAATCTGTATATTCAGAGAAGATCCGTATTTTTGAACGCCTACATATTGCTGCAGACCATACCCGTTATCTTCACAAAAAAAGGATGGTAAAGGCTTGCATAGTCCATCCTTCTGCTACGAAATCAACTCACGCAGGCACATCGATTTCATCGTCACGCCAAGGAAGGTTCTGCCTCAGCTTATTCTGGAGCAACGATTGCTGATTGCGGAGCATTAGTATCTTAGCAATCGACTGATAGCTAAAATTGAGAATAGGCTCATAGTTTTTGGTATTCACAGTGCACCAGGTTATTGACCTGCAGCTTGTCAATGGTTTGTTCATTCTGGCTATTCTTCCTTCCTAACGCAGCACCCAATCTTATATGAGAGCATGCCGGGCAGGCTCATATTCCATCGTATGGGTCGCATGTTGGTCTTGATGATACTTAAAAGGTCATCCCAAAGGTCTTTTATTTTCTACAAATTCGGAGGTGCGATTTTGGCTTTTCATGGATGCCTGGTTTTCTCTTGTTGAGCGGATAAAGAGTCCAGCTATCGCTGCAGAGCAAAAGAACTGGCATGAGAAGGGCCCTTCGGTTACCATATTAATTTGTATTGTTTGAGACTGAGGCCTCAAATGGCAAAAATACTAAGGTTTTTACTATTAATATCGCTTATAGCTTTTCTGAGCCCCGTATGCTACAGCAAGGAGTATCCGTATCGCTGGGTCTATGTCTCAAGGAGGCTAAATGAGGATAGCGATGTAAGAGAGATAAGCGGCATAGTTAAAATGGCGTCAGAGCACGGTCTTAATGGCATGGTTCTTTCCGCGGGGCTTGACAGGCTTGACCAACAGAGGCCGACATATTTCAGAAGGCTTGAGCAGGTAAAGCAAATATGCAAGCAGTACAACATTGAGATAATCCCGATTGTTTTCTCAGTTGGGTACGGAGGAGCAATTCTTGCTCATGACAGGAATCTGGCGGCGGCTGTGCCTGTGAAGGATGCTGTGTTCGTTGTTAGAGGTGGGCAGGCTCATCTATTGTCTGATTCGTCAGTAAGAATAGTTAACGGCGGTTTTGAAGAGCACTATGGAGATCATCTACCTGGCTATAGATTTCATGACAAACCGGGTGAAGTGTCATTCGTGGATACGACGGTCTTCAGAAGTGGCATGGCATCCCTGAGGTTTGAGAACTTCCAAAACTTCAGGCATGGCCATGGGCGGGTTATGCAGGAGGTCAAAGTACAGCCGCATCGCTCTTATAAAGTCACTTGCTGGATTAAGACCGACCGGCTCACTCCCACAAGTGCATTGCGGATGCTTGTCTTGGCTCCTGACAAACATCAGATTGCTGAAACGAGTTTGGAGTTGCCGTCGACCGTTGACTGGCGCAAGGTGGATTTGGATTTTAACAGCTTCAAGTTTGATAAAGTTTGGGTCTACGTCGGCGTTTGGGATGGAAAATCGGGCCGATTTTGGATCGATGATCTGGACATTGAAGAAGTCGGACTCTCGAATATCGTCAGGCGACAGGGTACGCCTATCAGCATAAAAAGCGATGAGACAGGAATAGCTTATCAGGAAGACAGAGACTTTGCCCAGATACGTGTCCCAAAGGTGAATCTCAGGTCCGATCCTGAGCCGTTGGCTATAAAGATACCTCCTCAGAGCCGAATAAGAAATGGTGAACGGCTGAGGGTTAGCTATTATCAAAGGGTAACTCCTAAGAAAGGACAGATTACCGTTTGTATGTCGGATCCAAGGATTTATGAGATTTGGCAAGGCCAAGCCAAGCTTATACACCAGCACCTTTCTCCAAATAAGTATATGTTAAGTATGGATGAGATAAGAGCTGGAGGTTCGTGCGAAACCTGCAAGAAGCGCAATATGTCAATGGCTCAGATACTTGGCGATTGCATAAGCAGGCAGGTGAAGATTGTTCGCGAGGTGAGCTCGAATGCTGAGGTATTTATCTGGTCAGATATGCTTGACCCGAACCACAATGCTCACGCCCACTATTATCTCGTAGATGGGGATTTCACAGATTCTTGGAAATATATACCTAAGGATATTGTTATCGTTTGCTGGTATTACCAGAAGCGCAATGAGAGCCTCAGATTTTTCTCTTCGCGTGGCTTTCGGACAATGGCCGGTGCCTACTACGACGGTGACAATCTTGACAATCCAAAAGGCTGGCTCGAGGCTCTCGATCGAACGCCAGGGGCATGTGGAATTATGTATACAACCTGGCAGAACAAATATGAATTACTGGACGAGTTTGGAGATATTGTGAAAGGCCGGACTGCCCCAAAGCAATAAGGAGTGACTTGCTATGCGATGGAGCGTGAACATAGGCAGGATATTTGGGATCAGGTTCCGAATCCATATCACGTTTTTTCTGCTTCTTTTGTTTGTTTTTGTTTCTGTTCTAAATCAACGTGGCTTTGGTCCGGCTCTTACTGCAACGCTCTTTATTTGTGCGGTCTTTGTGTGTGTACTTATTCACGAAGTCGGCCACAGTCTGATCGCACGGCGGTTTGGAAAGGAAGCCAAGAGCATTACTTTGCTTCCGATAGGTGGCGTTGCAGTAATGGAAGAGATGCCCGAAAAACCCGCTCAGGAAATTGCAATGTCCATAATAGGCCCCTTTATCAACCTTGTGATTGCTGGGGTGCTTTATGTGCTCGTAGGGCGCTGGGCCGGCGTTGATGTACCGAGTTCGTTCCCAGAGTCATCACGGCAGTTTCTCGCAGCTTTGATAGGTGTGAACATCGTACTTGCCATATTCAATTTGATACCTGCATTTCCGATGGATGGAGGCCGAGTGTTGAGAGGAATTCTCGCTACGAGGATGGACTATGTTACCGCGACTTCAGTTGCAGTCGCGGTCGGTCAGGCATTGGCGATTTTTTTTATCTTCTTCGGCATATTCTTCAATTGGTGGCTGGCGCTGATAGGGTTATTTCTTTATCTCGGGGCCGGCAGCGAAAAACAGCAGGTTATTCTCCGTTCTTTGTTGCATCAGATTCCCGCCCATGAGGCAATGGCTACAGAGGTTCATACGCTCAAGCCTGATGAGCTTATGTCAGGTGTATTGGAATATTTTCATCACGGCTGCCAGAATGATTTCCCTGTCATTGGTGAAAACGGCGTTAAAGGGATACTCACTCGCGACCGCATCCTTGCAAGCATCCACGAAAAAGGACTTGAAGTACCGGTCTCAGAAGTTATGGACAGCGACTTTGCTTCGGTTGATGCAAGAGCACCTCTTGATGAAGTGTATAAGAGACTTCTTGCAAGTGGCAAAACAGCAATAGCGGTTGTAGACAGGGGCCAAGTTAAAGGAATGATTTGTCTCGATGGTATCAGCCGATATTTTATGGTAAAAGCTGCGATGAAGGGAATCGATGCAGATGATGTTCTTGGTACCAGGTGAGAAGGATACGGCGTCGTCGTTTCGCAAGCATCGGCAAAAAGAGAAAGGCTTTGCGCTTGGCTACTTTGGCAAATGTGCATCAGGGACATGTCCTTTAACCAGCAATCCTATCATCAGCACTTTAATGGGTGCGTTATTGAGCGCACTTCTGGCCAAAGGCAAATAAGATGAGGAAAATCGCAGCACTGGTGTCGATTTCTTTGCTATTGGGGGTGCTTAGTTATCTTGGTGGCCTGACGGGCAGGCATAGCATTTATCCTTACGATTTTTACCTTGTCTATCTTGGGAACTTTGGTTTTCTGGAATTTGCGATTGAGTTTTGTCTTTATCGGAAGTGGGATTCTTTTCCTGACCCACAGTGTCAACATAAACCACTTTATTGAATACGCCTCTTTGGATGTCATTTTGTTTCTTGTTGGAATGATGATAGTTGTCGGTGCGATGAAGGAATCAGGCCTTTTTCATTTGCTTGTCACGGCCCTTTTGCGCGGGAACCGGCTCAGTGGCGCAATATTGTTTGTTGTGATCATGGTTTTCTCAGCGGTCCTATCGGCTCTCGCTGGTGAGGTCACTTCCGTAATTGTCATGACGGCAGTTATCCTCGAAATCTGTGATTCTCTAAAAGTAAATCCGGTTCCTCTTGTAGTCTCTTCTGTTATGACAACCAATGTGGGCTCCGCGTCAACTCTGCTGGGAAACCCTATTGGTGTGCTCATCGCTTTACGAGGACATCTCAACTTTGAAGATTTCCTGATTTATGCAATGCCTGTTTCAGCAGTTGTATTGGTAATAGTAATTGTGGTGCTTTGCATCTGGTACCGAAGTTACATCAAAGAAATCTCAGCCGGACTGGCTGCACGGTCAAGCGTCGGATATGTCCCAGCTTCAGTATCATTTGACAGTAAAAAGAAAATATGTGTTCTGATATTTGCAGTCATGATTCTCTCTATTGGCCTGCACAAAAGACTGGGATCGTTATTCAGCGTGGACGAAAACAGTCTTTTGGTTATTTTGCCTGTAATTTTTTCCGGCATAGTGATGCTGTACCGACATGATAAGGTGCGACACTACATAGAAAAAGAAGTTGAGTGGATGTCTCTATTGTTTTTCATGTTCTTGTTCGCACAAGCAGGGGTTATCCAGTCCTCAGGCGTGGCTCAGTTTGTCGCAGAAAAGCTCGTAAAACACGCCGGAACCAGTCAGAACGTTCTCTCTGGAGTTACTCTCTTTTCCAGCGGTCTCTTATCCGGCATTCTCGATAATACAGTGGTTGTGGCTTCATATATTCCTGTTGTGAAGAACCTTCACGTGATGGATGTAAGCCTCAGAACTCTGTGGTGGGCAATGCTGTTCGGAGCATGTTTTGGCGGTAATCTGACAGCCATTGGCTCGACTGCCAATATCGTTGCCTTGGGGCTGCTCGAACAAAGAAAACTGAAGGTTAGCTTCTATCAGTGGCTAAAACTGGGGGCCATTGTCACCGTAGTCGGTATGCTCATAGCATATTTTTCTTTGATAGCCTTCTTAGGTTCTCCAACTCCGGCAACCTGAGAGTCTTTTGTCAGCCTTTCAGCAGCTTAAAGGTATCTTCACCGCCGTTTATTAAGTGTATCAACGGCTGTGGTCTGTCGATACCCTCAATAAATTTTGGTCGTGCTGACCAGGGCGTCACGCTTAGAACTCTCGTCAGGTCCATCCAGTGCTGCAATCTTGCTACCGGCAAGTCCCAGGTCATGTGAAAGTGGTTGGCAGGTGGATACTGTTTGTATTCAATCATACTGGCATACTTTGGTACGACGAATGTATGTGGCCAGGTTGGGGTTGTCAGATTGCACATCGCCTGTCCAAGTTTTTCCGGGACCTCTGTAGTATAGGCCTCATCCCATATCATGCTAAAAAGTCCGCTCGCACTGCTATACGCCATTCGTGCGGCGATGCCTTCTATCCCAGCAGGCGTCATGAATGTTACTGAGTTGCCGCCACCGGGGAAGTAAAACTCATCAGCGAGAGGCATCGCGACGCCAGCCATAATCTGTCTCACCGATGCACCTGGTTTTGCCGCCCAATCGAATGAGGCGCTTCCCGAGTTGTCCCCGTCAACAAGTCCTTTGCTGTACCAGTCTGCATTTTTGTCGAGTTTTTTGACACCTATCCTTTGCGTCAAATCTTTTATCTCCCATGGCTCCCACACCTTTCTAAAGTCCATAAACAAAGGAGGATTTCCGCCGGATAGGTAAGTCATAAACAGCATCGTTAAAAGTCCCTGCACATCCGCTTCGGTAGCGTAGGGCAGCGGCGCCTTGCGTCCGTGGTGATCGAATGTGCTATTGAAGAACGATTCCATAACATCTGCCACTGGAAGCGGAATTCCTCGCGGATCGGAGCCCCATTCCAACTGGCTCATAAAGCCTCCCCCAACCGCATTTAAGTCGGCCATCAAATCGCGAACGATTAGGTACATTGCCAAACTCATATTAAATCGTTCACTGTCAGCTTCGTTACGTAGTTCGAGCCGTTTACCGATGTATCTGTTGACCCAGCCTCGCAGTTGTTTTAGTTCCTTTTCATTGTAAGCCTTTTTGCCGAGCATATCGGCCAATAGCTTCATATCCAGTCGCGTGATTTCGAGTCCGAAGGTGTTGCGTGTTGGAATAATATGTGCAAGCGCTGTTTCCATCCCCATCGAATCATGGCCGAAGACTACGACTCTCCTGCCCCGAAGTGCCACCGCCGTCACCGCTGCGTAGCACCAGTCAATGAGATTCTTTGCAGTTTGTTCGGTCATAGTTGGATTCATTCCCGTGTCTGGCCAAGTTCCCACATTTAGCGTGACCATTCGCCCGTATTGGCTAATGGCACCATTGAGTGCGTGGGCGTATACAGCGCCCGGTCTTGGTCCACTATTGCCACAGGTGATATTCAAAGGTGTGTTGGCTGGAAACTGCTGTAAAAGTGAGATAGTGGTGAGCTGTGGAAAGGCCCACGTATCCGGCACACATACGAGAGTGTCGACACCTGCTTTGCGGAATTGCTGAGCAACGATGTCCGCTTGAGCTTCGCCGTCTATTAAAACCGTTGAATGAACCACTGGTACCGGCGTTTTATCAGGCAGAACTACGGCGCCGCTAATGGTATCAGCCGCCATCTTAGCGATGTTCTGACAGCGAGTTCTACTTTCTTTGTCGATTCGCGGGTCACTGGTTGCGAAAACGCCAACGACAGGAACCTTCGGCATGGCCTTTCTTGTATTCGGCAGACGAACTGCTCCTACTTTCTCTGGCATTTTTGCTGCTCCTTCATCAAGATTTAGTGAATGGTAAATGGTTAGCGATCCACCGCAGGCGGATTTAACCAATCTCCTTTTAACCAATTACAGTTATTCGAACCTGGAAGTATCTTCCAGCAATTTTTACTCGAAGTCAAGGAATTGCGCTGCATACGTGTCATTCCAATTGTGATTATAATTTGCGCTTATGTCATTTCGACCGAAGCCCCCGTTCTTGCTTTCGCAAGAAAGCACTGGGGCGTAGTGGAGAAATCTGTTCAAATAGATTTCTCGACTCGCCTACGGCTCGCTCGAAATGACACGAATAAGCGCACTAATTATTCTCAATTGGTATCATTTGTGAATTTATGGTCAACTAAGAGGATCAAATTCACAAGTTTTCGTATTGCGATATTGCTGTAATGGAGCGCATAAATTAGCAATAAGCAAATGGCAGGATTGCAAGAAGACCTGCCGAAATGCAGCATATATCTGTATACTCCCAGGATGAACCTGTTTGCTAAATAATCCTCTCATATATTTAAACATAACTTAACTATCTTTGCTTACCCGGTTTTTTTCTGAATGCATCAGGCTCCCAGTTGTTGATGAATTCCTGCTGGCGCGGTGTCATTGCAACCACACCGCCGAACTTGGCTGCGTGCATCCTTACTGTAAGTGAGCCGGTCGTAATCTCTGCTATGAGCGGTGCAATCTTCTTATCAGCTGCGACAAAAAGCCCAACGTCCTTTACTAAAAATGCTGCGGCAGTTTTTTGGCCTTTCCTGATTCTATTAATCAGTTTTTTCGTAATCGTTTCAGCATCAGCGTACTCAACCCACATAGCAGAGCCGTTGGCGTAAAGCTGCTCGTACGGATTAAGTGCAGCCGTGGCAAGTAGTTTTGCTGCATCTTTACGCCTCATAAATGCAGCGACCGGCTCCGTCAAACCAAAATAACTGACAGGCTGATATTCACCGGTTATCTCAAAGACTGCCTTGCGAATAGCTGATCTAACAATTCTGACATCCTGCAAGGTAGGAGACATGGCTTTGCGAACTTTAGGTTTTTTTAGTTTGCTGTTGCACAGCCTGATGACTTTATGGACAAGCCTAAGTGCAGGTTCTGCTGTATTGGCGCTGACAACTACTCCGTGTTTTTCAAGAAAAAGAATATTTGGCTTTCTGCCATAGAGCCTTTTGTAGCCAGCGACCAATCTCGCAATTTTCTGCGCAAGCGCAAATCCCAAGTCCGCATAAGGTACCCATAGTGGCGGAGGCGTTTCTTGTGCAAAGAGCTGTTGTAGCTTTTGCTTACCATTTTTGGCGTTTACGTATGCAGCAACTGCAAGTGGATGCAAATGTATTACGCACTTATCCAGAAGGGCGTGTAAGTGTGACTCGACTGAAGGACGTGCATCGTCTTTGACCTTATCATCGCACGCGAGGAGCAGCCGATTGACAACCTGAGTTTCTCTTTGTTGTACATCCAGTTTAGTCAGCGACTTATCGGTGATGATTGACAACGCAGCTTCAAGCCGAAGCCTTCGCCAACCTCTTGCTGTGCTCATATCTTTTAGGGCTGTGCCGCTGGCCTTTATGTACATGTACTTGCCGTCGTCGGTTTTTACCGATGTGTTGCCTCCTCCACCTTGAACGAGCGTTGGGTTTTTGCCTGTGATATTAGATATTCTTATCAAATCTGTTAGAGCTTTATCCCTCATCACATACCTTGGTACTGTTCAAGAAGCTTCTGTTCTGCGTGTTTTGTCCATGATCCATTGCTGAGCAGGTTGGCCACTTTGGGCAGCTTTTCGCTCAGTTCTTCAAGCCTAATTAACCCCAGTCCCTTACACGCTGGATAGACAATAATCTTGCCTGTTATTGTCCGATTCTCCACTGCTCGAATGCCTTCGATTGCTCCGTCCAGTCCACTTATCGCTGCGATGCTGATATTGGTATCAAGCTTTTTGGACTGAACCTTTTGCAGCATTAGCTTCATATCACTTAGTGTCGAACCGCTGGTCCCAATGAAGTATAAACGTTTCTCTATATATGTGTCGAGGTCTATTGGGTAAGTGATGTTTGTAGGTATGCCGGCAAAGATATTGATAATACCCTGCTCAGCCGCACTGTGGATAGACGCTGCGACAAGTTTAGGAATTGGCGCCATCAAAATGGTGTAATCAAAATCACCATCAACTTCCTGTTTGGTTGGATTGTACGCCTTGTATTCAATGTTGTTTTTCCCTGCTAATGGACCGGCTATTCTTGTTAGCGATGCGAGTCTGTTGTTATCGACATCACTGGCGAAGATACTAATACCTTCGACACCTTGGCAGATATTGCGTATTACGTGCATCATTCCCATCGGTCCGCCTGCCCCGACAATGTTTATCTTCTCATCCGGTTGAATCTCACCGTTGTTAGGTATCGTTTTCATGGACTCAGCGGGGTCCAAGCCTGTAGTGCCCACTATGCGAATGCCGCCGTAATGAACTCGGCCCACAACGGCAATAACGTCCCTGCCGAATCTGCCACCGCCAAGAACAATATTCAAAAGGCCGTGTCCGGCAACCTTTGCAAATAGCCTTTCGACTACGTTCGACGCTGAGCCGAAATAGGTTACATCGTCATAGCCGGCATCAGGAAGCTCAGATATGTCTGCAGCCTTTTTTATTGGCGCACCTAATCCAGTTGGTACCGGTGACAGAGAAATAGAAACGTTGTTTTGCAATACATCGCAGGGCGAAAGCCCAATCCATGTTATTTGAGCCGGACGGCCATATTTATTAAATAAGTTTTGCAGAGCATCTTTAGGTACAGGGATATCTGCAACGATTAACATCTGTCCATTTGTTATCATGTTTGTTCGCTCGGTGGATGCGTATGCGTCTTCCACGCATGCCCACGGCTCAACAAGTGCTATTGCTGAGCTGGCTGGTCCTTCGTCAGCGAGTAATAGCATCGACTCACCATCAGGAGAGGTAATTACTCGCTCGTCCATTAACACATACTGCTGCAGTGCTCCTTCAAAATTATATCCGAATGCGGCATTAGAGCTGGCCGTACGCAACCAGCGATAATCGGTCTGAACAAGGCACCGTTGACCAGGCTTGTAATAATCAACATTGGGCCCGACTTCCTTGATTCTCACAACTGTCTCATGACCCGGAACGGCCGGAGCTTCTCCAGGGACATAACTGGGTATTTCTTTAAGTACTGCCTGATCTATACCTGAAACTATTTCACTTTTACGGACGTGAGATGAAAATTGTTTCAGTAGTTTAAGATCCGAAAAACAAAGCCCCACAGCCTCGACACGACAGAGTATCTGATACGGCCCGGGTCTAAAAACTTCTTTGTCTGTGTTCAAAATGAGCTTGTCCGGCCCAATTAACTGCACAGCGTGCTGAGTCTTAGGCAAATCTGCCATGGCTTGTACTTTCCTTATTACTGACTATGTCAAATATTTCCTAACATCGCCGTTCAAATCTGCAAGTTTTTCTTCGCATTGCGGTTGTAGCGAACTGCCAAGCTGTTCGAAAAAATCATTTTTCTCAGCGATATCCACAAAATATATTCTTATTACTCGCTCGTATATCTCAGTCCACATTGCCATTGCAGCACCGAATGCGCGTAAACAATATAGTCGCCTTTGGGAAAAACCGGCACATAAACCCTCGTTTCCAAGCTGGAGCAGCCCTTAAAGCCGAGTAACTTTACAACCTCAGGAAACTCTTTCAGTGCATCGAACACGTCAAAATCCACAATTCCCGAGACAACCAACCATGTTTCAGTGCCAGCCATGCAAATATGCTTGGCGAACAGCCACAACTGTTATAGGCGAAGAATATGTGATAATGCAAGTTTACATTCACGCCGGCTTCAAGTAGGCTGTTGTCACTTGAATTTACTCGTTCCCACAAGGACAACAACGCCTGTTTTTTTCACCGGAGTCAAAGCTATCCAGCTTGCGTTCGAGTTCTTTTATCGAGCCATTCATCTGCCTTTGTCAACGTTCTCATTTTTAAGCATACACGGGACAGCGAAATCCTCTGATTGTTTGTGCCCTATCTGTGCTGCCGGCTGACTTTCTTGTATTGTTCCTGCCACAATTTGCTGTCCTGTGGCTGATATTCCTTAAGCTTGAATGAATTGCGGACAATGTTTCTTACCTCTGCCAGGTTTCTTATCTGGCCTATTGCCTTTGCCTGCATCAGAATATTGCCGGCTGCGGTGGCCTCGATTGGCCCAGCTATCACCTTCTTGCCCAGAGCATTAGCGGTGAACTGACAGAGCAGCTCGTTCTGTATGCCACCTCCAACGATATGCAGTACCTCGATGCCTTTTCCAGCTACGTCTTCTAAAGCATCCATTATCTGTCGATATTTTAGTGCAAGGCTCTCTAATATTACTCTCATCAGTTGGCCCTTGTCTTCGGTTGTCTTCTGCCCTGTATCGGCCAGATAGGCATTGATCCTTTTGGGCATACCGCCGGGCGCAAGAAATCTGGTATCATCAACGTCAATGTAGCCGACAAAAGGCTTGGCTTTTTGAGCTATGTGTGTCAGTTCTTGGTATGTTAGGTTAACACCTTCTCTTTTCCAGTTTTTTTTACATTCCTGGACCAGCCAGAGTCCCATTATGTTCTTCAGAAGCTGGATCGTACTTTCAACGCCTCCTTCGTTGGTGAATTCGCAATCGAAGGTTTTATCGTTTACGATTGCTTTCGGTACTTCTACGCCCATGAGGCTCCATGTCCCTGATGAAAGATAAGCCCAATTTCCTTGCTCTGCCGGCACCGCAGCAACCGCGGAAGCAGTATCGTGTGACGCGATAGCGATGACGGGGATTTGCTCGCATCCTAATTCCTTCGCGATAGGCTCGGTCAGTTTGCCGACGACCGTACCGGGGCTAACGATATCCGGCATAATATTTATCGGCAGTGACAGTTTATCAAAGATTTCTTTTGACCACTGCCCGGTTTTCATGTCCATAAGCTGTGATGTGCTTGCTAACGTGTATTCCCCATAGGCGTTGTTGCAGAAATAGTATGAGAACAAGTCCGCCATAAAGAGTAGCTTTTTGGTCTTAGTCAAAACAACCGAGTTTGCCATACGCATCGCCAGAAGTTGATAGATAGTATTTAGCTGTAAAAATTGAGTACCGGTGTTTTCATAGATTTGGCGTTTGTCCATTAGCTCGAACGCCTTTTCACACATTGCGTTAGTTCTGCTGTCACGGTAATGGTAAGGCTTTTCAATCAATTTTCCGTCGGCGCCTATCAAACCGAAATCGACTCCCCAACTATCGATTCCGATACCCTGGATTTTAATGCCTGTTTTTTGTACTGCCTTGCCTATGCCGGCCTTAACCTGCGAAAGAAGGCGGTTAAAATCCCAGCGCAGCGATGCATTCTCTTCGATCGGCCCATTATTGAATCGATGGACTTCCTCAAGTTCAATTCGGCCATTGCAAACCGAACCCAGTATCACTCTGCCGCTCTCAGCACCAAGATCAACCGCAATGTACGTCTTTACTTCCGCCATCGCTTGCCCCTTCGTGGGGATTATCAGCTTATGAATGGTCAATTATTTACCTTTTAATTATCAAGTTGATTTTATAATCCAGATTATTTGCTGTTGCAATTTGAAAATCAAAGTCACCAAATGAGGAACTTGTCTGGAGGGAATGATACCAATTGTGATTAAAATTTGCGCTTATGTCATTTCGACCGAAGCCCCCGTGTCTTCTGTCGAAGACAGAAATGGGGGCGTAGTGGAGAAATCTGTTCAAATAGATTTCTCGGCTTGCCTACGGCTCGCTCGAAATGACACGAATAATCGCATTAATTATTCACAATTGGTATGAATGGATTAAAAAGTCGATGGTGGACCGGCATCTGTCTTTCTTCATCGTGATAGCAAATGAAGCGTGATCTTAACGGTTGGTGCGCCGTAAAGACTAACGGGTGCGGAGCATCTGTGAGCTAAAGCTTATTTTGGCCTGGCCGATTAGATAAAAACTGCCGGTGATGCAAATTAGGTCTTCTCTGGTGACAGCACTTTTTGCAAGCCGCAGTGCTTCGCCTAAGCTGACGGCCGTCTGGTACATCTTGCTGCAGATTTCAGTGTACATATCAGCCAGGTCTTGAGGGGAGACGGCTTTGCCGGAATTGCTGCGGGTAAAGATCACTTTATCTGCCCCATACTGCAATTCCCGCAGCATGCCTTTTACGTCTTTATCATTGTTGCAGCCGAAAATTACCACCATAGAGTCATAAGGGATATTTTGGCCTATGGCGTGTATTAGTTCTCTTATGCTTGCAGCGTTGTGAGCGCCGTCAATCATGATTCTTGGGTCGTCATGGATCATTTCCATTCTGCCGGCCAACGATACCTTATGAAGTCCTTGGGTTGCCTTTTCAGTATCAATTTTGTAGCCACTCGCTTTGAGCTTGTCCAGCATAGCCAAGGCTAAACCACAGTTTATAGCCTGATGTTTGCCATACAGTGGCACTCGCAAGTGCTCGAACTTGCTTGTAGGTGTTGTCAGGCAGATTCTTGTATGGGGGCCGTGTTCTCGTGATGTTTCAAATCGATAGGAAAAGTCGATATCGTTTCCAGTTACACTCAATGGTGCCTTGACCTCAAGGGCATGGGATTTTAGAATATTCATCGCAATTGGCTCTTGCTGGACTGAGATGGCGGGTACACCGCGTTTGAAAATCCCTGCCTTCTCTTTGGCAATGCTGTCAAGAGTATCGCCGAGCTGTTGCTGATGGTCGATGCTTAAACTGGTTATGCCGACGACCTTAGGATGAATGACGTTAGTACTATCCAGTCTGCCTCCGAGGCCGGTTTCAATTACCGCAATATCGATGTGCTTGTCGACAAAGTACATAAATGCCAGTGCAGTCATAATCTCAAAGAAAGTTGGTGGATCGGTCTTAGAAAGTATCTCAACAGGACTGTAAATACGGTTTAGCAAGCCGAGCATTTCCAAGTTAGTGATCATCTTTGAATTAACCACGATTCGTTCGTGCAGATGCACAACGTGTGGTGAAGTGTATAGTCCGACGGTATAGTCGTTGGATTCGAGCATTTTCGCCAGCATCGTAGCGGTTGAACCCTTGCCTTTTGTGCCGGCTATATGGACTGTATGGATTTTCTTATGGGGATTGCCGAGCAGCGAAAGCAGTTTTGTCATTCGATTAAGGTTGAACGTGGTCACGTTATAGCGCAGATACTCCGCCTTCTCGTAGTCGGTCTTCCCGAATAGATAGCCAATAGCTTGTTTATAACTGTTAAAGGCCCTTTTGGATTTGACCGCGGCAACGCTGGAAGTTCTTTTGTTTATTCGTCTCTTTCCGGTCGTTTTTACTGATTTTGCCATTGAGTTCAGTCAGTATAACAAACAGGAACATGATGGTCAACGCTCATGGCCAGTTGTGGAGCGCAAAACCTCACATTCTACAGTTATAGGCGAACACAACTCTTTTCTATTTGAATAGTTACGAACAAGTGGGTTTGAAGCAGAATCGGTATAGACTCCAATTTGCATTAGCATTCCTGGATACATAATTAGAATGGCTTATAAAAGAGTTCTTTTCAGTTTTTTGAGTGAAAAACCAGCAAATACTACGCCGTTAGATGCTATTTGTTCACTATTATATGCCTTACACAATTGCCATTCGCGATGCAGTCATAGGCACCACTAGCATATGCCATTTCTTTTTTAAGTCGTGTTTTGTCGGTTAGGCATCGGTAGACAGGCATATTATGGCTGAATGAGTTATTTGTATTGAGTGCTGGGAGTCAGTCTATCCACAGTCGTTGACCATCTAATAGTTCGGGAAGGGTATACATCAAAAGCCTAACCTGAGACAGCAAAGGGAAACCGTCTCTTTGTATTTATCAACGAACTTAGCAAAAGCATCATGATCGCCGCTGCGAAGTAATAGTATCCAGTCATCTTTAGCCTGCTGTTGCCATATGCTCTCTGACAAGAAATCTCCCTTCTGACTATATTAGTCGCATCTTTAGCACATGAAGTTTCAAGATTTCAAAAGTATCTTGAGGGAGTGATTAGCTGAACCATGAAACGACATAAGAATGCGAAAAACAAGTAAAAAGAAGGTTTTTGCTTAAACCTCACACATGTAGCTAGCGACTAATGGACAAAAGATAGTAAATGCTCTAAAATAACTTGATACGCAAAGGAAATCAGAAGATGAAAACAAACGACTATTTGAAGCCAGCTTGGACACACAATGATTCTGTCAGAACCGACTTGCCTCTAATGGTGTTTCCAAGGTCGAAAGAAAGGTTGCCACGGTTGTAGTGCCGGGGTAGCTCTGTTGTGTCGGCGAGATTTATCTGAGTATGCATGGGGGTCTATTAAGAATAAGGTAATCAGACTAGAAGGCTATACATTGAAAGGACGAAAAGATGAAGAAAAAGGTTTCAAAGCAAATCTCGATTGGTATTCTCCTATGCTCGGTGGTTTTTGTTGCAGGATGTTGCGTCCAGATCGGCGGATGTCCTATTTTAGCACAGTATCAGAGGCTGGTTCAGTTATCAGCGCCTATGGAAGAGGGAAGTTTATTGGAGGCCAAAACCCACAACGGCTCAATTACAATTGAAGGTGCTGATGTAACCAAGTGCAGCCTTACAGCCACCATCGTTGCAGGCGCGGCCACGGAAAAAGAGGCCAAAGAACTGGCTGAGCAGACGCAAGTAAGACTCGATCGTTTAGGTGACAAGTTGGTTGTCAAAATCGAGAAACCGACCCCCCTTGTCAACCGGTCGATAAAAGTCAGTTTCAAGGCAACAGTACCAAATTGTATGAATCTGCAACTGACTACACACAATGGGGCTGTCAGTATTGCAGAAATTACGGGTGATGTTACCGCAACAACTCACAATGGAAAGATGACGCTGATGAAACTCACCGGCGCAGCAAATCTCCAGACGCACAATGGGTCAATTAGATGTGAAGAAATCGCTGGCAACGCCAAGCTTAGGACACACAACGGTAAAATAAGTGTATATTACATCCAGACCGCCCCAGCCGTTTGCAATGTATCAGCGGTTACTCATAATGGAGGCATAGAATTTACAGCGCCGCCCAATTTATCTGCTCAGGTCGATATTTCAACGCATAATGGCTCAATAAAGACTGATTTACCAGTATCAGTGGTTGGGAAAATAAGTAAAAGGAAAATCAAAGGGACGATTGGAACAGGCCAGGGCAAACTGCGCCTCGAGACGCACAATGGCTCTATAAATATAAGATAGCAGAAAAAGTTTTCGAAGTGAGTTATAAATCTTGAAAGGACGAAAATTTACAAGGAGGTAATCATAGGATCCGTTGTGTTCGTGAGTATCGCAGTCTCGATAATTGTTGGTGTGCTGGTTTCCTATTTCAAGAGTCGGCGTGAACACAAGCGGATTCTAACAGCTATCGAAAAAGGCATATCTTATGTGGTGTAGGCATCGGAATGGTGATACGAGGCATTTTGAATAGAAAATACTACTTAAAGAGCCAGCGTGCAGGAAAGGCCAGTGCTGTAGATGTCAAGACTTCACCACTTGCTGCCACACCGGAGACCCCACAGCAGAACACTCAGTGATCCAACCAGAATGGAGATCTACTAAAAAACGCTGCGACAGGTATGTTTGCTAACAAGCTTTCTGGTGAGTAGATTGGAGTTTATATTGTTTCAGCAGTTCCAGCCACTTTTTCCAAGCCTGTTCGTAGGTTTTGTTGGATTCGATGAAGCTGCCATTGTGACTACCGGAAATCTCGATAAACTCTTTTGGTTCGTTTGCTGCTTCGTATAGCCTTAGGCCTAACTCAAATGGTATGATCTCATCGTCTTTGCTATAAATCAGCAAAACAGGACAATGAATGTTCTTAATGAAGTCGATAGTTCTGTAACTGAATCTTGCAAACCAGCGTACGGGCATATAGGGATAGAATTTTCGTCCGATGTCAACATACGACGTAAAGGCGCTTTCCAGGACTAACGCTTTTGCTCTGACTTTGCTTGCCAGATGAGCTGCGATGCTTCCACCCAGTGATCGGCCGAAGATAATAATTTCGTCCGGCAGCAATTTTTTCACGTCGGTCAGCCATTTATAGGCAGCTTCGGCGTCCAGATAGGTTCCCTTTTCGCTGGGTCTGCCCTCGCTGTCTCCATAGCCACGATAGTCAAAAATCAAGCAGCTGATTCCAAGATTGTAAATAGCGTTTATGATCTCCAGGTGGTGCATCATATTGCCTGCGTTGCCATGGCATAACAAGATTGTTAACTCCGAGTTTTGTGCAGGAATGTACCAGCCGGACAATCTCAAACCATCACTGCTTGTGAAAACAGCATCTTCAAAATCCAGTCCCATAGCTACGGGTGTGCAGGTGACTTCTCGCAAAGGATTATATAGCAGCTTTGGCTGTATAAAAAACAACGTTAATCCCCATGCTCCATAGGCAGCAAGCAATACTAATGCAACAAATATCAGCAGTGAACTCATAATAGTATTCAAGAAAACACTTAATGGTCTACCATTGGTCAGCAATGGTCGCGGGCATTTTAATTTGCTCGACGGCATAAGACAAGCTACAATTTTGATATGATAAAAAGAAGAAAGACAAAAACGGTCAAAGTTGGCTCAGTTATAATCGGTTCTTGCGCTCCCATCGTCATTCAATCGATGACGAAGGTGCCTACTACTGACATTGCCCGCTGTGTTAGGCAGATAAATCAGCTTGTTCGGGCAGGCTGTGGATTAATCAGGATCGCTGTGCCCAGACGTTCTGATACGACAGCTTTTGCGCAAATTGTTCAGCGAGTAAATGTGCCACTCATTGCTGATGTGCACTTCAGCCCCGAAAGGGCTATCGAGGCAATTGAAGCAGGAGCAGCCAAGATTAGGCTGAATCCTGGCAATATAAAGTCCCATAAAGCAATCCACCGTATAATTGATGCGGCAAAAATGCACAAAGCCGCTATTCGCATCGGCATTAACGAAGCAAGCATCAGAGACCTGAAAAAGGAGCCTATTCCAATTGGCAAACGTACTGCGTTGATGTTAAGAAAGATGAAAAGTTACGTCCGGCTCTTTGAGAATTGTAACTTCACTCAACTGGTCCTCAGTGCAAAAAGCAGTGATATCCTGAGGACCATCGAAATCAACCGAAAAATTGCACAGGCATTTGACTATCCTATCCATGTTGGCCTAACTCATGCCGGACTGACCAAAGATGCCCAAATACGCTCAGCTATTGCTTTAGGAGTACTTCTTGCTGAGGGTATAGGTGATACTGTAAGAGTAAGCATTGCGGGCGCTCCCATACACGAGGTAAAAACCGCAAAAGAAATTCTTGTTGGTCTTGGTCTCTATAAACGTTTGGTTCCTGAGTTGATAGTATGTCCGACTTGCGCAAGGGCTCAAATCGATGTAGTCAAGCTTGCCAATCGTGTAGAAAAAGCTCTGATAACTGTGCGAAAGCCCATACGCATCGCGGTCATGGGCTGCGTCGTTAACGGCCCCGGTGAAGCTGCTGATGCAGACCTGGCTATTTGTGCTGCCAAGAATAAAGCCTTTCTCTACCGCCACGGTAGAAAAGTTTCAGTAGTACCGGAAAGTAGAATCGTTAGCACATTGCTGAAAGAATTGCAGGCTCTTTAGTATTGCATGTCTGTTAGTGACGCAGCACATATTTTGATTATACATTACGGTATTTGCCATCGTGCTTGGTTTGAAATACTTGAAGTAATTTAATACAATCGAAATTTCAGTTTGGGGATGAATGGTCTGACGAGAGGAGCCTTTCGATTATGAAATCAGAGCCATTAGACACTACACTGAAAAGATTGCTCATTGTCATTATTTTCAGCGTTGCCTTTGGGTACATTGAAGCAACCGTGGTTGTGTACCTGCGAGCTATTTTTCATCCTGACGGATTTGCTTTTCCGTTGGAGACTTTTGGTCTTAGCCCGCTGTGGAAACGGCTGCTCCTGATCGAAATTGGCAGGGAGGCATCAACGGTAGTTATAATGCTGACCGGTGCTTGGTTATTTGGCTGGAATTTACGGCAGAGGTTTGCTTATTTCTTGATGATTTTTGCGGTTTGGGATATCTTCTATTACGTTTGGCTAAAGGCTCTTCTTGGCTGGCCCGCCTCCATTATGGATTGGGACATACTGTTTTTGATACCGACTGTCTGGGCCTCACCTGTTCTTTGTCCCCTCCTTGTTTCAGTAGCGATGTTTGTATTCGCTGTCGTAATTTTCTACCGTGATTCTTACAGTGTGCCTATTAAGGTGACTGTGCTTGACTGGTTTGGATTTATTATCGCTTCTATTATTATAGTCGTCTCGTTCTGTGTGGCCGGTCTACATGTGACTGAACCGGATTTTCAAGCTTATTTCTATTGGCCGTTATTTGCGCTTGGCTACATAACAGCCATAGCGTTTTTTCTGAAGTGCTTTTTTAGCTCGGGATAAAAAAAGAGCACAAGCATTTCTCTGCACGCTTTTAACTTGTTTAATTCTGCAGTTCCGCGCGCAGCTATATTTTAGGTGGTCCTGGTTTGCACAGGTTTTTTGTTTGCTGTACGCCTGTAGTTTCCGTTCCTGTCTCCGCCGAACCCTTCGAATTTACCGAAAATCATTTTTCCAGCCGATGTCTGTAGCGAGCTTGTTATGCTGATAAGGACATCTTTGCCAATTTTGTTACGGGCCCCTTCTACAACGATCATCGTTCCATCATCGAGGTAGCCTATGCCTTGCTCTGCCTCCTCGCCGGGTTTTATGATCTTCACCTGCATAGTCTCGCCCGGCAAAGCAACCACCTTCAGAGAATTAGCCAGATCGTTCATATTGATCACGTCAACGCCACGTACCTGCGCCACTTTGCTAAGGTTGTAGTCTGTAGTCGCAAGCCGGCCATTACGGATCTTGGTGAACAGCGTTATTTTCTGGTCTACTCCTTTTGCTTCCTCGACCTCTGGAAACATAGTGTCATCAATCTCCACTTCAATCGCGGTGTTAGTTTGCATCCTGTTGAGCACGTCAAGTCCCCGTCTGCCGCGGTTCCGTTTGAGCTTATCAGCCGAATCAGCTATGAGTTGTAGTTCGTTGAGAACAAAACGAGGAACGACGATAGGAGAATCAAATAGCTTATTCTGGCACATATCAGCTATCCGTCCATCCACAATTGCGGAAGTATCCAAAATCATGGGCCGTGCACCCTTAGTTTGCTTGGCAAATTCAACGTAAGGAACTACAAAACGCACATCATCCTTAGTTCGCATTACGGTGCTTATAGCAAGATAGCATACGCAAATCCCCAACATCCATTTGATTGCCGCCACTGCTTCGGGAGTCAATCTATTTACTCGAGATCCTTCTGCAGTTATCCGAACGAAGTACGTGTCACTCATCATATCCACGACAGGCGCCAGTGCCACACTGATAAGTAGTCCGACCAGCAGGCCAAAGAACACTCCGGCAAGGGCGCTGAGTTTTTCCTTGGGTGTAAGAACATCCAGCAGGAAAACAAAAGCTGCCATTCCCAGTCCACTCCATACTACCGCCCAGAAATTAGATGGTTCGGCTGCTCCTGCTATTGCCTCAGAACTCGAATTGACGAACAGAACTCCAGCAACCACGATAAGGAAAATAAACCTGAAAATCCAAAGCAACATTTTTATAACCTCCAAATGATTACTATTGATAGTTGAATAAACAATGGAACACCTGGACTGTCACTCCTGCGAAAGCAGCGCCGTAGGGTGTCCTGAGGAGAGTCCAGAAAACATGTATAAAACGGCTGGATTCCCGCTTCCGCGGGAATGACGTCTTTCGGCCATTGTCCTTATAATGTTTCATTAGATATTAAAAGTTCAATAAGTTTTAATACGGATATCCACGTGACCAATTATATTATGCGTTCAAATCAATATCAATAATATTGAAGGGATTATAATACAGAATCTTTGTTGACATTTCCGAATGTTCGTCGACAGGAGCCCATATTGTGTAAGAAAAACACCTTTTGCACAATTTGCTTAGCAAAGCGATGGTACCGTTATTGCTGTGCTGAGTCCTGCTTTTACGCATAATGGTTTCTGATGGAAAAACATAGGAAGTCTTAATGACAGATGGTATGACATCCCAGATGCCCAAACGCTTCTGTATCAGCTTACTGAACGCGAGTAGTGACAGAGCCGGTCCTGAGCGGTGATAATAGAAACTGTTGTTGCTGGCATTTTTAACTCTTGATTTTGGCTAATCTCATGCGAAACAGAGTAGGAGAGAGGTGGTCTTCTGTGAGTCTCTCGAAGCCGTCGTTCGCAAATATATGCTTGTGTGGGTGAGCATTTCTCCCCAAGAAACAACCAGGGCCTATTCTGAATGAATCAGAATAGGCCCCGGACAGATGCAAACACTTAAACTAGCTAAGTAATGAATTAGCCTCTCTTGCGAATGCGAAGCAGAGCTAATCCACCAAGGCCCAAAAGTGCCATCGTTGCAGGCTCAGGGATAATCTCCTGAAGTTCAGCCTGGCTCAACGCATTGTTGTAAATCTGTACATCGTCAATTAGGCCATTCCAGAGGCGTGTTGGTTCATCGGGGTTATTGCCAATATAAACGACCTGGTAACTAAGGCCTATGGGCGCGTCAGCCGCAACGGCCATGTCAACCTCACCGTCCAAATATACAGTCAAGTTTCCACCAGTTTCATATACACCTGCTATGTGGTGCCATTCGTTGAGTGGAATTTCAATAACTCCATCTTGTGAGGCGATGGGTTCCGACCAGAAGGTGACACCAAAGTGAGCCATCGGACTCACGTTCGCATTACCAAGCCTCCAGGCGTACTCACCCTGTGCGACGGCAGCCATCCACGCGGTGCTGTGCTCCCTAATTTGTACCCATGCTGCGACTGTCATATCGCCCGTCATATCAAAGAGTGGGTCATAGCCGCAATCCACGTAGTCATTAACGCCGTCAAGATCCAGTGCGCTACCTCCTAAAACGGGCACGCCAGCTACAAAATCTGGAGCGCCCACAAAATTGCCCACTAAACCATTGGCAGAGTCAGTTACTGTGGTCCCAGCGCCTTCGTCAAACGTCCAATGTGCTACTTTATCGGCTGAGGCGCTACCTGCTACGATTAGCAACAGGACAGTAGTAAATAATAAGGTTTTATACATCATTCTCCTCCTTCTTAAGGAAAAGTCAAAAAACTATCAACTTGCTTTGATTGCTTCAAAGCGATAATTGTTGGACGAGCATTCAGATCTGTGACTGCCGACCATGCTCGCCACAAACAATCCTTTACAAAACAAGCAACAATATCTTCACCAAACCCTATGCCTGTTTCAAATAGATTGTAGATTTGACTTTTTGCTCTTCCGTGGGCAATCCTTTTCCTTCCGCCCAGCCGCAATGATAGGGGTTTGCTCAGGGAACGCAAAACCCTTCCTCCAGCTGTGCGCTTAATCGATTCCGCTACAGATTTACCCAAAAACACAAAATATTCTGCAGAATGTAAACACTATCTACAGAGTTGGTAAGTTTCTGCTTACCTACATATACTAAATTATCCATCTTCTCGTCAAGGAAATTCTATTGTACTCAAGGAAAATTTTCTCCTTTTGGCCCTTTAAGGCTATATAAGTTATTATATAGTAGTTACTTACAACGATTCCATCGCAGTCGAAGCGTGATAAAATTAGGTTCTGAGAGCCTTTTTTTATCGAATTGTGTGAATTTTTTAGCGACTGTGAGGTAGTTTACAGATATGAATGTTAAACAGGTCGTCGAGAATTCTTTCCAAGCAGAATCAAATACATACTATTACGTGTTTCTTTTAATCTTGGAACAAGCTGCTGTCATTATGTCTGTTCTAAGCTGATGTTGTTTTGGTAATGTTATTACTCTATTGATTCTGCTCAGTCTAAGCTTGTGTGGACTCCTGTGGCGGATCAAGTTCCTTTTCTTCCTGTTGAGTCGTACCCTCATCAGTATCAGTATTGGTGGTGTCTTCTGTTTGGGGTTTAGGCGTTTCGGTGACCTGTTTACTTTGGCCTTTCGGCTCAGACGTGTTTTCATCACTAACTTCTTCGTGCGGCATTGCACTTTGGTCGGTATAAACGGAAGTTGCGGTTAAAGTGTCGGCTGAGCCTTCATGATGAGCTGAATGTCCAGTTTGGTCCTCCGCTGCCCATTGTACCCTTCGCAGACTTAAACCGATTTTGCGGGCTTCGCTATCTACTTTAAGTATCTTAATTTCAACTTCATCACCAGGTTTTACTACATCCTGGGGTTTGTCGATCTTGTGATCAGCAAGTTCGGAAATATGCAGAAGGCCCTCCAAATCCGGTTCAAGTTCGACAAAAGCCCCGAAATTAGTGAGTTTTGCAACTTTCCCTTTTATGATGTGCCCCGGGATATATTTCTCAGGAATGGCGTGTATCCAGGGATCCTCAGTCATCTGCTTTATACCCAGAGATATTCGGCGTTTTTCTTCATTGACCTCCAGCACAATGCACTTTATTTCCTGGCCTTTTTGCAGGGCCTCACTAGGATGACCATATTTTCTTGTCCAACTTAAATCTGAAATGTGTATCATGCCGTCAATACCAGATTCTATCTCGACAAAAGCACCAAAATTGGTCATGCTCCGTACTGTAGCTGTGACGATTGTACCAACCGGGTACTTGTGAGTAGCTACGGCCCACGGATTCACTTCTGTCTGTTTCAGGCCAAGAGAGATTTCTTGTTTTTCCTTATTGATGTTTAAGACGACAACTTCAATTTCATCACCGAGATTAACAATCTCACTGGGGTGTGACAGCCGTTTTGTCCAGCTCATTTCGCTAATGTGGACGAGCCCTTCAATTCCGTCTTCAAGCCGGACAAAGACGCCGTAATTCATTATGTTTACAACCTTGCCTTTTACTTTTTCTCCTATCGGATAACTTTCTTCGACGTTCTCCCAGGGGCTGGGGGTCTTTTGTTTCAATCCGAGTGAAATCTTTTCATTTTCTTTATCGACTCCGATGACAAAACATTCAATTTCTTGGTCGATATCTACAACCTCCGCTGGATGGGAGATTCTGCCCCAGCTAAGATCAGAGATATGAAGCAAGCCGTCCAGACCGCCAAGATCGACGAATACACCGAAGTCAGCAATGTTTTTAACTATGCCTTTGCGTAGTTGACCGGCTTCTATTTCCGATAGTATTTTATCTTTGCTACTTCGCCGTTCTTCTTCAATGAGTTTTCGCCTTGATACGACTATGTTTCGGCCTTCAACATCGATCTTGAGGATTTTGCATGCTACATCTTTACCAATGAATCTGCTTATGTCGCCCGGCTTTCTGATATCAACTTGTGAGGCAGGCAAAAAAACCGGTACTCCAATATCAACGAGCAGACCACCTTTAATGCGCCTTACGACTTTTCCGCTGACAACATCTCCTTCTTTCTTCGTGTTAATTATTGTCTGCCAACCGCGAATACTATCAGCCTTGCGTTTGCTCAGCAGAATAAGTCCGCTTTCTGAATCGGTGTCTTCCAGAATCACTTCAATTTCTTTGCCCGGCTCTATTTCGTCTGGGCTGGTGAATTCGCTTGCATCGACGAAGCCCTCGCTTTTCAGGCCGACCTCGACAATGACATCATTGCCTATTTGCGAGACGATATGCCCCTTTAGAATAGCTCCTGGCAGGCGCGAGTCTACTTTTTTTTGCAGCACCTCTTCAAGGAATTCATTTTCATCTTTTGTGAACATTTCGTTGACTTGTTGATCAAGCTGCTCATCTGATAGGCCTAATTTGCTGATTAAATTTCTGTCTACCATAAACTCAAATTCCTCTGTGGAGTCTTCGTTCCCTACCCAAAGGCGCCCCACATTTACGCCAGTAGGTTCTCACATAATCCCACAATAACACAGTTCCTTTTGCATTAAAATCCTAATTATTATTGCTTCTCAATAGTAACGAAAGCCTTCAGATGCTCTACAAACTCCTCTATTACCCATTCGGGTGTAGAAGCACCTGCCGTAACACCAGCTACATTTTTACCGAAAAGTACATTTTTATCAAGTCCATTCCAGTTTTCCAGGTGAAAAGTCTTCTTATTTACTTTTTTGCAGATTTCGGCGAGTCTGCATGTGTTGGCGCTTTGCAGACCGCCGAGCACAAACATCACGTCTGCCTGTTTGCACAAGCGTACGGCTGATTCCTGCCTTTTTACTGCCTCTTTACACAGGGTATTGATTACTTTCAATTCATCGAAGCTTGTCCGTCCTATTGCGCCTAGCATGTTGCCGAAGTGTTCCGGGCTTTCAGTAGTCTGGCAGACAACTCCTAATTTGGCATTACTTGGCAACTTGCTTAGATCTGAGTTATCGCCGATGACAATCACATTCTTGGCGCAACCCATCACTGCCTGTACCTCGGGGTGGTCCTCATCCCCGATAATTACCACCCTGTAATCGTCCTCAGCAAGGTGCCTGGCGATGTGCTGAACTCTCTTTACAAGCACACATGTAGCGTCAACTATTTTGAGTTTTTTTTCTTTGAGTTTTGCTATTTGTCCGGGAGCCGCGCCGTGGGAGCGAATAAGAACTGTTCCTGCTTGGATTTGTTCAACTGTATCCACGGTTTTTAGTCCACTTTTTGCCAGACGTTCTACAACATCCCTATTATGAATAATTGGCCCAAGGCTGTAGACTTGCTTCTCTTGTACCAGCACATTCTCTGCGATGCTGATGGCATTTCTAACACCATGGCAAAATCCACACTTTTCAGCAATCAAAACCTTCATATTACCATCTAATTTCAATTTCACCCGCTGATTTTGTTTGTATCAATTACCTTTTCGTCTTTTTCACTCATGCGTATCGCATTTAATTTGTTTATGCTGTGCCAGACTACAAGTATTTCACACCAATAAAGACATACACGCATCACTATTTATTGATAATTGTATGGCTGTTTACCTTGCTTGAACCTGCACTGCTCTTGCATTTGTCGAACTTTTCTGGTCAGAATATCTGCAAGCGCCTTGTCACCAACGTCTTTCAACTGCTCGGCGTTTATAGCCTGTCCGTAGCAAATTGAGACGGCACCGGGAGAGAAGATTCTCTTATACCTCGGCCAGCATTCAAAGGCACCATCGATTAATACTGGCACAATTGGTGCCCCGGTCTTTTTCCATAAAAGACTAAGCCCACCCTTGAAAGCCGCGATGCGCCCGTCATTTGTTCGCGTGGCCTCCGGGAAAAGACAGACACCCTCACCATCATTGAGCTTGGCAATAACTCTTCGTATCGAAGCAATATCCGCCTGACCACGCCTGACCGGTATCGCATTAACCGAACGAATAAGTCCACCAAAAAACTTATTGGAAAAAAGCGAGTCCCTCGCCACAAAATATAACGGTCGCCTCAGCGGTACCCCGCAGAAAAGCGGATCTAGAAAACTCTGATGGTTGCTCGCTAATATAAATGGACCCTTCTCCGGTACGTTCTCCATGCCATAGGCCCGAAATCGAAAAAAGAAAATGCAAAGAAATCGGCAACCCCAGCGCGCAAGCCAGTACCAGATTGCTTTTAATCTTTCCCAACGCATTTTTCGTTGATGCAATGCAGAATTTTTTCCACAACTTGTTCTACGTTCAAATTCGTAGTATCGATAACAATGGCGTCATTAGCCGGCTTTAATGGACCGACCGCTCTATTTTCATCGCTTTGGTCTCGCTTTTCTATGTCTCTTTGTATTTGCTCTAAGGTGTGGTCAAGACCTTTGGCTTTTAATTCCGACTGTCTTCTTCTTGCTCTTTCGGCGGGTTCAGCAGTCAGATAGAATTTGATGTCGGCATCAGGAAAGGCAACAGTCCCCTGGTCTCTACCTTCAGCGACAATCTTTTTTTCTTTGGCAGCGAATTGCCTTTGCATCTGAACAAGCTTCTCACGCATCTGTGGTAGTGAAGCGACATACCTGACGTTGTTGGTTAACTGGGTGTCTCTTATCTTTTCAGTTACATCGATGCCGTCGACGTAAATTGTCATCTTGCCGTGCTGTGGCTCGAACCGAAATTCGTGGTGGTCTATAATGGCCAGCAGTTTCTGTTCGTTAGTCATATCTACACCTGCCATTATGGCCGCCAATGTCACTGCACGGTACATTGAGCCGGTATCGAGAAAATTTGCTCGGATTTGCTCAGCTACCAGCTTAGCAACTGTGCTCTTACCGCTCGCCGCGGGACCATCGATCGTAATAATCAAAGCCGCCATCTATGTAAACGAAATTGTTTCTGTTATATGGGTTGCACTAACTATCAGCGTCGTGTAAGTCAGTTATGTGGTTTATTTTGTCAACTTTTAAAGCAATAAGGCTCGTGTCATCAATTTGGCTTGCGAGCCCTGCAAACCGTCTTCTATAGCCGAGGATATTTCTGACCATGTGGTCGGCAGAGTTAGCTGTGAACTTACGAGCGATGTTGAGCATACTTTCCCTGCCCCATAGTTCCCCGTCGAAGTTGACCGTATCAATAAGACCGTCCGTATAAAATAAAAGGCAATCATTTTCTTTCAGCGAGACGGTTTCGATCTTATATTCCGCCTCTGGATCGACTCCGAGTACCAATCCACCTGTCTGTAGGGCCGTGATGTTTCCGTCTCTTATCAGTACCGCTGGCTCATGTCCGCAATTGCAGTATGTGATTGTCTTTTCCTTTGAGTCTATGGTAGCATAGAACAGGGTGACAAATTCACCGTCTCTACACTCATTGTAGGCCATTCTATTGAATTGATGGATGGCATCTTTTATGCGAGCTACCGTTCGCACGTCACTATTTCTCTCTCCTTCAACAGTACCTACAGTTTCTAGTACTTGGCGGAAGCCGTCAGTATAAGCGCGAATAGCTCCCCGAAACCAGCTCATCATAAGCGCCGCAGGCATTCCTTTGCCGATCACGTCAGCTATTGTAATTGCCAGTCGTGTATCGCTTATCTGCATGAAATCGTAGAAGTCGCCACCAACTTCAAAACACGGAATATAGGTCGCGGCAATATCAAGCCCTTGGATTCGTGGAGCCTTTTCGGGAATCATTCTACGTTGGATCAGCCCAGCCAGTCGCATCTGTTCAGCCATCCTGGCACCTTCGATAGCCTCAGCGTAGAGTTTTGCATTTGTTATGGCAGTTGCGCATTGAGAGGCAACCGCCCTGGCGAGATTGATATCGTCTTCGTCGAATTGCTTGGGCTTTGGACTGTACAGCCGGAGCACGCCTATGGGCTTGTTGCGAAATTGCATAGCAACGGTGAGCTGGCTGACAAGGCCTTCTCTGATAGTGGCTTGTTTGTATTTGACCCTGTCATCAACGCGCATGTCATCCAGAATGACCGCCTCGCCGGCGAAGGCTGCCTTGATGACCGTATCGTTCTTGGAGACAACTCCTTTGCTGCGGTACTCTTCACTGAGGCCATAAGTGCTGCGCATTTTAAGATCATTGGTTTGGGCATCGAGCAGTCGGATGGAGCAGGCTTTTACACCAACGATTTTGACCGCCGCTTCGGCAAGCTTATCCAGCACCTCTTGAAGCGAGAAGTCTCCCGCAACGAGTGTGGTTAGCTGATAAATCTGCTCGTCTCTTTCTATTTGTTTTTTTGTTTTCTTTGCCATAAGCAATCACAACAGTCGATTTCTTTTATTATATGGCACTTTGTGCTTGTCGTGAATCGTAATTTAGACAATGGTCATATTTAGCCTATATCTTGGGGGACTGTTCGTGAAACTGATGAAAAATTCTGCTTGGTTAGTGGTATTGAGGTTCGTTGATGGATATATGGGCATTGTTGCAAGTAGTAAGCCGAAGAGATGCTAAAATGGGCCGGGCACATAAACGTCTTTGCCGATCGCTGGTACATCAAAAGGAATATAGCGGTTATTGTCCCAATCCCACATGAGCCATCTAAGAGATGGATCCTCCAGAGAAACTTCAAACGTGAACATCGCCGCTGTTGGTAGGCCATTGTCATCGACTTCAAGTACATTAACACACATCCGTGGCAACTCGATACGATAGCCGGCCTGCATTGGTTGCCCAGCGTCTCGAACGGCTCCGATGTACCTGTAGAAATAAACGAAGTGCAGGCAGTCTCTTTCCTGGTTTGACAGAAGATTTCCGAGCCGAGCCCGGAGCAAAACGGTCTTGTTATCTGTGCGGGTTATCTGAAGCGGCCCGAATCCGGGAGCCAGCAGACGAATAGTCCGAGGTAATGGCTCTTTCTCATAGGCCTTTAAGAAAGGTATGTATTGAAAGCCAATCGGATAGGGGGCATTGACCACGACAATGTCCTGATTTTCTGATCCGGGTGGTAGGTTGAACTGCATTGTTGACATTATCTCGTCCGTAATCGCGGAACTTGTAAATGGCGCTGCAACTCTTCGAGCAGCGGCCACAGGTAGATGCGCCAACACCAGAAATATGCAAAGGACCCAAGCCCCCGTTTGCCAACTACGGGAAGTGGATAGCCAGTTCTGCTTGCTCAACAAGCCGCCGACAAACTGCGCGACTAATCCAAAGGCTCCGATTCCTACAAATAATAGATTGCGACTCATAGGTATGATCGCGCAAATCGGCACAACCGATAAAAGCGTTCCCACCAACCAGAATCTTGCAACGCGGTCCCTCCGTAGTAGAGGTGCAAAGATAATCAACACAAAGGCTATAAAACCCAAAGCGGCTGGCAGGCATACAGTCTTGGCTGATTCGGACAGATAGCTGAACGCATCAGCGGGCACGCTGCTCAACTGACCGGCAAGAAGAAACGGTCCCCGTTCCAACAATGCTCGTGCGAAGCGCAGAGGTTCTTGAAATGGATCTAGGTACAATTCTCCGCCGTACGCACCGTATCCTTGTAGGTTATAAGCCACTCGCCAAAGCAATACCACAGCAGTTGCCGGAGCTAAACTTAGAAAACGCCGAGCCCAGTTGGTATGCTCAAGTATAACAGCGTAAGCAATCAGATATGCAAAGGTTGCCAAACCGGCTTCAGCCGAAAGTAGCGAACAGAGAAAACAAGACACAGCTACAACTGCTGCGGTCGCAGAACGCTGCTTACGCCATCGATGATGGGCAAGTAGTGTGGCGAGCCCAAAGAATAGCGATAAAAGCGAGTTTCTACTGGAGATCCACAGCGTTGGAAAGTAACTGCTGTCACTTAACAAGTAGAACACCGCTGCCAATCCTGCTACCCAGCCGGTCACAATTAGCGACCGATAGAGCATCGCCAATAAAGCTACTGCTGCTGCGAACCAGACAATGCTATGAGCGTGCATAATCATTTCCGACCCACCAAACACACGGTAGTCGAGCCAGTGGGTAAAGCTGCTCAATGGCCTCCACGCCGCAACCCTAAGCCGATCGTAAGTCCACCACGGCAGTGCTCCATACTGCATGAGCTGCTTCAGGTTCTTGTCAGGACTGACAACTACAAAAAGCTCCGAGAGCGTCGTGGAGAGTTCGCCGGACTTGTTGGGGTCTATCCCAACCTCGGACAACCGCTCATCAAGCTCAGAAGGCCCAGCTAATTCCGCCCAGTGCCACCAGTCATCGAAGAGTAGTCCCTTATTCAACGTAGGCAGTGAAAACACAACTGCCGCGATTGCCAACACGATTGGTGTGTACCTACTTTGAAGAGCAGCGTGTACTCGATTTGTAACTCTCTTACCAATCATATCAATTCTATGTTGTTTACCAATAAAAACTTGGTTTGCATGCAAGATTATTTCACGTTAGTATACAGCCGAACGCGTGTGGGTGAAAATAATATCCGTTGAGGCATAGTCAACAAAAAAGATCCGGTTGAGCATGGACCAGATAGCACGATGTATTATCTTCACTGGCCGTGTACAAGGCGTAGGCTTTCGTTTTACTGCGCGTAGTATTGCAAGCCGTCATCAGATTACCGGCTATGTACGCAACCTGCCGGATGGTACTGTTGAGATGCTCGCCCAGGGTCCTGTGGAAAATGTCGAAAGCTGCATCGCCGACATAAACGACTACTTCGGCCACTATATACGTAAAACTGACATCCAGGAATATTCCATCGATCCCTCCTACACCGACTTCCGCATTACTTTCTAAAATTCGTTTTGCAGAAAGAAGAAAAAGCCTTGGGCTATAAAGCGCAGATTGATAAAATTATTCATCAATAAAGGAGGTTCAAACCATGAATTTCAGGCAAATCACTTTTTGGTTATTTACGGGATTATTGTATATAGGAGCTTCATCGCTCTTTGGCTCTGAGGTCTCCATCCAACCGGTGACACCAAATCCTTCTCCTGAAGCAGTGAAACTGTTGAAATATATCTACAGCATTTCCGGCAAGCACACACTTACCGGCCAGCACTGTGTGCCTCTTGTCGGCTCCACCCGCCTTGCTGGCGTGCATAAACAAACAAATCATTATCCTGCTGTATTTGGACAAGATTTCGGATTCAGTGCGCCGGGCACCTGGGACGGCATTAACTATCGCCAGCAGATCGTAGATGAAGCCATTCGACGACACCATGAGGGATTTATCATCACCATTATGTGGCATGCGGTACGTCCCATTGAAGAGGAGCCGGTCACCTTCAAGGAGTCCATACAAGGTGAACTTACAGACCAGCAATGGCAGGATCTGATCACGTCTGGGACTGAGATTAACGAACGCTGGAAATCCCAGGTGGATGTGATCGCCTTTTTTCTTAAACAACTGCGCGATGCCGGCGTGCCCGTGTTGTGGCGTCCTTATCATGAAATGAACGGTAATTGGTTTTGGTGGGGTAAAAAAGCCGGCGACACGGGTTATAAAAAGCTGTATCGCATGCTCTTTGAACGGCTGGTAAATTTTCATAAATTGAACAATCTGATCTGGGTATTTAATGCCAATGAAGTGAAAGCATATGTAGACCCTTATGAAAAGTATTATCCTGGACACGATGTGGTGGATATTCTTGCAACAGATGTATACTCGGAAGGATTTAACCAGATGAACTATGACCAGCTCCTTGCTTTAGCTGGCGATAAACCCATTGCACTGGGCGAGGTGGGCACCGTGCCAAGCCAGGAAAAACTCCGAAGTCAGCCACGATGGACATGGTTTATGTACTGGTTTGAGCCTTCCGGCATCCGGCAACCATTTCGAGCCATCTACGACTGTGATGAGACGCTGACCTGGGAAGAACTGCCCTGGGTCAAAATAGCTCAACCTAAGATACATTATCCGATTCTGAAATAGTTCGTAGTGTGTGCTCTGCACATCCAAAATTATTTGAATTCAGAATCAAAATGAGATACGAAGGTCGTTAGAGAAGACAGGAGTCAGAATTCAGGAGTTTCAACTGGCGATATACGAAATACGAGATACGAACGACAAGAATTGAACCAGCGGCTGCACTTGAACACCACGTGTGCTGCGCCACTGAGCCGCAATGTTCGACTAAGGAGAGATAACAGAACATGATGCCTGAAATTTTGGGTACGGTGATTGCCGCGTTGGCAAGCTTGCTCGGCGCAGGATTTGCGTCAACTGAACTTGTGAGGAAGATTCTGTATCGGTTCCTCGGCAAACCAGAACCGAAGAAACCCTATGGTGAACGCCTCGCTGAATTGACTCGCAGTCTCGCCAACGCGTCCGCGGAAGTCGACTCCATCTTGTCTGAGTTGTCCCGCGTTGCCAAAGAAAAACAATCCTCAGTCAAGCAACTCGAGCAAGGCCTCTCGGACTTGGATAAACGAGAAAAGGAACTGAAGGATCGAATCGCAGCATTAGAGAATGTTCCCATCCCAGTCGCCGAGCACTTTGCCAATCTGATGGCATCCGGGCAACGTCGGAGTGCCAAGAGAGACTATGTTCTCTTCGGGGCTGGTGTTCTTGTCACGACTCTGATCACGATTATTATTCAACTTGTTTCAGGATAAAAGAGTCGAACAACCAGAGTAATAGGGAGATCCACCTATTACTGTCTGGGGACAGTGCAGAGAAAACGGTGCGTGGATGCGTAGATGAGTAAATGCGTGAATGAGTAGATGCGTAGATGAGTGGATGCGTTGATGAGTAAATGAGTGGATGCGTGAATGCGTGGATGTGTGGACGAGAACCTCGGCGTGCCGGACTATCAGGACAAACGCTCTGCTACGGTCTCGTCTCGGCAACGTTGTCAGACAGAACAGGAGGAAAATTGGCTAAAGTGGTCCCGAGTTCACAAATCTGTGAAACAATTCTCAGGGCGCATGAACGCGAGAAAAAGAAGAAAGACGGCACCTAACCAAGCACTCTAGCGGACGTGTCAAAGCGGTGCCGGTGAGATTGATGTTATGGGGGAATCATAAAACAATAGTCAGGTGAAGATGAATTTTGGTGTGACACGAAAGAAGCAGGAAGGGCTTGAGGCGAGGATGGCGGCACTGGGGGTGCAGGAAGCGGACATAAAGGAAAAATATGTTCGTTCATCGGGGCCGGGCGGACAAAACGTAAATAAGACAGCGAGCTGCGTTTATCTGAAACACATCCGGAGCGGGCTGGAAGTGAAGATGCAGCGGGAACGGTCGCAAGCCCTGAACCGGTATTATGCACGAAAACGATTGTGTGAGCTGATCGAACAGGAGAAATTTGGCTCTGAGAGTCCAGCGGCATTAAAGGCTGAGAAGATTCGCAAACAGAAACAGCGGCGCAAACGCCGAAGCAAAGGGGCAAGCCCCCATTAGAGTTGACGACACTCCAAACAATGGGGCAGGCAAAATCAATTGACTATCTACTATTTACCATTTATTATTTTGTGGTGGCTAAATAAAAAGGAGACCTCTCGCGGCGATGCAAAAGCCGTCAGTGAATGGATTCTATGCGACTATATCTGATCAATCCCTCAAACCCGCTTGTCAGCATCGTCAACGTCAAGGAGAGCCGCTGGAACCGCTACCGCGTGTGGAAACCACTGGGCCTTATGGTTCTCGCCGGCCTGACCCCGCCGGAGTGGGAAACCGCAATCTTGGACGAGAACCTCGGCGTGCCGGACTATCGGGCCATGCCTCGGCCAGACCTGGTGGGCATTACCGCTTTCACCTCGCAGGCGAACCGCGCCTACGAATTGGCCGGTCACTTCCGGAATCTGGGTGTGCCCGTCGTTATGGGCGGCATTCATGCGACCATGTGCATGGACGAGAGTCTAGAGCGCGCGGATTCGGTCGTCACGGGGGAAGCCGAGGGCATCTGGACGCAGGTCCTGGAGGACGCCCGGCATGGCAGCCTAAAACGCCGGTATGACGGAGGGTTAGCCGAGATGAACGATGTGCCGCTCGCCCGCCATGATTTGCTGAATGGTGGATATGCCTTCGGAGCTATTCAGACCACACGCGGCTGTCCCTTGAACTGCAGCTTTTGCAGTGTGACAACGTTCAACGGGGCCAAGTACCGGCAGCGACCCATTTCGGATGTCGTGCGGGAGTTCCAGTTGATTCGTGAGAAACTTGTTCTGGTGGTGGACGACAACCTCATCGGCACGCGTCCTGAACACATCGCACGCGCCAAGGACATGTTCCGCGCTATGGCACAGGCGAAGCTGCGAAAGGAATGGATTGCGCAGGCCACAATTAACTTCGCCGATGACGAAGAGCTTCTGGCACTGGCCGCGAAAGCCGGGTGCAGAGGCGTCTTCATCGGCTTTGAGTCCCCCTCGCCGGAAGGGCTTCGGGAGGTCGGTAAAAAATTCAACCTTCTGAAAGGCCGGGACTTCCGCGCCTCCGTACGGCGCATACAACGGCACAAAATCCTGGTAGTGGGTTCCTTTATCATCGGGTTGGACGTAGACGAACCGGGCATCGGCAAACGTATCGCCGAGGCTGCCAGTCAGTACGGCGTGGACAATCTCAACGTGCTGTTTTTGACTCCCCTGCCCGGCACGCGACTGTGGAACCAGATGACATCGCAGGGCCGCATCGCCCTCGATACGTTCCCGGAAGACTGGAAATATTACACGCTGACCTTCCCGGTAGCTCAGTATAAGCATTTGTCTCTTGACGGCATCATCGAAGAAATGACCTCCTGCGACCGGGACTTCTATTCGATATCGCGCATTACCCGCAGGGTCTGGGGCAACTTGTGGCAATACCGCAAACCGCTGATTAGCTTGGTGGGCAATCTTTCATACAGGAGCAATCTCCGGCTGCACTGCAAGGCATACGCGGACCTCAAGCGTTACTGGGACAAGAGGTATAATTGTGTAAAGGATTCATGAATGAGTATAGTGCTTGACTTTTTGAATCAACCGATTTGAGGAAAATAGCCTAACCACACGCTGTAGTTGACGCGTTGCCCACGCGGCTGAGCTTTTCATTATCTACGATTTTGAACCCTTGCGTTCCGCCTTTTTATATTTTTATATGCTCCTATGCTCTTGTCGTGATTTTCTTCTTGCCTTTCCCGACAATCCCGACAATAATAACACCTGCATAAGCGGAATCAAAACAAGATTGTAGGGTGGGTTTATTCCTATCATCCAGGTATGATGTGCAACTGTTTATATTCTATGCTAAGTTTGCTACGCATTAAAATGGAACCTGCTTATCATATAGAACTAATATAAAGATATGATTCGTAGAAGAAAACAAAATCAAAGATCTAAACAGGCTCGGAGAAAATCCCCGACATGGAAAGGTCAGCAGCCATGGGAACCAGTCAAAATGAAGATGTTTGAAGTACCTGAGGTCTTCCCTGAGGACTGGCCCAAAGAGAAAAGGATGGGGGTTATCCGGGACATCGGAAGAAAGGCTAAGGAGGAATTCGACGAAAGGTATCCATCCATTATCAAGTGGTTCGAGGAGTACGAAGCTCTCTATATTCTCTCCTTTTGCGCCATATACTTCCTATCCTATCCAGAGGGCACAGATCCAGAAGCATATAAAGGAGAATTGGATTTCTATTATCACTATTTAGAGATTATGCAGGCCTTCGCGCTCATGCAAGAGAGGGCTATATCCGTCAAGCCACTTGCAGAGAAAGCCGAGGCACTGAGGACTGAGATGAAGGAACTCGGAGATCTAATGGGAAGGAGGCAGTATGATGTGCCTGATAATGTCACTGAAGAGGAATTGTTAGAGCATATTCTGCTTTGGAGAATGAGGGATCAGACAGCGGCAATCAGAAATTGGGCTTATCCTAAACAAATGTTCATGTTGACAAAAGGTTTGGCTCGCGGTGTGAGAGATAAATTTAGATCATTGTATGGCATTGACCCTGAAAAATTAGTCGACTTGCTAATAGGAATTGTACATAGTGCCGGTGAAAAGCTTAATACGCACCTTGCTAAGGTGCGCGGCTTCATGAAAATCCGAAACTACGAGAAGGTAATAAAGGAATATAATGAAACCTGGCAAGATATGGTACCCATTAGTAATGAAGAGGCGAAAGAGCTTTATAAGAACTCAGGTGAGAGTTGCAGAAACCTAAAGATAATGTTGTTAGCACATTCTGATTTACGATTATCAGATATATATACTTTTAGCTTGGATGACTTGATGCGTCTGCTTAGTAGTCAAGAGAGTGAAGTTGCATTGCGATGTATATTGGATAACTGGTCATTCGAGTTCGGTGATTTGAAAGACCATAAGACCGAGTATTTTGTTCTGGACAATCCCGTTCTGAGGAAACCTTTCATCAAAATAGCCAAAGATACTTACTTTTCGTCGATATTGGGTATATTGCCACATATGACCCTAGGCCTACTTGAAGGATTAGTTGCTGTTGATAAATCTCTGAAAAAAAAGTATGACCATCATAAGGGAGATTACTTGGAGGAAATCGCAGCCGATTTGATAAAGAGGAATTTCCCAAATGGTACCCTCTTCCGTCAAAGTCAATGGAACGACCCAAAAACTGGCCTGCAATATGAGAATGATCTAACTGTTATCATTGATTCTTTTGCCATAGTAACTGAATGCAAAGCAGGTGCTGTTTCTGCTCTTGCAAAGAGAGGCGAGCCTTTCAGATTCAAGAGAACGCTCGAAGACCTGATATTAGAACCAGCAGATCAGGCAAATAGATTTATCGAATATCTTTCTAGTTACCCAGGAATGCATATTTTAAAGACCAGAGACGGCAAAGAAAACAGAATTGATACTACGCTTGTTAATTATTATATCCCGCTGACCCTTACCATTGAGGACTTGGGATTCATAAGCAGTAACATTAAGGAAGCGATCAATGGTGGACTTATAAAGAGAGAAGTTCGTTCTCTCGTTCCCTCCATGTCAGTATCTGCATTGGAATGCGTTTTTGAATTGCTCGATAATGAAGTTGAGAAGATACACTATTTGTTGCGGAGAAGGGAATTTGAACACCATGTCGATTATGTAGGCGATGAGTTGGATTTGCTAGGATTCTATCTTGAAAATGGATTCAACATCGGAGATATGGAATATACTGGCTTACATATTTCTCTGGCCAATAAATCAAAAGAGCTTGATCCATATTTCACGGCGAAAGAGGTTGGTAAAACCGTGGAGAAACCCTCCCTGCAGATGACAAAATGGTGGAAGGATATAATCAACCGAGTATGTCTGAAGCGTCCGAAGCGGTGGACGGAACTTGGTTTTATTCTACTTAATTCAACAAAAGAAGATCAAACGACCTTTGAATATGAGATGTTTTGCCTGAGGAGTAGGGTCAAAACAGGCAGGGTGGAACATAAGCATAATTGGGTAACGTTCCTTTCAGGCCCAGAGAAAAGGAGATATTTAATCGCAGGGTTTCCATATAAGCGTTTAGCAAGAACCGTAAGAAACTCTGTAATGCAAGATATTTTTGCATCAGAGCAAAGAAATCAGACGCGAGGAGCTGTTTGTATCGGAGTAAATGTCGAAACAAATGAATACCCATATAGTGTCATCGCGGCAGTTGGCGAAACATGTTTTATAGACTCAAATCTGCAGACGTCATTTGGTAATGTAAAATAAGAAACTTCAATTTGTCGCAAATCCCCCGACTACAGCTTATAAACATTCGAGGGCAGGCAGGACAGAACTCGTTCATTGCTCACTCTTTTATTCGGCCTGCCGAAAGGCATGGCTAAGTCCATTAACAATCAACCAAAAAGAAAAAGCTCATACGTAAAGCGCGTACCTGTGGCAGAGCTACGCGCTTTACGTATATGATATGCGAACTCGGAAAAATGATTTATTCCAGTCATAAATTAAATGCGCCCAAATAGTAATAAGGATAGCCACCCGTTAATGGCTGAGGACAGGCCTTTCGACTAATCTCGTCGCTCGTGAAGCGTGAAGTGTGTTTCGTCCATTCTCCGTAGCAGCCCCGACTTGTCGTCGGCTACTGCGAAGGATGAATATCTCAACGGTTGCAAATCCTACTCTCCGAGGTGCCGGATAATGCCGTATTTTCGAGGCACAACCAGATCCGCTTTTCTTTCCGGCTGCTCCTCTTTTAGTTCGTAATTGACGTCCATTATTTCAACGAACTCTGCTGTATAATCCTTTAATACGCCCGAGTATTCAAACAGCTTATCGCCCTTGATCAATTCGAGCACGACCTTATGACCAATGTATCTTTCCAAAAGCGGCTCAAAGGAAGCCCCGACCGATCCCATCAATTCCTGCTTCATCTGAGAAACGTATTTATCCTGGGAAGTCAGCATCCTCCCCGCAGGAGCGGCTTTCTTGGCCTGACTGACCAAAAGATTCACAATTTCCAGCACTGAGTCTCTGACGGTCTTGAAAATGTTCTTTGTTTTTCTTTTGAGTCTTAGCAGCAATCCTGGGTGGTACGTCCTTTTCAGCTCTTTTTCTCTTTTGCGTCTATTAGTCTCGCTCAGCTCATCGTGGAAGCGAATCACAACTCCGATATTGGGAAACTCGTACTTATATAGAATATAGCTCGCCTCATCATGTCCTTTATCATCCCTATGTTTCTTCGGGTAAATAAACTCCAGTCCGGTATTTTCCACTCTTAGTTTGCCCCAGACCACCTTGCCGGCCGTCTTCTCGAGCGTAACCATATTGTCCTCGAAGTCCCTTAGGCACTTGTCTCTGCTTCTTTTTCTTACAAAAGCGGCAACAGCCGCAGCAACGGCGATGAAGATTATGGTTATGGCTGTGTAAGGTATGGTGACAGCTAATGAATAGGCCACGCTGAGGTTTCCTCAATCAATCCAAACGACGATACCGCCACTTTCGAGTAGCATATTGGGTTTCGTAAACGGTATCAAACCTTTGCCAAGATGACAACATAGTTTTTGCCATAGTACTCAGCACACTTTGGGCACGTTGTATAAAAAAAGTAGAGCTTCTCAAACGCCTTGTTCTTTGATTTGACATAGGCCTTCATTTGTTGAATCCATTTTTTTATTTCTTTATATGGTCCTTCGAAGACCTTTGTCAGAAAGGTTCCTGAGATTCTCGCCATTTTTGCACCCGGCACATCCTTAGCTACCGCAATATAGATATCCGCTCCCCAAAGTGAATTCTCATCAGAAAGCATGATAGGCATCGGCACAAGAGCCTCCGCCGCCTGGATCTTTTCCATATTTCTTACCATTACTTTTCCAAAGTTAAGCGGGATATGCAGAAAGCTTCTGACGTGATCTTTGACAAACAGCTTATCTTGAAAGGTTATTTCTTTTTCATTCCACGGCTCCGGATTGAACCTCGGACAACAACCTGTCTCAGATTGTTCGTAGAGTTTGTCCATAGCAATCACCTCACTTACCTTGTTGTTTTGTGTCGCTTCATCACTTTCCCAGCGTATTTCATACAAGAATTCTACACTTCGCCCTGTCAAAAACAAGAGTTTTTTGGCTGGATTTACCGCCTTATAGTTCCGTTAGTAATAGGGGCAACGCTTTTGTTGCAGAACTACGTGACATTACTCTTGCTGGTGCCCTAATTGGCGAGAGTGCTCTTTTCTTAGTCTGCGCCGAATTCACGGCCTTCCGGGAACCTTTGCTCCCACCAGCGGCGCAAAGTACGGCCAAACTCAACGGGTCGCTCCATCATAGGGGCGTGACCGCATTTGTCCAGCAAGACAAGCTCAGAATTGGGGATAGTCGTGTGGAATTTGGTCGCAACTTCGGGAGAAGTTATCCGGTCTTGCTTACCCCAAATCAATAGCGTGGGGCACGTTATGTGCTCTAACCTGTCTGATAGATTATCTCGTTTCGCAGATTTTGCAAGCCGAACTAAAACTCGACTTTTACGACGGGTGGAGGTGATATCCACGATCTCGTCCACCAATGCCTCACTAACATGGCACCGACGGTAGAAAACTTCAGAAATTTTCTCGCGTATCCACTGTTGTTGCGGACGCGTTCCTGGGAACTTCTCGAAACCTTTCTCGAACAGCCCACCGGATGCAGTTAGCACCAGTCCACGAACACGCTCGGGCATACTTAGGGATAGTAAAACGCCAATGTGTCCGCCCAGGCTATTGCCCATTAAAGCCAACCGCTTGAATTTCATCTCATCGAGGTAGCGTTGGACATAATCGGTCACAGCCCGCACATTTTCAAGACCGCTTCCCTCGTCAAAAAATGGCAGTCTCAAATAAACCGGCCGACTGGTCTGTGGAAGGTATGGATGAATGGGCTCCCAATTTTGCGGCCCGCCTAAAAGCCCGTGCAACATTACTAGTGGCAGACACCGCCCCGATTTTAATCCGGCATCATCTGACCGCTCTCGTACCATTTCTAATCCGTGATATCTAAAGGACTCATTTTGTGATTTAGCAAGCGTACACAATGCTCTTGGTGTCCGAATCTTATGATTATTTGGCAAAATGTTCAATAGCTTACTGTTATGTGTTTGTTGTTCATCGAAATCAACCAACACCGAACTATGAACAATGAACGATGCGCTATCAACAGCTCGGTGATGGGGCCTTAGCTGGAAAAGTGTGTCTTTTCGGATTGTCTGATCTGACTAAATCCCTATAATTGCGGTAACGGTGGAGTACAGGTTGTGCTTATAAAACCAAACAGAAACGACAAACTCATATTGCAGAATTCTAATTGAAAGGAGTAGGTATGAAACTGAATCGAAAGCTAAGGATGGGGATGGTCGGAGGCGGACCCGGAGCATTTATTGGTGAGGTACACCGCAAGGCGGCCCGAATGGATGGCCAAATCGAGCTTGTTGCGGGAGCTTTTGATATCAACCCTCGCAAGTCAAAGCAGATGGGCAAACAACTTTATCTTAATTCCAAACGAGTATACGGCACTTACAAGGAGATGATCGACCGTGAGCTGAACCTGCCGAAGGTTGAAAGGGTCGATTTTGTTGCCATTACGACTCCGAATAACTGGCATTTTCCAATTGCCCGTGATTTTCTAAAGGCCGGTTTTGATGTGATGTGTGAGAAACCGATGACGTTCAATGTCAAAGAGGCCAGAGAATTGCAGAAACTCGTCAAGAAAACTCGCAGGGTCTTTGGCTTAATGCACAACTACACTGGTTACCCGATGGTTAAGCTCGCCCGGGATATAGCACGTAGCGGAGAGCTTGGCAAGATTCGCAAGATAGTCGTACAGTACCCGCAGGGTTGGCTCGCAACCGCGCTGGAGAGAACAGGCAATATGCAGGCATCGTGGCGTACCGACCCGAAGCAAAGCGGCGGCGCAGGATGTATGGGCGATATCGGAACACATGCGGAGAACCTCTCGGAATACATAACAGGCTTGAAGATATCGCATTTGTGCGCCGACTTGACCATTTTTGTCAAAGGCCGGCGACTCGATGATGACGGCAACGTGTTGCTGAGGTTTAACAATGGCGCCCGCGGGATTCTGCATGCCAGTCAAATCTCTATCGGTGAGGAAAACAATCTGGCTATCTGGATATACGGCGAAAGGAAGAGCCTGGAATGGCATCAGGAGCATCCGAACTATCTGTATGTTAAGGAGCCAGACGGGGCGTTGCAGGTCTGGCGCCGTGGAAACACTTATGTCGCCGCAAAAAGTCCTGCGGCAGCTCGCGCCACTAGGCTGCCATTTGGTCATCCTGAAGCGTTCCTTGAAGCCTTTGCCAATATTTACTGCAATTTTGCCGACACACTGCGGGCCCGGATGGAAGGGCGAAAGCCTAACAAATTAATGACTGACTTTCCAACCGTTGATGACGGCCTGCGCGGCATGTTGTTCATCGAGACGGTGCTGGCAAGCAACAAGGCTAAGCAAAAGTGGATTACTTTTAAGAGATGACCGCTCCGGCACAGTACATAGCACATGGCGAATAAAACTGCTACGCCGTATTGGCTACGAGGAGGTCAAATACTGAAATCTTGATAAGTGTTGGATGTCACCAAATAAGTCGCGCTCTTGTTGGTACGGCTAATCACTCATTTTAGTAGGACTATTTCTGTAAATCTTACGAGGGCTCTGGCTGTCGGTGGATGCGGCTCGATTGTCCCAATCAGACCAACCTTCTTATCAATGAACTCACTCAAATTCATTTCTGAGGCCTGTCCGGTTGCCAGAGCATAACAAATTGTTTTGCCTGACTTATCTGTAATACGGTAGTGCCTCGATTGTCCTTCTGCATAGACACTTGAACCTTTGAACTGCCCGATGACTGCGAACCTTCCCATGTCTTCGACTTCTGACAGCCGGGTCGAGAAGGCCTTATCTATCCTTTGCTCAATCTGCTGTAGTTGCTTGTCTTGGAGCTGAACCTCTTTAGCTACTGCCGCGGCCAACTCAAAGCGTTCTATTTGCTGAATTTTAAACTTTGCATAGCGTGCGGCCTGACCAGCTTCATTGCTGTCGGCGATCTCAGAAAGTGCTTTCTTCAGTTCTTTATAGTTTTGCTGGTCTAATGGCTTATCTAGTTCAGTTTCGATTTGTTTTTGCAGATTATGAAACTCTTCGAGTTTCTGTGCTTCAATGGAAATCTTAACCTCGGCGGCGTTAGCATCGATAGTTCCGGGAAGGACTGGCAGAGGACCTTCATCGGGCTCGATGGGCCTTATGTAATTGCTACTCACCCAAAGGTATGCACCGGCTGGCGGAGCAATTTTATAGTAGTCATCCTTTTCTTCGCCCAACAGCTTAATTTTGTCTCCTCTGCTTAGTCGCAACTGCTCAGCGGTTGAATGGATCGGCTCAACGTAATCAGAACCGGCATACACGTAGGTACCTTCGCCTGTGATTGTCCCAACGGAAGGGTCTGCAAGGTTTACGCTGACGTACTGCATAGAAATCCAGGAGAAGCAACCAACCGGAGGGACGATTCGGGACCAGCCGAATTGACTGCTGACCACCTCTATTCTGTCACCATTATTCAGTTTACCACAGTGATAATAATTCGTGCCAGGACCGGAACGAATGTTGACGTCGTTGCCGGTTATCTCTGCCATATAAGGAAAAGACAGAGAACCTACTGCATTCGAGTCATCGATAGTCGCAGACTCTTGCTCAGCCCAGCACAGACAAGTCAAGCTTGCCAGGAGAATTAAGATCAACGTGCTCGAATAATATCGGCTTGACCCCGAATGTGATCTATCTTTAGAAAAGCTGATGTGAGTTTGCATTTTTGCCTCCCTACGAAAAGAAGTTCTCATGCAAAATCCTAAGAAATCACGTAAATAGGCTACGGGACTTTATTAATTTGAAATTATCACTGCCAAGAGAGATTGTCAACTGTTTTATTGCCCATCCTCGATAGTTCCGGCGAGAAACCGATCTTAGCTTTGTAGCCGAGAAAGTTCCTCCTTACACATCTGTAGTTGTCCTGGGTCGGAGAGCTTCTCAGTTGCTTTCTCCAGGTGCTTAATGGCTTCCTGCGACTTGTGCAAATACCGTGAGTACAGAAGACCCAGCATCAATTCCACCTGCTCAGCATATTCATAGTTGGAGTAGTGCGTCAGGAATTGTTCATAGGCTTTTGCTGCTTCGTCAGGTCTATTGTCGCTTGCAAAGTGGTTGGCGATGTCCAGCAAATGCTGCCGTGGCAGAATTTGTTTGCTGTCAATGTCCATAAGCTCAAGGTACGGTTCGGCTGCTGCTGCAAGGTTTCGTTGGGCAATTCGGTCGCTAATCTTTTCCCTAAGCTCTTGTATTATCGCCTGTTCTCGCTGCTGCTCTGGCGTTTTCTGAACTTCTCTAATTGTTACGGACTTTCGCGGCGTCCTGCCAGTAAAAGGATCGTATCCGTTGGAGACAACATCACGATAATGGCGACGTCGGTTCCATCGTTTTATCATCGCCAACAGGTCGAAGTTGCTGCTGCTGACCAAGCCGGTCGCAAGTGCCACCAATATAGAAGTGATGCCGAATGTGTATCCTGCTAAATGTGCATCATAGGCGACATAAGGGGTGAATCGGGCAATTACATTGTCGAGCAGGATCATCTTGAAGGCGATAAAAAACAAGGCTGGCACTTCTATCGTGCCGATAAAGAAAAACCAGTATAGGACGGTTATTATCGTTTGAGGAAACAGAACAAGATATGCTCCTGTTACCGCAGCTACTGCTCCGCTTGCTCCTATTGTCGGTACTGGGGAATTCGCATTCAGTGCCACATGCCCAAGTCCGCTGAAAACAGCGCCTACTAAGAAAAAGCAAAGATACCAAAAATGCCCGATTTTGTCGTTGACGTTATTACCGAATATGTACAAAAAAAACATATTGCCGATAATGTGCATATAGCTACCATGCAGGAAAGCATAGCTAATAAACTGCCAGAAATGCGGCTTGGCCGGGATAAGCTCAAGTTGTTGTACCCAGGGCCTCAGTACCTCTGCTGAACCTGTGAATGGATTGCGGTGAGGCCAATATGTTAGCAGGAAAATTACGACATTGATAGCTATCAAGACGTAGTTCCCATAAGGCGTTCGTCTTGGTGCTATGCTTGTGTGGATTGGCAGCATTCTGAGAGTCTCTTTCCAACAAAATGGTTAACACGTCAAAGGCAGATTGTACTGACAAACATACCTCAGGACAATAAAAAAGGACGGCAGTTGCCGTCCTAACGCAGAGAGATAACTCATTGTTGCAGAAAATCCCCCCTCGACGGAAAACGTAAGAGCTGGCCCAAACGGATTGAAAATGCCAGCCTCCTCCCCAGCAGGTTTCGTTTCACACAAAATATAAAAATAAAGTGCTATAAAGCCAAGCGCAACTACAGAAAAAACTTTATTTTTTGTTCTGGTATTGTTAATGAGGAGTAGGAACATACGTCATACGGATTATTAGTTTTTAGGATCAACCAAGATGGTGCAGAAAAATAGCCGGTCAATAAAAACGCGTGTCCAAGCAATCCGTCATGGACTTGCAAAGCAAAACGCAAGCTGTCTTGTAGTAATAAAACCGGCCAACGTAACATATACGACGGGCTTTACTGGCGATGATAGCTGGGCTCTGATTTCAGGTCGCTCAGTATATCTTTTAACCGATAGCAGGTACACCGAGCAGGCTGAAGCTGAATGTGTAGACTGCAAGATAATCCAGTGTTCAGGTGCCTTGGCTGAGACTGTAACCAGGCTGACGAAAAGGCTAAGATCGATACGACGGATTGCTGTGGAGGATTCTACCACATTGGCTAGTTTTCGGGCTTTGAAAAAAAACATCGCGGTTCCTGTTACAAGCGTTGGAGATGTCGTCGAGACTGTGCGCGGCACAAAAGATGCTGGCGAAGTCGAGGCTATCGATATAGCCGCTTCGATGGCGGCAAAAGCCATCAAGAGGATATTACGTCATATAAAGCCTGGTATTAGTGAAAACGAATTGGCGGGTGTGCTCGATTTTCAGATTCGCAAACTTGGAGCAGTAAACAGCTTCGATACCATTGTTGCTTTTGGTCAGAACGGCTCTCAGCCCCATCATCGACCGAGCACATGCAAGCTCAGGCGAAAGGACACGGTGTTGATCGACTTTGGAATTAAATACAAAGGATACTGTTGCGACATTACCAGGTGTTTTGAAGTGGGTAGGCCGACGGTATTTTATAAAAAGGTTTATGATGTTGTGAAAAGAGCTCAGGCCGCAGCGATAAGAATGGTAAAGGACGGCGTCGATATCGTCCAGGTCGATGCTGCTGCCAGGCAGGTGATCCGTGAAAGCGGCTTACCTGTTTATGGCCACGGTACCGGCCATGGTCTTGGTTTGGAGGTACATGAGTTGCCTGTGGTCAAACCACAAAGCAAAGGCAAACTAAAAGCTGATCAGGTTTTAACAATTGAACCGGCCGTTTACATACCAGGCAAATTGGGCCTGCGAATAGAAGATGATGTCCTTGTGACGAAGACCGGCTGTGAGGTACTAACCTGCAATTGTCCACACTCGATTCTCCTGCCCTGTTCAAAGTAGAGATTTTCCTGAGGAGAACTTAGCTGATTTGTACACAGGCTTCCTTCAGTCTACAGTACCCTACGGACGCGGAGCCAGCCGACGAGACTTAAGCCAATCCCGCAAAGCAGTACCGCGCTCGGAGCTGGAACCGAAGCGAGCATGTCCTGATAATCGGGATGAGATAAGGCCACAAGGTTAGCTAAAGGACCCGTCCCGTCGAGGCTATACAGCAACGTATTTGTTCCGTCATTGAAATGGTCGCTTCTAAGACTTCCACTTGAAATATCGTAAGTGCCGGACGTCTCAAAAACAATCTCCCAAACAGCAAGTTGGAACTCAGCTGCCTGCTGGTTAGTCATCGAGGTACTATAGTGTCTTGCCCATAATTCTCTAAGGAGGTTCGCCTTGCTCGTAGTAATAGTTGAGCCGATGAACGTGGGATTTGGAGCTTCGGTCAGTGGAACAACATCAAAGGTCGCATAACTTTGTGCAGGATTCTGTGACAGGTCTATACAGAATCCAAAAAGAGGGTCGGGGACATAGACTCCGCTTCCGGTAGCAGCGCTTATGTCGTGCTTGTAATATCCCGCAACTATATTTCCACTATAGGAAATCTCGTAAGGCGGATATGTGCCGTCCGAGTCGGCGTAAAGAGAAACCGTGCTGTACGGAGTTGCACTATGGCCCATGTATTTCATCGTTACGGTTCCGGTGGGCCCAGCCAGTGCGGTAGTTGAAGCAAGGACACAAATTGCTACGACAGACAGAAGCGTTCTCATACAGATTCTCCCCCAAATGATTCGATTTGATTCTTCTATTCTGAGGAGTCCTGCGCGACACCCCCCAATTGCGATTTTCAACAACCCCCAATACCGATATACAGAAAGCAAGTTTATCGTATTCGTACAAAAAAGTCAAGAGAATTAGCGAGCGGTTTGTTGATGCGCTCGAAATTTTTCTCACACTCTTTACAGAAAGATCAGAAACGAAATGATTATAGGATCTATTTGCCTGACGACAAAAAGTGGAATGCAATTTCCTCCGGCATATTTAACGAGGGCTGAGATACAGTAACTTCGAGCTCAGAAATGGCCGTATCTGGATGGTATCTCGTGAGTCGTATCTCGCTGAATGATGTTTGTCATTGCGAGGGGAGAGAAGCAATCTTTTAAAAGACCGCCATTCTAAGCAAAGCGAAGAATCTATGGACGAAATATCTATTCCATAGAGACGATATACTACATACGACATGCTACCGACGAAAATGTACCCCTTATGGCGCAGGAGTACAACTTTAATTTTCACGAATTTTCAATATTATTTGCGTAAACGAATGTGCCGGAAAAGAATAGATAAACTTATTTCCCTTAACGGCCAGTTCTTTAAAGGCAGGAATATATTGCTCCTGTTTATTAAAAGTATAAACAGCACGAATATCATCACTGTTAATTTCACTTACTGATGCATTTGCTGAGAAAGTGCCCGAACTATTAATGATTTCGGTACTAATGTCTTCATCTTTATGACGGTTCACAACATTTATCATCAGGGAATTTGTCTGATTCGAATACACTGATGATACGTCCAGATAAGGGATGTTTTTATAAAAGTCACCTGTATCGAATGTTTCACAGTCAACAAATACATCAAGAGACATACCTAGGCAATTATTTGAGAATAATTTAAACGTATGAAACAATGGTGTTTTAAATGTCCCTTTTTCCCTGTCTCTTCCCAACAGTGACGTGAACAATGTAAAGTTTGCCATTTTTACCACATCGGCGTGACGTATAAAAGAGTTGAAATACTGCGCGGTTGCCAATGTAGCCAAAAAACCTCTGCCGTGAGGGGCCCATTCATCAAACGAAATATAAATAGGCTTTTCTATTTTATATTTGGTCCTGACTACTTCAATTTGTGCCGCCGGTACTTTAATTTTCTCTTCGACGTCCATGGCACGCTGTCCCATGTAAACATAATAATCATCGGAGTATTCCCAATATCGATGTATGGATACATAATCAGCAACATCACGCAGTTCGGTAATTATTTTCAAATTCCAATCAACCCATTTTCCGTATGTATCATAGTTTGACGAGCCGTTGGCGACAAACGATAATTTGTTGTCCGTGTATCTCATTACTTTCGCGGCCTCTTTTGCAATCTTGCAGTAATCCTCAGCATTCTTATATCCCATTATCCATGGCTCTCCGTCAACTTCATTACCCAAACACCAGTATTTGATATTGTATGGTTCCTCATTTCCGTATTCGGCACGCAAATCGGCGTAATAGCTTCCCTTTTCCGAGTTACAATATTCCACCCAGTACCGGGCATCATTGAGAGTACCGGTTCCCAGATTAATACATACAACATTTTCAGTTCCGCAGGCTTTGTTCAGCTTGACCCATTCATCCGTACCGACGTGGTTATTATCGAGTGCGCCCCATGCCAGTTCTTTTCGTACAGGTCGTTTATCCTTGGGTCCGATGCCGTCCTGCCAGTTATATCCGGCCACATAATTTCCTCCCGGCCAACGCATATTCGTCAATTTTAATTCCCTCGCAGCTTCGATATAATCTGTTTTGAAGCCGTCTTCATTGGCAAGTTTCGAATCAGGATCATATAATGTCCTGTACATGGTATTGCTTGGTTTTGCATCAGGCATTCCAAAGCGCCTCGGATCAAACTGGATGGGTTCCATGAACACGCCATAAATATTCGGATCCACCTCGCCGATTTCTCTATCGATATCAATTTTAATTTTTGCTGTCTGACCATGTATAAACACAGGAAATACGAACAATAAGACAAAGAATAATTTTTTCATGATTAACCTCGATTCATAAATAAAGCTTGCATATCTTGAGATAGTTAAACGGATTCCTGTTTAAACTTCACTTCGATTTTGACTTCACTCACTCTTAATCTACAATCTTTGTGTTATATGGAACAAGTAAATATTTCATTCCGGTTAATATATTAATTTTATCAATATCTAACAAGCCATTATTATCAGTTTAAAAATCAGGAGCCTTTTTCAAAAGCCCGCTGTCCCTAATTTGCCTCAGTATTTATTAAATGCCACTTCCCATTCATCAACGAAATTTGGGTCTATATGTTTCCAAATTGAAATTACTCCCAACAATTTATGTTTTGTAAAAATCTCTGGATCGATTTGGAGTGCTTTTCTTAAATATGTTATAGATTCTTCGCCTTTTGAAAGGTGTGTTAATGTCATGCCTTTGTATAGAAGTAAGAAGGGGTCTTCGGGATATTCATTGAGTAAAAGATTGAATTGTTTATCTGCTTCTATAAAGAATTTTTGACCAATTCTAAAGAAATTATCTTCTAAATCTTTATCAGCTTTTAAAAATGAGAATAGCATTCCTCGGGAGAATTAAAGGTGTCCGGGGGATAATTAAAGGGAGAATTAAAGGTGTCCGGTACTTTTTAGATCTTCCTCTCGGCCTCAATATTGACTCCAACTCTAGCGCATAGTATGAACAGCTTATTTTACCATGCGGCTTTTCTAATGTCAGGGCATAAGCCACTGTTTGCAGAAAGCAGCGAAATCAGCAAAGTCAACGATTCTTTCGCCCATTGGCCAGGGGGCCACATCGCCAAATAGTAACCCGCTTATTATTGCCTGCATTAATATAGGCGAGAGCCGGTCGTTCAATATTTTCTACGCTGCTGAAAGAGCAGCCAATTCAATTTGGTGTCAAGTCGCGTATTTCTATGTTAATAATCTACACTTGCTCTGTTTATGTTTTTCTTGGTTATCCCCATGTTTTTTGTTAAAATGAAGAACATAAGGCACATACGAAAATTGTGTAAAACAGAAGGAATAGCTGTATATTCTCAATGGCGAAAGGACTGTAAGTCGTTTAATGGCAAATATTGTTGGAGTGAGGCGAGTTGGGGGCTTAATTAAAAATTTTTTTGGCTTACGAGAATGATAGTAATGAGGATTAAACAGATTTGTCTTTTCAACGTTCGATACTGAAAAACACTGGTTGAGCCATAACCTTAAATATTAGTGGAGTTAATAAGTAGAGAATTCCGAAATCATGAAAAGTAATTTGTATCCATTTTATTCTTTTTGGGTTGCCAGGATTGTGATGGTTTTTCTTGTTTCAGCTCCAGGCGGCTGTGCGGAGTTGGCAGGGGACCTTGGTAACGATGGGTATGTTAATGAGGCCGATTTGGTGTTGGTTGCTGAGCATTGGCTGGAAAATGATGCTATAGGCTGTTTTGGAGATGCCGACGAGGATTGCGACGTAGATTTTTTTGATTACGCCAAAGTAGCGCAAAACTGGCTGCAAAATAAATTCGTTACAGCTACTGCCTTAAGCCAGCAAGCATCTGAGCTGAACGCCTCAATGGCCGTAGATGGCAACTTCGCAACCCGTTGGTCGAGCGTTTTTGCCGACAATCAATGGCTCCAGCTTGACCTGGGGCACGAAAGGGATGTCCGCGGTCTTGAAATTTATTGGCAGACTGCTTACTCTGATGAATATGAAATTGCTGTTTCCGGGGACAAGGCAAATTGGACCGTCGTTTATTCTACCAACAGCGGCGATGGGGGATATGACAATATCAACTTTTCCGAGAGGTCCACACGATATATAAGAATCAACTGCATTTCAAGAGCCACGTCCTGGGGTAACTCGATATATGAAGTATTCGTAAAATCTAACGATAATTGGACGCTCGTTTGGCAAGACAACCTTGACAGCTTCGATCCGAGCAGATGGCGCAAAGCTACGCATACATGGGATGACAATTTGGCTCAGTTTGTGCCGGGGAATGTCACGTTTCAAAACGGTACGATGAGGTTGCATCTAACACAGCAACAGACCGCTACAAGGCATTATGCAGGTGCTGAGTATCGGACAATTGATTTGTACCGATACGGTCGATTTGTCGTGAGAATGAAAGCTTCCCCAGGCAGTGGAGTTGTCTCGTCTTTCTTTACCTATCGAGATCCGCCGGTGCCGACCTGGAATGAAATCGATATAGAATTTCTTGGAAAGAACACGAGACAAATTCATTTTAATCCCTGGTGGGATTGGTGGCCGAACTGCAAACCGGTTACGTTCAACCTCGATTATGCTGCTGACCAAGAATTTCATGAGTACAGCTTCGAGTGGCAGCCGCATTATATAAGATGGTCTGTGGATGGTAATACGATCTATGTTGCAACTGAGAATATTCCATGGTTAGCACAGCAGATCATGATGAATATCTGGATATCTAAAAACGAGCAATGGGCAGGCGAGTTCACTGCGGGTGTTCTGCCTGTATACGCTGAGTATGATTATGTACAATATTATCAGAAGAATTACTGACAACATGCACTCTTTAGATGAGAGGAAAAGACGATAAATTTAGTCGGGAAATGGGGGGAAATTGGGGTTTTTCAGGGAAAATTTGGGATTTGGGGTGGTTTATATGGTTGTTAGTATTGATATTATAGGACTATGTCTTTTTTAGCTTAAAAATGGGGGTAAAAAATTAGCAAAAATCGACAAGAAATGACACAAATGCGCACTTTTTGAGCAGAAGTTAGCAAGAATGAGTGCTTTTTAGCACTTTTTTTTCATACCAATTGCGCACGCGGTGAATATAAAATAGCCGTATCTGGATGGTATCTCGTAAGTCGTATCTCGCTGAATGATGTTTTTAATTGCGAGGGGAGCGAAGCAATCTCTTAAAAGCCTGTCAATCTGAGCAAAGCGAAGAATCTATGGACGAAATACCTATTCCATAGGGACGATATACTACATACGACATGCTACCGACGAAAATGTACCGAATTACCCGCGAAAATGTAAAGGACACCTTTAATTACCCCCTTTAATTACCCCTTTAATTACCCCGGTGATGTCAGATTCTTCTCATTCTTCCAATAAGCCAATATTCTGTTGATCTGTTTCTTGGCCCTTTCCAGTTCCTTGGACTCCATGCTCCACGCTCTGTCTTGGTATTCCATCGGAAGGTTGTATTCGACAGCGGTGGTTTCGCTAAGAAATTTCTTTAGCGATTCGTGGCTGGCCATATTTGTTTGGCGGAGGTTCCGTAGCTTGATTTTGGATGAATTTGTTTTTACCTTTTTGAGCAAAAGGAACTTATAGAAAGGGCTAATCCATCTTTGAAATTCAGTCCCAGACCTAGCTTTCGAATAAGGAGAGTATGGCCAGTCCCAATTATCAAAGCCAAAAGGATTATCGTGCGAACTTATGATATCTGCCATGCCCGGCATAGCGTACAAATCGAGGAGGCTTCGGAAGTCACCAGTTTTGTCAATCAGCGTTTGGAGGAAATGACCCAGGTTCTCGGCCTGGAGTACCTTAGCCTTGACTTTGTGCATCAGCCAGGCGCCGGCGATGACATAAACAAGATTCTTGTAGTCATAAATCTGGTCGTACGCGAGCAACAGCTCTTGTTCATTTTCATCCGACCGGTTCGTGACTGTTGGTATGCTAAGTTGATTTGATCCGCGATAAATATCGAGTCTACCCTTCGTGTCATTTAGCTCGTTTTTGAGAAACTGCATGACATGCTCAGTTACGGCATCGAATGTCAATTGGTCATATCTCTCGGCAGAAGTCTTCAGAATCCGGAGACACAGACTCAAATAGCTGATTGCATAGGGTGACACTTTCTGAACTTGTTCGACTGACTTCTCGTAGTTGTAGAGATACATCCTGAGCATGTCGCTTAGCCAGTGGATTCTGCGCGTGACGTCAGGTGCTATATTGAGGTCTTGATCTTTTGCGTATGGGCCGAACGAATGGTAGGCCCAATAGAATTCGAACATCCAATCCCGGAAATACTTTTCGTTCTGCTTTTCGAACGCTGTCCTCACCAGTATATAGATACAATTTAGAAGTTCATCGAGGCAATCTTGAGAGAGCTTTCTGGCAGCGTATGATGCCAAATCGGAGAGACGAAGGTTGGACGGGTGGGGTGGCTTGAAGCCATAGACTATGTCGCCGGTGAAGTCTTCGAGAAGCAACCTGCCTTGCCCAGCTACAACCAGTTGCGTCTCAAGGTAGTCGTCGAGGATATTCTCCAGCGCGTTCGCCACAGCTTTTATGGTTGTACTCTCGTAATTTGCTATTGCGTCGTATATCAGTTGACGAACACCTTGCCAGGGTAGCTCGGAGTCGGAGTGCTTTTGAATAATGAATGCTTTGCGGATAAGTCGTGTTATCTGCTTACTTGGTGCTTCTTCGTTTGTGAGCAGAGCAAGTTGAGTGTACTTTGTGACGTGGCCATTTCGTTGGACGGTCACACACGGAGCGTCTCCTTGATAACTGTGCCCCCATACGGGGGCAGGTTTATTGGTGCCGTGAGGTAAAGGTGTGAGTTGGAGAATTTTAGATATTCGGCTGAGTGGGGCAGGATCTATGGCGATGATTTTACCAAGTCTTTTAAGATTGTATTCGGTTGAGTGAAGTTCTGTTTTCTCTGAGGTTGGATACCTCATAAAGCCAAGTTGTTCAAGTTTCGCGGAGAAATGAGTCTCAAATAGTGTTTGTTTGAGTGTATTCCTGAAAGATGTGCGAAGAGATGAGGCTAATTCATCGGCCAGCAGTTGCTCAAGCTCAGAACTGCCGAGAGTTTGCATTGTTCTTCGGAGAAGATTGAGAAGAAACAAAAGGGAGAAGAATGAAAGAAACGCTGTGACGGCAGTATAGTCATTAAGAGTTAGGACATGTAAGCGACTTGAGAGGACCACTCCCAGCAAAGCAGTAAAGACCGTGCCGAAAAGAAAAGCTGCGATGGGTAGAAAGCCACGTCTTCTAATCATCGCATTGAGGAGAAAATCTGCGCCAGCAAGATTGGATGTTTTTACCTGAATTGTAAGGGCGATAACAGCCAAGAGAAGAGCAGTAAGAGTAGCAAGGACTGTTGCTACGGTCTTAAGGTAGCCAGCTAAGATGGAGGTCGAAGCTGTCGGAGTCTGTGGGTCTATGGAAATGAGGAGGGGTAAATCTAAGGTAGACGTAATTATGATCGCTATAAGAACAGGGATTATGAACATCAAGGCAGACCAGAACAAGCCGAGGCCGAGTCGTTCTACCCGAGTGTATTGAGGTCGGAGGTGTTTGTCGTATTGCTTAAGTTGCTTTTCGGCCTGCCGAATGAAGGGCAGCCAGCGACAATTGAGGGCAGAAAGGATGCAGAAAAAGTAGTGCCGTACCGCAAAATACAAATCTTCGCAAACTCTACCTGTTATTGCCCAGTTCATTAAAGATTCGAAAAAAAAGTCGATCTTAGACTCTTCGTACATGATCCATATTATAGCGTCATTAATTGCACACTCGCGAAAGTCATGAGTGCCTACGAACAAGCGCACCGCACGGGCCCCAAAATTATTGGTGTAGGGTCCCGCTGGTACTCTTATCTTATCACAAATCGGCAAAATCCGACAAAGAAATAAGGGAAAAATCGCGACTAGATTAGGGAGATCGTAGGCTGGATAGAGCGCTTCTCGTGCATTGTAGAGTTTGAAGACTTCGCAAGATTGGCTGAGCTATGGCTTAGGCACTCTAACAAAACTCCATAATTCGTCGCCAACAAATTAAAAAACAACCAATGATCAGGAATGCTTGATGAATATCGTCACGTTTTTCATACCGCACACGCAACCGCCTTTGATTGAACAA